>Ga0334886_1004686_pt1 | contig 10963 bp, 7 predicted proteins | sample GraSluR1_MG_9_FD_207232 | JGI IMG/M metagenome (GOLD analysis project Ga0334886, IMG submission 207232) | Sludge microbial communities from methane-producing bioreactor in Wageningen University, Netherlands - Granular Sludge_27_06-R1 | ecosystem: Engineered > Bioreactor > Anaerobic > Unclassified...
CCTGGAGAGAGTCGAAATCTATCAGTGCTTCTCAGGCGAAAGGCGAACCCAACTCTACAAGAAGAACAGGAGGATCTTGAACGAGCACTTCTCCGGAATTAAGGTCGTCGCCACCATAATGGCCAACAGCATGGTCCTGCCTGTGCTGAAAGCGTTCGATAACTACAGAGTGTCTCTGGAAGTCTGTCTCTCCGTCTTCAAGCCATAGTGTCGGATGGGGTAAAAGAGCTTCGACCATGGGCGAACTCGACAAGTGCTACAGATGCAGACAAGGTCGCCCCAGAGAAGACTGGTAGGAGCGTTCGAGAAATCAGTTGAGAAACGCGTTCGCGATAGAAGCGGCAAAGGCACCCGGTCCGCTTTTACCAGCCGGAGCCAATCAAGACTGAAGATTGAGCCCGCACTTTGAAGATGATTGCACTTGCGGTGATTCGCGATCAAATCACCGTCTTTACTTATGGAAGTTGTAGATTTAATTCAGACTGTTGGTTTGCGAGAGCATTAGTCTCAGAAAAATGATTCTTGTTTTTACCCGTTTTATGTCGAACAAGGTCTGTTTATGGTAAACTGTTAATTAATAAGTTAACTAGTTAACTCAATAAAAACTAGCCCTGTGTTTCGTACAATTATGATTTTACTCCAATCCAAGGTTTCATTCGATGTCTATTGACATTAGGAGCTGATCTCATGTTCAAAGACGAGCAGCCGCTGTTCACAGACGATTGTCTTGGGATACAGGAGACAATTGCCATAAGGCACCATCTAGGCAATCATAATTGGCGTGTCCTCAGTGTGTTTTCATCAGGAGCGATTATTCAAGAACTTAACGAACCAGGATTGATGGGGTTTTTCAAACGACTTTTCGTTAGAACTAAGTACTTACTACTCTTACGAAGTGGCAAAGAATCTGAGATCCTTGACTACTACGATCTGAATTCAGTCCAAGAAAGGGTTTTGAAGATACTCAAAGATAAGGATTGCTTTGACGATGCCGATGCTTCTTTCTTCCAGACACTAGCAAATCCAGAAAAGATAGCTCGTGAGTTTTGTGAAGCCAGACTGAATTCTGCAATCACCAGTGAAGCAGATATAGAGAGTAAGATTGCATCTTACATTGATGAGTATAACAGTTTGATCGCAATAATCGAAAGAAATAACCTAAAGATAGCTGCTGAGCCTTTCATTAGAAGAGTACTTCTAGACGCTGGGCTTCTTCTTCCTTCAACGATCTCTGATAATTCGAAGAGACTCCTGTCATTGCTGAAGTTTTCACAGAAAGACATTGATCTCTTTGTCTCTAGGCAATTCGAATTGCGTTTGAGAAGCAAACCTGTCAAAGGCTTTAAGGAAGCTTACAAGATCCTAAGCAGCCTATTTGAAGATCTTGTCGTTAGTTTGGAGCAAATATTCCAAAGAGAACACATAAAGCTTCGTTCCTTGTCAAAAGTGCTTGAGGACTATCTTATACCAATTTGCAGTCCAGAATCTCTTATCGAACTCCAAAGAACACTATCCGAAAGACAAGGTGATAAGTCCCCATTTTTGAATCTTATTAATGAAGTCTTTCTAGAGGCTTATTCCGAGAATCTTATAAATAGATTTAAAGTGATGTTCTCTGGAAAAGCCGCGACAATCGAAGATGTATTGCAAATTGAGGAACCAAACAAAAACGCGGGCGAAACTTACAAGTATTTCGTATCAGCAGATTCGAAGCAATTCGAATTCGGCCATGAGAAAAGTCCGCTATTGATAAGGATATTAGAGCCTGGTTTTGAACTGGAATTCTCAACATCGGGAGTATCTTACAAAAAACAGGGTTCTTGCAGATTGATACCATATTCCGACATACGGTTTTATGTAAAGAAGCTCGAGTTAACTCAGATCGCTCTTGACAAGTTAGGCTCACATCCTACAGGTCAGAAGAGATGGATGTATTTGAAAAAAGATCTTACGAAGAACCTTCGTTACAAATATAACCCTCTTCTAGATATCTATGAGTACTTTTATGTTCTGATTGCCTACGAAGATGACGTGTTGATCAGTCTATTATTTGACATTGACTATGAAACGGGAGAGCGAAAGATTAAAGAGCTAGTGAAACGATTGCGAGCTCTTCACTACTTTGAGAATAAGAAAGACTTCTCGAATTATGAAACTTCTGAAAGAGACAAAGAACGAACACCTCAAGTAGATAGAACTCTAAAACCAGTAACAAGTGAAGAAGAACAGGAGTCTCCTTTCAGGCCACTACCAACTTGTCCAGTTGAAGCCGATTTGTCCCAAGAAAAAGAGGATAAGCTGGTTCTTAGAGAAGAAAGCGGCGAATCTCATAGCACTATTGTCGAATCAGAAGCCGATCCCGTTGAAAATGGAACTGCTGTCAAGCATATTGAAGAAGAACCATCGGCAAACCTCTCTTATGATGAAGATATTGAAATAGAGAGACGAAGTAAAGCATTACTGGATCACTACAATTTAATCTCAAGTGAAAAACTTACAGTCGATGATATAGCCGGACTTAGCTTTCATGCGGTACTAACGCTTCTGCTTTTTGAACTATCGAGTAATGGTTTCCCGGATGAGATACTTCATAATGTGGCGCTCTTTTCGAAAGCGATCGTCGACAATGAGAAAGACGCATTCGCGAGTTTGATAGACAAGGTATATGATAAAGCCCTTGTTTCAGATTCATCTGTCATGCTAATACATATCTCGAAAGAGGTGGAGGAACTCTTACACGCCTTCCCGATAGACAATGATCTGATGTCATCAATAATCAAGAACGAAGCTATGTTTCTTGTGTTAGAGCAGGACATAGTTGGTGCAGAGACTAACTTCGCAGAAGAGATTGCTGTAAAACTCGAGAAGGTTGCACAGCAACTAGAACTCTTTTTCGCAAGAGATATTCAAGTAAGAGAAGCCCTGATGAAAGATGTGTTGGACCATTTTCGAGCTACTTTATCCGGTACTGAACTTTATCTTTTCTTGAGAAATACAGGTTTCTATTCACTCAAGGGCTGGATGATCGAAGCAATTAAGCAGTATATGGAGGGTCAAGATCTGCAATTGCCTTCAGATGATTTGAAAAACTCTTCTAAAGGTGAACCAGAAACCAAAATAGACGATACTTCTTATCCTGCAATTGAATTGAAGCGCCAACTATCTTGTGTGGAAATAGGAAAGGACGGAAAGCAAGTCTTAATTGGAACTAAGGATAGAACTCTGGAAATAGTAGATCTCGAGAACAACGATAAATCAAGAGTGTTGCGAAACGGTTTAGTTGCTCCAATTAGCTGCATAGAAGCTATTGATGACATAATTGTAACTGGACACCAAAACGGCGACATCGACTTCTGGGATTGCAAGATAGGTAGACTAGTTAATCGGATTAGACTTAGTAGAAGCAAGGTAATATATTTCTCTTACAAAATGAAGGAACTCATTGCAGCTTCAGAAGATGGTTCTATAAATCTATATTGTTTCGCAACCGATACTCTTGAAGACAATCCAGTGCTTAGACCAATAACTGATTCCGTTAGATTCACTGCCTTGACTATGGATTGGAATCTGAGTCGGAAAATCGTTTATGCAGCTAATGCCGATGCTGTGAGAGGCTATGCTTCAGATGGAAAGCTTATAAGAATCATAAGGGATTCTGCACAAACCACAAGTATGGTCGTTAAGGAAAATGGAGACTTGGTTTTTGGAACTCAAGCGGGGATTATAAATGTTTATTCTGCAAAGGAAGAGAAGATAATAAAAAGTGTAGAAGCGGATGATATCCCTATTGGCATAGATCTTGACAAAGACCAAAGACACATAATCTGTGTCTGTAAAGGTGGTAGTATTAAAGCCTTCAACTCAGATTCGCTGAGAACAACTGGAACATTGAACTTAGGTCATGAACCGATTGGATTCTTCTTGCTTCTGGATTTGTCGAGCAAGCTAGTTGTCGGAACAGAAGAAGGCAAGATCTTTCAAGTGGATATGAACTCGCTTAACGTCTCTCTCTCGAAAGAAGATCGGACTGTGAAGAATAAGACTGATACTCCCGAAACTACTAGCGAGACGGCCGATGTCATGAAGGACAGACTATCAACTCCACAGATACCCGAACAATTCCAAACTCGCATCGACCCATTTGCTGCTGAACCAATTACTAAACCTTCGTCTGAAGTTGTACAAGTATCGTCAGGTGGAGAAGAAGTAGTTAATGCTCTTGGGCAGGCCATAAAGAAGAACTCAAGCCCAGAAATAGAAGCAATGTTGAAGAGAGTGTTCGCTCTAGAGAGCAATAAAAAGCACTTACTAAGCGATTTGAGAATCAATCAATTGCAGCTTGTGAGAATGATGCCACTTCTCTCGTACGACGGGAGACCTCTGATTGAGATAATAGAGAGAGACCAGAGATATCTGGTATGGGGAAGGAATTATGCTGAGGAAATCAACGAAAAGATACGGGAGACCATCTTGGGGATGACATTGGAGGGCTAAATGGATAGGAAGACCAGTAATAGGTACAGAAAAATCTTCAATAATGAACAGGAACACTTACTAAACTTTGCGATAAAGCTCGCTGAAGAAGGTGCTTTACTCCCAGCAAGAACAAGAAGAAGAACCTCCGTCGGCGTTATATCTGCCCTTTATTCCAAACACATTGAGCAGATAAAACCTGATTTCGTGAGCATCGCAGCAGAATTCGGCAATACTCCAGGAAATTTGAAAAAGATAGCAAGAAAACTTGAAAGCGATGCTTCTCATTACTTGAATAGCATAGATGGGAAGATTAGAAAATTCATGACACTTTTCTCACTTGCGATGAGAAGTATTGAAATCCTTACAGACAAAAGCGTCGTTTCCATAAAGGAATTCCTGGACTTAGTTAATACCATCTGCAAGAAATTGGGCAGTGGTCTAGAATCGGAGACAGAGCTATTTTTTAGCAGATACTTCTACCTCACAGGTTTCAAAGCGGAAAGCGGAAGAGCCGCTTCTTCTGGCATAGAATTAAATGTTACGGCTGCAGTTAAGTCAACATGTGTGATTCTTAGAATAACGAGAGGTGAGAAAGATGAACCTAAGACCAATGATTGAAGCTGTAAGAGCAGGTGTGGCTATTCCAGAAGAATATGTGGGCAGTCTGCTTGTTGGAAGAAGCTTGGAGAAAGAACTCATAGAAGACGATATCGACTATGTTCTCAAGTACGGGAGAAGCAAAGTAAGGATATTTCTTGGCGCTTATGGATTCGGAAAAACTACTCTTGCAAAATATGCAATAAGAGTTGCAGGTGAAAAGGCTTTCTTCTACTCTTTTCTAACCGAGAAGGATTATAAGGGCTTCTACAAACAGGATGAATTATTCAGAAGCATAATGAAAAACCTGCGGTATTACAGCTACGAAGGGAACCCATTGGGTTTTCTGTTGGATAATTGGGTAGAAAGAACAAGAGCTAGTAGCAGTCAGGCTATTGATTACATAAACAGAGAGCAACTACCTGCATTCTTGAGAAGAGAGCAAAATATGGGAAATGGCTTTTTCACCGATTTCTCTGCTGCCTATCTCTATAATTCTCTGAACAAAAAAGACACACGCGAATTGCTGGCCTATATTCAGGGAGATAAGATCGACAAGAGAACGCTTAGGTATCACGGAATAAGTCATTTTCTTGAAGATGATGGTTGGAATTTTCTAACTGGTTTCGTAGAACTAGTTAGAAATCTCGGCTTTCCTGGGTTGCTATTGATTATGGATGAACTGGAGAATCTTAGGAGCAATAGAAGAGATATAAGAGACAAGACCTACAACCAGCTTCGTGAGATTATTGATAGATTTTTGGGTGGGCATGTGAACGGTATAAGCTGTATATGGCTTGGCACATTGGATTGGTTTGAAGACCAGAACGCTGGAGTCAAATCATATACGGCTCTCTATGAAAGAATAAAACGAGAGATCAGCGAGTTCCAGACTCGCGAGTCAGTTATGCATCAACTTAAGGCACTCACAAACAATGATCTTGAGGAGTTGATAAATGAGATAATAAGAATATATCAAGAAACATATGAAAAGGAATTCTCTCAAAACGAAGTCAAAAAGATCATGAATGAAGCTACCAAGCAGTTTACGAATCTCAACAACGAAATCTCGGTTTCACCCAGACAGTTAATCAAATGGATAGTCGAAATCCTGGATATTTTCAAGGAAAGTCCACAAGAGATAGATCGTGCGATTAGATCTGTGACTGAAAAGGTATTCAGAGCTAACGAACCTTATAAGGATATCTTTGCATAGCGAGTTGATAAATATTAGATTGAATGATTCGATTGCCACTTTCCTGAAAACTCATCTGGGATGGGAGCAACTAACCGAAATTCAGAAGCAAGCTATACCGGAAGTGATGCAAGGGAATAATGTATTGATTGTCTCTGGAACTGCTTCGGGAAAGACCGAGGCTGCTATGCTCCCAATTCTTGAAGATCTTCTCAAGAATAGATACACTGGATTGAACTGTCTCTACTTTGCTCCATTAAAGGCCTTAATCAATGATCTTTCATTGAGATTGAAGCAGGTTTTTGAACCTTTTGGATTCAGAGTGGAGAGATGGCATGGAGATGTTTCATATTCCGACAAAGCTGAAGCCATGAAGAACGCTAGAATTCTAGTTACTACCCCAGAGTCCATGGAGAGTCTACTTACTTCGAAACACATCAACAAGGATCTATTTGGAAATCTCCGTTACTTAATAGTAGACGAGATACACAGTTTTGTTTCGGGTCCCAGGGGAGCGCAGATTGCAAGTCAACTTGAGCGTCTAGAACTAAGAAGTAGTTGCCGTGTTCAGCGTCTAGCCATGTCTGCTACTGTAGGAAATCCTGAAGATCTAGTGAAATGGCTGTCTGGAGGAAGTACTGTAACTACCAGCAAAATTCAGGATAAGTTCTTGCCCAATAGAGAGCTTAAAGCACTTATGGACTATCAAGTCAATCCAGTAGAACTAATTGCTAAACTCCAAGAATCAGGGAATAGAAAGATCATAGTCTTCGCGGGTTCTAGAAAGAACGTTGAGCTGTTTGTTAGTTTGCTTAATAATCATGACATAGAAGCATATCCTCATCATAGTTCAATATCAAGAGGAATTCGCGAAAGTGCTGAAAAGTCTTTCAAATCAGCCGATAATAATCAAATTGTTGTAACGACTACAACTCTTGAGTTAGGAATAGACATTGGTGATGTGGACAACGCTTTGTTTCTAGATGTCCCCTATTCCATGACATCTTTTCTACAATCTATTGGGCGCACGGGTAGAAGAACTTTAAACTCAAGAGCCTGGCTATTGGTCAAGAGCAAGGAAAGCATTTTGAGGCTTATCGGATTGATGAAGATGCTAGAAAACAAGACGGTTGAGAAACTGAGACCCTTGAGCTATTATCCGCAACTTCTGGGTCATCAGTTGATATCTATATCATACGAAAAGGGAAAGATAGATCCTAAAGATCTAATAAGATTAAGACAGGCTTTGCCTTTCAAAAGAATGAGACAAGAAGACTTCGAATCTCTTGTTACATTCCTGATTAATGGGAACTTTCTAGCGAGAGATAATAAGGATTTGCTAGTTCCAAGCTCTAGTACGTACGAGATAATGGAAATAGGGAATAACAAAAAGAACTTCGTTGTTCTCTTTCCTGGATCTGCAGATTTCACAGTACTCTTCAACGGATTAGACGTTGGTACTCTTCAACCATTGTTCGTTCTATCGTTATTGGAAACGCTTGAAAGAAAAGGTGTTGCCTCTTTCGTGTTAGCGAAAGAGATTTGGACAGTAGTACGAATTGACACTAGAAGAAGAAAGATCTATGTTGAAAGAGGAAAAGAAGAAGTGATTCCTAGCTGGACAAGTATGGGTCCAAGAATTGACTTGGAATTTGCTCAGGCTGTCAAATCTGTGTTGCTTACTCAAGAGATCCCTTCCTCCATTGAACTTAGCAGATTGCTTCGAGAAGAAATGACAGCCGTTATTGATAGCGAAAAGCACACGGTAGGCACAACAGACCTTTTGATCTCAAGCTTGAAGACAGGTGTCTTTTTTGACAACATAATTTATAGCTATTTTGGAGATATCGGAAATGTTCTCTTTGAAGAACTGCTAAGAATCGTTGGCGAAAAAGACATAGAAAGGAACTGGAGGAGCGTTCAATTCAGATCTCGAAGATCTCCAGATATGATAACCGAGGAAATCAGAAAACTAGCCAATAAAGGCTGCGAGTTCTTGGTTGAGATAATCACTCAGTCAATAGCAGGAGACCCTAGAAGAGCAAGAATGCTCTATCTGCAACTTGGGGACACTCTCAGTAATTATGCACCGGAGGAACTAAAGATTAGGTCTATCGCTGAATACATAGTCGTTGATGAAATCGTACATATGCTGAGAAACTGATTCGTTATAAAAGCCAAAAGTGTTACGCACAATAGACCTTGTTTGTTAAATGGTGCGTTCAGTGTTAATTCTACAATAGAGTCTCAAGCAAAATCGCTTAGTTTTTCACCACCCTTCGGAAATCAATGACAGTATCGCAGGCGAGAGTTATTGAGCAAACCAGCAATTATGTGGCCAAAGGTCAAGTGTTTTTCCTTGTTTGCAGAGCTGAGATACTTGGTAAATGGAAGCCAACCACTGTTTTCTGAACCAACACCGGAAATGATCGGTGAAGATTTCATGGAAAGAAAAGTTTTCTAATCAGTGAGGGCATCTCATGATATTCCACTATTTTAGAAAGTATTGGTGGCTTGTATCAGCGGCCATAATCTCGTTCACTTTTTTTGTGCCTTATTATGTAGTCTTGGGTCTGCTTTTTTTGCAGATATTCGCCTCCACTCTGCTACGACCGATAAAAAAGCAACGTCGACACTCAAGTTTCAAATCTCCAAGAAACAAGCTCGTCGTTGAACTCAAGACCCTTCTGGAGAGCTATGGAATATCCTGCAACTATCCGCCATCAGACGACTATTCATGCGTAGATCTAATTGCGGATATATTTGGTGAGACAGTTGTGTATTGTGTGAGGCAGTACACAAACAGTATAGACAAAATCGAGGTCCACGGTCTGGCTGCTTCTCGAGCTAGGTACAGCGCAAAGCGCGTTGTGATACTTACGAACGGACTGCTCGCTATCGATGCGAAGAGATTGGCGGAAGGCTACGGTCTTGAGTACAGAAGATACGACAGATATATCAAAGAAATCATAGGTATACTGAGATCCAATCCGAATCTTTGCTGTATATGCGGCAGACTAATCGACCATAATCAAAAGGAACTATGTAGAAGAAACTCGGAGGTTCTTGGCGGAAAGTCGCTTTGCCATGAACACTTCAAGGAGATCACCGATAAACAAGACAAATCTAGAGTATAAAGAGAATAGTAGTTGCCGCTCTGAAGCTCTACAAAGGAAAATCCAAAGCTGACGAAAGCCTGAACGTTTTTGCAAAAAAAGAACACCGCCTTACCCTGATCCAAGCTAATAGGAAAGAGATGAAGAGAAAAAAAGGAAGCCCCTGGCTTAAGATAAATACGCTGTAATACCCATCAAAAGCTAGGAAACACTCTAATGGATATAATAGCACTCTTGATCGAATTTGTAAAAGCCCGGGGATACCGCTCGCGAAATACAGTGATTCAAGAAAAGACCTTTGGTTTGGCAAGTACACCAGTGCTGGATATCATGAGAGAGTTATCATTAACGGTAGAGGGAAAGACGCATACTTCCTGGTGACCGATCTGAGTTATCCTGAAGTGAGATCCTTGAGATATATCTAAAGAGATTCTGGATTGAAGAGACTTTCAGAGACTACAAGACTTACATGGGTTTTGGAAAGTACTCGAATGCTCAATCGATAGACAGACTCTTCGGGCTTTTGGTTATATACAGCTTCTCTTATGTCTTTGCTTATCACACGAGCAAGAGCCTTATTCGAGACAAAACTCTCTCCTGGTTTACCTCTGTAAGAACCTTTCAGACATTTATTGCATGCAATTCCGTTTTCCTGCGCTTGTTGAATTCTATTCCCGGTCTTTTCAGACGTGCCCCCTCTTCCCGCTCTTTCGTTAACTTTCTCTTTGTTAAAATGGGAAAGGGTCAGTCTTGTACATCTCAACAATTGAGCTACAACGCAAGAGTACATAAAGCACATGCAACAAAACAATCGTCCTGTCCGAGCACTCTCTGGGTCTTCCTCTCTTCTGTTTGTGTGCCGGTACTATCTTTTCCACTACTTCTTTAACTTTTTGTTACCTCTTCTGGTGTTATCATTTCTCTGGGACTCTCTCCTTTCGTTTTGTTTTTTTCGCACAAAAAACATTCTATATGGAGTTGAGTCCCTTTTCCATTCTTTCATTTCCTTCTTCTGCTATTTATTGGATACGGTGACTTCATAGAATACACTGAAGAGCAGTTACAATTAGAATGCACTGACACCCTCTATAAAACTAAAAAGGGAAACTGGTTTCTTGTTATGGAGGGTATTGCTATGGATGAGCATTTTGGTAGCGACGCTCATGGAATGGCAGTTAAGACTCCTGAGGAAGCTCTGGAATGGCTTGTTGAAAATCATGCTGTAGATGCAATTCGGCGACACTTCCCAGATGTTTTTGAAGAAGTTTGATAGCACTCGATTCGCAATCAAAGCTCGTTTCATGGTTTATATGCGGCAACATAAAGTGTTGGTTACTTAATTGCTTTTTGAGAGGTGTAGTATGGCTCTAGGTACTTATCCAGAGAAAAGCTGGTCTCTCTCTAAACACAAGGAATTCGTTGAGTGCCGAAGGAAGTATTTCTTCAGTACGTTCGAACAGTGGGGAGGCTGGGAAATAATTGCTCCAGAGAGGAAACAGAAGGCATATAGACTTAAGAAGCTTGCTTCTCTCCACGCGTTTGTAGGGACATTGGTCCACAGGGAAGTCGCCATGGCATT
>Ga0334886_1004688_pt1 | contig 10955 bp, 3 predicted proteins | sample GraSluR1_MG_9_FD_207232 | JGI IMG/M metagenome (GOLD analysis project Ga0334886, IMG submission 207232) | Sludge microbial communities from methane-producing bioreactor in Wageningen University, Netherlands - Granular Sludge_27_06-R1 | ecosystem: Engineered > Bioreactor > Anaerobic > Unclassified...
TCAAGATCTGGGAGAGGTGCGGAGGGCCGGCCGCCGCGCCGCCGAGCTCACCTCACAGCTCCTGGCCTACTCGCGGCAGCAGTCAGTCCAGCTCGGACCGGTGGATCTGAACCAGTTGCTGACCCAGACGCGGGGCCTATTGGGGCGGACGCTGGATGAGAGCATCACGATCGAACTGGCGCTGGAGGAGGCCCCAACCTTTGCCATCGCGGACGAGGCCCAACTGGAACGAGCGCTGTTGAACCTGGCTCTGAACGCGCGCGACGCCATGCCCCACGGCGGCGAGATCACCATGGCCACGGGGCGCGCCGCGCTCGATCAGCGCGAGGCCGAGCTGCTCGGCCTGGAGCCGGGCACCTATGCCGTCATTCGCGTGAGCGACACGGGCCAGGGCATGGAGCAAGAGATCCTGGAACATGCCTTTGAGCCCTTTTACACCACCAAAGAGGTGGGCAAAGGGACGGGGCTGGGATTGGCTCAGGTGTATGGCATCGTGATCCAGTGCGCCGGCGCGGTCTCGGTGGAGAGTATTCCTGAGAATGGGACCACCTTCCGTCTGTATCTGCCACTGACCGAGGGGCCGGCGAAGGCAACGCCAGCGCCCGAGCCAGCGCCGACAGGCGCCGGTGAGACGATCTTGGTGGTGGAGGATGACGACGGCGTACGGCGGCTGGCCGTTCGTCTGTTGGCCGGGCTGGGCTATCGCACCATCGAAGCAGCGAGTGTGGTAGAGGCCGTTGCTCGAGCCTATAGGACGCAAGGCAAGATCGATCTGCTGCTAACGGACCTGATCATGCCCGACGGCACGGGCATCGAGTGCGCCCGCCAGATCGGGCAAAGACGGCCGGAGCTGTCGGTCGTCTATATGTCGGGCTACTCTGAGGATGCGGCGCGCCTGGCCCAGATGCCGCGCGACGGACGCATCCTCCAAAAGCCGTTCACCCTGCCACAGATCGCGGCGGCGGTGGCCGAGGAGTTGCGAGGGCACCCCGCCCCATAGAAAGCCGGCCTCGGCGCCGGGTGCGTGGATGCACCTGCACCGGGGCCGTCGCCATCCTATGGCGCAATGATCCGATCCACCACCAATTGCCGGAACTCGGGCGAGAGCCGGTTAAAGTAGGCCGAAAAGCCGGTCACGCGGACGATCAGGTCCGGGTAGAGGGACGGGTCCTCGTGGGCGGCCAGGATCTTGGCCCGATCCACCACGTTCATATTGATCTGGGTCCCCCCCAGCCGGCAGTGCGTCTCGATCAGGTGCATCACGTGCTCGACGCCATGCCGATCGGCGGCGGTGCCCAGGTCGATCTCGATCTGCATCGGGGCCGAGTTGCCCCAGCCCGGCTGCACGCTGGCGATGGCCACGGCCAGCGCCGTGGGAGCCCCGTCCTCGCGAAAGCCCGGGTCGGGGTTGGCGCCGTGCGAGATGGGCGCGCCAGCATGGCGGCCGTTGGGCGTGGCCGGCAGCCCGCCACCCAGCTCGATGGTGTTGGCCCAGGAAAAGATGCCAGGGATCAGGTTGTGGCCGGCAGGCGTGGGCTTGGCCTTGACCAGGCGCGTGAACGCCTGCGAAACCCGCTGGGCCCAGGCGTCCGCCGGGGCGCCGCCGGTGCCATAGCGGGCAATGCCGCGCATCATCAGGCGGGCCCGCTCCCCCTCGGGGCCGGCCCAATCGGCGTCCAGGTGGCGGCGCAGCTCGTCCCAGGTGAGCCGGCCCTCGCGCTCCACCCGCTGCTCGCAGGCCGCCAGCGAATCGGCCACGGTGGCCAGGGCGGCGGCGTCCACGCAGAGGTTCATATGCTCCACGCCGCCGTGGGAGGCGTCGATGCCGCGCTCGATGGGGCCGTGGCAGAGCAAGTCCAGCACCAGCTCGGGGAACACCTCGTGCATGTGCGCCACGTGGAAATCCAGCCCCGCGGCGATGGTGGCCACGGCGCGCTCCAGATGCTGCTCGAACAGCTCCCAGAGCCGCGCCACGCTGCGCTCCTCATCAGGTAGCTGGCAGAGCTCCTCCCAGGCCACCACGAACACCGCGCCCAGGTTGATCTTGACGCAGTCGTTAACCGTATACTCGCGGCCGGGGATGGCGCACCAGTGGCAGCCGGCATAGGCGCGGGTGGAGGCCACCTCGTAGGGATAGCCGTTCCGCATAAAGCCCTGGATAAAGCTATCGATGCCCAGGAATTTGGGCACGCCCAGCCGATCCTCCAGCATGATCTCGACGCCGCGGCGCAGCAGGCCGCGATCCACGTGCTCGCCCACGCAGACCGCCACGTTGCAGGGGATCTTGAGCTGGTGGGCCGCCTCCAGGACCAGGTAGGAAACCGGGTTGGTCACGTCCTGGCGGGCGCCGTCGGGGCCGCCCAGCTGGATATAGGCCGTGTCGCGCAGCAGCAGGCAGGCCAGGTGAAAGGTGGCCTCGGCGTCGTCCAGCATGCCAGCGGCCACGTCGCGGCGGTAGAACGGCTCCAGCAGCAGATCCAGCTTGCCCAGCGAGCCACTGCCGTTGTACATGCGGGCGGCCATCTGGAACCAAACGATCCACTGGCAGGCCTCGCGAAAGGTTCGCGGCGGCTCGGCCACCAGGCGCTGGTTGATGGCGGCCATCTCGAGCAGGTTGGCGCGCAGGTCGGGGCGCGCCTCGCTCTGCGCCAGGCGGCGGGCGTGGTCGGCGTTGCGGGCGATCCAATCCTGGATGCCCGTGGCCACCGCCTCCAGCCCGTCATAGAACTCGGCAGCTTCCGGGTTGTCACGGCGGCCGCGAGCGATCTTGGCCAGGATGCCGCCCCACCCCAGCTCCAGGCCGATGGCCAGGTCCTGGCAGAAATGCTGGGCCGCGCCGATGCCGGGAATCAGCGCGTAGCGCCGCTGGTCCTCGTGCAGCCAAGAGTAATCCAGCTCGGGCTTCCAGCCGCCCTTGCGGTAGGAGCCGAAATTGGTCATGTAAGCGCCCGCCAGGGAGGAAAGGGGGTCCACATAGGGCGGGTGGGCGCGCAGCAGCCGCCCATAGCTCTCGCCCACGGCCCGGGGCCCGTAAAAGCCGCCGTTGGGGTGGGTGCTGACCATCTCGACGCCATCCAGCAGCACGTCGCGGATCTTTTGGCCGGACCCGCTGATGGCCTCGGTCACCTTGCGGCGGTCCTCGGGCGGCAGGATGATGGCCAGATCGTCGGCGTTCAGGTAGCCGGTGGCGGCCTGCTTGGCGGCGTTGGCCTCCATCTTGCTGGCGCGGAGGGCGTCCAGCCGTTGGCGGTAGCTGAGGGCGGTGATATCGACGTCCATGGATGGGCGGCTCCTTGTGCGAGGCGCAGCATCGTCCAACGGGGTCATTGTAGGGCGATGGCCGCGGGAATCAAGCGGCGGGCGAGCGTCAACGTGCCCCCGCCCGCGAACGGGCCTCAGGCGGGTTCGTCGTCCACGTCGAGGACCATCACCGCGCCGGCGCAATCGAGCAGCACCAGGCGCAGGGTAGCCCGCTCCCCGACCAGCGCCTCGACGGCACGGCCATAGCGGTGCACCTGGGCGACATAGCCGCGCTTCTCGATCTCTGCCTGCGCTTCCTGGCGCGATGCAAAGCCGTCGGTCTTGATATCCAGGACGTGCCAGCCGTCGCCGTCGCGGTAGAGGATATCCAGGGTGCCGTGCTCACTCACCTCGTCCTTGGGCAGGGCATAGGGCAGCTCGTAATGGACGACCTCGGCCTGTTGCAGCTCAGCCCATAGGGGATGGGCGCGAAAACGCTGGACCAGCTCGGCGGCGCGGCGGGCGGCGTCCCGTTGGCGGGGCGGATCGGTCAGCCCCTGGCTGGCGGCGCGGGAACTGGCCCAGTCCGTAAAGCTGGCACCATCCACCGCGCGCCATGGCATGGCGCGCCCGTCGGCCAGGGCCTCGTGGACCAGGTTGCCCACCAGCCAGGCGGGCGCGCGAAAGCCCGGGCGGGGCGGCGCCACCCGCCACACGGTCAGCGGGGGATCGATCTCGCGGTCGCGGGTAGCGTCGTCCACGTCGGAGGCCAGCGCCGCGATGGGCTCGAGCAGCCGCTCATCGGGGGTACCATCGAGTGTCGCCTCGGGCCGCGCCGATGAGACGCGCTGCGGCCCCCAGGCGCCGCCGTATAGTGAGCACGTGGCGGGCTCGTCGTCCACGCGCAACAACAGCGCGGTGACGTCGGCCTCGGCGGCGGCAGAAATATCCTGCGACGCCAAGCCCAGGCACGCATCGGCGCCGAGCTGGCCGAGCCAGCCGTTCAGCCAGGGCAGGCCGTCCTTTCTCACGGAGGCGGTGCCGCTGAGGATCAGCAGCTCCTCGGCGCGGGTGGCGGCCACATACAGCAAGCGCCGGTCCTCGGCGTCGATCTGGTCCTTTTCGCGGGCCTTGGCCAGGGTGTAGGCGGCGGGCTCGGTGTCATGCGAGGCCAGCTTGCAGACGGGACCGAGTCGGTCGTCCAGCAGCAGGCCGCCGGGCCCGCGCCCCTGGTAGGCCAGGTCGCCCAGCACCACCACGGGGAACTCTAGCCCCTTGGCGGCGTGAACCGTCATCAGCTGCACGGCGCCCTCGCTGGTGGGACGGGCCTCGCCCTCGCGGGCGCCCACGTCGCGTAGCGAATCGACATACTCCAGGAACTCGCCCACGCCCACCAACTCCGAGGCGCGGGCATCGGCCAGCAGCTTGGCAACGTTGCGGGCGGCCCGACGCTGCCCCGCCGCCATCAAGGCGGCCTGGTAGTGGGTATCCAGCAGGATGCGCTGGAGCAGATCGGCCACGTGGGCGCGCCCCGCCAGGCGGTGCCAGCCCTCGATGCGGGCCAGGGCGCGCTCCAGCCGCGCCTGCTCGCGCTTCAGGCGGGGGGCATCGTCCGAGTGCAGGTAATCCCACCAGGAGGCGTAGCGGCCGTGCGGACGCGCCCGAGCCAGGCGGTAGAGGGCCAGGTCGCTCAACCCGAACACGGGCGCGCGTAGGGACCCCACCAGGGCCACGTCGTCGTCCAAGTCGGCGGCGGCACGGAGCATCACCAAGAGCGAGCGCACCTCGGGCCGCTGGTAGAACCCCTTGCCCGCCACCGTGAGGAACGGCACGCCCGCCCGCTCCAGGGCGTTCTCATAGCTCTCAAAGGCGCTGGAGGCGCGGCAGAGGATGGCCACGTCGCCATAGCCGATGTCGCCGTCGTCGCCCTCCACCAATGCGATCAGGCGCTGCGCTACGGCGTCGGCGGCGCGGTCGAGGGCGCCGTCGCCTTTGGTGCCCACCGCCAGGTGCAGCTCCACATAGGCGGGGAGATCGGGCAGGCGCGGCGGGCGCTCCACGGCGGTCAGCGGCTCGAACGGCTCCACCCAGGGGCGGGCCGGGTCCTCGTCGGCGCCCAAGATCGGCGCCAGCATGGCGTTGAGGGCCGCCAGCAGGCGCGGATGGGCGCGGTAGCTGGTGGCCAGCGAGCGGGCCAGGCCCTCGCGGTCGATGCGGTGGCGCTCCTCGCGAAAGACCACCACATCGGCGCCGCGGAAGCGATAGATCGACTGCTTGGCGTCGCCCACCACAAAGAGCTGCCCGGGCGCCGCGCAGAGATGCCGCACAATGTCGCGCTGGCGCTGGTTGGTGTCCTGGAACTCGTCCACTAGCACGGCGTCCACCCGCCGCTGCCAGGCGGCGCGGACCTCGGGGTCGGCCAGCAGCGTCAGCGCGCCCTGCTCGAGGTCATCATAGTCCAGCGCGTGTTGGGCGGATTTGGCCTGGCGGTAGCCCTCCGAGGCGCGGCGGTAGCAGGCGATGGTGGGCGGCATGGCCTGAGCCAGCTCCTCGTCGGCGGCGTTGGGCGCCAGCAGCACCGTCGGCCCGTGGACCTTCCAGAGATCCCTCAGGGTGCTCAACGCGTTCTTGATCGCACCGACCTCCGCCTTGCCCCCAGGCCACTTGCCGCCCGCTCCACCGGTGAGCTTGATGGCGGCCACGGGCGCCAAACAGGCGGGATCCCAGGTGGCGGCATCCATGGCCTCGGCCTCAGCCAGGGCGGCGCGCAGCCCGGCCAGTTGGATGGCCAGGAGGTCGCTATCGTCCAGCGGCGTGGCGTGCGTGATGGCCTCTACGGCCTCGCGCCAGGCGGGATCGGTCCGCAGCGTCTCCCACGCAGCATAGCTGGCGTCGGCCATGATCCGCCGCCAGTGGCCCAGCAGGTCGTCGACGGGCAGCTCGCGCAGCACCTCGTCGGCGGTCAGGCGGCCCTTGAGCAGCGCCTCCACGGCCATAGCCAGGGTCCGCTCGCCCAGAAGGCCGTAGGCGCGCGCCGCGTCGGGGTCATCGGCGGCCCAGGCCAAAGCCTCCTGCACAGCGCGCCGCTGCAGCAGCGCCATGGCGCCCTCGGCCAGCACGTCGTAGCCGGGGTCGAGGTCGAGGCGCTCGGGATGGCTGCGCAGGATCTCGCTGCAGAGCGAGTGGATGGTGCTGATGCGGGCGCCGTCCAGCGCGACATAGCGGTCGCGCCAAAAGGCGGCCTCCTCGGCGGCCAGGTCATCGCGCGCGAGGTAGCGGCGCAGCTCGTCGCGGACGCGGTTGCGCATCTCGCGAGCGGCCTTTTGGGTAAAGGTGATGGCCACCAGCCGCCGTACGGGGACGCCCTCGGCCAGCAGCGCCAGGTACCGCGCCACCAGGGTGCGGGTCTTGCCCGTGCCCGCGCCCGCGGTCAGCACCAGGTCGGCGCCGCGCGCGGTGACGGCGGGCAGCTGCTCGTTGCTGGGGTTCACCTGGCGCACCAGAGGATGCATGGTGGTCACGTCAGCCCCCTTGCCATCCAGGACGGTAGCGCCGCCATGTATGGCGCCAACAGTAGGCGGCAGCGGGGCAGTAGCTGGGGCAGCCTGTCGCGGGCGGACGCGGCGCGAACCGCCCCGCGCGGATGCCGCCCACGATGCGCCAGACGTGCTCGGCCACCACGGTGAGGGCGTCCTCCAGCCCATCGCCGAAGCAAGAGAGACGTAGGCTGCTCCGCTCGGCCTGGCACACGTGCCAGTAGAACCCCTCCACCGGCTGCCCCAGCCCCATGGCGTCGCGGGCCGCCAGGGCATAGAGGGCCACCTGGAGCTTTTCTCCCTCCCCCAGCGCCTTGGGCGTATAGGGGCCCTTGCCGCCGGTCTTGTAGTCGATCACCCGCAGGCCGCCGTCGTCGCGGATGTCGATGCGGTCGACCACGCCCGCGATGGCCACGGCGTCGCCGTCGCGCTGCAGTTCGAGGGCGGGCATCCCGCCGCGGCCAAAGCGCTGCTCGAACCAGCGCGGGGTGTAGGGCCCCGTCTCCGCCAGAGCGACGATGGTCGCCTGCACGTCGCGGGCGATCTCACCCTGGGTGTAGCGCCACCAGGCTGTCGGGCGAAAGCCGTCCGCGTCGGGGGCGGCGCTCAGGACCCGCTCCAGCACCTCGGGCAGATGCGCCAGCACCTGCTGGGGATCGGCGGGGTCTTTTACCTGGGGATGCTCGTAGGCCTCGGCCAGGATGCGGTGGTAGATCGAGCCACGCTGGGCCGCATCCAGCCCCGCTTCCACGGGCGCGCGCTCCTCCAGGCGCAGCAGATAGGCCGCCAGGAAGCGGTAGGGGCAGTCGGCATAGGCCTCCAGGCGCGAGGCGCTGACGGGATAGTGCCGATCGAACTGCCGCGCCAGTTGCGGCCCCGCCCGCGACAGGTCGCCCGCGGCCAGAGGAGGGGAGGCCCCCACCCCCGATCCGGGTTGAAGTGGCGAGAAGGATCCCCCCTCCCCCGCCGTGTGGGGGAGGGGTTGGGGGAGGGGGGAAATCCTGTGGCCAAGCATGACCAACACCCGCTGGGCGGCGCGGCGCACGTGCCGGGTGACGCGGGGACGGTGCCGCTCCAGCCAGGCCGAGGCAGCGTCGGCGGCGGCGGGGCGTAGCAGAGCCAGCGCCTCGGCCAGCGAGGCGGCATCGGCGGCGCTGGGCGGCGCCTCCCCGCCCACGGACAGCGGCTCGTGGGTCACCAGGCGGCGCACCTCCTCCCAGTAGGGCGAGGGCTGCCAGGAGGCGCCGTTATCGGCCAGGCGGGGGCGCGTCAGCAAGAGATGCTGGCTGGCGCGAGAGATCGCCACCAGGAACAGCTCGCGCTCATAGCTCTCGGTGGAGGGGCGCAACGGCAAGCCACGCTGCGCCAAGGCCTCGCGGTCGGCGTCGGTGAGAAAGACGTCCTCGTGGATGACGGCGGGGAACTCGCCCTCCGCGAGGCCCAGCAGGGCCACGGCCTCAAAGCGCAGCCCCCGCGCCTGGGCCACGTCCAGCGCCAGCACCGAGGCGAGGCCAGGCTCGACGGGCAGGCGGTAGCGGGCGGCCCGCACGGCGGCATCCAGCTCCTGAGCAAAGGTGGCCATCTCCATGAGCGGCCGCTGGAGAGCCTCATCCACCCAAACCATGGCGCGCAGCAGGTCTTTGAGGACCTGCAGGGCGGCGATGTCGCGCACGGCGGCCTCGCGGTCGCCGGCAGAGGCGTCCGGCCCGCCCAGGGCGCGGATGCTGCGCACCACGCCCAGCGAGTCGTCAGCGGCATCCTGATCGGCGTCATCCTCGCGCTGGGGGCGGGCGGGGTCGGGCCCGATGAGCGCCTCCAGCCAGGCCACATGCACACGGCAAGGCTGCAAGCCCTGGCGCGGCGCGATCCGCGCCAGGAAGCGATCCCAGGCCGCGTGCAGCTCTTCCAGGCGCTGGTGGGCGGCCTCGTCGGCGTCCTCGGCCGCCAGGCGGCGCTCCTCGCGCCGAAACGCATCCTCCCACTGCTCCGCCCCGCCCAGGATGCGGTAGCGGCGGACCAGCTCGTCCAGGTGAGCGGCAGGAGCGTCGCTCGCGGCCTCGGCGTCGGGAGCCGCCCAGGCAAAGTAGGGCGAGCGCCAAGCCTCCAGCACCAAGCGGGGCGCCAGCGCCTGCCGCCCGACGCTGGCGTCAGGGATCTGGGTGTGGACCAGCCCCACCAACGCCTGGATCACGGGGCTGCGGCCCAGCGGCGCGCCGTCCACCACCCGCAGCGGCAGGCCGTACTCGCGGGCCACGGCCTCCAGATGCGGGCGGTAGGCCCCCAGGTCACGGGCGATGCAGGCGGTAGCGGCGACAGGCACGCCATCCTGCACGACGCGGGCCTTGAGCCAGCGCAGGGCGGTGCGCACCTCGGAGAGGCGGTCGCCGCAAGCCGTCATGGTCACGGCCTCGCCCAGGTCGCGGGCTGGTAGCGATGGGGTGGCCGTCAGGCCCTGGAGCAGGTAGCGCGGGCGAGCGTCCACGGCCAGGGGCCGCTCGCCCATGGGCAGCGGCTGCGCCTCCACCCCCAAGGCCGCTTCCAGCTCGCGGCGAGTGCGGGCATAGCGGCGGTAGAGATGCTCGGGGGCGGCGGGGTCGTCGGCCAGCAGCACCAGCAGCTCGGTGCGGGCGGCCAGGTGGCGCAGCAACTCGCGCTGAGTCGTCGCAAAGTCGTCAAAGCCGTCGACGATCACCAAAGGCCAACGGGCGGCCACGTCGATCCCGCCCGCCTCGATCAGCGCGCCCGCCTGGGCCAGAGCGTCCTCGGCATCCAGCCAGCCCTGTTCGGCCAGGATGCGCTCATAGGCCGCATAGACCGCGGCCAGGTCGCGCAACCGTGCGGGCACGCCCACAGCGTCGGCGGCTCGTTGGAGCATCGCGGGGCCGATGCCAGTGGCCTTGGCCTCGGCGATCAGCCGCCGCATGGCCACCCAAAAGCCAGGCTTGTCGGCCAAAGAGGCCAGCGCGTCCAGCTCTGCGCGCGACGAGGCCGCCTCCAGCAGGCGCTGGAGCACGTCGCCTGGCGGGAGCACCCCTGATCCATCGGCGGCCGACAGGCAGCGCTGGCAAAAGCGCGGCAGCGTGCTGACGTGCACGCCCATGGCCCCGCCAGCCGCCGCCAACCGCCGCTGAAAGGCGTGCACCTGCAGCGACGAGGCCACCACCACGGCGGGGGTGGCGGCCAGCCCTCGCGCCGCCTCGCGGGCCCGCGCCACGGCATAGGCAGTCTTGCCAGCGGCCACGGGACCGACGTAGAGGGTGGCGCTCATGGCTGGCCGCCGCTCGCGATCACGCCAGGGCGCCCATGGGGTCCCACGGCGGCAGGACGATGGGCTCCTGCTCCAGCACGGCCAGCACCTGGTCGTCCAGGTAGCGCCTGTGCACCACCACCTCGTAGAGGTACTCGCCGAACCAGCCGTCGCTCATGGTCATAAAGCCCTTGTCGCCCGCCTCGGTGCCGCCGCTATTCTCCACACGCCATTTGGTGGGGTTGCCGTCGTCGTCCAGATCCACCCCCGTGAACACCATGGCGTGGTTCATCCTGCTCTCGCCATAGTCCAGGCGAGCGGCCTTGTCCAGGCCGTCGGGCAGGCCCACCACCAGGCCATAGTCATAGAGCGCATCGTGGAGGATGCCCTCGTCGCGGGCCCACTGCTTGCCCACATCGGCGCCGAACCAGACGGCTTCGCCCTCGACGATGGATTGGGCGGCGGCGCGCTTGATGACGTCCACGGGCACGTTGAGGTAGCGCACCGGGTAGCCGCCGACGATATTGCCCAGGTATTGGACGGTGTACAGGCGGTAGAACGGCTTGTCGTCGGTGGGCGCGTTGATCAGGCAGACATAGTCGTCGAAATCAACGCCCACGTAGGTGCGAAAGAACTCTTGCGGCGTGATCTCGCCGTGCCGATGAAAGACGTCCTCCTTGTCGCGCCACTCCCAATGGAACTGCATGGGCGGCGGGCCTAGGTGGATCACCACCATGCCATAGAAGCGGCTCATCATCTCGGCCTTGGCGGCGCGCAGCTCGTCCGTGCTGGCGCCCTGGGCGGCCATGGCGCGCAGCTGGCGGGCGTCGTCCCGCAGCCGCGTCGTGAGGACGCCGTTCATGTGGGCCGAGGCGCTGCTGCTGAACGACTCGGGCATGACGGCCTTGGGCACCACGCCGTATTTCTCGATC
>Ga0334886_1004696_pt1 | contig 10943 bp, 8 predicted proteins | sample GraSluR1_MG_9_FD_207232 | JGI IMG/M metagenome (GOLD analysis project Ga0334886, IMG submission 207232) | Sludge microbial communities from methane-producing bioreactor in Wageningen University, Netherlands - Granular Sludge_27_06-R1 | ecosystem: Engineered > Bioreactor > Anaerobic > Unclassified...
CCGGCAAAAACACCGGACTCCTCAGAATGACTAAGTGGATGGTAGAGATTGCCACGTCGCACAAGACGCTCCTCGCAATGACGGATTTAGATAGGTATTTTCATCCTCATGTGGTGCTGCAAAGCAGCATGACGGTCTATCCTGAAAATACACTAATTCTTAAAAATGCCGTCATCCTGAGCCCTCGCTTTTTGAGGGCGTGAGGATCTCATCTTTTAATTATTTTAAAAAATATTAAATGAGATTGCCACGTCGCCCAACCAAAAAAACGGTTGGGCTCCTCGCAATGACGGATTTAGATAGGTATTTTCATCCTCATGTGGTGCCATGAAAGTGGCATGAAGGTCTATCCAAAAAACCACGGGCATGATAAATAAAGCCCCTACCAAAGATTAAAAAATTATAGGGGTACAATGTGTTGTACCCATTCATTAATTAATGTAGCGACATGCCATGGCATGTCGAATCTTGGGTTTTCATCATCATCTGGCAACATAAAATACTATAGGTGTCTATATTTCGGGATTACCCATGATTAATTGAATAAGTTCTTCCTCGATGATACCACAGTGATTGATAAGAAAATCTTTAATGGTTTCGGGTAGTAGCTCTAATTTGGAAATGATTTTATAACCAGCTAAAATAGCGCTGGCAAAATGAACTGGTTTAATCCCCTGATGATGAATAAATCTCAATCCGTTCACTAACCGCTCGCTTGGCTTTAATTTCTCCAATATCCCACGAATACCTCTGTCAATTGAATCATGAAAGAATGGATTGTATATTCTCTCTAAAAGATTTTCGCCATAATCTTTCAAATCACGTAAAGGAAAATCAGGGTGAGCTCGATGTAAAGCCGGGATGATTTCGTTAAACAGCATTTTTTCAGCTTTTTCCTTTAATTTATGATCAACATCGGAAAAATATTTTATTCCATCTAGAAAAGCATGATAGGCAATAAAAGCATGAGTTCCGTTATGGGCGAAGAATTTAATATCTTCCCAGGTTGAAAAAATATCAGGTTCAATCAGAGTGAAAACCGGAGAAAATTGTTCAGATGAGCATGCTGCAACATTGAGCGGAAGGTAGTCATAAGCTTCAACTACCAACCTGTCAGGAAGGTTTTTCCAAAGTGGTTTATAACCATAACCACTTTCTTCCTGTGTGGTAAAGCGGCACATCCGAGACATCACAGTATCAACCACCTTACTGGCTTTAAAAAATTTTTGATAGATTTGAGCCAAGTTACGTCCGTTTTCACATAAAAGGATACAATTCCCCCTCATTTGTTCGTTGAGTATTGGGGCAATCTGGGATATAACGATCGGTAAATTCTGATTTCCTACCGTGGTAAAAATCAGATCGGCTTCAGTAATTACTTTATAAAAGTCATTTTTTTCTTTTTCTTGGTCAAGATTAAAGACATTAAATCGTCCTTGAATCGAGACAGATTCTATGCCATCAAGATGGCAGATGTTGAGAATATACTGCTGTTGATTTTGAAGTTCTTTCAAAAATGGAGTTTTTATGTTCTTATCAGCAAAAGTGATTTCATAATCCAGAGCTAATCGTTCACCTAAAAAACCTAATGCCAAGGCTCCGGCTCCAATAATAACTGCCTTTTTACTCATAATCGGGATTCCCAGGGATAGAGAACCGGTTTAAGCCCATCAGCTGATGTGGTAAAAAATTCTTGAGGGGAGTCATCAAAGGTAAATTTCCTGGATGAAGTAAAGCCTTTGAAAGATAATTTTCCTTCATAAAGCCATTGTAATACCGCTTTCATCGCATCGGTTGAACAACCACTGGTTCCAATGGTTTTGGCACAACGATAATGGTTCTGATCAATGTCGACTTGATCGACCAAAGAATGGGTTCCCCCAAAACAAGCTCCGACTCCATACCCTTCTCGGGTATAAAGCTTAAGCATAAGCCGCTGGGCATTTGGATCAGAACAGGCACACACTACATCATCGAATAAATATCCTCTGGTCATTTCTTCCAAATCATGAACGATTTTTTCTTCTTGTAAAAGTCTTTCTTGAATAGTGGAATTTATGAGCTGAGGAACAACATAAACATTGACTTGGTTTTTTAAAATTTGATGAATGAGTTTTTCTTTTTTTTCAGATCGAACCACCATAACCACTTCACTCGCACCTTCTAATATTGCCAATGAAGCATAAAGCATACTGACCGTTCCCGAACCGATAATGCAGGTTTTCCCACCAGATTGTATACCGGCTTTATAGATATGCCTCCCCTCCTTGTCTACTCCAACTGGATGAGGAGTGGCATAAATCGACTCCAAGGCACAAGCTGCTGGTTCTATCAAACAGGCTTCTTCATCAGAAACTATCTCAGGAACTCGAATCACTGACTCTGAACGTATCATATCTTCAGGAACTCTCATATATTGAGCATATCCGCCATTAATTTGAAAAGAAAGGTTGGCTATCGGTTTGGGAATAAGCATCAAGCCATTTTTATAGCGAGCTATGCGGGATTGGAAGGTCACTCTCTCAACAACAGAAAAACTGAGATAATCAGGGGATAATTTTTTTCCTTGAGCATATCCTATCCCTTCATTACAATTTTTAACATTATTACCAACCTCAACAATAGTTCCAATCAACTCATGACCAAGAACGACGGGAGCATAAGGGTCGACGTTTTTGTGACCATGTAAGAAAATTGATTTATCGGTTCCACAACGGGCACACATCAAAACCTTGACAATTAAATCATTTGGACCACAATCCAAGTCAAGGGTTTCCAACGTAACCTGTTCGGGATGGCCATGGTATACAAATGCCTTGGAATGATAAGAATTCATATCCCTCTCCTTTTATAAGATAAATATTGGCGGTACAATAGCACTAAACAATTATTAATGCTCATTAAATTAAAAACAAATAAGGACTCGATATGTCTTAAAGGAGTCCTTATTTTAATAAATCATCTCTTATAATCTTTTGACCATAATTGTTTATCCCAATTGGCGAATCATTCAATGGCTTGGCCTTCCCCCCAAAAGAGGCGTTCCTTCTTCAATTTCAGTTTGTTAATAGAAATCTTATTTTAAATTTTAATAAGACGAATCTATACTATTCTTTTAAAGCACCAAAGGTAAGGCCTCGTACTAAGTATTTTTGAACAAAACCAATAAAAATTATTGCTGGAATGATGGCCACTACCCCTCCTGCCGAAAGCTCTCCCCATTTAATTTCATAATATCCGATAAACCGAGCAACTACAACAGGTAGAGTTCGAGAATTCCCTCCCGCAAGGACACTGGCAAATATAAAGTCATTCCAAGAAAAGATAAACCCTAAAATTGCCGTGGAAATTATTCCATTAATAGAAAGGGGAAGAATGATCTTAAAAAAAGATCCTAAGGTGCTGCAACCATCGATTTGTGCGGACTCCTCTAACTCGTAAGGAATTTCCCGAAAAAATCCTCTCATAACCCATATCGTCAACGCTAAGTTAATCGTAATGTGCATCAATATGAGAGAGATACGAGTATCGGTTAGGTTAAACCTTCTGAACATGAGATAAAAAGGAAGAAGAACACCAATTGGTGGAGCCATTCGGGTACTTAAAATCCAAAATGCTAAGTCCTTCTTTCTTTTAAAGTTAAATCTTTCCAAAGCATAGGCTCCCGGTAAACCAATAATAAGAACTATCGCCAAAGATATCCCTGCGACTAATAAACTGTTTTTGAAAGCATTAATAAAGTCTTGATTTTTAAGTATACTTTCATAATTTTCAGCGGTCGGTTGAAAAAACCACTTGGGAGGAATGCTCATAGAATCTACTGAATTTTTAAAAGAGGTAGTAACCATCCAGATTATGGGAAAAAGCATTATTATAACAATACCTAAAACAATAATAAAAGCGATCCGGTTTTTAAGTATTTCTATTCCTTTCCAGCTTCTCATCTTGAATAATTTCCTCCATTAAATCTTTACTTTAAAATGCTTTCCTCAAAACCAGTCCTGCGAATCACAAACAGGGTAACAATATTGATTAAAAATAGAAAAATTATGACTAAAGATCCAGAATAACCTATGTCAAGGTTACGAAAAGCATTAAGATAAATATTTATGTTCAGGGTCTCTGAGGCATGCCCAGGTCCACCCCCGGTAAGTGAGTAAATAATATCGAAAGTACGGAAACTATCAATTAGCCGAAAGACAAATGCTATGCTTATAATTGGTTTTAAAAGAGGCAAGGTTATATTTTTTAAGGTTTGAAAACCCGTTGCTCCTTCAATTTTGGCAGCTTCATACGGTTCTTTGGGGAGCGACATAAGTCCCGAGGAAATAATTAAAATCATGAAAGGAGACCATTGCCAGGTATCGACAATAACTAAGGAAGGTATCACCGAATTGTATCCAGCAATCCACTCGGAACCTTGCAGACCTATTTTCTGAAAGACATAATTGATAATTCCCAAAGAAGGGCTAAACATAATTCTCCATATGTAGGCGGTTGCAACGGGCATTGCAACCATGGGTAAAATCAATAGAGTACGCAAAATGTTTTTTCCTTTAAATTCTCTCCCAAAAAGCAATCCAACCCCTAATCCGATGAGTAATTGTAAGATTATTCCAAGACCACTAAAATAGAAGGTCGTTTTTAACGAATTCCAAAATTCCTGGTTGGTTAAGGCTTTAATAAAATTACTCAGCCCTATAAAATGTTTTTGATTTGGGTAAATTAAATCATAGTTCTGAACGCTTGCCCAAAGGTTATAAAAAAAAGGAAAAAGCGTAAACAGAATTAGGGTTATGATGCTTGGCAAAAGGAGATAATACACTATTTTATGGCGTTGAGAAATTTTTTTTATCATTCCTTTTCCCTCATATTTCAAAGATTTCTCTCTACTATTCTTTGATAGGGGCTTCTAGTATATTTATTGAGCCCCTATCAAAGTAGATTCTATGACTTTTTATTCCATTTTCATGACTTCTAAGGTTTGTGCTTGGGCTTTTGCCATTCCATCGGCCACTGATATTTGTCCTAAGAACATTTCTTGCAAGAGAGCTTCAACAATATCAGCTAAAGGTCCAAATTCTTTTACTCTGGGGAATCGATACAAACCAGAGAACTGATTCATGGTAGCTGAACTGGCTTCAATCCAATCTGGAACTGTTGGATATTTATTTTTCAAAGTTTCACTTTGCCATATTGAGTTTCTCATGATTTCGGTTGTATCAATACCTAATCTCAGAGCTATGTCTTTGCTGGTTGCCCATTGAATAAACAACCATCCAGCTTCTTTCGATTTAGAAACGCTACTCATACCCCAATGCCAAGCAGTACCTGCAGCTGGCGCATTATTTCCATCGGGAGCTGGCGGTAATAATGCATAAGCAACTTTACCAGCAACTTGAGACCGAGAAGGATCTTCAAACGAGCTCATAAATATATTAGCGTCACCAGCAAATATTGCTGCTTTGCCTTGGGCAAAATCTGAACTCGCTTCATACCAACTATAATTAACCGCTCCAGCTGGTCCTGCATCTTTGAGAAGTTTTAAGTACATTTCAGTTCCAGCAATAACCTGCGGACTATCCAATTCTGGTCGTTTAGTTTCAGTATTGAGCCAGGATCCACCATAATTTTGAATGTAACCATTCCATGGCCAGTGAGTACCGGCACCTCTTGCTAATCTTAAAACGACTCCAGCATGGTTGGGTGGATTATTTAATTTTACGGCATCATCATAGAGTTCATCCATATTGTTCGGATAAAGAAGTCCCGCTTCTTCAAATAGATCTTTTCTGTAGAAAACAATTTGATTATCAGGAGCAATTGGTATTCCGTATAATTTACCGTTAATCACCACAGCACTTAAACTACCGGCAGGGTAATCCTCGAAATCATACCATGCTTTATCAGTCAAGCTCGAATTTTCCAAATATGGTTCTAAAGGTTCTAACCATCCGCCTGCTTCATACATGGTGGAATAAGCATGGCTTAACATAAATACATCAGATACAGGATTTCCTGATGAAAGGTCAATAATGATCTTACGAAAGAACTCAGCTTCTGGATAATCATCAATAGCAACTTTAATTCCAGTAAGTTTTTCAAACTCAGGAACGATATTTTTCAAATAAGTAATCGCATCTCGGCTACATGCCATAACACGAATTGATTGCCCATTAGACTGATTCCAGTCAATTTTTGCTGCATCAGGTCCGGGAAATTCTGCCGAAAAAACGCTCAAAGAAAAGAATACTACAAATGAGAGACTTAAAATAACTGTTAAAAATGACTTTTTCATACTTTCAGCTCCTTTCATTTTTTAAAAAAAGATAACGATACTATTTTTTCTCATTACACCTCCTTTTTTTGTTTTAACGATATTAATTCTCCTTCAAAAAACTAAACTATCCCTATTGCTCATTTCCTGCTAATTCTTTAGCAACAATTTGATCGGTTATAAGGACATCAACATAACCAGACTTTAGACTGGCAAGAATTGCTTCCTTTTTCCGTAAAGATCCTGCAATTGCGATTATTTTTTTAGCTTTTTTTAATTGCTCAAAAGATATTCCTACCCTTTTTTTAGTTAATGATTCATTACATACTTTTCCATTTTTATCAAAATTATTAAATAGGATATCGCCAACATGGCCTTTATTTATAAGAATTTTTAAATCATTATCGCTAAGAGATGTATCGGGAAGATAGGTGTCCTTGGCAATAGGTCCACCGATTCCAACTATCGCTATGTCCAACCTTTCCCACAATTTCGAAACTTTCTCGAAATTTTTATCGGAAAACAATGCTTTGACTATTGATTCGCTATCAACTATTGCTGGTGCATAGAGGGGGACGAATTCACCGTTTATTTTTTCTGAAAACTGACGAGCCATCTCATTTACTTGGAAGTCGGCGGCATACTGACCAATACCTCCAATCAAAGGAACTACAGTTGCCGATATTTTTCTGCTTGATTGAAAATATTTTAAAGTTTCATACATGGTCTTACCCCAACCGATACCGATACAATCACCATCGTGGATATTCTCACTTAAGTACTTAGAAGCAGATCTCGCTAAACTTTTTCTTATAAAGTATTCATTCTTAGTCAGTGCTGGAACAACAATTATTTCTTCCAATCTATATTTTTGCTTTATGAAGCTTTCAAGTTCTGCAACATGGGAAAGAGGATTAATGACCAAGATTTGGACAATCCCCTCTTCTTTGGCTGCTTCCAAATAGCGGTGAATTTTTAAACGGTTCATGCCTAATTGTTTGGCAATTTTTTCTTGGGTCATGCCTTCGTTATAATAGAGATGAGCTATTTGATAAACTAATTCTGTCTCTTGATGATAGTCCATTTTCTTTTCCCACTTGAAATTTTACAAATGTATTTTTCATTTGTTCATTATTAAAATATAACGTGCCCATCTAATTGTCAATAGAGGTTTTATTCTTTCAAAAATAATAATAAATCACTTCAGAGGATAATGTCGTTATTCAAATTAATACTTTAATTGGAGTTTAAATAAAAAGAATAGGGTAAATAAAAATTGTGGGTCAAAAAACTTCTCCCTTTATCAAAGAGGAAATTTATAATACATCAGTGTTAAAAGTGTCGCCATCCTTCAAATTGCCTGACTTGAAACCTTTATAAAACCATCTTTTCCGCTGTTCGGATGTACCATGGGTAAAGCTATCGGGTACAACATATCCTTGAGTACTCTTTTGAATGCGGTCGTCACCAACTGCGCTGGCAGCATTAAGGGCTTCTTGAACATCGCTTTCGTCAAGAAGATCCATTCGATTAACATAGTGCGCCCAGACTCCGGCTAAGTAATCAGCTTGGAGCTCTAATCGAATCATTAACTGGTTAAAATCTTTTTGACTAAGTCGATTACGGTATGACATTATTTCATCGGTAATTCCCAAAAGGTTTTGAACGTGATGCCCCACCTCGTGGGCGATCACATAGGCAATGGCGAAATCACCTGGTGCTTGGAATCGATGCTGAAGTTCATTAAAAAAGCTGAGGTCAATATAAACTCGATAATCTCCAGGGCAGTAAAAAGGACCGGTTGAAGAACCAGCCATTCCACAGGCTGAGTCAACAAAACCGGAATAGAGCACCAGTCGTGGTAAAATATACTCTCTTCCATTTTCTTTAAAAATTGCTGTCCACACATCTTCAATTTCAGCAAGAACTACTGAAACAAACTCAACGAGTTCTTTTTCTTCTTCGGTTTCCTGATAATCATTCGCATATTCTGAATTGGGAATGGAGATTTGATCTAAAATAGCAGAAGGATTCCCACCAAGCAAAGCAAACAATAAGACAACTATTATAGTTCCAATTCCACCACCAATGACTCCTTTGGTTGCTGTCCCTCTCCGGTCTTCTATATTATTACTCTGCCTTCTACCCTTCCAATACATACCTATCACATCCTCACAGTCATTAAAAAAACCATCTCATGATAAAAAACAATCTGTCTATATTACCAAAATTTCGATAACTCAGATTTGCAAATGCGAGAAGATTAAAATCTTTTCTCCAACCAATATTTTAACTTATAAATAGAGTCATGAGTGATGAGCAAAAAAATATTTGTTGTACTGAAAAAACACTTTTTGGAGATTTCAATGTTTTAATGGTATGAAATCAGTAGCAGACAGAAATGAGGGGGAAGTGTTAGTTTTCTCTTTATGCTTAATTTTTAAATATTCAACCTGGCTCTAAATCCAAGCCTTCTCCCGTCAATTGAGATGGAAATAATAACCTTCCTGATGAGGATTATATATTTATAATTTGGTGCGCCCGAAAGGAGTCGAACCTTCAACCTGCGGTTTAGGAAACCGCTGCTCTATCCTTTGAGCCACGGGCGCACAGAAAGACATGTTTATTCTATACAAACTCTTTGATTTCTTCAACTATCTTTTCTAAAGAAGGAACTTCCGAGAACCATTCCCTTCCAGTTATATCTATGGCAATTCTTTGATATATCCAGCCAATTGCCTGGAGAAGCTTTTTCGGTAATGGTTGTGGTTTACTTTTTACGTAATATTTCCAACCAACTGAATAACGAGATTTAATCTGGCTTACTTCTTCATACCATGATGTTTTTCGATAAAACTCTCGAGCGACCTCCTTACTGAGGTGAATTCCCTTCCAGGTGAAACGGCATTCATCAGGAGTCCCTAACACATCGACAAACATCAGATTTCTTTCTGGATCGAAAGCTAACTCAATTTTCCCATCCTCGTTCTCTAAACCAATTTTTTTCACTTCATTGCTTATCAACTCGTCAGCAAATGTTAATGTTTTCTTGATATGGTTAATATCCTCAGTATTTATAATATTGAGATCCAGAACGTCGTTCCAAGTCAGATATCGATCCTGTTCCTCCAACTTAGTTGACACATCGAGAATCGGGGTCGAAAGTTTTTTATCTGGTGAAGGCATTTTTTCCAAACCGTATTCTTTTAAATTTATAGACCCACTCTCGACTCTTTTTCTAAAGCTGGCTCCAAATGGAATGGAATTCCGATATATGAATTCAAAAGGAATGAGAAAATTGGTATGGTCATGGTGATAAACGCCGTAATCATAAGTATCATCACTTTGTGAGGGATGAATTACCTGGACGAGCGAGACATGCATAACAGGAGAAGGACTGGAGAGCTGAGCCAGTTTTTTTGTTTGTCCCTTTTCTTCCAATCCTCGATAGTGGGTCAGGTACCCCAAATCGGTCAGCTTTTCAAAGAAATAGGCTCCAATTAAGCAGAGAGATTCTCCTTTGTAGGGAATATGGTCGGGCATTTCTCCCCAATCAAAAACTGAATAACGATCAGAAAAGATAAATTGACCTTTTCCCATAATATTTTCACGAGGTGATGTTTGAATTAAAAGGTCTTTCACGCTTCCCATGGACAAAATTCTCCTTTCGGTTTGGGATCGCTGATTTTCATTCTGGTATTAGAATTATTATATCTGATTTTGCTGATTTACAGGGGTTTGATTAATAAACCTCGAGGATAGGTTTATTGAAAGACATCTCCCGTTATTGAGCTCTACTCTTCCGAGGTGTAGAATTTCAAGGTGCAATTTAAAAAATTTTATCGAATCCAGATTTATCAAGCCAGCAAATAAGTTAACAAAATAGAATTAATGATACAATAAATTTGTGTTATTGATTTTTCCTGGAAAGGAGAGATTTATTTGGATTTAGTTTTGGGTATGAAAGATAACCATCCCCAAGAAGTTCTTAAAAAAAGAGAAATTGAATTTAAACTTCGACATTTATTCAGTTCCTGGGGTTTTGAAGAAGTTGAAACACCCACCCTTGAATATTATGCTACCTTGCAGAAAGTCATAGGTGATGAATTAAAAGAACGGCTTTTTCAATTCATTAATCGTGAAGGAAAATTAGTCTGCCTTCGTCCTGATTTCACGACTTCGATAGCTCGAAAATATAGTAGTGATTTAATTGGCAAAAACAAAACTATTCGAGTTTTTTACGATGGAAAAATTTTCCGCTACCCTTCTTCGCCCCTTCGTACCGAGAGCGAACTCACTCAAATGGGATTAGAAAATATCGGGGATAATTCACCAGCTGTGGATGCCGAAGTGGTTTCCTTGGCAATTATCGCCCTGCAAAAATCCGGAATCCGTGATTTTGCCGTGGATATTGGTCATGTCGGTTTTTTCCGAGGAATACTCAATGCTTCAGGGTATTCATCCAGTTTTCAGCAAAAATTAAAAGCCATAGTGAAAGCGAAGGATTTTATTGCATTGAAAAACTTTTTAGAAAACAATTCTCCAGCAGAACCCAAACTGGTTTCACTGCTTCTTGATTTCCCTTTTCTCCGAGGAAAAAAAGAATTCCTAAATGACATTAATGATAAATTACCGAGAAATCATCAAATCACCGACTCCTTGGAAA
>Ga0334886_1004702_pt1 | contig 10934 bp, 19 predicted proteins | sample GraSluR1_MG_9_FD_207232 | JGI IMG/M metagenome (GOLD analysis project Ga0334886, IMG submission 207232) | Sludge microbial communities from methane-producing bioreactor in Wageningen University, Netherlands - Granular Sludge_27_06-R1 | ecosystem: Engineered > Bioreactor > Anaerobic >...
ACCTAGGAGCTTCTTATTCAACACCAGTTGTGACAAGGACAGCTACGAGATAGACGCCCTGAATGGACCCGTGGACAAATCAGAGTATTTGGAATACTATGATTCGTCAGCGTTTACTGGGGGCGGAACCACTTCAGTATGCGTCCTAACCACCGCAGCAGCCCTTGAGTTTGCAAAAGACATAGCAGACGGGCTGCTGTATGTCATATGTGAGAACCTCGAGGAGTACCAGGCGGAGGTTGCGAAAGGCCTGGAGGCTATGGAAGAAAACCTGGAATAGATCTAACATCGCCAACAACAGGGAGGCGCCTGGGAGGTGCCTCCTTTTTTGAGGAGGTAATTATGGAAGACTCTAAGAAACTATTGTTACTGTGCATAGCGCACGAAACGGTTTTAGAGAGCAAGGAGGGGACGGAAGCCCTTACCCACAAGGTGGCTCGGGTTCTCCTGTTAGACAGCAACTTCGAGGAATACGACCCAAAGCCTGAGTTCTATGGGAAACTCGATGAGCTGTGCATAAAGGAGCTGGGTTACGCCATCAGGATGGACGATTACAGTAGGACTGATAAGCCCCAGTATGGGCCTAAGAAGCTGGGTTTGTGGATCAATAGAGTAGTGGTCACTGTAAACATTGACGGAGTCCCCGTAGCGGTGTCGGACGACGAGGACGACTTCTCGCTAATAGCCGCAATTAAGGGCGGGCACTTAGCTTTTGAAGGGTGAGGGCGTTATGGAAAAAGTTTTTGTTTTCTATAAAAACGGGTCCCCTCAGAGGGTAATGCACACTCCCGGTGTGGATGTCCTTTGTGTCGACCTGGACGAGCACCTTAAATATGGGGATCTCTCGTTTGACCCGCTGGTGGTACTTGACACAGATATAGCCCCAGCAGAGGAGATTAAAGGCAAGATCCGCTCTCTGCTAGACGAGTACGCGCATTGGGTGGACGAGAGCGTCCAGAAAGCTCTTTCAGATTTCTGCAAATAGGGAGGTGTCTATGTTTAAGACCGACAAACAGACCCAAGAGCACCTAGAGAGGCAAATAAAAGAGATGTGCACAGACATAGAGAGAGAACTTGTTAAATACTCCAAGACCGTTCTTATGTCTGGAATGGTATCGGAGGAGGATGTCGCATCCCAACTGGACAATGGCAAAAGCTACAGGCTAGCCAAAGCTATTGTCTCCGCCTGGATGCGGACAGATCCTTATGGTCCCCTCAGCTGGGACAAGACCCAGGAAAAGTTTATCAGGAATATAGAGCTGATATAAGTTAATCAACAACCACAAATGTACAAGTCTAAATCACACTAAGATCTGAGTACCCCCAAATCGTCCCAAGGATAGGGCAAATTCGCACGAAATTACTCGATCAGTACGATTCTATGGTTTGTAAGAAAATAGGGCCTCAGAGAGCCTCAATTTGGAGGTTCTTATAAGGGAATAGAGTGCGGGTAGGTCAATGTAAACGCCTCGTTACGAAATGGAGCTGTGTGGCTTCCTATCGGGTGTTGGTAAAACACTATCACTTTCTTACCGAATGATTATTATATGTTTCTTATTTACTTTATATATAAGGATATATATTATAACCCTTCGGTAAGAAAGTAATAGTGAATTTGCAGTGCCTCATCAGAAGCCTAATAGCTCTATTTTGTAATCCCCCTGTTACATTGACCTTTGAGGCTTTATCAAGTCAGGTTTTTGGAGGTTTTTATGGGCTATTATGTTGAAAATGTGGGACCAGTCCACATACAGGAAACCATAACAGTAAGTATTTTGTTGGACGAAGTGGAAGACCCGGGACTTCTCTCTGATGTTATCGAGGAGATACTTAAACCCTTGCCCGAGCCTGATCCTCTTAGGGATCTTCAGATACTTCAGTGTATCCGGGCTTTCAAAGAAGCTGTCGAAAAGAAGAGGTACAGTGACGAGATCTGTACCCTTCTCCAGAACATAGCCACTACACTTGAAGAGCTCCGTGAGCAGGAATCCGCCACGGATGCTCATTTTTTCTATTAGGAGGAAAAAATGAAGAAATTTGTGTTTGTATTGTTAGTTGTTGTTATCTCTACCTTGGCACTTAGTGCCTTTTATGAAACATATCTCGAGGCCGCCTTTGATATTATAGGCCAGGCTAACACTCGGGATGCCCTGTACTACGAGGACGCCAGTATTTCCATCGTTTTAGTGCCGCTGTATCCGACCTTTATATCCTTGAATTGGCTGTATCCCGACTTGCCGACCGCGGCAGTTTTATTCTCCCAGGTCTTTGGCAACTACGGAGGCTTCCTGATGGTAGCCTCAAACAGAACCAGGGAGGCCTTTGCCCTACCACCGGACATTTTGGATGTTGACGGGCAGTACGGCGTTAGTTACTTTTTAGGCTGGGAGGGAGGTACTTCATACACTTTTACCATTAACCCCGATGTTGTTAATGTTGCTTACCTTATGACACCCGCCTACGGGGCTTACCCTATAGTAACCTTCGGGCGTAAGTATTTTACCTTCCCTGTGGTAAGGGATACCCGTAACAGTAAGATATACAGTGAGATTACTTCGGCTTTCCTGGAGTGGAAGAAAGCCTACAATAAGTAGGAGGTACAGTATGCGAGCAAAGGAAGCCTGGGCGTTCTTTCATAAGTACGCCTCTACATTTCGTAAGACTTTTGATATGGACCTAAGTCCGTATTGGACTCCTGCGTGGGGATTCGACTCTATTAAGTTTGGGGAGGCCCTCCCGGTGGGAGAGGAGGAGAGCTTGGAGGACTACATAACCGGCAGGTGGGGTGCTGACGCTGCCAAGTTAGTCAGGCAAATGATTGAGGAGAACATAGTAGGTCTGACTTAACTTTCATTTAAGGAGGTTTCTTCGTGGGTGACGTTATTCTCTTTCCAGCTATAGAAGCAAAAACTTTGCTGTTAGACACTAAGTACGATACCGCGTTGGATGCTTTGTATGGTTGGATTTGCAATACCGTGTTCAGCCATTCTTACGAGCACGCACTTTACATACAAGCTGCCAGCGTTTCTGTAGGTTCGGGTCTGTTTCGTGCCATTTCGGAGGCGCTTAAGAAACAGGTCCCGGCTAACGAAGATGTTTCCGAGCTAATGAAAAAGTACGGTCCCAAGAAAAACTACACTCTACCTGATTATGGTGTTAGGGTGTCACAGGGGTTTGCCGAGTTTGCAGGCCGTTCCCGGGAAGTTGTGCTCCCTGAGTAAGGTAAATCTATAATCTAAGCGTGCACCCCTTCGGGGGTGCTTTTTTTTATCGGCACTGTTTGTGTGAAATTTGATAAAAAGAGTGGTACTCACTACTTAAACCAAGGAGGTTTAACGTGACTAAATTCTCGACAATGTACGAACTCTATTTTGATTGCATTACCGGAGTCAAACCAGACCTGCTAGAAAAATTGCTCAGGGGCACTGATGAGCAAGTTGAGGCTCTGTACGAGCAAGTAAAGTACGTTAACGCCAGGGAAATCGAGATTGACCTGGAGGAGTGGGAGGATCGTCTTCAAGTGAACCAAAGGGAGCTTTCAGTACTCGTCCGGGTACTAAATGAAGCCTCCAGAGTTTATGCCCACCTCCCGGCAGCGCCTTTGAGAACCAGACCTGAGGTGTGGGCCCACCAGGTGTGGCACGCAGCATATAGCAGCAACATCTACATAGCCGGCCATACTGAACGATACGATCAAGACAGTGTTTTATTTTTGGCTTCTAGGCTGGCCCCCATAAGCCTTGTGGAGAGCCTGGACTTGCACTTTGTACATATCGATAACCACGAACACTGGGGATATAACATCGGCTATGAAAAGGGGAGGCGCTGTGTCTCTGAGTTGTGCTTTGCCGCTACAAAAAAGCCACTAGCCGTCGTTTAGCTCCACAATTTTAAGGAGGTTTTATATGGACACTGCAGTAGAAGGATTGAGGCTTGTTGTAGAACCAGAAGAGGATGCTTCACACCCTCGTAAGGAGTGGGACGGCGCTTTTGGGACTGTTGCCCTCTTTATCCGAGATTATGACGTCGGGGACGACCTGGCCAAGAAAGGGTACCCAACGGATCCCCACGAGTTTAGGCGGTGGGTTACTTCTTCCAAACAGGTCGCTGTCCGCCTAGAGGTTTACTCTTACATTCATAGTGGGATCAGTATTACTGCGCACGACCCTTATAAGGAGGGTTTGGGCTATCCCTTTACGGACAGGTGGGATGCAGGGCTCGCCGGTTACGCCTTCTGTACCAAGCAGGAGATACGCGACTGTATGGGACTAACCCGGGTGACTGCGAAGGTGCGGGAGAGAGCAAAAGAGTTGTTAAGGGAGGAGGTCGAGACCCTTAACAAGTACCTAAATAACGATGTTTACTGGGTTCAAGTTGTGGACAATCAGGAAAACTGCTTGTTTTCTTGTGGGAACGTCTATGATCCTCTTTCGGAGACGTTAAAGGACCTTCTGCCTCATCAATACCAGCACTTGATACCCGCATCTCTTAATTTTTGAAAAGGAGCGTCATATGAAAAGTTATGCAAGGAAGTACTACGAAGAGAAGGTTAAGGGGAAGGCTAGAGGTCCCTCCCCGGCAACAAGAGAGGCAATTCTGGTTCTGCAGGATCTTATATCTAAACTGCGGAACTATCAGCTAAGGTACGCTGAGTTTGGCATCACCGGTACAGGGGTGCCAGAGTTTCGGAGCCTGGAAGAGATGGCCACTAAAGGCCTGAAAAGTATCTGCAGCTTGAGTAAGCAACAGCCCTAGGAGGTGAGTTTATGGGACTCTTTAGAAAAAAACCCGTTGTTATTGAAGCCAGGAGGCTTACACCTGAAACGTACCCTGATATTCTGGAATGGTTGTGCGCCAATGTTTCGGAAATTGTTCTAGACAGGGAAGACCCGGCAGATCCTTACATAATTATTCAGACCCCGGAGGGGGCTATGAAGGCTCGTAATGGGGACTGGATAATCCGAGGGATAAAGGGGGAGTTTTATCCTTGCAAACACGACATCTTCAAGCAGACTTACGAACCTGCCGGAGCTTCTGTATGACCCTTACATACAGGGTTTGGCTGAAAAACCACAAGGTTATGGTGTATGACTCTTCAGTATCCATACTCTCATACCCTTATGGTATCGAATCGGTTCTCTACAAAGATCCTAACACCCCAGACACCCTTACAGCTGTCAACCCTTCGGATATTGTCCTGATGGGTATGATAGGCCGGAAAGACTCTGAAGGCAGTCTTGTTTATGAAGGAGATATTATTGAAGGGCACACCCACGTAGGTCCTTATTTTAAGAGCAAAGTAGAACCCAAGCGTGTTGTAGTAGTCTGGCATCCCGAGACTTCCTCTTTCAGGTATCGGGATCTGGCCTTGTTCTTTGGATCTCCCCAGAAGCCTCACACGTTCCTGCACTTGCCTGTAGTAGTCGGTAATATCTACGAGAATCCGGAACTGCTACCTAAGGAGGATTCTATCCTAGATTCTCTCTTTAGCCAGAGCTTTTTGGAGATTTTTCCTCAGATAAAAAGCGGGGAGCTTGTCCGTGATTAACCTTGTTATTATGGGTGTTCTCTGGGGATTTGTACTTGGTAACCGAGTAAGTTTCACCCCTACCTAGGTTGAATCTAAACCCATTGGGTGGAGGTTCAACTTAGGCTCCTGTGAAACACGACTCAGTGTTCTCCTTTAGGAGAGCACTACGTTAGCCGGATCATAACACCCTGGGATGCTTACCCAGTCCCAGGCCCTGTTGGATAACTAAAAACCTGTATGTAGGGAGCAGGCGGGGGATACTATATTAAGTCCGGTTAACATTGTCTAGGGTAGACTCATCTTTAGATGAGCGTTACAAGTCCCGTGAGGGAAAAACTCCGGTGGGGGTTTAGCCTCCGCCGGTTTAATTCTAAGGAGGTTTTATGGAGATTATGCCGGAGGATATAGATACCCAGACTCTAGATATTCCCACAGATTATGTCAAGGTTTTACCATTGGATACCAGCAACACCACTTTCTGCAATAAGCTACGTTTATTCACCGAAGTGCTGATGAGTGGTGTCTTTATAAAAATACACATTGGACCTATGCGGCAGGCTGTCTTGGGTATGGCGGAGGACGGCACGCTGTTTATTGTAGGCAAGCGCTACGAGTCCGGTGATTTATCCACCCCTACCGGGTGTGTGTTTTCCGAAGCCGATTGGATTACAGCTAAACTCCTCTTTAATACAGTGAATTCAATAACGGAGGAGGGTGTTGTAATAGTGGCTGGTAATCTGGGGCTGAACTCAGCGCTGGGCAGGAGTACCGGAAGAAGGAAAAGGAGGAAGTTTTATGAAGCCGGGTGATTTTGTCTGCAGGAAACTGGATATAGAAAGAGGCGGGTTTTCTGTGTGGGAGGTTTCTAAGACCTTCAGTGATGGGCGGGTTTTGCTGAAAGGCCTCGAATTTGAGACCTCTTACGACTACTCCGATCTTGTCAGCCCTGAGGAAGCCCTAAGGAAACTTGAACAGTATTTCGAGAAAGAAATTGCCCGTGCTCAGAAGAACCTGGAAAAGATTAAAAGGTATGCGGCTTTGATGCGACTTGACAGGGAAGAGTTTTGCGAAAAACAGGCGCGGTAGCCTCACCTTTAGGTGAGCGTTACAAGTCCCGTGAGGGAAAAACTCCGGTGGGGGGTTAACCCCCACCGGTTTAATTTTTAAGGAGGTTTTATGAAGATACTTATTAAGAACGACGCTGCGGATATTTATAAAAAGGATATTAACTATGCCCAATACAGCAGGGACTTTTACAAGAAACTGCAGACTATGCAAGGGCAGCTTCTCGAGGTAGACACCAAGTATTTGTTTAACGATCAGTTCAATACCGTAGACTCCGAGGAGACTGGAACGGGGTGCAGGATAATGGGAGCCTGGGTCGAGAAGGTAATAGATGATGCAAGGGTAGGGAGTTTTCGCTGCAAATGGTGCGGTAAATGGTGGCATCCGGAAGAACCTGAACCCAAGCCCTCAGAGTGCCCCTATTGCAAGAAGACCGAGTACATTTTTGCACTGGACAGGCCTGAGGAGGAGCAGCTCAGGGAAAGGCGTGTAAGCAGAGCCCCTTTGTTCACAAAGCCTGAGCCCCTTAAAGGGTCTGGAAGCATTAAGGTCAGCCCTCAGCACGGTCTAAACCCTGCGCTAGACCTCTGTCCGTGGTGTGGTGAGGCCCGAGGTGTGGCCTTACTGGGAAGGCTCCCAGATGATAAGAAAGCTCCACGGTCCTTATGCACCTCTATGGAACCCTGTGATAAGTGTAGGGCTGAAATGGATAAGGGGATAACCTTTTTTGAAGCGACACCTAAACCCAATGGCAGCTCTTTTCCCGAGGCCCAGAAGGGGGTTTATCCTACAGGTAAGTGGTGTGTAGTGGTACCTGCTGCAGTAGAGAAGTTGTTTGATGAGCCTTCCAGGCAACAAGTTTTAGACAAGAAAGCCGCCTTCCTGGACTCTGAGCTATATACAGCCTTTTTTGGGGCTCCACAAGATAAATAATCTCTTTAAGAAAGGAGGCTGATCGATGAAAAGCTACGAGCAGGGTAAATGGGAAGAGCAGGCACTGGAGAAGGCGGTTAAGTACGCTAAGTTAGCTGATTACTGCACTCTCCGCCGGTTTCTTATTTACCTGGCGAGGGCTGCTAGGCTACCACCAATCTCTGACGAAGTAGCTCTCGTGTTAACTATGGAGGTTGCCCAGAAACTTATTTCCGGGGTACTGTCCACATTCAACTCACTTCTGATTTGCATACGAGACTCCTCTGCACTGCTAGCACGGCGTCTTTGTATGGCTAACTAATTGGCTGTCACCGCTTATTAGCACTCACCTGCTTCACCTACTTTATTTGTGCCATAATAGAGGCGCAGAAGTAAAGCGAGTAAGGGAGTGCTAACTTTTTGTCTTGATGGAGGTGTACAATGTCTGAGCAGACTGTATCCGCTGAGGAGCAGTTGGTTACAAAAACTATCGTCACGCACGTAGAACCTCATTTGTATGACCTTATCCACAGTAACTCTCTGGCACGGGCTGATCGATCTGACTATATGAGGGTCCATATGCCGGTGTCGCCCTCTCTTGTTTCAGAAGATTTCAGTAGTATTCTTGCCGCAAATATGACCAGACCCAAAGCAGTACCTAAAGCCTTCGCACCTAAGGAAGCAACCCTAATTGAGCAGGTAGTGCTGACTCTCTTTAATGTGTGGCGTAGGCTTGGTTCTTATGGGTTCACTCATTTTGCCGTAGAAGGCTCCCAAATATCCGACAATAAAAAGTCTATGGCAAACAGAGTCGGCGAGCTGATGGACGTTCACCGTGCCGTGGACGTTACCGTTTCGTCTTACATAAAGACGAAGTCCCACTCAAGGTTGGTAAGCTCTGCGGGGCCTGTGTACCTGCAGCTGAAGTCTACAATAGCGGGGAGTTTCCCTCTCAAGGAAAAAACCTGGTGTTTTAAGGTACTAAATATGTTAGGCCTGGATTACTTCGCAGGGGCTATTGCACCTGTGGTGTTTAAGTTTATCTGTCCTGGCCGTTCCCCTATAAAGCTAGCGGGCGTTCCGGCCTGTGGCTTACTGGACTCCTTTGGTGTCACCAGTTTTACCTACGGTAGGTTCCACGACCCAGATAAGAACGTCCGGCGCACAAGGGCCGGGTGGACAATGCTTCACGAGTACCAGTTCGATTCCCTAGTTGATGCTCGTCCTATCGGCAGGGCCTTAATAGGCTCCCATATGTACTCCCCGACTGGCGACTCTTTTATCCGTCGGTGCAAGCAGAACATTCTCAGCAACATTATGGGGAACCAGGTGGTTCTGGATATTCCTGATTATCTGGTCGAGTCTCTGGATCTTGCTGAAGCCGGTGATGTGGAGACCTTCTACAATGCTTTGAGGAAAGACATACCTATAACGTCCTTCATAGGCGAAAGCGCCATCTTTGCCGACTTCTTCAAAGCCAAACCGTACCACGTGCTTGAGTTTTTCAATAAAGAGGCTTTTTACCGAAGCCCTATTAAAGAATACTTCTAGGAGGTAGTAGTATGCAGCAAATCTCAAGAATCAAGGGTGTCTTTGATACTCCCCATCTGCAGAACATAGGGAATATCAAGATAGGCACCAAAGGTGAGAAAAGGAGTTCTGCCAGAGGCGGGGACTACAGGCCGCCTCTAAGGCTCGGTCACTTCCTTGTGACAACGCTGGAGGTTAAGAACGGTGTTTATACTCCAGACGAGCAGGCGCTCCGGGATTATGGGGCAGAACCTAAGGACCTACCCATCCTCCTGCCCTTTCCCCGGGTAGACCAGTGCCTGATAACATCGTACTCGTGTTTCAACAATCAGCGGCGTTTCTGTTACGGTGACGGTGAAGTCGCCTTCAGGTTCAACGAGTCTACTAACGGGTACTCGCAGTTGGTGTGTGACCCTAACACCTGCCCCTATTACCAAAAAGGTGTTTGTAAGCCTTACGGTATGCTGAAAGCTTATCTGAGGACAGGGCCTGAGTTCTCCCAGATAAGGGGCGGCGGATTGTTCGTCTTCAGGACCACCAGCTGGACGTCTCTGTTTAGTCTACATAACTCTTTGTATGACATACAAAGACTTGTGGGTTCTGAAAACCTTATGGGTGTTCCTTTGTGGCTAAGATACACTTTCCACACCATAAAGGGTACGGAAATGCGTACGGTACCTAATGTCATATTCGAGTACAGGGCACCCTGTGAAGATGTCAGAGCACGCAGTTCCGCGCTGGCCGACTCCTCCCTGCCTGATTGGGTTACAGAAGGCGAAGTTGAGACTCCTGAGGATGTAATTGGTGACACAGACGTGGAGCCTCAGGCCACTGTCCCCGACGGCAAGGCCCTTGTAGAGATGGCAGAGAAGTCGCCAGACGCATTATCTCTGTTCAATGAGCTCAACAACGGTGCTACTGCAAAAAAGGACCCCTTTGGAGAGCTTCCGGGCTACGTGTACCAGGGAACGGGAAAAGGTAACGGCAGCGAAAAGGCACCAGCTGAAGAGGTGCCGGAGGAAAAGCCAAAGCCCCGCAAGAGGGCATCCTCTAAGAGGGGATTGACTAACGAATAACGGGAGGCCGTTTATGGAAACAACACTGAACGTGTATGCCACTCTATTAGGAAGGGTTTTGAAAGAGTTTCCTGAGATTGATCCCGAAAGGGAATTCATTGTCGAGCCCTCTTCTGAGTCTCCTGTAGTGTTCGTCAGCCTCCCCATCAAGGGATCTTTTTGGACGGACTACGATACTACGGACCGTTGGCTTGTAATATGCAGGACAGTAGCCCGTGTGCTGCAGGAGGGCACCGAGAAGGACCTTAACGTCACGGTCGAGCTGGTTGACTCTGACGACAGTGTTTTTACGTTCTCCTATGCGGGTGCTGAAGAGGAATACGCCATCGAAGAGGTAACCCCTCGTCTCGTGTACTTCCAGGGGTTTACTGGTATGTCCCGGGAAGCGCTTGTAAGGACCTGTAATCATCAGCGCTCTCTAAGCGAGCTGGGGTGTATAGTTTCGGATCTTATGGAGTTTGCGGAGGCAGACGAGCTTGACGTTTTGAAGCAAGCGTCGGAGGCTGCTTTCAATAAGATCTATAACTCAGATGAGGTTATTATAAGCAACGACTCCGGAGTACTCGCGCTGACAGAAATCCTCTTCGCCGTGGCTATGGGCAAGAAGCTGGCGCTGCTTGACGGTTCAGCAGGGGAATTCAGGGAATCAACTAAAAAACTACTTCAGGAATACGGAACACAAATACTGATTTACTGATTTCACCCCTACCTGGGTTGAGTCTAAACGCGAATACAGCACCGGTCAGTTTCACCCCTACCTAGGTTGAATCTAAACCCATTGGGTGGAGGTTCAACTTAGGCTCCTGTGAAACACGACTCAG
>Ga0334886_1004708_pt1 | contig 10925 bp, 5 predicted proteins | sample GraSluR1_MG_9_FD_207232 | JGI IMG/M metagenome (GOLD analysis project Ga0334886, IMG submission 207232) | Sludge microbial communities from methane-producing bioreactor in Wageningen University, Netherlands - Granular Sludge_27_06-R1 | ecosystem: Engineered > Bioreactor > Anaerobic > Unclassified...
GGGACGCCTTTTTCGACCGTGCAGCCGCCTATCGCGGCCCGGCGCTCGATGGACTGCATGGCCTGAGCGAAACGGAACGGAGCCTGCTTGCAGCCAAGCTTACCGCGCTGCGCGCCGGCAGCGCGCCCCGCCGCGGCGAGACGACCGCAGCCTCGCTCAACCTGCGCGCCGGTCCGTCAACGGGCGCAGACATCCTTGCACAACTGCCCGAACACACACTATTGCGCGTCCTACAGGAGGACGGCGAATGGCTGCACGTCGAGACGGACGGGAACGAGGGCTTCGTCCACCGCCAGTTCGTGGCCATACCCGGTGAAGAACCGCCGCCGGGCTTTCTGCGCAGCCGTCCGGCGCTGGCGCACGTTCCGCTCGCGCCGCCTGCGGGCAAGCTTTTCGAGGCCGGTACGGTGCGTACTCCTTCCGAGCGGCGGCTGGCCTTCATCTGGAATCGCTGCGGTCGCCTGCTGGCTGCGCTGGCGGACGAACTGCACATCCAACCGGCCATCGCCGCCGCCGTCGCCGCCGTCGAATCCGGCGGCTATGCCTTCGCCGCGGACGGGCGGATGATCATCCGCTTCGAGAACCATCTCTTTTTACATCATTGGGGCCGCGCCAATCGGGCGCGCTTCGACGAGCATTTCGCCTTGGACGAGCAGACCCCGTGGCAAGGTCACCGCTGGCGGCCTTCGCCCGATGCGGCGTGGCGACCGCAGCACCAGGCGCTGGATAGTCTGGACGCCAACCAAGCGGCGGAATGGGAAACGTTCCTGTTCGCCGCCACGCTGGACGCCCACGCCGCGCGGCTGTCGATCAGCATGGGCGCGCCGCAGATCCTCGGCTCTAACCACGCCGTGATCGGCTACGAGTCGGTCGAGCAGATGTTCGACGCCTTCGCTGCGGACGAGCGCGCCCAGTTCGTGGGTCTGTTTGACTTCATCAAGTCCAGCCCGGAACGCGTGGCCGCGCTGCAGCGCGGGGACTACCTGACCTTCGCCTCGCTCTATAACGGGCCAGGTCAGGCCGCGACCTACGCCGGGCTGATCGAGGTGCAAACGGCTGTGTTCAACCAAATCGTCGCGCGCCAGGACGAGGTGTCGTTCGGCGCCGCGGCCGGCTATGACATCGACATGGCCGGCATCCCCTTCCTGCCGCCTTTCTGGCCCGCCCCGCCCTCTGTAGGGGCAGGCCTTGTGCCTGCCCCAGACATTGCGCCTTCCCAGTCCACTACACCTGCCCAACCCGCCGCGCCCAAGGAGACATGGATGACGAACGATCCGCTCTACAAAGCCTGGCAGCAGCACATCATCCAGGGGCTTGCCAACAACAACGTGATGTTCCGGCGCACATTGCGCGCCTATCTGCTGCCCTACTACCTGACCGTGGGCATGTACGCCGCGCTCTTCGTGGCCGGGCTGGGCCTGTTCGTCGCCGCCGCCTGGCTCAGCGCCCAGGGCGAAAGCGGCCTCAGCGCGCCGCTCTTTGCCGGGCTGGGCGCGGCGACCCTTCTTGCCCTGTTCATACGCAACCCGCTGCGCTCGCTGGAGGAGAACCTCCAGTTCATCACCTGGCTGGGCGTCATCTACAACACCTATTGGACGCGGCTGCTCTACATGCAGGATCAGAAAACCGTCCACGCCGAGTTGGAGGATGCCACGGGCGACGCCATCCGCGAGATCGAGCGGCTGATCGACAAAGGCGCCAAGTTGGCGGCGAAACGGCCTGGCGCGACCGGCGCCGGCTGACCATCGCACCGGCCAAACCTTCGTAAGCGTTTCAGAGAGGGAGCCATGTCCGAGGATCTGATCTTCTTCAACGGCCTCAACGGCGCAACCGGCGGCTATGACCTGCCGCCCATGACCGGCCTGGAGTTGGCTGGGTTTATTCGCGGCGAGCGCCCGCCGGAAAACTTGGCCGAACTGCGCTACCGCTACGAACTGAGCGTACAGCGTCACCTCGGCCTGCGCGAAGGCGTCAACCCGCTGCGCATCGAGGAGACCGGCTGGGGCGTGATCTTTGCACACGGCGCCGACCCCGCCATCGCCGAAGCGCTCGCTCCCCTGATCGACTGGCGCCGCGAACAGGCAGGCGACCTCTTCCGCATCTTCACGGACGAAGGCGGGCAGGCCTACCGCCCAGGCGAATCCAAGCAGCAGTTTCTCACACGGCACGGCGTTGGCCCCGGCCCCGCCGACCCGGTTAAGATGCCCTACTACCTGCTGCTCGTGGGCAACCCGCAGGAAATCCCCTACCAGTTCCAATACCAACTGGATGTGCAGTACGCGGTCGGGCGCATTCACTTCGACACGCCGCAGGAATACGCCGACTACGCAGCCGGCGTCGTGGCCGCGGAGAGGGGCGAAGTCAAGCGCGCCCGCCGGGCGACCTTCTTCGCGCCGGCTAACCCCGACGACCGCGCCACCAACCTGAGCGCGGACCTGCTGGCCGGCCCATTGAGCGCGCAATTGGCCGCGGCCTACCCGGACTGGCAGGTTGACCTGATCGCCCGCGACAAGGCCGCCAAGGCGCGCCTTGCTGCGTTGTTGGGCGGTGAGGAGACGCCCGCACTGCTCTTCACCGCCAGCCACGGCATGGCCTACCCGCTGGGGCACAGCCTTCAACTGCCCCATCAAGGCGCGCTGGTCTGCCAGGACTGGCCCGGCCCGCTGCAATGGACTCAAGCGATTCCGCACGAGCACTACTTCGCCGGCGAGGACATCGCTCCGGACGCCTCGCCGGCGGGCCTGATCGCCTTCTTCTTTGCCTGTTACGGTGCAGGCACGCCGCTGCACGACGAGTTCTCTCAGCGCGCCTTCCGCCAGCGTATGCAGATCGCTCCGCACCCTTTTATAGCGCAGTTGCCCGCCAAGCTGCTCAGCCACCCGCGCGGCGGCGCGCTCGCCGTAATCGGCCATGTCGAGCGAGCCTGGGGCTACTCGTTTAGCTGGCCCGGCGCCGGTGCACAGACCACGGTCTTCGAGAGCACGCTCGAACGCCTGCTCAAAGGCTACCCTGTCGGCGCGGCCATCGAGTACTTTAACGAGCGTTACGCCGAACTCGCTTCGGACCTGAGCGTCGAGTTGGAGGAGATCAGCTTCGGCAAGAATGTGGACCCCTACGAGTTGTCGGGTATGTGGACGGCCAACAACGATGCGCGCGGCTACGCCATTCTGGGCGACCCCGCGGTGCGCCTCGCCGCGGCCGCGGCGGACGAGCCGGCCGCGCCGGCGCACGAGCAGCCGGCTATGTAGCCCATGTTGAACTGGCGGAGCGGTTTCGCCTGAAAGGAGCGGAGAATGAGATTTGACATCGTGTTTGAGGGCGGCGGCGCCAAAGGCATGGCCTTTGTCGGCGCGTACAAAGCGCTCGGCGAGCGCGGGCACGGCTATGACCGGCTGCTCGGTACGTCCGCCGGCGCGATTGCGGCCGTGCTGCTGGCCGCGGGCTACAGCGTGCAGGAGATGCAGGACGCGCTCGCCGAACAAGAGAATGGCCGTTCGGTCTTTGCTTCCTTTCTCGGCGCGCCGCAGTCGTTCAGCGAGGAGGACATTGACCGCAGCACCCTCCGCAACCTGTTGCGCGAGGCGGATATTCCCTTCGTGCCCGCCGGCCTAGAAGAGCGCATCGATGACTCGTTGCTGCGCGCCCTGCTGCGCACGTCCCAGTTTCGCCACCTCTTCTCCTTTGTCGAGCGCGGCGGCTGGTACGCGGCCGACAACTTCGTCGCCTGGCTGGAGAGAAAGCTCGACGAGGGCGTTTTTAGCGGACAGCCGCGACAGTTCAGCAAGCTAAGTTTCGCCCAACTCTACGCCGCAACCGGCGTCGACCTCACCCTGGTCGCCGCGGACACGACGGACGCGCGCATGCTCATCCTCAACCGGCGCACCGCGCCTGACTGCCCGGTCGTCTGGGGCGCGCGCATGTCGATGAGCATCCCGCTGCTCTGGCAGGAAGTCGTCTGGCAGCCGCAGTGGGGCCTGTACCGCGGCAAGGATATTGCCGGCAACACCGTTGTGGACGGCGGGCTGCTCTCCGGCTTCCCCATTTCGCTCTTCGTCTCCGCCCAGCCGGAAGTCACGAACGTAATGGGAGACAAGCGTGGCCTCGACGTGTTGGGGTTGCTGATCGACGAGCGGCTGGCTTTGCCCGGAGCCGCATCGCCGGCTCCTGCACCGTCTACGCTTGGTCTGGGCAGCCTGCGCACTGCCCAACGCGCCGGCCGCCTGATCAACACCATGACGCAGGCGCACGACAACGCCGTGATCGAGGCCTTCGCCCACCTGGTCGTGCGTCTGCCGGCCATGGGCTACGGCACGGTCGAGTTCGACATGAGCGAAGCGCGGCGCGGCGCGCTGGTCAACGCAGCCTACGAAGCTACAAAGCAGTACATCATCCGGCTGGAGTCTGCTCCTGTGTCGTTTGACCCGGAGGAGGCTGCGCGCACGGCGCGCACTGCCGACAACATCGCCGCCCGCATCCTCGACGAGTAAAGAGCGCAGTATCTGCTGTCGTGAGGAAAGGAGAACCGTCATGACCCAGCAAGCGGAACCTCTATCCCCGGAGCCTGAAACGACGTTTGAGATCGCGCCCGTGGAGCGCCCGATCCAGTTTGATGAGCCGCAGATTGCCTTTCTGCCCGAAGTCGACGCTTTCCTCTGGGTCAGCCAGGCGCGCCAGGCTTTCAACGTGTCGGGCGCGGGTCTTACGGCGGCTGTGTTGGACACGGGGCTGAACGTAGAGCACGTAGACTTCGCCGGCCGTGTCGTCGCCCAGCGTAATTTCACGCCTGACAATGGCGGCAATCCGGACGACGCCGCGGACGGCAACGGTCACGGCACGAATGTGACCGGCATCATCGCCGCCGGCGGCATCCATCGCGGCATCGCGCCGGGCGCGAGCATCGCCGCAGTGAAGGTTCTGTCCAATCGCGGCGGCGGCGACTTCCGCTGGATCGATGCGGCCTTGCAGTGGGTAATCGATAACCGCGAGTCATACAATATTTCGGTCGTCTGCATGTCTCTGGGAGACGGCGGCAACTACACGAGCGACGGCTTCGGCTTATTCGCCCTGCTGCGCAACAGCATCCGCGACAAGATTCGCGCCCTGCGCTCGGCCAGGACGGCGGTAGTCATCGCCGCGGGCAACGATTACTACCGCCACGACAGCCGGCAGGGCATGGGCTTCCCCGCCATCATCCGCGAGTGTGTCAGCGTCGGCGCGGTCTACGATGCGGCGGAAGGCGGCTTTCGCTATGCGAGCGGAGCCGTCGCCTATTCATCGCAGCCGGGGCAAATCACGCCCTTCTCCCAACGGCTGCACGAAAGCGTCAACGCGGACGTTTACACCGACATCTTCGCGCCCGGCGCGCCCGTCACCTCCGCCGGCATCAACGGCCCGCAAGGCGAATCGGTGCAGCATGGCACCAGCCAAGCCACGCCGGTCGTCGCCGGTCTGATCCTGCTATTGCAAGAGTTCTACCGGCGCGCCACGGGCGAACTGCCGGAAGTCAGCGACCTGGTTGCCTGGCTGCGTCGCGGCGGCGTCACAATCCACGACGGCGACGACGAGCACGACAACGTGCAGCACACCGGGCTGGACTACGTGCGCGCCGACGCGCTGTCTGCCTTGGATGCGGTGCGCCGCGAGCTACAGAAGCGCATGCTCGAACAAGCCCGCACCTAGCGGTCTGAGCGCCAAACACGTGCGGAGTCATGCTGAGCGTAGCGAAGCATCTCGCGGCGAAGAATCTAGACCTCATAGTACAACGAGATTCTTCAGCTCGCTCACGCTCGCTTCAGAATGACAGATGCTTGGCAAACACCGTTTAGGGCAGCGGGTAGCAGTTGCCTGTGCCCTGGTTCACGCTGTGATCGGCGTTGGCGACGAGGATGCAGATCTGGGTCGCGCCCGCAGGACGGTCATCTTGCGTGAACATGGTGAAGGGGCTTAAGCCCGTGCCGGGGCCGGGCGGGTAGAGTTGCCACGGCCCGCTGCCCGGCACGCCGGCATGGCTTTGCGGCACGGTGTCCCAGAAGAAGTGAACGTGCCGTCCCGGCAAAACCGGCAGAAATCCGCTCGTCTCGAAAGCGACGAAATAGCGACCGTCCACCAGGCGGATGTCGGTGATGCGCGCCGTATCGCCGTTGCCGCCGGGCGCCGGATCGACAACCGGCGTAGGCTGGGGAATGGTCTGTCCGCGCCGCTCTATCGAGAACCGCCAACGCCACGTGGTAACGTCTCCGTTTTCGGCCACAATGTCTATCACGGCTAGGTAGTCGCCGTCCTCGATGCGTTCGCCGCCGGGCCAGCGGCTCGTGTTGGCGAAGTAGAGTACCGAGCAGTTCGGATCGCCGCCGCCGAATACACAGTAGGCCGGGAATTCCTCTCTGTTCCTGTAGACCTCATCACCGAAGTCATTCTCAATGGCGAAGTCTACATAAGCGATGCCATCCCCGTCTCTCAGCCCCGCGCGCGTGTCGAAGACCTCTACAGCGAAGACGATGCGGTCGCGAAAGACCATATTGTCGGAGATTTCGTCGAAGCGGAAGCCGGGCAGCGCCACGGCTCGCCCCCGGTTAAACGGCGCGCTGCCGCGCAGGAAATCGTTGCCGTCGTCGCCGTCGGTCGGCACGAAGTTGAGCGCCAAGCGCTGCGGCGTCGGCGACGGGGTCGGCGTCGGCCGCGGCGTTGAGGTAGGCCGCGGCGTCGGTCGCGGCGGAATGACGCCCAACGGCAGGGCGGAGATGCGCCCGTCGCACGAGACGAACGGCGCTACGGCGCTCGCCCAGCCGATGTCGCCCGTGGCGACGACCTGTACTTGTATCCAGGCTGCGGTCGGGTCGCGCGCCACAGCCAACAATTCGGCGTCTCGTTCCAGCACGCTAATCGGCGGGGTGAACTCCAGCCCAGGCCCGGAGCGCAGATTGAGTCGCTCTGCGCCGACAGTGCAGGATATGCCGAGGGCGGGCGTCGGCGCGGGCGTGATCGTAGTCGTCGCCGCCACGGTCAACAGCAGCTCGACGTCGCCCTGGTCGAAGCGCGAGGCGCCAAAGACGACAAGCGTATAGTCGCCGTCGTCGGGCAGCGCCAGATCAAGGATCTGTGCGCCCCCGTCCGCAGGCGCGCCGGCAGCGAGCAGTTCTTCCTCGCCCGCTTGGAATAGCTCGAGGGCCGGATCGAGATCTGCGCTGGCCGCGTCGATGCGCACTACGTCGCCCGCGCAGGCGTGGAAGCCCAGCGCTGCCGGACGCAGCGGGCGCACCGTCGCCGTAAAGGGTTGTCCAGAGACGAGGATGCCGTCCAAGTCACCCTGTTCCGCCCCGTCTCCAGTCGTGACGGCCAACGTATACGCGCCGCGGGCGCCGAAACCTTCGCCAGCGGCTACGATCAGATAGCTGCCCGCCGCCTCCGCGCCAAAGCCGGGCAGAACGGCCTCGCCATCCGTCCCTGCAGCGAAGGCCAGAGGCTCCTCTCCGTCCGGCTCGAAGATCCCCACGAGTGGGACGAAAGCCTCGCTCTGCATAGAGATGGTCACCACATCGCCGGCGCACAATGCGACGATCCACTCATCGCCTCGGCGATTGGTTACTTCGTTCACAACCGTCATGCCGGGGGCGATCAAGTCCTGCTCCTGAGCGTTTGCCGCCAGGCCAAATAACATCAGCCACACGAGCGTCAACGCGCAGGCGGCGGCGCTTGTCCATCGAACCGCAGTATGGTGCGAAATCACGGTCTGCCTCCCTTACTCCAGAGCCAACCTACTGTAATTCATCCAGCGCCTGGGCAACCTGCTGTAGATATGGCCGGCACACTCCGCCGATGATCTGCGCAGTTAGCGTTGCGTCGGCCGAGGCGAGCGCTCCCAGATCGATACACTGCTGATATGCGGCGCGGGCCCGTTCGAGATTCGTCTTGCGCTCCGCCGTGTCGTCTTCGAGAAGTGCGATGCCCGACAGCAGATAATAGGCATTGCCCTCGAACTGCCGCACTTGGGCCAGATAGCGATGCAGCTTGGTCTGCTCCAGTGAACTTGCCGCCGCATCCAGCTCCGCCAGGCCATGCGCCAACAGTTCTTTGGCATGCGCCAGGTCATCGCCCAGATAGGCGCTCTGTCCGGCGACGACATAGGCCGAGCCGAGCGCCAGTCGCGACGACTGCTCGACTAATTGGTCCCCGGCTGCGTTATCCGCCGCCACTTGGTAGTGGCGCAGCGCCTCCTCGACCAACTCTGTCGCCGGACCGTGTTCCGCCGCCATCTGCTCGCCGGCGCGCTTCAAATACACGCCGCCCAGCACGATATGGGCGCGGGCCGAGGCCGGATTGGCGTCGACCGCCCGGCGCAGCGTCTCCTCCGCCTCGGCATAGCGGCCCAGGAAAAGCTGCTGGCGGCCGATGAAGTAGTCGAGCAGTTCGGCGATCGAGGCTTGTTCAGCCGGATCGAGGCCACCCGCCAGCGTGCTGAACAGCGTCAGCGCGTTCTCGTGATCGCCGAGCAGGTCTAGGATCAGGCCGACCGTCACGCCGGCCAGCGCCTCGGCGCGCCGCCCCAGCAGCCGCGCGACGGAGATGCGGTCCAAACCGGCCGGGTCGGCGGGCACAGTCACGCCGTCGCCCAAGGTGTAACGCCCGGCGATCTGCCCAACCTCCTCGCCGAATTCCGGCGCGACGTAAAACTCGACCTGTAGCTCCGCCGCATCTTCGCCACGCGCAAGATAGCCATAGATCAACATCTGCGCGTCCAATTCGCCGGCCAGCCAGGCCGCGACGGCGGCGCGTTCGGACTCGGAACTGCCCAGGATCGCGCCGTCCTCGACACCGGGAACGCGCAGATCGGCTGGGGCCAGCCATCCTTCGACCTGAACGCCTTCGCCCAGCAGCGGCTGGCTTGCTGCGAACTCCGCTTGCAGGGCGCTGTAGATCGATTGGCTATAGATGGCGCCTGCGGCGGAGGGCTGCAACGCACCCGCCGCGTCCTCTTGGCTGAAGCGCATCATCGCCACGTTAAACGTGCCGCTCAGCGGCGTAAGCGTGGGCGTGGAGGCGGGGGCGGGCGGCGGCTGTCCCGCCAGCAAGTTCGGCAGGCTTACGCTGATCGCCGTGGCGATGATGACCACTGCAATCAGCACGGCCACCGACCAGAACGGCGCGCTCCAACGCCTGGGCTCCAGCGCCGCGGGCATATCGAGCAAGACGCCCATCTCTAGCCGCATGAAGAGGACGGGGACGGCCGCGCCGGGCAAGTTGCGTGTTAGGATGGCGGCACGCGCCTCGTTGCAGGCCAGGTCGACCAGGCCGTGCTTCATCAACTGGCGGTAGAAGGCCCCGCCGAAAACTCGCGCTGTCTCGACCGTCACCAAGTCCTGCATGGCGACGACCGCGGGCACGCCGGCTCGCACTAGGCTGGGCGCCAGACCGCGAAAGGCGTCTGCAGGGCTGCGTGTGGCGCTCTCGCACGCGGCCAGAAAAACCAGCCGCAGTTGACGGCTGGCCGTATTATCCACGTCGATCAGTTGACGGGCCAGCATCGCAGCCAATTCATGCTCGCGCACGAGCCGCACGCGGTTGTCGTCATCGGCCAAGAAGAGCGCCGCCTCTTCGCTCTGCTGCGCGAACGCGCCGTGGCCTACGAAGTGCAGGATGTGGCAACCGTCCTTCACCGCGGCCTCCAGCGCAGCCGGCGTGCAGGGTTGCGGGACCTGCACGATCTCCGCGTCCACGCCGGCCAGCGTTTCTTGCAGCATGGCCCATTCGTGCGCCGCGTCGATTGGCGCCAGCCCGTACTCCGCCAGGTTATCCGGGGCGGAGATGGCGACCGCGATCTTGATCGGGCGCTGGGGAATGGCTGCGCCGGGGTCCCACGGGCCGGCCAGATAGCGCGAGAAGGGCGTGCTGTTGCTCGCGGCCAGCGGCAGACCGGACTTGCCCCCCGGCGCGCGCAAAATCTCCCAGGGCAGGCTGTGCAGAGCGGGCGCGGCGGCGTCAATACGCAGGCGGATGCGCCGTTGCGGGTGCGCCCCGCGCACCTCGTCCCAGGCGGAACGCAGCGCCGGGTCTGCGAACAGCCATTCGAACAACTGCCGTCCGTCCTGTTCAGGAGCGAGACTTGGCGTCCAGGGGAGAAAGCCCGGGTCGGCATAGCCGCGTGCATACTGGCGCTGCCCATCCAGGGTCAGCTCGACCGGATAGCCCTCATCTTCGAGGGGAAGGATGCGGATTTCCAGGTCAGCGTATTGCAGCATGCTGCCACTCAGGTCCTGCCAAACCAGACGCGCGCCGCGTCTGGGCGTCACACTGTCCACGCGAACGTGGAGAGATTCCCGCTGTGCAGTGGAGTTCGGCGTCTGTTGGGGTGATGCGGCGATGAATCAGGGCGGGCAGACGAACAAAACGAGACCTTGCGGTCCTATCGTGCCCGAGGGGGGAAGCCGGCGAGCGGCCTCAGGGACAGACAGAGACAGATATTAGTGGCTATTATCGCGATACGGGCTGTTTCGTCAACCGCAAATAATGTTTCCGGCCTAGTTCAATTTCGCTGCGAATATGGAAATCTCCTGCTCCGTTTGATCGCGTGTGGTATAGTGGGTACAGAAACGCAAAGACAAAGGCAAAGAGACCAAAGGAGGCGACGACCACGATGACACCTCAACGGGCAACGTCCACCCCCCAATATAAGGCCTACACCCTGGCGAATTTCCGCGAGATCCCCCAGTTGGCGGCTCTGAGCGAGGAGCAGAAATTCGCAGCAGAAGTCGTGGGCAGCGTTCTGCCCTTCCGCACGAATCGTTACGTCGTAGAGGAGTTGATTGATTGGGACGCAGCGCCGGACGATCCGATCTTTACGTTGACCTTCCCGCGGCGCGAGATGCTCCTACCGCACCACTTCGCGCAGATGGCGGACCTCATCCAAGGACAGGCAAGCGCCGCCGAGA
>Ga0334886_1004715_pt1 | contig 10915 bp, 6 predicted proteins | sample GraSluR1_MG_9_FD_207232 | JGI IMG/M metagenome (GOLD analysis project Ga0334886, IMG submission 207232) | Sludge microbial communities from methane-producing bioreactor in Wageningen University, Netherlands - Granular Sludge_27_06-R1 | ecosystem: Engineered > Bioreactor > Anaerobic > Unclassified...
GTTCGGCTCGAACGACTACACGGCGTCCCGGCTGTCGAATCCGCTGGGCTATCTGGCGTCCTCGACGAGCCGGCACGGCGTGCACGAGGACCGAGAGCTGCTGCCGACCGAGGACCTCCGCGCCGGGCTCGTCTCGCGCGCCTGGCGGGATGTCACGGGGCACCGCGCAACGCTCGAGGTTCGGGGCATGCGGATCGAGTTCCGTGGCACCGACGACGCCCACCTGCACCGGGACGAGTACCCGCTCGTGGCGGGCCCTCCGGCGGAGGGTACCGATCTCGCCCTCGGGGTGACGCACGCGCCCTACGCGCGCGTGCTGGACGCGATGGCGGCGGACCGGATCCCACTGGTGTTCGCCGGCCACACCCACGGCGGCCAGGTGTGCGTGCCGGGCTGGGGTGCGCTGACGACGAATTGCGACCTGCCACCCGCCCAGGCGAAGGGTTTGAGCCGCTACCATGCGGCCGACCACACGATGTGGCTGCACGTCTCGGCCGGGATTGGCTCGTCCCCGTTCGCGCCGTACCGGTTCGCCTGCCCGCCCGAAGTGACGCTGCTCACGCTCACTCCGGGACCGAATGGCTGAGGCTGCGCAGTTCGGCTAGACTGCCACTCGGCCCTGACCCAGTCAGGGCTGTTCGGGGTGTGGCGCAGCTTGGTAGCGCGCATCGTTCGGGACGATGAGGTCGCAGGTTCAAATCCTGTCACCCCGACCAGCGGAAAGCCGCTCTGACTAGGGATTACATTCCCCGTCGGAGCGGCTTTCGGCGTCTTGCATCCCCCGTGCATCCTAAGCTCGGCGGGGTCGTGCGGCCTTCTGCGCACTCTGTCACCTCGCCTCCGCGATGGCGAGGCGCCTTCACCGATAGGGTGGCCGGCAGGTTCTGTTGCCTCGCAATACAGGGATAGATGGGCAGGTCTGGGCCATGATTATGTGCCGACGAGATCGCCGCGCAGCAGCGAGCTTCGGGCGTGGCCTCGACCGATTTGGAAGTGCTTCGGCAGCGAGCACGAACGTGACGCCCTGGCATAAGAGCCCTATCCGATCGTCGCCTTCACAGCGCGACCCTTATAGCGAGGGCAAGGGGGCCCAATGACCAAAGACAACGTCGAGACAGAGCCCGAGGCAGGTGCGAAGGGTCTCTTCATCGTTGGTGGCACGGTGAAAGAGGTCATCACCACCTCTGAGCCGCAAGCTGTCCGCGAGCACCTAAGCTCTCTGCTGCAGGTGAAGAATCTTGTGGTTCTTCTCGGGTCCGGCGCCTCGTTTCACCTGGGGTCACCCAAGACCCGCGACCTTACTAACAAACAAGTCCTCAGACTCATCAAGGACGCTGGCAGCGATCCAGCACCAGAGGACGAGGCGCTGCTAACCACAATCAACCCTACGGACAACGGCGACCTAGAGAGACTGCTGAACGGGCTACAACTCGCTGCATCACTTGCGGTCCAGGCCGGGCAAGACGCGGTCACCCTGGGGTCCGGGGCGGCTGCCACGTCCTATCCGAGGGTCCAGGTTGACGGTCTCCGACAGCGGATTAACCGCGCGCTCGCCGAGGCGTGTCGTCTGCCGAAGCCGGGCAAGAAGATCGCCCCGCCTTTCGACGTGGACCCTTTCCGCGCACATCGCACCTTCCTGTCGCGCATGATTCGAAGCCGTCGAGCGAACCTTCCGCGCCCTCGGGTGTTCACCACAAACTACGATCTGGTGATCGAGAGCGCTCTTGATGAACTGGGCTTCCCGTACATCGACGGATTCAGCGGGACCGTCGATCGTCGTCTGAACCTCGCGTTCTACGGGCTCGACTTCCATCGCGTCGACACAACGACGCAGTCCGTGGTCGCGCGCGCCGAGGGCGCCGTTTACCTGCACAAGGTCCATGGAAGTCTGAACTGGCGGTCATCAATCGATCGCGATCGGTTGACCGGGCTCGAGTCGCTGGAGGTCAGGCAGAGCAGCAGCTCAGACGACGATCACGATCTGGTTCTGATCTATCCGACGTCGGCTAAGGAGAGCGACACCCTCGCCTACCCCTATTCAGACCTCCTCAGACTGCTCGGCGACGCCGTCCAGCAGGAGGACACGGCGGTCGTCATCTCTGGGTACGGCTTCGCCGACGCGCACATCAATCGGCTCGTTCTCCGCAGCCTTGCGACGAACTCGGCGCTCAACGTGTTCGTATCCGATCCCTCTGCGGTGCTCGAGGATGACGACTTGGCGTCGCTGACGCCGGATGCTCTCCAGCGAAGGATCGACGACCTCGGTCTTCCCCTGAAGAAGACGGCGGTAGCGGCGCTAGCCAAGGCCAGCGACTCGCGCATCACCGTGTTGACCGGTGAGGCCGGCAAGTTCACGGAACTCGCCCAACTGTTGCCTAGCTCGTCGCAGCAAGAGGACCCTCCGACCGCCGTCGCGTCGTTGATAGAAGCCCTTGAGCAAGCTGCGCACGGCGGTGCCGTGCGGGTCAGTGAAAGCGATCTTCGATGAATGACACGAGGGCTATCGGACGTGTTATTGACGTTCGCAGCACGACGATCCGCGTCGCACTTGATGTTGGATCGAGAGGGTTCACCAAGGTTGGGCCGGACGGCTTGCAGACGGTGGGTGTGGTCAACTCCTACATCACCGTCCCCGCAGGTGCCCATCGCGTCGTCGGCATCGTCAGCGGCGTCTACATCAGCGGGCGCCAGATGCAGAACACGCAAGTTCCGCTGCTCAGTCAGGACGACACGGCAGCTTACGAACTCGACGCGACTGTGGTCGGCAGGTTCGAGGGGGACACCTTCAAGTCCGGCCTCACGGGGTACCCCCCGCTCCACGCACCTGTTCAAGCGGCCACCCCCAGCGAGGTGAAGAGCATCTTTCTCCCGAAGGACGGCCCTTCGCTCCGTATCGGAACTTCAGCGGTAGCCACCGAGCAGGCGGTTTACCTCGACGCCAACCTGCTACTTGGCCATCACTGCGCCGTCGTCGGATCGACCGGTTCAGGCAAGTCCTGCACCGTCACGGCAGTAATCGATGGGCTGCTCGATCACGAGATCCCGAACGGGCACATCGTCATCTTCGACATCAACGGCGAGTACGCACAGTCATTCGCTGACTCGACCGCCCGTGGCCAGAAGACACGTCCCTTGGTGCTCGGACCCAAGCCTGGAACCGAGTCCGGCCTCTTTCTCCCGCATTGGTTCATGAACAACGAAGAGCACCTCAGCCTGCTGCGGGCGAGCGAAGGAGTCCAGGCACCAATCCTCCAGCGCGCGATTGCGGATGCGCGGCTTGCAGGGAGTGCCAAGGGAACGGACGCAGACCAACTCGACAATGTGCGGACGACTCTCGGCATCCTCGACGCGCTGAGCAAGAACACGATGGACGCCGAATCAGCCACTCTTCGCCAGCTCAAGTCACTATCTGAGGTCGTCACCAAGAACGCCGCAAGGGACTCTGTCATTAGGGCACGCTGGGAGCGCATGGCCAGCATCCTGCCAAAAGCTATCGCCAGGCTGGCGCTTCGAGAAAACGTGAAGTATCAGACGCTCACCGCCGAGCACCGAGCGGTGCTGACCAAGCTCGCCGACATTCTGAACGATGAGATCACGGCCGCGCTGAACGATCTCGGCCTCGGAAGCGGAACCGCAAGTGCCGACTTCGATGCGCCCGTCTTTTACTCTCTCCAGGCCTTATGCGACATCTTCCTGCCATCGCGGGTCCAGTTGGAGCAGGCGGTCGACAGTAGGATCGGTAGCTATGTCGCCACCCTTCAGATGCGCCTCAGCCGTCTGCTTGCGGACGGCAGGTACGACTTCATCACGAGAATCGAGGCACACGAAGACCCACTGGGCTCGTACCTCAAAGTGTTGATGGGAGTTGACCCCACACATGGTGATCCGACGTCGTCTGACTGGCCGGCAAAGGACCGCCTCGAGTCACAGCGTGCGATCCAAGGCAGCGCGGGCCCATCAGTTACGATCTTCGACCTCAGCCTCGTTGCAAATGACGTGCTGGAAAACGTCACAGCGCTGCTCGGACGGATCCTCTTCGACTTCTCGGTAAGGAGTCAACCGCGCGCCGAGCACCCCCTTCTCCTGGTACTCGAAGAGGCTCACAGATTCATTCCTTCGCGCCAAGACACTATTGGGGGCCGTTCTGCGTCGGTCTTCGAGCGGATCGCCAAGGAGGGGCGCAAGTTCGGTCTCTCGTTATTGCTGGCTAGCCAACGCCCAAGCGAACTCAGCGAAACCGTGGTGGCTCAATGTGGCACCGTCATCGCTCACCGGCTCACGCATGAGGCGGACCAGAGCCTACTGCGGCATGCGACGGCCCTAAGTTCTCGCGCACTGCTCGACCAACTGCCGAGCCTTGCCCAGCAACACGCGCTGGTCACTGGCGTCAGCACCGGTGTCCCCGTCGCGGTTCGGGTGCGCGACGTCGAGAACCCGCCGAAGAGCCACGACCCGAACTTCATCAGCACTTGGCGGGACGCTGACAAGCTGGCAGAACTGTCTGATCACATCGATCGGGTAGTCAAAGACTGGCAAGGCGATTCGGCATGAGCCATCGCTAGTTGAGGCATAGTGGAATCCTCGGGTCGGTGACGCCACCTTGCGTCATGCGAGGGTCACCGCCCTCGAAGAGCCGATCGCCGATGCGCCCATCACCTGGGCGACGCATGCCTACCTCCGGTTCACCACCGACCTTGATCACATGTAGTACGCGTACCGCGCCGCCGGGGTCTCACCGGGGTTGAGATGCTTGAGGATTCCGCCGATGGATTCGGCGGTCCGGATCGTGATAGGCAGCCGGCCGTCAAGCTGGGTCGCGTTCCAGTTCATCTTCGAGAGCATGAGCAGCTCCGTCCCGATCTCCGTCGCGCTCGACTCCGTGTCAACGAGGCGAAACGGAAGTGCTGACGGCACATACATGCCGGGGTAGGTCTTGTAGAGCGGCACACTGCCTCGGGTGTACAGGACGTGGCGCTGCCCGCTTAGCGAGAGCATCGTTCCTCGCAGTGGGGGAAACTCTCCGCGGCGAAAGAGGCGGACAGAGTCGTTCCGTGGTAGCCAGACGAGTTCGAGTAGGTCGATGTGATCTTCGGCGGCGGCGCCACGAAAGCCGCGCTGCTCCGCGTCCGTGAACGACGAAGTCTTGTGCAGCATGACCCTGGCGGGCATCGTGCGGTGTTCGCGTCGGTAGGAAGCGAGTGACTGCGCTAACAGAGCCTTCGCGTCGGCCTCGGTGAGATGCGGTTGCCGGTCGTCCTTCGACTGGCGGGCCGGTGCGCCGCGAACGATCACCCCGTCTCCACGCTGGTTGAAGATCTGCGCCACGCTGGTCTGCAAGGTGTCTCCCGCGGAGTCGCGGTAGAACGCCACCCCAACGAAGCAGCTCGTCAGGTCGTTCGATGCGCGCGTCATTCGCCAGGGAACGCCGCCGGCCTTGTAGTAGAGCGCGGTGTGGAGGTTCCAGGCCTTCGTTGCCTCGTCCTGTTGCTGACGGCGCTCGCCACGGTCCCGCGGCCTGTAGGTCCTGTCCCACGTCTCGCGACGAATGATCTGGATCGGGCGACTGGTCTTCAACGACCTCGCCTTGAGGAGTGAGCGGAAGTCGACTCCCGCATGTTCGGCGCGAGGTTCCACCCACGGACGGTCAGCGTTGCCGGGGTTGACTACCTGCTCCGGCAGCGCATCTGGGCGACAGACGAGAACTACATCACAGGACGGCTCTTCATTGAGGGCTTGGAGTTCGGCGTCGTAGAGGTCGACGGCAGCCTTCACCGCCTCCCGCGGGCTGAGAGTCTCGATGCCACGCAGGTGGTGGGCGGCGATCTGTCGCTCGAGACGGGTATCCCACACGAGGGTCGAACGAAATCCCACGTTGGTATCGAAGCCTGGGAACGACAAGAACAGCCCCGTGAGGTGACTCTGCTTGGCTGCGATCGGTCCACGGCACTTGTCGAGCCATCGCTTGACGCCGTCGATCGCTTCCCGGGTACCGATGACCCCGAGCCGGATTGTCCGCGGCGCGGTCAGATTCGTGTCGGCTGGACCGTAGAACGCAACGCCATACCGAGGGTCGGTGTGCCTGCTGCCGTTGGCGAACTCAAGATCTGGCTCGTCGAGAAGATAGACCCTCACGGCGAAACCTCAAAGAGCATGCCATCGGGAGCACCCAAGAGCGCCGGGCCGGCTACCCGGGTTGGCTTCCATGCGGCGTCATCGATACCGCGGTCGATACTGAAAGTGGCGATGTCGCCGAAGTTGAGGATTCGCGTACGCGGCTCCTTGAGAAGTGTCACCTCGCCGCGCAGGATCGAGGCCCACATCCTCGTCTCCTGTCGCACCGCCTGGTGACGGTCGATCATCTTGATCTTCTTGAGCAGATCCGCGGAAAAGAGGGACTCTCGATGTCCATCGCGAGTGAAGTAGTAGTCCGGTGTCAGCGCGCAGTACCAGTCGTTGTCGACCGACACGAACTGCCAGGAGAGGGCAGCGTGTCGGCAGTAACTGACCTTGCTCGGATCCTTCTTGCTGGGGTAGGCCTTGAACATCGAGCGCCAGTTCGACCCACCCGTATTCCACTTCCGGGTTGTGAGATCATCGGTCGCGCGGACGTACAGAAGGTTGCGACTGCGGGCGTAGTCACAGTCCTCGCTCAGGTCGTCACGCAGCGCTCGGTTCAGTAGTTGCACTGCGAGCCGGACGTCGTCCCCGTGTCCGTCAACGAGGTCGGAGAGGCTGTGCACGGTCGGCTCGCCGCGTACGGTCACACCGAGCCCGGTCTCATCCACGATCCGGAAAGTGATCAGACGGCCGGCGCTCAGCACGAAGTCATGGCGCAGCCCGAGATTCTCAATGCGCTGCGCCTCGTAGACTTCGCGAGCACCCGATGCGGTAGTGACATACGAGAAGTAGCTGGCGGGAGGCCGTGCCAGCAGCAGGTTCGACTCCAAGACCTCCTGCTTGAACGCAGGGGAGGGTGTGTGAGCACGACCTTCAGGGTCTGCGACGGCAAAGAGGCGGTCCGAGATGTCACCCTGAAATGACATCGTGCGCTTGTCGAAGTCGACGCGACGATCCGCTCGCCGGGCGGCGTCTGCAAAGTAGCTCTGCACGTGGACCCACCATGCGCCGTCGTCTTCGGGGTGAGAGCACACGAGGATGACGGGCTGGTCGGACTTCAGCCAGTAGTCAAGATCGCGCTCGTCGCAGATGAAGTGAAACCGATCCATGGTTTCGCCCGGGAACAGTCGCTTGCTCGCCTTGCTCTGCACGAGGATGTGCCGATTGGAAACCTCACCGGTCAACGCGTCCCGAAGCTCGATACTCCCGTCGATGCCCGCATCCAGCCCCAGTTGACGCCAAGCGTGTCCCATCGCGCTCACCCTCCGGTGAATCAGCGCGATGCCTGCATCGCCGATCATCTCGCTTTCGCTGAGCTTCTTCCCGCTCGCCACTGCGGCATCCCTCCCGGGGCGGACGAACACCCCCCATTAGCGAAAGCGTATGGGCGACCTCCGACATCGCGGTTCGACGGCGATGCCCGGGTTCCCACCTGATCAACTCTTCCGGGTCCGATTTGCACCGGGTGTATGGGTTGGTGACATTCAGGTGTCGAGCTGTCTCGGTGATGGCTGGACGGCCGGTGATCGCTGGTCGCGCCGATGTCGGTCGGGATGGTCGTGGGTGATGGGCGGCGCGGTTGCGGCGTGGACGGTGCGCGTGGCGATGAAGTAGGCAAGCGGCGGCTGGCCGATGACCGCGACCGGCTCGCTCGAGCCCACGAGGTCCGAGAGCTGCCGAGCCTTGCGGATTACGCCGGGTGATTCGAGGACCCTCCTCGGCTCAAGGACCTGCATGCCTCCTAGCCCGCACTCCTGCTGCCCCGCTCGGCAACATTGCGGGACTCTGCCGCTTCCGCGTCCTGATCGCCGTCTCGTTTGGCCTAGGGATGGTGAGAGGTCCCGCCGCGTGCGCCGCCGAACCGCTCTCGCGATCTCGTGTCCCGATCGCGGACTTTCCGGGCCTAGGGAGGTGGCGGGCGGAAGTCGTGGCGGGTTGGCGCGTCCCGATCGGCGCTCGGTCGGGCTTAGGGAGGTTGCAGAGGAAGAAGTCCGGGTCGGGATGTCCGGAAAGGGCCGGATCGCGGCTTAAGGAAGTAGCAGGACCGTGGGTCCCGAATCGGGGCCGCTCGTCGGTCTCATTGGATGGACGGAGGTGAGTGGGGTGGCGATCGGTCTGGTGAAGCTGGCGGCCGGATCGGGCTACGAGTACCTGGTGCGGCAGGTGGCGGTGCAGGACGCGACCGGCCTCGGCCGCGCCACCCTGGCCGACTACTACTCCGCCAAGGGAGAGTCGCCCGGCACCTGGTGGGGCCACGGACTCACCGGGCTGGACCTGGAGCCTGACTCGGTGGTGTCGGCCGAGCAGATGAAGCTGCTGTTCGGCGCCGGGCTGGACCCCACGACGGGGGAGAGGCTAGGCCGAGCCTTCTCGGTGTTCGGCAATACGCCGACCCCTTTCGAGGCCGAACTCGCCCACCGCCTCAACTCGTGGCGCCTCAGCCAGGATCTGGACGAAAGCGTGTCGGTGCCGAAGGGGGTGCGGGAGGAGCTGCGGACCGACCTGGCGAGGGAATGGTTCACCGCACGGTACGGCCGGTCATCGGAGGGGCCGCGGGAGTTGCACGGCTTCATCGCGAAGAACTCCCGCAAGCCGCGGACGGCGCTGGCCGGCTGGGATGTAACGTTGTCGCCGCCGAAGTCGGTGTCGACCTTGTGGGCGATCGCTCCCCCACCGCTAGCTGGGGCGATCCGGCAGGTGCACGAGGCGGCCGTCAGCGACGCTCTGGCCGAGTGCGAGCGGCGTGTGTTGTTCACCCGGCAGGGTCATGAGGGTGCCCGCCACGTGCCGGTGCGCGGCATGGTCGCAGCCCGGTTCACTCACCGCGACAGTCGCGCCGGGGACCCGGATCTGCACACCCATGTGGCGATCTCGAACAAGGTCCAGACCCTTGAGGGTGCGTGGATGGCGATCAACGGCGAACTCGTCTACGACGCGAAGGTCACCTTGTCGGAGGTGTATCTGACCAGCCTCACCGCCCGCCTTCGCTCGCTCGGGCTGACCATGGTGGCGGTCGGCCGGGAGGGCAAGCGGCCCGTCTACGAGGTCGCCGGCGTCGATCCGGCCCTCAACAAGCGGTGGTCCACCCGGCGGGAGTCGATCACCGCCCTGACCGGTCGGCTCGTCGCCGAGTTCGAGGACCATCACGAACGTCCCCCGACCGCGGCGGAGAAGCTCGACCTCGAGCAACAGGCCACCTTGGCCACGAGGGAAGCCAAGCACCCGCCGCGCTCCGAGGCGGATCAGCGCCGCGCTTGGGTCGCCCAAGCCACCAGGCTTCTCGGACCGGACGGCATCGAGCGGACCCTGCACGCCGTGGCCACCCACAAGCCTGCCGAGCCGGTCGTTATCGACGATGGCTGGGTCGGACGGACGGCCGCCGCTGTGATCACTGTCGTGGAGGGCAAACGGTCGTGGTGGACGTCGTTCAACGTCCGCTCCGAAGCCCTCAGGCAGGTTCGTGCCGCCGCGCTCCCCCTCGACCAGGTCGAAGGGGCGGTCGACGCCGTCGTGGATCGGGCGTTGAGCCGGGCGCATTCGGTGCCGATCAGCACCACCCGGGCGATGCCGGTCGAACCCGAGCTGTTGCGCCGCTCGGACGGCGCCTCGGTGTATGAGCCGCCCGAAGCGACCCGCTACACCTCCCAACGCATCCTTTGGGCTGAGCGCCGCCTGGTCGACACTGCCGGCCGTAGCGGCGGCCGGGTCGCCGACCACAACTCGGTCTCGCTGGCGGTGCTGCAGTCGATGGCGAACCGCGAACCCCTCAATCCGAGCCAGCAGATCCTCGTCCGGGAGATGGCCACCTCCGGGCATCGCTTGCAGTTGGCGATCGCTCCAGCCGGGACCGGGAAGACCACCGCCATGCGCGCCCTTGCTACCGCTTGGACCAACAGCGGCGGCACCGTTCTCGGGCTCGCCCCCTCGGCGACCGCGGCCGAGCAGTTGCGCGGCCAGCTCGGCGTCCGGGCGAGCGCGGACAATCTGGCCAAACTCATGTGGGCGATCAGCCACCACGAACCCCTCGCCGAACGGGTCGGCCCCAGCACCCTGGTCATCATCGACGAGGCGGGCATGGCCGACACCCTCACCCTCGACCACATCGTCACCTGGTGCCTCGACCACGGCGCCAGCATCCGGCTCGTCGGCGACGACCAACAACTCGGCGCGATCGGCGCTGGCGGTGTCCTACGCGACATCGCCACCACCCACGGCGCGCTGAAGCTGGACGAAGTCGTCCGGTTCGCCGACCCGGCCGAAGCCGACGCCTCCCTCGCACTCCGCGCCGGCGACACCGGTGCCCTGGGTTACTACCTCGATCACAACCGGATCCACGTCGTCGACCGCGACACCGCCACCACCCAACTCCTCGACGCGTGGCTCGCCGACACCCAGGCCGGGCTCGACGCGCTCATGCTCGCTCCCACCCGCGAACAGGTCGCCCAGCTCAACAACGCCGCCCGACGCGGCCGCTTGGGCGGCGCCCGGCCCAGAGGAGTCGACCTGAGTGACGGTAACCAAGCATCTGTCGGGGATGTGGTGTTGACCCGGCGGAACAACCGGACCCTCAATAGCGGCGAGACCGCTTGGGTCCGCAACGGCGACCGCTGGCAGGTCACCGCCGTCCACCGCGACGGCTCGATCGACGTGCGGCACCTGCGCAACCACCACCAGCTCACCCTGCCCGCCAGCTACGTCGCCGAATCGGTGGAGCTCGGCTACGCCACCACGATCCACACCGCCCAAGGCGTCACCGCCGACACCTGCCACGGCCTGCTCACCGGCGCCGAGTCCCGCC
>Ga0334886_1004719_pt1 | contig 10907 bp, 7 predicted proteins | sample GraSluR1_MG_9_FD_207232 | JGI IMG/M metagenome (GOLD analysis project Ga0334886, IMG submission 207232) | Sludge microbial communities from methane-producing bioreactor in Wageningen University, Netherlands - Granular Sludge_27_06-R1 | ecosystem: Engineered > Bioreactor > Anaerobic > Unclassified...
AGTGGCGAGTGACCGGCGAGCCCACGGAAGGGGCGCTGCGGACCTTGGCGCGCAAGGCGTCGTTCGATCCGGCCCGGTACGAGCGGATCGCATCCATTCCCTTCGAGTCGGAGAACAAGTTCATGGCCACGCTCGACCGTCATCCCGAGGGAGGCGTCCGAATTCTGCTCAAGGGCGCTCCGGATAGGCTGCTGGAAAGGTGCGGACAGCAGAGAGGCGCGGACGGAACTGTTCAGCCGCTGGACCGGGAGTCGTGGGAACAGCGGATGGAGGAGCTGGGCGGCGAAGGGCTGCGTGTGCTCGCGGCCGCCTTCAAAGATGCGGACGAGGGAAAGAGCGGACTGGATATGGAGGATGTCGAAAACGACATGGTGTTCCTTGGCCTCGTCGGCATTATCGATCCGCCTCGTCAGGAGGCGATAGAGGCCATCCAAATATGCAGGGACGCCGGAATCAGGGTGAAGATGATCACCGGCGACCACGCGGGGACGGCGATCGCCATCGGACGCGAGATGGGCATTACCGATACCGGCCGGGCCGTTACCGGCACGGAGCTGGAGGCTGCCTCCGACGAGGAGCTGCGCACGATCGTAAGGGACGCGGACATTTTTGCCCGCACCAGTCCGGAACACAAACTGAGGCTTGTGCAGGCGCTCCAGGCGAACGGAGATGTTGTCGCGATGACCGGGGACGGCGTGAACGACGCTCCCGCTCTTAAACGGGCCGACGTCGGCGTGGCCATGGGAATCAAGGGAACGGAAGCGACCAAGGAGGCGGCCGATATCGTGCTTGCCGACGACAACTTCACCTCCATCGAGCGCGCGGTGGAGGAGGGGCGCACCATTTACGACAATCTGCGCAAGGCTATTCTCTTCATCCTGCCGACGAACGGCGCCGAAGCCCTGGTCATTCTTGCCGCCGTGGTCTTCGGCCTGTCTCTTCCGCTGACGCCGGTGCAGATCCTCTGGGTCAATATGGTGACCGCCGTCACGCTCGCGCTTGCCCTGGCCTTCGAACCCGCCGAACCGGGGGTGATGAAGCGCCCTCCGCGCTCGCCCGACGCGCCGATTCTCGGCGGACTTTTCCTGTGGCGCATTGCGTTCGTTTCCGTGCTGATCGGCGGAGCGACCATCGCCGTCTTTCTTGTGGAGCGGCGGCTCGGCATGGAACTTGAGACGGCGCGGACGCTCGCGGTCAACACGCTCGTCTGCGGACAGGCGTTCTACCTTTTCAACAGCCGGTATCTCCACGAGTCAAGTCTTGCGCCCGACAGGATCTTCGCAAACCGCGCCGCGTGGATGGCGGTCGGCGTGTTGGCCGTACTCCAGCTCGTCTTCGTCTACGCGCCGTTTATGCAGCTCTGGTTCGGCTCGGCGCCGCTGGCGCTTCGCCACTGGCTGATTCCCCTCTCTCTGGGCGCGGCGGTCTTCCTTGTCGTCGAGGGTGAAAAGAGCATAACGCGACGTATGCGCGCCGCGAACGGAGGACGGAGCGGGGTCTAGTCCGAACAGGCGTTGGAAGAGATGTTGAAGAAGCGGAGGTGCAGAAATGAAAAAAAACGAAATGTACACGATATCTGCGGCTGATTTCGATGCGCTGATTTTCGATCTTGACGGAGTGATCACGGATACTGCGTCCGTGCATGCCGCAGCTTGGAAAGAGATGTTCGACGAATTTCTATTGCGGCGTGCCGAGCGGGAGGGCGTACCCTTCCGGCCTTTCGATGTCGCTGCGGACTATCGTCCTTATGTGGACGGAAAGCCTCGGACCGACGGTTTGAAAAGCTTTTTGGAATCGCGGGGGATCGCGCTCCCCGAGGGGAAGGCCGAGGATTCATCCGAAGCGGAGACGATGCGAGGTCTGGCAAGGAAAAAAAATGAGATCTTTCTGAAGAAAATCCGCGAGGACGGCGTCGATGTGTACGCATCCACCGTGGCGCTTGCCCGCAGTGCGAAAAAGCGCGGTCTGAAGACGGGCGTCATATCCTCCAGTAAGAGCTGCGCCATGATCCTGGACGCGGTGAATCTCTCCGATCTTTTCGACGTTCGGGTGGACGGAGTGCAATCGGAGAGAAGAGGAATTCCCGGCAAGCCCGCACCCGATATCTTTATCGAGGCGTCCCTGCAGCTTGGAGTGAAGCCTGAGAGAACCGTCGTGATCGAAGACGCCGTCTCCGGCGTTCAGGCAGGCCGCGAAGGCGCGTTCGGGCTGGTGCTCGGAATCGCCCGCTCCGGCGGAAAAGAGGAGATGTTGGAGAACGGGGCGGATGTTGTAGTGCAGGACCTTGCGGAGGTTCGCCTGGTAGAGAACCTTGAAACCGAAGATCCTCTCCCCTCCGCTCTTGAGGACTTCGACGCGATCGCCGGCAAAGCGGAGGGAAAGCGGATTGCGATCTTCCTCGATTACGACGGCACGCTCTCTCCCATCGTGGAGACTCCGGAGCAGGCGATTATGGGTGCGGAAATGAGGGAGGCGGTCGTCGAGCTTGCCGAGCGCGCTCCGCTCGGGATCATCAGCGGCCGGGATCTCGAAGATGTGCGCGACAAAGTGAAGATCGACGGCATCGTCTATGCGGGAAGCCACGGCTTCGACATCGCGGTCCCCGACGGAATGAAGTTCGAGAATACGGTCGGGGAGGAGTATCTCCCCTCGCTCGACAGCGCGGAGAACGCTCTGTCGGAGAAAATCGGCTCCGTCGAAGGGCTTCTTTTGGAGAGAAAGAAGTTCGCCATCGCCATCCACTACCGCCGGGTTGCTCCCGAAAACATCGAGCGGATAGAGGCCGCCGTCGACGAAGTGACATCGGATCACCCCGACCTTCGGAAAGCGTACGGCAAAAAGATTTTCGAGCTTCAGCCGAAGATGGACTGGCACAAGGGGAAGGCGCTCTTCTCCCTGATGCGTACGCTGGAGCTCGACCGCGAAGATGTACTCCCCTTCTATATCGGAGACGACGTGACCGACGAGGACGCATTCCGCGCGCTGAAGGGAAGAGGGGTCGGTATCGTGGTCCGGGAAGAAGTCTACGAAACCTCGGCTGCATACAGCCTGAAGGATCCCGATGAAGTCCGGGAGTTCCTTCTTCGCGTGATTCCGCTGTGCAGGAGGTCGTCATGAGTACGTGGTCGCTTGTCTACGAAGGATTCGACCCGAAGAGCGAAGGCCTGCGGGAGGCTCTCTGTACTCTCGGGAACGGCTATTTCGCAACCCGCGGCGCCGCCCCGGAGGCCGAAGCGGACGATACGCACTCTCCGGGGACTTATCTCGCGGGGGGGTACAATCGCCTGCGGACAAAGGTCGCCGACCGTATGGCGGAGAACGAGGACCTTGTGAATATGCCCAACTGGCTGGTCATGCGCTTTCGGCCCGAGGGCGGCGAATGGCTGAGTCCGGAAACCGCCGAGGTGCTCGCCTACCGGCAGGAGCTGGACTTGAAAGAAGGCGTCCTCTCCCGAACGGCCACGTTCAAAGACGGCGAGGGCCGAAAGACGACGCTGATGCAGCGCCGCTTCGTTCATATGGGGAGGATGCACCTCGCCGGGCTGGAGACGACCGTTGTTCCGGAGAACTGGAGCGGCCGTCTTCAGGTGTTTTCGAGTCTCGATGGAACGGTCACCAACGCCGGTGTCGAACGGTACAAGAAGCTCGCCGGCGAACACCTTTCGTTCATCCGGAGCGAATGTCTGGACGACGAGACCGTTCTTCTGCTCGTCGAGACCAAACAGTCGGAAATACGCGTCGCGGAGGCCGCAAGAACCCGCGCTTTCGCCGGAGAGGAGGCGCTCGAAGTCGAGCGGTCGGCGGTCGGGCGTCCGGGATACATCGGACAGGAGTTCTTCGTCGACGTCTCGGAGAAGAAGCCGACACGTGTGGAAAAGATCGTCTCTCTCTTCTCCTCGAAGGATTTCGCCATCTCCGAACCGGCTCTCGACGCCGCGGAGGAGGTCGAAAACGCCCCGTCGTTCGACGAAATGCTGCAAAGCCATGTTCTCCACTGGAAACACCTGTGGGGGCGGTGCGATATCCGTCTCGAAAACAGCGACCGGCCCCAGATGATCTTGAGGCTGCACATCTTCCATCTGCTGCAGACAGTGTCGATGAACTCGATCGATCTCGACGTCGGCGTACCTGCGCGGGGGTGGCACGGCGAAGCCTACCGGGGGCACATCTTCTGGGACGAGATTTTCATCTTTCCCTATCTCAACGTCCGAATACCGGTGCTCACGCGTTCGCTGCTTCTGTACCGCTACCGGAGGCTCGACAAGGCACGCGCGGCGGCCCGAAACGAGGGGCTGAAAGGCGCCCTATATCCCTGGCAGAGCAGCAGCAACGGCCGCGAGGAGACGCAGCAGCTGCATCTGAATCCGAAGTCGGGACGCTGGCTGCCCGACAACACCCATCTGCAGCGGCACGTGAACGCAGCCATCGCCTACAATATCTGGCAGTACTACAATGTCAGCGGCGACATGCAGTTTCTGAACAGCTACGGCGCGGAGATGCTTCTTGAGATCGCGCGTTTTCTGGCGGATATCACGACCTTCAACGAAGAACTCGGACGCTACGAAATTCTGGGCGTCATGGGGCCGGATGAGTATCACGACGGTTATCCGAATTCCGAAGAGTCCGGACTAAACAACAACGCCTACACGAACGTGATGACCGTCTATGTGCTGCGGAGCGCGCTGAAGGCAATCGATCTTCTCTCTCCGAGAAGAAGAGGAGAGCTGACCGATATCCTGGCCTTGGAGCAGTCGGAGCTCGACCACTGGCACGACATCATCGGGAAAATGCGCGTCGTCTTTCACGACGGGGATATCATCAGCCAGTTCGAGGGGTACGATTCCCTTGAAGAGCTGGACTGGGAGGCCTACAGAAAAAAGTACGACAATATTCAGCGGATGGACAGAATACTCGAAGCCGAAGGCGATACTCCGAACAAGTACAAACTCTCCAAGCAGGCGGATGTGCTGATGCTCTTCTACCTCTTCTCGACGGAGGAACTGAAGGAGCTCTTCAGCGGGATGGGGTACGATTTCGACCCGGCGAGCATTCCCCGCAACGTCGAGTACTATCTGAAGAGGAGCTCTCATGGCTCCACCCTGAGCAACGTGGTCCACTCATGGGTGCTCTCGCGATCCGACCGGGCGCACTCGCTGGAGCTTTTCCAGGAAGCCCTGGAGAGCGACATCTCGGACATTCAGGGGGGCTCGACCGCCGAGGGCATTCATCTCGGGGCCATGGCGGGGACCGTGGACATCCTGCAGCGCTGCTACACGGGGCTGGAGTTCCGCGACGGAATGCTCTTCCTGAATCCGAAGATCCCCGACGATCTGCCGGCTCTCTCTATGAAGATACAGTACATGGGAAACTGGTTCGATATCTCCCTGACCGGGGAGCGTATGACGGTACACTGCGATCAGTGCGCGCTGAACGCGGCGAAGATCTCGTTCCGCGGCGAGGTTCATCTGCTGCGACCGGGAGAGACGCTGACGTTCGATCTGCGTGCGAAAAGCCGAGGAGGCGATGTCAAGTGAAAAGAATCGTTGCGCTTTCGTTGAATCCTGCGATCGACAAGAGTTCGAGCGTCGGGCACGTTGTTGCCGAGAGGAAACTCTACTGCGCACAGCCCCGATTCGAGCCCGGGGGCGGCGGGGTGAACGTCGCGAGGGCCGTGAAGAAGCTCGGAGGGGAGTCGGTGCTTCTCTATCCGGCGGGAGGGTTGACTGGGACGAGACTTCAGGAGCTTCTGGACGAAGAGGGGCTGCATCATCGTCCGTTCCCGGTAAAGGGGGCGATTCGGGAGAGTCTTGCGATCTTCGAGGAGGCAACAGGGCAGCAGTACCGCTTCGGAATGCCCGGTCCCGAGCTCTCTCAAGACGAGTGGGAGAGCTTCCTTCGGGAGCTCTCCGGGATGGAGCCTTTTCCCGACTATCTGGTGGCCAGCGGAAGTCTTCCTCCCGGCGTGCCCGCCGACTTCTACGCGCAGGTCGCACGCATCGGAAAGGTGCGGGGAGCCGGGACCATCGTCGATACCTCTGGGGAGGCGCTTGAAAAGGCGCTGGAGGAGGGTGTCTTCCTGATCAAGCCGAATATCCGCGAGTTCAGGGAGATGGTCGGCGAGGATGTCAAGGAGAAACAGCAGATCGCGGAGGCTGCCCGACGACTCGTTGAAAGCGGCCGGTGCGAGGCGTTGACGATCTCTCTCGGCGCTGCGGGGGCTTTGATGGTCTCGAAGGAGTTCTGTAGGCACATAGTACCGCCGACGGTGCCCATATCGAGCAAGGTGGGCGCCGGCGACAGTATGGTGGCCGGGATAGTCCTGAGCCTTGCGCGGGGCATGTCGCTTGAAGAATCCTGCCTCTTCGGGGTTGCGGCGGGCACTGCGGCTGTAATGACGCCGGGGAGCGAGCTGTGCCGGAGAGAGGATGCCGAAAGGCTGTATCGGTCGATGACCTCTGAAAAGTGAGGGCGAGTTCCGCGGATCGGCGGCGCTTTCTTCGGTTATAAACGTCTTCCGGTTTAGAAGGAATGCAGTGGAGATACGCGTACGGTCCTGTGAATGGGGGAACTCGTGAATTGCGATGAAGAGGGAGGCCGCGTGAACGGCCTCCCTCTTTGAAATACCGGTTCTCCGTGCCGCTACGGCTTGAGTACGACCTTCAGCCCTTCGCGGCTTTCGATGAGGTCGAATCCCTCTTTCCACCCCTCCAGCGGGAGTTCGTGGGTGATGAGGGCGTCGAGCGGCATCTGCCCCTGTCCCATAATGACGAGGACCTTCTCCCAGATGTCCCACGAGTGGCTGAACGACCCCTGGAGGGTCGCGCCCTTCGAGAGCAGCGGGTCGAGGCTGATATCCACGGGTTTTGGGCCCCATGCCACCTTGTTGATGACGCCTGCGGGCATGACCAGCTCCATCGAGAGCTTCAGCGTCGCGGTCGGGCCCGCAGCGTCGATGACGGAGTCGAAGCCGTACCCTCCGTTGAACTTCGCGGCGACGCTCTTCGGGTCCGATGAGCCGTCGAGGAGGTGCGTCTCCGTCGCGCCGTACTGTGTCGCTATTTCAAGGCGCTTTTCGTCGCCCGGCGCGCCGAAGACGGCGATGTGGCTCGCACCGGCGAGCTTTGCCATGTGGGCGCAGAGCAGGCCTATCGGTCCGGGGCCGAGGACCGCGACGCAGTCTCCGGCTTTGACGCCCGTCTTCGCGATCACCACGTTGTAGGCGACGCAGACGGGCTCCGTGCAGGAGGCGTCGCGCAGCGAGACCGAATCGGGGACCGCGTGCAGTATCCGCTCCGGCACGCGGACGTACTCCGCGAACGCGCCGTCCACGCCGAAGCCGTACCCCTTGCGTTCGCGGCAGAAGCGGTAGTTGTTCGTCTTGCAGAGGACGCACTCGCCGCAGAAGCGGGCGTGCGTCTCCGAGGTTACCCGATCGCCGACCTTCCATTTCGTTACGTTCGCGCCTACCTTTTCGATGGTCCCCGAGAACTCGTGCCCGAGAACGAGGGGAACCGCCATGGGGTAGGAAACCTGGTTGTGGTACATGTGCGGGTCGCTTCCGCAGATGCCGATGTACGCGACCTTCACGAGCACGTCCGACGCCTCGATCTCCGGTACCGGGACGTCCCGTACTTCCGTGTTGCCGTCTTCTCTCTTGTATTTCACCACTGCGCGCATAGTCCGTTCTCCCTCCTCGCCGCCGGGAATATCGGCGGCGTTTCGTCGTCTATTCAGCGGAGAGTTCCTCTCCGTCTTCCCTTGCCGTCTGTTCGGCGTAGTACTGTCTGGTGCGCTGTATCCCCGTCCAGATAAGCCATGCGATGCACAGCAGGAGCAGCAGGCCGATGGGGCGTTCGAGCAGCGGCATGATTGCGCCGCGGCTCTGCTGGAGCGCCCGGCGGAAGCTGGTGTCGGCCAGGGGGCCGAGAATCAGCCCCAGGACGAGCGGAGCCAGCGGATAGTCCATCTGTCGCAGGATGTACCCCAGGACGCCGAAGGCGAGCATCAGGTAGACGTCGAAGATGCGGACGCCCCCGGCGTACGCGCCGATGACGGTCAGGGGGATGACGATGGGAAGCAGGATTTCCCGTTTGATCTTCAGAATGGCCACCATCGGTTTGGCGAGCGCGAGTCCCCAGAAGAGCATGGCGAACGAGCCGAGGATGAGCATGGCCGCCACGAGGGGAAGAAAGCCGGGGTTTTCGAAGTTGAGCATCGGGCCGGGGCGGACGCCGTGAAGCCATACCGCCGCGAGGAACATCGCCGAGGGAGGGCTGCCGGGTACGGCGAGGGTGAGCAGCGGTATCATCGCGCCGCCGATGACGGCGTTGTTCGCCACTTCTGAACAGACCAGCCCTTCGTAGCTCCCCGTGCCGAACTTGTGCCCCTGTTTGGAGCGTCTCTTGCCCACGTCGTAGGAGAGCCAGCTCCCGATATCCTCGCCGGCTCCCGGAATGGCGCCGATGACGACGCCGATGACGCCCGAGCGGATGGCGGACGGGATGAGCGGGATGAACTCCTTCATCGGGGGGATGACCTTTCCGACCTTCCCTTCGATCTTGTACGCCACGTTCTCCTGAAGGACGGCAAGGAATTCCGAAACGCCGAAGACGCCGATGAGCGCCGGGATGAGCGGGATGCCTCCTTTGAGCTGAAGGAAGTCGAACGTCAGCCGGGGGTAGGCGAAGATCTGCTCCATCCCCACCATGGCGGCGGCGAAGCCGAGGAAGCCGACGATCCACCCTTTGAGCGGATCCTTTCCGGCGGAGAGCGTGCCGCAGATCATGATGCCGAAGAGAGCCAGCAGGAAGAGCTCCCAGTGACCGAAGCGGAGCGCGATCTTGTAGACGAGCGGCGAGAGGAAGATCATCACCATGATGCTGAAGATGGTGCCGACGAAGGAGGCGATGAGTCCGGTACCGATGGCGAGCCCGCCCTTTCCCTCCTTCGCCAGCGGGAAGCCGTCGAGACACGTTGCCGCCGCCGACGGCGTTCCCGGAATGTTGATCATGATCGCCGCGTTGAGTCCTCCGGAGACGGCGCCGACGTAGACCGCCAGGAGAAAGGCGACGGCGTTCTCAAGCGGCATGCCGTAGGAGAGGTTGATGAGCAGGGCGAGCGCCATTGTCGCGGTCAGGCCGGGGATTGCTCCCACGAGCATCCCGAGAAGGCTGCCGCCGAAGATCAGGCCGAGGATGGTCGGATTGAGCGCTCCCAGCAGGGAACCTCCGACCTGTACGGCCTCGTCCGCGAGAAGATGCAGTATCTCCATGTACCCGTCCCTCCTTTACGGCATCGGGATCCGGAAGAGATCCCGAAAGGCGAATGTGATGGCGTAGGCCGCCAGAAAGGAGACCAGCAGTATCCAGTGCAGCTTCATCGCTTTGAGGTAGATGAAGGTGACCAGGAGGTACCCGACGGTCGCCCAGAGAAAGGGAAAGTTCGCGACGGCCGCCACGTACGCGACCATGAAGAGAAGAAGAACGACCGCCTTGCGGACCCTCGGCGACGTCGCGAACGCATGAAGGTTCTCCCTTCCGAGGACGTGCGAGGCCTGCGCCCACCCTCCCCGTTTCGCGGCGGAGCGGAGAAGGAGAAGCCCGAGGAGGATGAAGACCGCTCCGAGTATCAGAGGAAAAAGCCCCGGCGAGACGAGCAGAGAGTTGTTGAACACGCGCATCCTCAGGGCGGCGATGGAGAACGCCGCCCCGAAGAGCGCCAGGCAAACGGCCGTGATGAAATCGGCCCCGGATCCCTTGTAAACTTTTTGCGCCATGCTACTTCGTCAGCTTCTTCTTTTCGGTCTCCCAGTTCCAGTCGGCCAGCTTGGGAATGCCGAATTCCTCGGGCGATTTCTCGGTCATTCCCGAATTATGAAGCACCCAGGCGTATCCGGAGATCTGGAGCGAAATGAAGCGGTCCGCGTCTTCGCCGGTGAGACCGACGATGTTGAGCCCCTTCTTCTTCGTGTACTCCTCGATTTCGGGCTGTTTGATGGCCCAGAGGAAAGCTTCGGTAATTTTATCCTTGATCTCCTGAGGGGCGTCGCGGCGGACGCAGATGGGCCACGTCTCGCCGAGGTCGGGGATCTTGTCGCTTCCGGGGAGTACCTTGACGATCGGGTCGATGGTGATCGTATCGGTGATCTTCATCGGTTCTCTCGTCATCACGACGACCGCCTTGATGGTGCCGGCCTGCGCCATGTCGATGGCGGAGGAGAAGGTCACGATGCCGGCCTCGATCTCGCCGGCGAGGACCGCTGTGGCGATGCTCCGGTCGCCGTCGAAGGTGACGTAGTTGATCTCCTTGATACCCGCCACTTCCGCGATCGCCTGCATGATCACGTGAGGGCCGTTGCCGAAGCCGGAAGCGCCCATATTGATCTTTCCGGCCTTCAGGGCGTCGATGACGTCCTGGAAGGTCTTCAGTTCGCCGTTCGCGGCGACGAGGATGGCTGCGGGACCCTGGAAGGGATGCCAGGAGCTCCACTCCTCCCAACCGGAGTTGGAGGTCTCTTTCACCTTGAAGCCGCCGAAGCAGCCCGAGCCGGTGGCGAACATCGTGTATCCGTCGGCGGGAAGGCCGAGGACGTGCTCCGCCGCGACGGCGCTCGCCGCGCCGGGCATGTTGGCGACGTTGATCGTTTCGTTCAGATACTTGGACATCAGAGCGACCACCGGACGGACGGAGGTGTCCGTACCGCCGCCCGCGCCGAAGCCGACGATGACGGTGGGTGTTCCCTTTTCCCATACTTTTTCCGCGGCGACCGCGCCGCCCGCGCCGACGAAGACGATGACAAGTGCGATTGCAACCATTGAAACGAACTTCTTCACAACGACCACTCCTTTTGATATACAAGGCTGTACTGCTCGTGTTCCGGAAGCTTTTCGAACGGTGCGCGACTGGCT
>Ga0334886_1004720_pt1 | contig 10907 bp, 8 predicted proteins | sample GraSluR1_MG_9_FD_207232 | JGI IMG/M metagenome (GOLD analysis project Ga0334886, IMG submission 207232) | Sludge microbial communities from methane-producing bioreactor in Wageningen University, Netherlands - Granular Sludge_27_06-R1 | ecosystem: Engineered > Bioreactor > Anaerobic > Unclassified...
ACCTTATCGACCGCCTGCCCGAAGTTCTTCAACGCGTCTTCGTCCGGATGGAAACGGAGCGGAGGATTCTGGAAGACCGCGCCATTCTTTTAGACAACATCCGGACGCAGGTCTGGTATCTCACCGACGATCACACCTACGGCGCGGTCAACAAGTCGCACGCCGCCTTCAACGGCCTTCGGCAGGAGGAGATGGCCTTCAAGGACATGTACGATCTCTTTCCGAAGGAGGTCGTCGAATCCCGCCGGAAGAGCACCCTCAAGGCTTTCGCCGGCGGAAAACCCGTCTCAGTTGAGGAGTGGCTTCCGTCCGCGTCCGGAGAGCAGAGACTGCTCTCCATTTTCAAATCGCCCAGACTCCGCGAGGACGGAAGCGTGGAATACGTCGTCTGTTCCGCGGAAGACATCACGGAACAGGCGAAAGCCGAAGAGGGGCTGCGCCGGAGCGAGGAACGCTACCGGACTCTGGCCGACGATCTTCCCGCCTTTCTCTGCGAATTCAGGTCTGACAGCACGCTGACCTACGTCAACAGGGCCTACGCCGAATTCTTCGGCATGACCCCGGAGGAGCTGACGGGACGCCGTTTCCTTGAGTTCATCGCGGAAGGTTCCGAGGAAGAGGTGAGGAGGAATTGTTTCTCTCTGACTCCTGACCGGCCGTTCGGCGTTTCCGTCGAGGAAGTGCTATGGAACGGCAGGAAATGGTGGCAGGAGTGGCGGAACAGGGCTTTCTTCGATGAAAACGGAGATGTTGCCGTCTACCACGGTATCGGCTTCGACATTACGGACCGCAAGCGTATGGAAGATGCGCTTCGTACCGCCAAGGCGAACGCGGAGTGGCTGGGCAGCCAGGCCGAAGCGGCCAGCAAGGCCAAGAGCGTCTTTCTCGCCAACATGAGCCACGAGATACGGACTCCCCTCAACGGCGTCATCGGCTTTCTCGACCTGCTGTCGGGAACTCCGCTCGACAGGACGCAGAGAGAATACATGGAGTACATCAGGACGTCGGCATACTCGCTCCTCGACGTTATCAGCGACATCCTCGACATATCGAAGATCGAAGCGGGAAGGCTCGATCTTGAATGTATCCGGACGGATATTCCGGAACTCGTGCGTCAGGCCGTGAGCACTGTCGCGAGTACGGCACGGAAGAAGGGACTGCGGCTCTCTTTCCGTCTCGGAGAGGGATTTCCCCGCTACGTCGTCCTGGATCCGCTGCGGGTCAAGCAGGTGCTGGTGAACCTGTTGGGCAACGCCGTCAAGTTCACGGAAAAGGGATCCGTCGATCTCGAGTTGAAGTTCGAGGCATTGGAGAACGGAAAAGGCGCCTTTACCTTTTCAGTCCGGGACACCGGCATCGGTATCGGCGAGGGGGAGCGGAAGAGGCTCATCGAACCCTTCTACCAGACGGACGCATCGAATACAAGGAAGTACGGCGGCACCGGATTGGGGCTGGCGATCTGCGACGCCTTGCTGAAAAAAATGGAGAGCGAACTGGAGATTGAGAGCGCTCCGGGAGAGGGGAGTCGCTTTTTCTTCACGCTTCGGGGGGGCTATGAATTCGGCAGCGACACGGAGAGCGCGTTCCGGGGCGCGCCGAAGCGCTTATCGGAGGCGCTTGCTCCTGTTCCCGCCCGGACGATGAAAGCGCCCGGAATTCTGATCGCCGAGGATGTGAAGCTCAACCGGAGGTTGCTGAGACTCATCATCTCCAAGCTGATACCGGAAGCATCGCTTTTCGAGGCGGCGGACGGGAACGAATGCGTCGAACTCTTCCGGAAGCATGCGCCGGATCTGCTCTTCCTGGATCTCCAGATGCCCCGGAAAGACGGATTCAAGACGGCGCGCGAGATACGAATGCTGGAACGCGAGGATCCGGCCGGAGAGAAAAGACTGCTGATCATCGCGCTCACAGCCGACGTCCAGCCCGAAACGAGGAATCTTTGCATAGCGGAGGGCATGGACGGCTACCTGGCAAAACCCGTGGAAGTGAATGACGTCCGGGAGATTCTGGAACAATGCCTAGGCAGAGCAGCAGAACGTTGAGGGGAATAAGCGATGCCATTCGAGCGCAAATAGTGTAAACTGGTATTTAATCCGATATCCGGACATATTTTTGTATGCAATCCTTTGTCGTATGCTTCCCGTGTTTTTTTCCGGGGAGATTCGAGAGTTTGCATGGAGGAGGTTTCGTATGCCCAGAATCGTATTCGCACTCATTGTATGCGCACTGATCGGCCTCGCTCCTCAAGGAGCGGTTTCCGCGGGCGAGGAGGTCTTTCGCGTCAGCACATCCTATAAGAGCCTTCTCTCCACTCCCGAACAGACCGGCATGCTGGACCGCCTGATCAAGGAGGCCTTCCGGAGGATCGGTCTTCGTGCGGAGATCGTCTTCACCCCCACGGGGCGCTCTCTGCCGGACGTCGATGCCGGGCTGCTGGACGCCGAGATCAACAGGATCGAGGGCATGGAGCGAACCTTCCCCGACGGATGGGAGAGCATCCGGAACCTGCATATCGGCATCGTCCGGGGATGGAAGATCCTCGAAGAGAACACCCGCGGATTTCCGAACGTGATCCTCGTTCCCACGGAGACCGAACTGTTCACGATGCTCGACAAGGGGCGAATCGACGTCGCGCTGTACGACAAGCTGACAGGCTACGAAACGGTCGCCCGGTTGAACTTCCCGGAAATACGACACCTCGAGCCGCCCCTGGTCAGCAGGGACATGTTCCTGTACGTGCATACAAAAAATGCGGGACTCGTAGAAGAGATTGCCGGGGCGCTGCGGGAGATGAAGCGGGACGGAACCTACGACATCATCGTCTCGGAGACGACCGCTCACCTGCCTCCGGACGCACGCTGAAAAGGGACCGGAAATGCACTGGAGAGATTCGAGCACCTGGAGATTCTTCAAATACTCGCTTGCATGCTTTCTTGCCATTGCGGCCGTTGTTACCTCCGTCTACGGTGTTGTTACGTACCGGAGAGAAACGGCCTTCCTGGGGGATGCGTTCTTCAAGATTGAAGAGACGCACGTTCCCCGGCTGATCTCCAACCTGTGGATTACCGACGGGAACGGAGTCCGGAGAGAGATCGAGGCAATTGCGCGCTTTCGGCATATCGACAGGGTCGAGGTCACGGACGACGAAGGGGAAGTTTTCATCTCCGGCGGGGAAGCGGATCCCTCCACGGATGAAGTGACCGAACAGCTCTTTTACAGGTACAAGGATGCCTCCATCCCTGTCGGCACTCTCACGATATACGTCGACACCCGCGGAATGCGCCTCGGCGTGATCCGAAGCACTCTTTTCATCCTGGCTCTGCAGACGGCGCTCTCCCTTCTCCTGGCGGCTCTCATGGCCTGGGCGTTTCACATGTCCTTCGGCAGGTATCTGCTGCGCCTTTCCAGTTTCATCCGTTTGGATGGCCTGATTTTTTCCAGGGCGCCGTTCGAACTGAAGCGCGGCACGGAGAAAGACGATGAACTGAAGGCGCTCGTGGATAATTTCAACGAACAGCGCGAAAAGATCATCGAGTACATGGGCGAAATGGAAACGGCCAACGAACAGATGAGCGCGGCAAACGTGCAGCTGGTGGAGAAGGAGGAAGCTCTCCGGGCGGCAAAGGAGAACGCTGAATGGCTCGGCAGGCAGGCGGAGGCGGCCAACAGGGCGAAGAGCGCCTTTCTCGCCAACATGAGCCACGAGATCCGCACCCCTCTGAATGGTGTCATCGGTTTTCTCAAGCTTCTCGAAGAGACCCCTCTCGACGAGGTGCAGAGAGAGTACCTGGATCACGTCAGAATATCTGCCCACTCGCTCCTCGACATCATCAGCGACGTCCTGGACATCTCGAAGATCGAAGCCGACAGACTTGAGCTCGAGTACGTCCGAACCGATATGCCGGAGCTTCTGCGCCAGGCGCTGAATATTGTCCGTGCAACGGCAAGGCAGAAGGGGCTTCGTCTCTCCCTGAGCGTCGGCGACACTGTTCCGCGCCGCATCTATACAGACCCGGTGCGCCTGAAGCAGGTTCTGGTCAACCTGTTGAGCAACGCCGTCAAATTCACGGAGAAGGGGGCGGTGGAGCTTTCGCTGGAGTACGAGGATCTAGGCGGGAAAAGGGGCGCCTTCACCTTCGCCGTTGCGGATACGGGAATCGGCATCAGGGAGAGGGAGCGGGAGCGGCTCTTCGAACCCTTCTACCAAGCTGATTCCTCCACGACCAGAAAGTACGGCGGCACCGGGCTCGGACTTCCTATCTGCAACGCGCTCCTGAGAAAGATGGACAGCGTTCTCGAGCTGGAGAGCGTTCCCGGAGAGGGAAGCCGTTTCTTCTTCACGCTCCGGACCGGCTATGAAGCCGCTCCGGCGGAAGAGCCGGAGAGCGATGCTCCGGTCGTCGAAGATTGGGCGCCGGCGCTCGAACCGCTCTCAACGGAGTATGCTCCGGTGATTTTGGTCGTCGAGGATGAAAAAATAAGCCGGAAACTGCTGCGTTTGCTTCTCTCGAAGATCGTTCCGGATGCGAGGATTCTGGAGGCGGCCGATGGCGCGGAGGGCGTGCGGATGTTCGGCGAACATGCCCCCGATCTCGTCTTCATGGATGTCCAGATGCCGGAAAAGGACGGGCTGCAGGCGACGAGGGAGATCCGGGAGAAGGAGTCGGTTTTTCCTCGCACCGGCGGAGGAGCCGGCCCGTCGAGAACCCCCATTGTCGCGCTCACCGCCGATGTGGAACCGGAGACCAAAGAAGAGTGCCTTGCAAGCGGCATGGACGATTACATGCCGAAGCCCGTCGATGCCCGGTTCGTTCGCGAGATCCTGGGACGATACCTGCGGGAGCGCCCCTGACGGAACGCCCCCGCAGGCCGGATTATCCGTTCGCTATACCTTCGCCAGCGCCCTCCCGATATCCTCCAGAATGTCGTCGATGTGCTCTATGCCGATGGAGAGGCGTACCAGTTCCGGCGAAAGTCCCCCGGCGCGCTGCTGATCCTCGGTGAGCTGGCTGTGCGACGTGCTCGCCGGGTGCAGCGCCAGCGATTTCGCGTCGCCGACGTTCGCAAGGTGCGAGAAGAGTTCAAGGCCCTCGATGAAACGCGCTCCTGCTCCTGCGCCCCCCTTCACTCCGAAGACCACCATGCCCCCGAAACCCTTTTCGAGATAACGGCTTGCAGCCGGGTAGGACGGATCGTCCACGAGCCCCGGATAGCGCACCCACGCCGTCTTCGGATGGTCGTGCAGGTACGCCGCCACCCTCGCCGCGTTCTCCACGTGCCGCTCCATCCGGAAGGGGAGCGTCTCCACTCCCTGCAGGAAGAGCCACGCGTTGTCCGGCGACAGGCACGCTCCCAGGTTGCGCAGCGGCACCGTGCGGAATCGCAGCGCGTAGGCCGCTCCCCTCAGTTCCTCCGGAAGATCGTGCGCCCAGCGCAGTCCGTGGTAGTTGGCGTCCGGCTCGTTCATCAGCGGAAACTTCGCGTTCCCTTTCCACTGGAAGCGCCCCGAGTCCGTCACGATGCCGCCGATCGCCGAGCCGTGGCCGCCGAGCCACTTGGTCAGCGAGTTCACCACGATGTCCGCGCCGTGCTCGATGGTCCGCAGCAGATAGGGAGTAGTGAAGGTGCCGTCCACGATCAGAGGGATCTCCGCCTCGTGCGCGATTTTCGCCGCCGCCCCGACGTCCGTGAAGTCGAGCGCCGGGTTGCCGATGGTCTCGATGTAGACGGCCCTTGTCTTTGCCGTGATCGCTTTGCGGAAGTTCTCCGGGTCCTTCGGATCAACGAACTTCGTCGTGATGCCGAACTGCGGGAAGATCGCATCGAACATCGTGTAGGTGCCTCCGTACAAATTGTTCGCCGAGACGATCTCGTCCCCCTGCCCGGCGATCGTGATGATCGCGTAGTGGACCGCGCTCGTCCCCGAGGCTACAGCGACCGACGCGACGCCCCCCTCAAGCAGCGAAATCCGGTCCTCCAGCACCGCGACCGTCGGATTTCCGAGCCGGGAATAGATGTTTCCGACTTCCTTCATCGCGAAGAGGTCCGCGCCGTGCTGCACGCTCTTGAAGACGAACGAGCTCGTCCGCGACACCGGAACGCCGCGCGCCAGGGTGCCGGGATCGGGTGTCTGCCCGCCGTGGATCGCCAGGGTCTCGAAACGGTAGCTGCTCTTACTCATGATAGTTCCTCCTTTTTTCTACGAAGACGAGCATCTCCTCGCCCCGAAAATCATCGCCCTCCTCGAAAGGGTGCACATCCTCGCCGGAGCGCACGAATACCTTCGAAAGAACCACGTCCGACGAGTCCGCCCAGTCGGCGAAATCCCGGTACGTGAACAGATGGATGTTCGGAGAGTCGTGCCACTGGTACGGCAGGCTCCCCGTCACCGGCATGCGCCCCCGGACCGCGAAATCGACCCACACCTTCCAGAAGGCGAAGTTCGGAAACGACACCGCGCCCCTCTTGCCGACACGCAGCATCTCCTTCAGAATTCCAAGCGGCCTCCGCAGCGTCTGGAGCGTCTCCTCCAGCACCACGAAGTCGAAACTTCCGTCCGGAAATCCCTTCAGCCCTCCGTCGAGGTCCGACTGGATCACCGGAACTCCGCGGGCGATACAGTCCGACACGGCCTCCGGAGCCAGCTCGATACCCTGGCCGCGCACACCCCGCCGCTCGAGCAGGCGGGCCAGCAGCTCTCCGCTGCCGCACCCCAGGTCCAGCACCGAGGCTCCCGGCGGAATCTCCTGTTCCAGCACGTCGTCCTGCCAGCAGCCGGGCTGCGAAGCGTAGCGCTCTCCGCCGCCGTTCCGCCGTTCCTCGACGAAGCGGAGAATCTCCTCGCGCGGCACGCCGAAGAAGTGCGAGGAAAACTCGGCCAGTTTCAGCGCAGCGCTGATTCTCCCCGGCGTCATGATGAACTCCTCCTCTTCTCCAGAAACGGACGGAGGAGAGCCCCTACCCGGTCCGTCTCCACCAGGAATGCGTCGTGTCCGAAGGGGGAGGGGAGATCGACGTACGTCACGCTCTTCCCCCGCAGCGTCAGCGCCCGCGAGAAGTTCCGGCACGCCTCGGGAGGGTAGAGCCAGTCGGAATCGAACGAGACCACCAGCACATCCGACGCGATCCGTCCGCACGCCTCCACGATGTCGCCGCCTCCCCGGCGCGATGCGTCGTAGTAGTCCATCGCCCTCGTGATGTAGAGGTAGCTGTTCGCGTCGAAGCGGTTCACAAAGGATTTGCCCTGGTAGTTCAGGTAGCTCTCTACTTCGAATTCCACGCCGAAGCCGCCGTGCTCGATGTCGCTGCGAAGTCGTCTGCCGAACTTCCTGTCCATTCCGTCCTCCGAGAGGTAGGTGATATGGGCCAGCATTCGCGCGGCCGCCAGCCCCGACGAGGGGGGAGGACCGTCGTAGTAGTCGCCGCCGCGGAAGTCCGCGTCGTTCAGAATGCAGTGCCTCCCGACCGCGTTGAACGCGAGTCCCTGCGCCGACAGGTTCGGCGCGGCCGCCAGCACACCGATCCGGTCCACACGCTCCGGAAAGGCCAGTCCCCACTCGATGGCCTGCTGCCCTCCCAGCGAGCCTCCCACCACCGCGTGCAGCCTCTCTATTCCAAGCTCGTCGAGCACCTTCGCCTGGAGGCGCACCCAGTCTCCCACCGTGACCACCGGAAAAGAGAGCGCGTACGGTTTTCCCGTCGCCGGATTTCCCGATCGGGGACCGGTCGTTCCGTAGCAGCTCCCCAGCACGTTCTGGCAGATCACGAAGAAGCGGTTCGTGTCGATGGCCTTTCCCGGCCCGATGGCTCCGTCCCACCATCCCGGCTTCCGCTCACGCCAGGGACGGTCCCGCCACGCGCTGTCCCATCCGGCCGCATGCGCGTCCCCCGAGAGCGCGTGCTCTATCAACACCACGTTGTCCTTCGCTGCCGACAGCTCGCCGTAAGTCTCGTACTCAACCTCCACACCGGGGATCGTTCCTCCGAACTCCGTGACGAACGGCTCCTCCCGGGAGAAAAGCCGCATTCTCTTCGCCTCCGTCCATCCGACAGAAGAGGCGTCCTCCGGGCTTCCGTGTCTGTTCCGTCCACTCTCCATCAAAACCACCACGTTTCGTACAGATTTTTTACTCCGCTCTTCGCAGACAAAAAAACCGGGATCCTCCGACAGTTCGGGGATCCCGGTCCGGTTCGAAAGTCAGCGCGCGCTCAAGCGCCGAGTCTTCCCGGAGGAGATCCGTACCTGCCGCACATCATCATCTCGCGCATCATCATGCCGCAATGTTGTGTCGAACTCTTTCGTGCGTTCATTTCAGGTCTCCTCCTTTCCCTCGTTCTCGTATATAAAAAAAGCCTCTCCCCGGATAAGGGAAGAGGCTTGAAGGGCTGCGCGTGCCTCGACCATCTCCCGGGATTTTTCCCGCAGGACTTGGCACCGTCTCGCTTTTCGCGAAGGTTGCCGCGACTTCACAGGGCCTGTCCCTCCGTCGCTCTGGATGAATCGATCGATATTCGGTTGTTGGGAGGAATTATACGCAGGGTGTGCCGGATTTGTCAACAGAGATTTCAAAAATTGCGACGGAACTGCGGCGGAGTGTATGCCAAACAACAAATAGCTGGAAAATGCTCTTCTCGACTCTGCGGAGTCTTTCCTCCACGATCATGTCTCGGAGGGAAGGGGTGTCGAGGCGGCGGCACTTTCAACGGATCGATGACCTCGCGCACCGGCGCCCTCCTCTTCTCGGAACAAGCTTTGGAGGTTCATATCCTATATGATATAATAAGCGTCAAGGATCGAAAGGAGCTTTGCGATGAAATGGCAGGTGCTTTTCTACGAAAAAGCGAATGGTGTCAGTCCAGTGAAGGATTTTTTGAAAACCTTGCCGCCCGGACACCAAGCCAAGGCTCTCCGCGAAATCGACCTTCTCGAACAGTTCGGGACGGCACTTCAGCGGCTTCACGCAGCGGCGGTTCGCCAGGGTCGATACACCGGGCTTTGGGAACTGCGTATCCAGTTTTCCGGTGATGCTTCAAGGATTTTTTATTTTCTCGCTCAAGGAAACCGTTTCGTGCTTTTGCACGGCTTCGTGAAAAAAACGGACGCCCTTCCGTCGAGAGAACTGGAAACGGCAAGAAAACGCATGGAAGATCATCTAAGGAGGTGTGGAGAATGAACAATTCCGCATCCTGGGAAGAAGTCAAAAAAGAACTGCTGCAAAATCCGGAGACGGCTTCCGCCTACGACGATTTGAAGGAAGAGTATGCTCTTATCGCTTCCATTATCGGCGCCCGCCTTGAAAAAGGCCTTACTCAGGCCGAGCTGGCGGAGAGAATCGGAACCACCCAGGGGAATATTAGCCGGCTAGAATCGGGACGACACAACCCTTCCGTGCTCTTTCTCCGAAAAGTCGCGCGAGCGCTTGAAAAAGAACTCGAAGTAACTTTCAGATAGGGGGCATCCGTCACAAGGACGATGCCTCGTCGATCTCTTTCAGCCGCTCAAGCCACTTTCCGATCATCTTTTCTTCGAATGCCGAAGAGAGCACGCCTTCGCAGAACCTGTCCACGCGAATAACCGTCATGATCATCGCCAGAACGCACCTGGAGTCGAGCGCATGCACGTCGGCGCCGCGCATTCCGTCGAAGCCCCAGTCGACGCCGTACTTTTCGAGGATGGCGCGATAGTCATTCAGGCCGAACTCCGGATGTTTCGCGGCGAATCGATAGAACTCCTCAACGAATTCCATCGCGGCAGGCTGGTATCCCATAACCGGCATACGCATGGGATTTCCCGGCGTTCCGTCGCCCTGCTCCCCGCCGATCCACCCGCCGAACGATTCGACTTTCGAGAGCGTTTCGATGTACCTGGTCAGAGGACGGAAGCGGGGGATTGCCCCGTCCTCCGCCGTAAAGGCGGCCCACTCGTCGTAGATCGCCCGGAGGTCGCCGTCAAGGAAGCGCAGCGCCCTCTTCCGCAGATCGGGGGGGATCCCGTAGTACGCCTCCGCGATGCCGCCCGTGATGGCCGCCAGGGTGTCGCTGTCCCCGCCGACGGAGATCGCGGTGCGGATTGCGTCCTCGAATGAAGTGGATTCCAGAACCGCTTCGATAGCCTGCGGAACCGTCTCCTGGCATGTCTCGTTGAAACGGTAGGTCTCCCTGATGCCGTCGATGGTGAAGTCCAGAGGGTAGTAATCTCGGACGATCGCTTCCCGAATCTCCTCCAAGGGAGCGCCGTCGCGGGCCAGATAGACGGCGACCGCCGTCGCCTCCGCTCCCTTGATCCCCTCAGGGTGGTTGTGCGTCACCGCGGTAACGGCCCCGGACATTCTCCGGACATCGGACAGGGTCCGCGCGGCGAGCCCCGCAGGGCTTATCCGCATGGCAGCGCCGTTGCCGAAGCTGTTGTACGGCTCGGGATTCCGGCTGAACATCCAGCCGTGGAACCTCCCTCCGTACCCGCAGTGCGGATACCGTTGGCCTATTCCCCGCATGTACTTCACCGTCATGCCGCCGAGGACGGAATAGAACGCATCGTCGTGCACGACGCCGGAACCTGCGCTCCTTGCGGTCTCCATGATCGCCTTGGCGACTGCAAGCGTCATGATGCTGTCGTCCGTGGCGAAGCATTTGTCCGTAAACAGATCGAACTCCTTGCTCCTGTGGTTGTCGAACTCGAATCGTGAACCCGCGATATCGCCGATGATCGCGCCGAGCATGGGGCGTCGCCTCCTTTATGGTATCGGGTGTTTCCGGAAATTGTTTTGCATTCACTGCGTTGGTCCTGCGTGATGAATGCACAGCAAGGATTCACATCTCATTCAGGTTTCAGCGCAGCTGCTTCAAGGGATTTTCGGCCCGATTCGGTAATGCGGTATCGCTGCTTGCTGCTCGTAGGTTTTTCG
>Ga0334886_1004728_pt1 | contig 10884 bp, 12 predicted proteins | sample GraSluR1_MG_9_FD_207232 | JGI IMG/M metagenome (GOLD analysis project Ga0334886, IMG submission 207232) | Sludge microbial communities from methane-producing bioreactor in Wageningen University, Netherlands - Granular Sludge_27_06-R1 | ecosystem: Engineered > Bioreactor > Anaerobic >...
TTTAACCTGGCAACGGCAAACCTTCGGTTCGACGTTCAACTTGAGGATGGTATCCGTGTGGTGCTGGAGAACTACATGTCATCGCGCCACCACCCCGAGTTCTGGGTAAAAGGTGGGTATGTGCAGATAGATAAGCTGCCCATGTTTGGCAACCCCGATTGGTTTGCAAATCATATCACCGCAAAGGTGGGTCACTTTGGCTTGAACTATGGCGATCAGCAGTTCCGCAGAAGCGATAATGGTAACACCATTTATAATCCATTTGTGGGCAACTACATTATGGATGCCTTTGCCACCGAGATTGCGGGTGAGGTGTATATCTACCCTGTGGAAAATTTCTTTGTAATGGCAGGTCTGTCGAGCGGTATCATCAATGGCGACGTGAAGGATTATGGTGAGCAGAAGAAGAACCCATCGATCCTGGCCAAGGTGGGATACGATAGCCAAGTAAACGATGATCTTCGCTTTAGGCTCTCGGCCAGCCTTTACAGCAATCCTGGCACTACCAGCAATACCCTATATGCAGGCGACCGCACCGGATCGCGCTACTACCTAGTGGCCGAACCAGAGTACTACCGCAACTTCCGCGCAGGGGGTGCAGTAACCGGCACCAATGCAACCGACAGGTTCACCTCTGGACGTTTAAGCCCAGGGTTTACCAATAAGGTAACTTCGGTTATGGTTAACCCATTTGTTAAGTTCAAGGGACTCGAGTTTTTTGGGGCCTACGAAATGTCGCAGGGAAAGCAGGCTGGCGAAACCGAGAATCGTAAGTTTTCGCAGCTGGCTGGCGAGGTAATTTACCGCTTTATGCCCCGCGAACAGGTATTTGTAGGAGGTAGATACAATGTGGTTACAGGAACCCTACCCGGGGCCACAGATGATATTTCGGTTGATCGCATTCAGCTATCGCTTGGCTGGTACACCACTAAAAACCTACTGGTTAAGCTGGAGTACGTAAATCAGAATTACAACGATTTTGCTGCTACCGATTACAGGCACGAGCTTAACTTCAACGGTGTAATGGTTGAAGCAGCCATTAGCTTCTAATTCAAATTTTCCTGCCCCGAACGTATTACGGGGCAGGAAATTCCTTTAAAAACAATTCACTATGCTGTCAAACCTTGCAACGATAATTATGCTTACTACGCTCATGGGCACCAATGCAATGAGCTTTTACTCCTACACCATTGAGGAGCAAAGCTGGATATCCATTGCAGGGTCGAGCAACGTGAATACCTTTGAGTGTTTCTCGAGTAGTAATTTTACCAGGGGAAACATAATGGTAAACGCAAGCGAAGCGGGAAACGCCATTGCCTTTTACAATGCTCAAATGGCCATTGAAATTGAGTCGTTCGACTGTAAAAACCCCATGCTTAACAAAGATATGTATAAGGCCTTGGGGGCTAAGGAAAATCCAAACATCCTAATAGAGCTGCTCGATGCTGAATTTATGCAAACCAGCACTCAGAATTCTCACTCAGGCAATCTGCATGTTTCAATAGCCATAACCATAAATGGGAAATGCCAAACATATACGCTACCCATCAATTGGGTTAGGGTAAGCGGCACCAACTTCAAGTTCGTTGGATCGCATGATATTAACATGACCGACTTCGATATCAAGCCACCATCGCCGGCCTTTGGGCTAATTAAAGTAAACGAGTTGATTTCAATAAATTTCAACCTCATGGTACAAACCAATACGCCAGTATACGCCCACGAGGTTGAACGCTTATCGGCCCTATAAAGAGCAAACAAACAATTAGGATTGATACACCGCCCGTAGTGTGCTTCGAGTTTTTTGCTGTAAAAACACCTTCTTGCTCACGAGCATCCTTTCAACAATCTCCTCAGTAAAGTGGCGAACCGTAAGTAATTCAAGCCCCTTGTTATACCTCACCTCGAATGATTTGTTCAGCTCTACAATTGCTCCGGGCAAAAAGTGATCCTCATTATCGACACAAATAGAGAAGCTAATGGCCGAGCTCTGCACCAGGTTGGCTTTAACCCTATTCCGGTACAAAACAGCAAATATTCTGCTTAAGCAATCCTCAATTACAAACGAAAAATCGCGGGGGGTTAAGGATATTAAAACCTGATTGGGTTTAACGATACGTATGGGAGGGTAACCTATTCGCTCTTCGGTTTGGTACACCTTAGTTCCCGCTGCCAGTGGTTTGGCAAAAGATTTTACGTAAAGAGGAATTTGCTTGTTTTGAAGCGGCTTTATGGTTTTGGGATGAATAATCTGCGCCCCGCAGTAGGCCAACTCAATGGCCTCTTTGAACGAAACCTCATCGAGCTTAACGGCATCGGCAAATACTCTGGGGTCGGCATTAAGCACACCGTCTACATCTTTCCAAATGGTTACGCTTTGTGCATCGAGCAGGTTGGCCAGCAGCGCAGCGGTATAGTCGGAACCCTCGCGCCCCAGCGTGGTGGTATGCCCATCAACTGTTCCTCCAATAAATCCTTGGGTTACATATATCGACTTGCCATTGAACAGGAACTGTTTGCTGCTCAACTCCTCCGATCTTTTAAAATCAACATTACCCTCTCTAAAGTTAGCGTCGGTAAGCAGCACATTCCTAATGTCAACCCACGTATTGCTAATACCCGCTGCATTGAGGTAAGAGGATATGATTCTAGTTGAAATAAGCTCCCCGTACGAAACTATTTGATCGTAGTTGAAGTTGTAGCCCTCGCGGGGCTGATTGCTCAAGTAAACCTCAAGCTTGCCAAACAATGCATCTAGTTCGGTAATGGCATTGGATGTATCGGGTTGGAATAGCTCATAAACAGCTGCTAAATGGCGATCTTTTATCGAGGTTAAATCGTCCCATACCCCTTCGTCACCAGCAATATACTTAGCCAGCAATTGCTCAAGGGCATTGGTTGTTTTGCCCATGGCAGAAACCACCACAACCAAATTGCCCGAGTGAGCCTTAACAATATTAGCCAAATTTTTAACCCCTTGGGCATCCCTAATTGATGCACCGCCAAATTTGAAAACACTAAGCATTGAGAATGATTTTGATCAACAACAAATCGGATGATGACATCAAAAGTAGTAATATTTGCTCCATATGGCAATGCATACAGTAAAAACTTAGCAAAACAATTCGGCACATCCAACATCATTCGCAAACGTTTTAAAACAGGAAAAAAATGTTTTTTATATCGAATATTTATGCGTAAAATTGCTACTCCAAAAACAACAATTCCATCACATAAATCGATTTACCAATGGAAGGCTACACGATCAAAACGCTAACACAGTTTATCATTGAGCGTCAAGCCGAATTCCCCTATGCTACGGGGGAATTTACTCGCCTTTTGTACCATATGGGTATAGCGGCTAAAGTAGTGAACAAGAAGGTGAACAAGGCTGGGCTAGTTGATATACTTGGGCTAGCCGGCGAAGTGAACGTACAGGGCGAAGAGCAAAAGAAGCTGGATGTGTTTGCCAACTGGCGTTTTATCCAATCGCTAAAATCATCGGGCGAGTGTTGCGGAGTTGCTTCCGAAGAGAATCAGGAGATCGTAACTTTTGATGACGATCTATCGCTCGACGGCAACTACATTGTTTGTATGGATCCGCTGGATGGCTCATCGAATATTGATGTGAATGTATCGATAGGCACCATCTTCAGCATCTACAGGCGAGTAAGCCCAAGGGGAACGAAGGCCGTGCTTGAAGATTTTTTACAACCCGGATCGAAGCAGGTATGCGCCGGATACATAATCTACGGATCGTCAACCATGCTGGTGTATACCACTGGGCACGGGGTTTATGGGTTTACCCTAGACCCATCAATTGGTGAGTTCTGCCTTTCGCATTACGATATTAAAACACCCGAGGACGGACCCTTCTACTCAATTAACGAGGGCAACTACGCCAAGATGCCCAGAGGCATTCAGCAATACATCAAGTATTGTCAGGTTGAAGATAAAAGCACGGGGCGTCCCTACTCGGCGAGGTACATTGGGTCGTTGGTTTCCGATTTTCATCGCAACCTGCTTAAGGGCGGTGTATTCCTCTACCCCGAAACTGCTGCTGCACCCAACGGCAAGCTGCGGCTTATATACGAGTGCAACCCCATTGCGTTCCTAGCAGAAAGCGCTGGAGGCAAGGCAAGCACTGGCAGCGAACGAATACTGGATATTAAGCCCACTTCGCTACACCAAAGGGTTCCGTTTATTGTGGGATCGAAAAATATGGTGGAAAAGGTGGAAGAGAAGCTGATTGAGTACCCCAGCAATGGGCATTAATACTACGTTTTACACCTAAACTTGAGAAGAAGCGCATTGTGAGAAATCCAATGCGCTTCTGTTTTTGGTTAAGTCGTCTACTATTTCAATTCTCGCTTGTACTTTACTATCTCAAGCACATCAGCAATCTGCTCACTACTTCTTATATCCAAAACTAATGGTACAAGTTTACCTGTAGGCTTGCTTTGGGAAAGGCAACTCTTTATACTCTCATCTATACTAAGCTGGCCAACTCCTTGCGAGCTCTTACTGGTAAAATAGAAACTCATTTTGAAGAAGCTCTGCCAAACTGATAGCCAGAAAACGGTTTTGCCCCCATAGGTAACCTTACAAAGCCAAGACTTTCCGTCCTTGTAATACCTCCAACTAGCAACTAGCCCATAGTCAGGGCTACTGATCCGATCAATCAAATCGTCGTAAACCTCATACAAACTCCCCAAAGATTCACTTAGTACCAGCTGGGGGTGTGGCAAGTGTGGGAAAGCATGTTACGTTTTCGTCCCCCTACGAAAACGCCCGAGCGGGCGAAACCGCTCCGAAGTTCCAATGTCAACCCACATTGGCTACACCCCTTGTTGCAGGCTGGCTTTAAATTTCTTTGCTTTTTATTAAGATGTCTTCTTCAATCTTCGGCGATATTCTAAAACCAACAGCTTTCAATTTTTCAATGTAGGATTTCAATTCAGTTATCAATCCTTCCCTTTTTGCTTTAAATAGAATTCCTAAAGTCCCAGTAATTCTAAACCCTAACTTCTCTGCTTCTTTTCTTCCTTTTAAGTCGTCAAGGATTAATAAAACATCAACTTTTTCCAACGCAAGAGCAATTGCAGACGCTTCACCTAAGTCAAGATAAAGGTCAAGTAATTGTTGGTATTTTTTGTTCTTAACATTTTCAATAATAACCCATTCAGGGAGACTTTCACTAAATTCTAGGGCAATTTCATCAGTAATAAATCTCTTCGTATAATTCATTCAACAGCTCAATTGCTTCAATTTTTGAAAGAGCAATCAAATAGCTTGTATCCGCAATTACAGTGATATTAGGCATTTGCAATGTCTTTATCTAAGTCTTCAATTGATTGGCTAAATAATGAAACCCCATATTTACCTAATATTTCTATAAATGCTCGTTTCGATATGCCAACCATTTCTGATGCTTGTCCTGCGGAAACAAGTCCATCTTCATACATCTTTGATGCAACATAAACTGAAAAATCAAATGTTTTCAAGTTTATATTCTCAGGTACATTCAATATTACCTTATTCATCTCATTTCTTTTTTTGTCTAATGCAAATATAATCTTTTTTCAATGCATTTTCCAGTTGAAGTTGTTGGTTCTTGGGATTTCGACTCAGCTTGCCTGCAACTCTGGTGTAGGAACAATGTTTGGATCCCTAAGAAGTTGTTCCATATCACGCATACTTAGCGGCAACTTATGGAAAAATAATTGATCGGTTAAAGGATATTCCTAAGTTCTATACCCTTTATAAATTCAAGGCTTTTCTCCATCTCTTTATACATCACCACATCCTCCTCAACAAAACCAACCTGCTTACGGTAATCGGTCATTACCTTCTCGAGCTTTGGTGATGTTTTGGCTGGGCGGCGGAATTCAAGCGCTTGCGCTGCATTGAGTAGCTCGATGGCAAGAATCCGCTCCACGTTATCGACCACCCTAAGCAGCTTGGTGGCTGCATTGGCGCCCATACTAACATGATCTTCCTGTCCGTTCGACGAAACGATGCTATCGACCGAGGCGGGTGTGCATAGCTGCTTGTTCTGGCTTACCATGGCGGCAGCGGCGTACTGAGGTATCATCATCCCTGAGTTGAGGCCTGGGTTGGCCACAAGAAATTCGGGCAAACCGCGTAGGCCAAATATTAGCTGCGCCACCCTACGCTCCGAAATATTGCCCAACTCAGCAAGGGCAATGGCTGCAAAATCGAGGCTAAGGGCCAAGGGCTGACCGTGAAAGTTTCCACCCGATAGCACCAAGTCCTCATCGGGCCAGATGGTGGGGTTATCGGTAACCGAGTTAATCTCTGTTAGCACAAGCTGCGCCACGTAGGCAATGGAATCCTTTGATGCGCCATGCACCTGGGGCATACAGCGGAACGAGTAGGGATCTTGAACATGTTTCTTAGGACGCGAAATCAGCTCGCTACCCTCAAGCATGCTGCGAATATTGGCGGCTGTGTCAATCTGCCCTTTATGTGGTCTTACATTGTGCAGGTTTGGGTGGAAAGGCTCAATGCGGCCATCGAATGCCTCAAGCGAAATTGCTCCAATCACATCGGATAGTTTCAAAATACGGAATGCTCTGAGCAGAGCATACACCGCATGCGAGCTCATAAACTGAGTGCCGTTAAGTAGCGCAAGCCCCTCCTTCGATTTTAGCTCAATGGGTTCCCATCCAAACTCCTTAAGCACATCGGCTGCATTTCGTTTCTCGCCTTTGTAACGTACCTCGCCCTCGCCAATAAGCGGCAAAAACAGATTTGCCAGCGGTGCCAGGTCGCCCGAAGCGCCCAACGATCCACGATCGTAAACAATGGGCAGAATATCGTTGTTGTAAAAATCGGCAATGCGCTGCACGGTTACTAGCTGAACTCCTGAATGTCCAAGCGATAAAGCATGTGCTTTGAGAACTAGCATTAACCTCACAATTTCAGGCACCACCTCATCACCGGTGCTGCAGGCATGCGACATCACCAAGTTCTTCTGCAGCTGCGAGAGCTCATCCCTGGAGATGTTCTTGTTACAAAGCGAACCAAATCCTGTGGTTATACCATAAATTGGTTCGTTGTGATTTTCCATCTTTTTATCGAGATACTCACGACAATGGTTTATCAATCGCTGGGCTTCGCCAGAAATTTCTAGCGTGTAACCACCCTTTACCAACTCGTTGAGTAGTTCATAGGTTAAGGGTTTGGGAGATATAGAATGAACTTTAGCCATAATACTATTAAAATTTTCAGCTATTGCATTTGGTACTAAAAGTAACTTTGTATTTCGTTAACCTTAACTGTTTCCTGATTCCCAGTGGTCATATTCTTAATGGAGACTTCGCCATTCTGCATTTCCGCCTCGCCTACAATGGCCACGTACTGTATGTTCTTCTTGTTGGCGTAATCGAACTGCCTCTTCATCTTGGCGGCATCGGGGTATAGCTCTACAGATATACCAGCAGAGCGCAAGCGCTGCATTATTGGTAGGCAGAATGCAGCCTCCTTATCGCCAAAGTTGGCAAACATAACCTGTGAGCTGGACAGCAGGCTCTCGGGGAACAGGTTTAAGTGTTGCATCACATCGTAAATGCGGTCGGCACCAAACGACACGCCCACGCCCGAAACATTCTTGAGGCCGAAAATTCCGGTTAGGTCGTCGTATCGACCACCACCACAAATGCTACCCATCTCCATATCGTTGGCCTTAACCTCGAAAATTGCGCCGGTGTAGTAGTTCAGCCCACGCGCTAGCGATAGATTGAGCTCAACGGTTGTTGTCAATCCACCAATCGACTCAAGGGTCGTAAAGATGGTCCTCATCTCCTCAATGCCCTTTAGCCCAATCTCTGATGTAGCCAATGATTTTGAAAGGATATCCAGCTTCTCGGCATTGGTTCCCTGCAGCTGAATTACGGGCTGTAGCTGCTCGATGGCCGTCTGCGAAACGCCTTTATCGGCCAGCTCACTGTTCACAGCTTCAATGCCAATCTTATCAATCTTGTCGATGGCTACGGTAATATCTATTATCCTTTCGGTTTCGCCAACCACCTCGGCCATACCGCTAAGAATTTTGCGGTTGTTTATTTTGATTGTTGTGCTAACTCCCAACTTTTGGAAAACCTCATCGATAATGAGCACCAGCTCCACCTCGTTGAGCAGCGAGTTTGAACCAATTACATCCACATCGCACTGGTAAAACTCGCGGTAGCGGCCTTTCTGAGGCCGATCGGCACGCCATACGGGCTGAATTTGGTATCGTTTAAACGGGAATGTGATATCGTTTTGGTACTGAACCACAAATCGAGCGAACGGAACGGTAAGGTCGTAGCGCAATCCCTTCTCGCAAATCTTGGTCGATAGGGCATTGGCATTATCCGCCGACACGTCGCTGGGTTGAACACCCTTGGTGAAATCGCCCGAGTTAAGGATTTTGAAGAGCAGCTTATCACCCTCATCGCCATACTTACCAAGCAATGTAGATAGGTTCTCCATTGCAGGCGTTTCGATGGGCTGGTAGCCATAGGTGCGAAAAACCGATTTTATGGTGTCGAAAATATGGTTACGCTTTGCCATCTCGGCAGGCGAAAAATCGCGGGTTCCTTTGGGTATTGATGGTTTATTGGAAGCCATTTAGCTAATTTTTTGTAATTGCCTGCAAAGATAGAAAATATTGACTGATTGTGGAATGAGTTTAGATATTGTAAAGCAGTAAAGGTGGATGATTATCATTTGGGTTGGGTTATGGAGTTGGAAGACGGAAGACGCCTGTCTCGGGATGCGGAGCATAACGAGAGAAGTTGGAAGTATGCCCTGAGCAGCTCGACAGGTGTTATACTGAGAAGTTCGACAGGCTTACCAACCACTTGTTGAAGTACTCCCTGGCCACCTGTCGAAGATTCGAAAGCTGGAAAATTGGTGGGTGGGTGGAATTTGGTAAAAATCCAACCACTTATGCCAAATGGGTAAATTACCTGGGTTAAGCTAGCGGCAGGCGTGAGCCTGCAAGAATAGGTGGACGGTGGCACAGCCAACCGCCCAACTGGGATTTAACACAGAGGTTTTGGTTTTCCCCCTTTACTCATTGGCCGGGGGTGTGGCGAGTGTGGGAGAGCGTGTTACGTTTTCGTCCCCCAACGAAAATGCCCATGCGGGCGAAACCGCTCCGATGTTCCAGTATCAACCCACATTGGCTACACCCCTTGTTACCCACAGTTTTTATTTCTTCCTTAAAATATCTTTAAGTTGTTTGTCAAGAAATAATTCGTATAATTCGTTTGTTGATATAGTTTTTGAATAATTCTTCTTTTTCAATCCTGTTATCAATTTTTTATCTCCAGTCCAAAGTTTTGCTCTTAGATGATTAGTCAAGGCAACAAAAAGAGCATCATTTTCATCTATGTTTTTAACTAATTCAACGCTTTCTTCAATCTCTTTATCTGGGATTAATATTTCGTCGACAAATTGTATTCTTCTTGTGATTGCCTGATAAGATATTTCAAACTGTATGTTTGAAAAACCAGATATGGATAAAATCTTTCTTTTATGCTCTAATATTTCTTCTTTTAAAAGTCCTACGGTATAGAACTTGAAATACTTATTCCCATTTATTATTAGTTGACCAATTTTACCTTGAGAATTAAGTATTGCACTAAAAACAATATTTGAGTCAACAATAATTCTCATTTCATTTGTCTTTGAGCCTTGAATTTTGACCAAATACTCTTATTCACAGTTTCAGAAAGATTATCAACGTCTTTCTGTGTTGCTTTTGTCTTGGCTGTGTTTTCCTTATATTCGAGATAATCTAGCATATTCTGAAGTTCAGAAAGGTCAACATACGCTGGTAATCTCACCAAGATTTCATTATTCGTTCTTTCGAGTATCATAATAGTATTTTTTTCAAATATACGAATAAACCACTAATATTGGTTCACTCTCTTTAAAATTGTGGGTAACTACTTGATAGGCTGATGAGGTTGGGTACTATGAATCATTTTTGCTGCAGAGAGGAAACACGGAGGGCACAGAGTTCTTTTGCAATTTTGCCAATTGGCAAAACTGCAAAAAGGTCATTGAAAAGCATATGAAAAAAAAATATCTTCTTACATCGTACTTGCGATAAAAAAAGCAGACCCACACAGCTTGCTTTATAAAATGTATTATTGTAACTGCGCTATAATGCAAAACCTGGGCTTTTGCTTATCTAGCGATTTTCGGCAAAGAAAACACTAACGAATAAACAGTATTGCTATTGGATAATCAAACCGCTCGCCGCTATTCGATTTTACTTAGGCAATAATATACCAACCCTTAAATATTTAAAAGTAAAAAATAAACATAATATGATTGTCCGCTAACATACCTAAAGTTAAAATATAGATAATACGTCATTGCGAGCCTGCCTTTGTCCTGCCTTTGCCCTGCCTTTGCCCTGCCTTTGCCGGCAGGCAGGCGGCAGGCAGGGAGTGTTTTTTATGACGAAGCAATCTACTCGTATTCAGTGAAATAAAGATTGCTTCATCCGCCGGCTGGCGGATTCGTAATGACGATTCGGTGTTTTGGTATCGAAACGGATAGTCATAAAACATAATTTTTTATCATTGTTGTCCTGGGAAATTAATGCTACAAAATAAGATCCTTCACTCCACTGCGTTACGCCTGCTTGCCAGCAGGCAAGTTCAGGATGACAGTGCGTTATAAATTGAAGGGGAGAGAGGGGGGGCTTGGTGACGGCTTCGCCACCACCAAGTCCCCCCTCTCCAAACATTATGAATAGCCTGTCATTTCGACCGCCTGCCTGAATGACGCAGTCAGGCAGGAAGGGAGACCACGAAGTAGCAGCGAAGCTAAATCTTTAAAAGGTTTACCGGACACTACTGA
>Ga0334886_1004750_pt1 | contig 10849 bp, 12 predicted proteins | sample GraSluR1_MG_9_FD_207232 | JGI IMG/M metagenome (GOLD analysis project Ga0334886, IMG submission 207232) | Sludge microbial communities from methane-producing bioreactor in Wageningen University, Netherlands - Granular Sludge_27_06-R1 | ecosystem: Engineered > Bioreactor > Anaerobic >...
CATTTTTGGCAGTAAACAGCATTATTATCATTTTCAGCTCCACATTTAGAACAAAACATATTAACACCCCGAAAACCCTTTTTTATTTCACATTAGATTTGCAAAAATAAATATATTTTTACACTTTTTAATAGGTGTCTATTTTGTCTAATTTTCTTCAGGTAAACTTCCTATTTTCTTCCTATTTTCTTCAATTACTTACTTACATAATTTGATTAAAAAAAGAATATTTTAACATAAGTAGAAAGGAGGTGTTAGTTGTGAATGCGAAATCTACACAACAAGAAAGAGAGGAATATATATGCCTGCACCTAAACTACAAAAATATCAGCAACTGTATATACTAAAGACTTAGAACTATTTCGAATTCTTGCTAGACTAAAATACGATGAAGATTCAGTGAACAATGCTCGGATTGAAGCTGTAAAACTATTTAATGAACAAAATAAAGATTTATTCAAGCCAAAATATGAAGAATTAAAAGAATAATTATTATTTTTAATTTCATCATAGTATTCATTACTTATTTTAACTGTATTCCTACTTGGACCTGCCTGGCCTCTAATTTTATTGGTTTTATGATTTTGGTCGCCTCCCATTTGCTTTTTTGGGGTTTTTATTTTTAGTTGGGTAAATGTGAAGTAATTTATGTCATGTTTATAAAATATGGATCTTCATCATATAAATTACATCAAAGAGATCACATGAAAAGTAAAATATTAAAATCATTTAGTGGAAACATTTATATATTAACACTTTAACATTTACATATTAAAAATGATATAGGAGTAAACAAAAAAAAATGAAAACTAATATTTTAGCAATAACTGCATTACTCTTTATTATCCTTTCAATAAATGCAGTTTCAGCAACTGAAGAAAGTTACATAGTACCCATAAATTCCCATATAACAGCCAATACATCTATCATATTCAATATAACAGATCCATCTGAAGTATTAAATATAACTAACCGACCTGATTTTAAAACATGGGCCGCATCTAACGGAATTAACCCAAATGGATGCATGTTAGAAATTGTTTCACCAAACAGTAGCGCAAATAATCTCATTGAGGTATGTAACACCACACATAAATGGTTTTACTCTGTAAAACAAGACATGATCTATGATGATGCAAATGAAAAAAACGACACTGAAACCCATAATATTATAAGAAGTGCACTAAATAGTAATGCTAACCATTTTAAAATTGTTAATAGATGTGGTAAAACAGTAAACAGGGTCGGTGTAACATATTATAGATTTTGGCATGACATACCCGTCCAAATTGCTAGTAGTCAAAGGTATAACTTAAAAAATGGAAAAACCTTAAATTATAATCCTAGCCCCGAATTCAGCGAGGTTAGTATAAGTATTGATGTAGATAATCTAGGATGGTGGAGAACCACACCAGATATTTATAAATACGCCATTCCATTAAAAACATGGCATACTGCAACAATAAAAAAAGGAAAAGGATATTACCTTTACTTTACTTAAAAATGGAGAGAGGATGTTAAAATGAAAGATTTCTTGAAAAAAGTTTATGAAAACAGTTACAAAATCGTTGGAGTAATAATCCTAATCTATATAATTGTTTTACTCCTTTCTCAGTTAGTCCTGATTCTACTATCATTACACTAAAACTTATTCCATTTTTCTTTTTATTTTTTATTTTTCGAGTTCTAACATAGTTTATGGGACGGGATGTAGATCTGTTTAGGTCGGGTGAATTTCAATTAACTTCAGTTAAGAGGATTTTATGAATGAAAAAGTAGATGGTAAAATGTTAGAAAAGAGGATAATAATTTACCATTTAAGCATATTAGTTATAATTACCTTCCGCTCATATTTGTATTTCTTTTTGTAATGTTTACGGGCTGTCCATGACCGTGAAACCTTTTTATAATCATTGAATTTCAGTTTAATCCCATATATGTATAAAATTAATTTAATACTCATCTTTTTTCTATTCATCTTTTTAACACGATACCAAACATTAGTAGTCGTAATGTATGATCCTTTACGATAAATTCTGTCACGCGTAACTGTAACGTAATGGTTTTTGTTATAAAATTTTGTATATCCACTGATTTTATGAATATATCCAGACTTATATTTAGTTGTTGTGAATTTACCAGTCGCATATGCTCCTGCTACGGGTGTTAATTGTATTGTAGCTACTAATATTGTAAAACATAATATTATTGCTATTACTACTCCATTCCATTTTAGTTTGGATTTTGGTTTATCCCTTTATTCACCCCCATATTGTATTTAATTAAAAATTATTATTAATATCAATATGAATAAAGGTATAACATAAACAGTTATAATAAAAAATAGACATAATAAATTGAAGGGGGATTGATTTTTTTGAATAATAAGAATATCGTGTATAGTGGTCTGGTTTTATTGATTTTTTGTGTTGTATTAGTTTCGGGTTGTTCATCGGAGTCTGATGATTCTACTTCGATTCCTGAAGAGAAACAAGTTAATGCTGAAAGTGGATATAAAACTTTTAATAATAGTTACATGTCCTTTGAGTATCCTAGTAGTTGGAATATTACTGTGGCTCCTTCTGGGCAAAATGTTAAAGTTAAAAATCTTGATAGTACAAATGAGATGATTGAGGTTACTCAATATTCTACCAAATCTGATTATCTTGCTGATATGGAAAGTCAAGAATTTGATGCTGGCCCTGGCGTGGAAGAAACTGGAAATGATGGCATAACTTATACTACTTTCTCGGTTCGGATAATGGATAGTGATTTGAAGTATTATTATTTTGAGAAGGATGATATGTACTATGTTGTTGGGGGACTAGAAGGAAATGAGTTAGATAAACTTGTTTCAAGTATTAAATAATAAATAGAGACTGTTGTTATTTTTTTTCACATATTTTATTTATTACTTCGTCTAGTTCGTTCCGTCGGCTATTGATAGATTCAGTTATTTCTTCTTTGTTTGTGGAGATATACAGATCGATTGCATCATTTATAATCTCTGTAACATTTTTTTCAGTGGCATCACTCAACTCTTTCAAAATACTATATGGTTTTTTTCTGATTTTGAGATTAAAACGTATAACATCACCATCTTTTTTTCCCGGCATCGTGTCTACTTCCATTTGTTGTTATAGGATAATATATTTACACATTTTTTTATCATTATTTACATTGGTGCTTATCCTCCTTAAATATTAACACGTTAATAGCCATACCTAATTTTATTATAATGTAATGATATAACATTGCAGATAATGGTAAAAAAGATTTTAAAAGCTGAAACCAAATATTTTTAATAAAAACAACCAACAATAAATAATGTAATATTTTAAGAATTTTATTATATTTTTTAGGGAAAAAAAGGACTCCACAGTCCTGATATATCGTTTAACGAAGTTAGAGGAGACTATTATTCCATTCTTTTACCTCTTTTTATTTTGATTAGCAAATTTCAAGCAATCAATTTAAAAAACAGATTTCTACTTTTCATTGTTTCTCTGAATTCACTTCCGTAGTATTAAGAATGTTAAATTTTAATTTTTTATAATTCTTTACAGTATTCATTGTTTGTGATAAATAACGTTTAAAAAATTGGGTAATAAATAATCCAATTTGTATGAAACATCATAGACACGATTAATAATAAATTTATATACCACTAATTAAGGATGTGACAAAGTAATAAATAGGGCATATATGGATAAAAAGATAATAAAACTGATTTTAGGCTCATTAAAAAATAAACAACAGTTAGATACGTTAAAAGAGAAATCTAAAAGAGCAATTAAAACTAAATGATGAAGAATTAGATGGTAATATCAATAATTACTGGACCGATAGAATGTAGAATGCATATATTCGAATGACGTTAAAGTAACAATTCTTATAACATCATTGGAGTAGATTACGCAAAAATATAGGAATCAGACACTCTTTTAAATTATTATCATAAAAAAATTAAAGATAAACAATTTTCATAAAATGTTTATATATATTAATATAAATATGGTTAATTGTAAAAATTGGATAATAAATTAATAAAAGGATTTAATTAATTCTTTTGAATTATGGGGGAAAAATATGGCAGCAAGATATATAACTTATAGTCATAGGGATCAGTTCAAGTAACAAGGACTAAAAATTTAATAAAAGAATATGCCCGTCGAGGAACAATTATTGAGGCTGTTCCATTGTCATTTACAAATCAGAATAGTCATGTGAGTTTTAGTGGTAGTACCGGTTTTTCTGGAAATCTAGTAACATTACCACAACTTAAAGATTTGTTAATTAATTTTTTAGACGTCTTGAATTTACATATGCAGCGGAACTGGTTTCAAATATAGCTCAAGCAAGTATCATGACCCCATAAATTTTTGACCTATGTAATGATCCAAAGTTGACTCCAGAGCAAAAAAATCATAAACTAATGGATAAATGTATTGACCTAATAAAAAAGGGAATAATCATATTTAATCAAGTATGGGCTAAATATAATCCATGATATTAATTTTTATCATAAGAAGTTAAACTACCTATGAAGAACTTGAAATGTGAAATGAATGTGTGTAAAATTTTTTGATATCAATTCACAAGTTAATAAACTAAAACCATTTATAAATATACATTTAGCCATATTATTATTGGCAATTGCCTTTATTTTCATTAAGGACATAATTACATTTAAAGGAATGGTTTATGGTATCAATCAACAAAATATTTATTATTATTACAGTTCATCAGCGCAAGCTATCGCTACATTCATTGCTTTTTTAATTGCAGGATACGCAATTGTCTACCAAACAATGAATAATCTTGAACAAAATTATAAAGAAAAAAAAGAAATTATTCAATGTTTTAAAAAAAAGTATCATAACCAACTAAAATTTCTAACAATTTTTACAGGGTTAACTATCATATTAAGTTTAATCGTAGTTTGGACTGAAGGTTATGTTTTTCCATACACTACTTATTTAATTACTATTACTGATTTTTTCATGATTTTAACGATCATGTCGGCAATTTGGTTTGTTTTGGAAATCATAGATCCTGAGAAAGAAAATAAAATTGCTCAAGAAGTTAGAGAAAAAAAGTATGGACCAATAAAACAACCTGGAGATGTTGGTGTTTTTATTAAAAATTTTATTAAATTAGAATCTACTACACGGAAATGGATTGAACATTTAAAAATTAAGGAAAGACTTAATATGAGAAGAATGATAGATATTCTTATAAAATATGAAGTAATTTCTTATAAAGTCTATCAGGACCTGCTTGATCTGAATGAATATCGTAATTTAGTCGTCCATGGTCACTTAGAAGAAGTCGATCAAGAACAAATTGATAAAACTAAAAAATTGCATGATCTACTCCAAAGAAAGTTAGATTCAAATTAATTGATCTCGTTATTTGAGATAGTCAGAACAGAATTTTTGCACAAATAATAACATCATTTTAACCTGTTCAGCATCATATTTATCATAACGAGCATGTGCAGCGTTGTTTCTTAAGTCTGCCCAGCTAGTTATTTGTTTTTGAATAAATTTATCATAAACTTCTTCTTTGCTAAGTTCATTATTTAGGAGACCAATTGTTTTAAAATTGCCGTTATTTTTATTAATATCTATCTCATTTTGTACCGCTAATTCGCGAAGAGTATCTTCTAGAACAGATCCTGTAATAACAGCTGCAGCATCTTTATATCCCTCATTAAGTAGATATTCTCCCATTTCAAGAAAATCAACGAAAATTTCGGCTCTTAATAGATTTCTAACATTAGTTAGCATTCCATCTTTATAATCACTGTAAACAGCTTTAATAGATCCTAATATAGAACCAACAACCCGATCTGACTTTTTATCTATATTCTGAAATTTAAAATCATTCAAAATTGTTTCAAAACGCATATAATAAATACTATTTTCGGAACAAATATTTTTTATTAATTGACCACATCTAGTTACCCACGAATTTACCCTAGCTACTTCAATAGCTGCCAAATACTCATAAAAAACAGGATAACCATCACTTACTTCAAGTTTAGATATTATTTCTAAAATCTCATTTCCTTCATTCAATAAGTTTTCAAAGTGGTTAATTAGAGATTCATTTAATAGGTCCATTTAATCACTCCCATTTTTTGATAATATCAACGATTTCATAATATTTTTTTTAATGAATAGCCGTCCCATTTTACGAATGAATAACTTTCTCAAGCCTTTTTATAGCCTGATATCTCTCTTTTTTATCCAATTTTGCCTCATCCAAAGCATCTTTAAGGGTTTGAATAGAATTATCATAAACCTCCCTATTAACAGGGTATGGAAATCCATCCTTTCCTCCGTGGGTGAAACTGTACTTCACAGGATCCTTCCAACTAGGTGCAGAACCATACACCAGGTCAGATATTAAAGCCAAAGCCCGAATCTTTTTAGGCCCAATACCCTTAAGTGAAATCAACTCTTCATAATTCTGAGGTTGAATCTCCCAGGCATCCTTCAAGACCTGGAACTCCCTGAAGCTTAAATCCATATCCAGAACTGGATGGTGCTTAGGCATGTGAAGTTGAGTATTATGATTTTTAAAATCTGGAATTTCAAACTGGTCACCCTTATCAAGTGAACCTAGACCTTCTGCGCTATTAAAATAATCAGTTAAAAGTGTTTGGGCACTATCTTTTGATTTAAAATAAGATCTTAAATGTTCAGGATTATCACAGATCAAATCAACGCTGATATCTCTACAATCTTCACTCTCATGTGAGGTCATATTCAGGGTATTTGCTTGCTGCTGGTCGCAGGCAATTGCCTGGTGGGGTTCATCTATTGGATCTTCCACAAGTTCAGAAAGCCAGTGATATCTACGGGCGTATTTATCTTCAGTATTTAATCCCTGTTGAACCACAGCCCATTCACCCTTTTCTGTGAAAATAAAAGAATGATGATACAGATTATAACCATCCTGTATACATGAATTATCAATTTTTGCAGAGATTCGGCTGTTATAGATTAGTTCATCTATTTTAAGGGGTGACAGGGAAAAAGAATCACCTATTATCTCTATTTCATCCAATGTTTTCCTGGAAGCTCGGCCCTTACCTCCAGCCACCATTATTCCATGTTTTTCAGGATTTATGGCGGTTTTTAGAGCACCACAAGTTGTAGTGGTGGTACCGGATGAGTGCCAGTCAAAGCCCAGAACACAAGAAAAGGCCTGAAACCAGTGGGGATCAGATATCCTCCTTAAAAATTCATCTGATCCATATTCATAGAGAATTGATTCAGAAATAGCTCCCGCTAGTTTCACCATCCGTTGAAAAAGCCAGCGAGGGGCATGGCCTCCGTGTAAAGGTAAATTTGCTGTTCCTCTTTTATTCATGTAAAAGACCGTTATCTTTTAATATAATTTTAGAATTAATAATGACCCTTAGAATGATTAAGTAATATTACTCTGATATTTTCACCTGAAACATGCAGGTGGGTGATCCATCTGCTATGGTGGATTTTCTAATTACCTCCCCCTCAAGCTGGCTCCAATCATAACTTCGACTTATCATGGCCTGGCAGTTTAGACAGAATATGGGATTTTTCTTGGCATCTTCTATCCAGGGACAGTTTAAAAGTTCCAGATAACAGCGGGATTCTTTGGGGGTAAATTGAGTTTCAATACCAAACTCTGAATATAGATCAGTTATCCAGGAGGTGTATGCATTTAAAAGGTCTTCAGTTGCACTGTTTTCGTCCAGTTCTAATAATTCCAGGCGTTCATCAAATTGCTCCTTTAAATCATCATCTACACGTTGTTCAAATATTTTCTTCAGCATTTCCCGCATTTCTTTGTCACTGGAGGTGGTGGAAGTTGGTATGGCCCCTAAAATAAAATCGTAAAAATCAGCTAATAAATTATTTTTAATTATTTCGCGCTGTTTTTTCTCTCCTTGATGTTTGTAGATGGCCATCTTTATATTTGCATTGAGTTCACTTTTTTTGAAAGGTTTAAGAATGTACCCATAGGGTTCAGTTACTCTGGCCCGTTCTAACATTTCTTCATCAGAATAGGCAGTTAAATAGATTATTGGAATATCAAAAAGTTTCTTGATCTGATTAGCAGCATCAATACCGTCCATTTCTCCCTTTAATACAATATCCATTAGTATTAAATCAGGTTTTAAGGTTTTTGCTCTTCTAACTGCATCTTCTCCAGATAATACTGTGTCTACTACTTCATATCCAAGATTTTCCAGCTTATGTTTTATACCCATTGCAACAATGCTTTCGTCTTCTACTACCAGTATTTTTTCATTGGCCATTTGATATCCCCCTAGTTAAGATCAATAAATATTTAGTATAATAATCTTTATTTTTCCCGATTTAATGTATTAAATCCTTTTTTTATAAGTCAATTCCTTAAAGTTAATTTTAAATTCTTTTTTTTCCTTATTAAAATCTAGGTCTCCGTCAAGTTGTTTAACTAAGTTATTAACCAGTTGCAATCCTAAAGTCCGATTTTTTTTCTCTTCAAAATCTGAAGGGAAAGCAGATCCATCATCGCTAATTAAAAGTTTGAACGTCCCATCATCTTTTTCTTTTAAGCTTAAGTAAATATTTCCCGAAGTTCCATTAGGAAATGCATATTTTAGTGAGTTTGATACCAACTCATTAATAATCAGACCGCAGGGAATGGCGGTTTCAATTCCCAGGGTTATTTTATCCACGTCAATGTTAAGGTTTACACTCGATTCTATTCCATAGGAATTCATTAGATCATTTAGTAAATTATTGATATATTCATCAATCTGGATACTGGCCAGATCATCTGACTGATAAAGATTTTCATGAATAAGTGCTATGGACTGTATACGGTTCTCACTTTCACGGTATAGTTCCATTACTTCTTCATCCTTAATCTGATCACATTGAAGTTCCAGCAGAGTTGATATAATCTGTAAATTATTTTTAACCCGGTGGTGTATTTCCCTTAATAAAATCTCTTTTTCTCTTAAGGATTTTTTAATTTTATTCTCTGCAACTTTACGGTCAGTAATATCCATGAATGATATTATTCCTTTCCTGGTACCGGGTATCATGTCAAATGTTGCAAAGAACTCTTTAACTTCGCCTTTTCTATTTACCAGTTGAACTTCATAATTTTTTGGTATTGCATCAGGATTAATCCTCTGCAGACGGTGATAACCCTTTATTCTGGAAAGATCTTCTCTGACTACAAAGTCAGAAACATTTTTTAGTCCTTGAATCTCCTTTTTCAAGTAACCGGAAAATTTTTCAAATTCAGAGTTTACCAGGGAAATGTCCATGTTTTCATCAAAAATCATGGTCATTGCACCAGTATTCTCAAATATGGATCTATATTTACTTTCGGATTCTTTTAAAGCTTCTTGAGCCATTTTTTGATCATGTATATCTCTACCAACACCCACAAAACCAGTAACTTTGTTATTATCATCAACTATTGATTTATAGGCCCATGCAATCCATCGCCATCCATTTTTAGTTTGAACCCTCTGTTCTATGTAGGATGTGTAGGGCGGTTTGTATAATAAGTCAATGGCTTTGTCGGTTTTATGACGGTCTTCTTCATGTAATAAAGGTATGAAACTTTTTCCTAAAAGTTCTTCTTCAATTCTCCCCAGTATTTCACAATATGATGGACTAACAAACCTTAAAAGACCATCTAAATCGAATTTTATGATGTAATCGGTCTGATTTTCTATTAAAAGTCGGTATTCTTCTTCTTTTTCTTTAAGTGATATTTCTGCTTTTTTCTGGCTGGTTACATCTTTGGCAATACCAAATATAATAAGACTATTTTTTATTTTAACAGGATTAAATGATATATCCAAATATTTAATCTTACTATCTGTGGAATAATTAGCTTCAAAGGAACCTCCTGTTTTCCAAAAGTCATTATTATAATTTAAATCCATATCAAAAATTAAAAGATCATTAATATACTGGTTTTTTAATTGCATGTTTGGATTTTCAAAAAACTCCCGTGCAGATCTATTAAGGTCAATACAGTAACCATTTTCATCAAGAACTAGTATGGGGTTTATGGATCTTTCAAACAATGCACGATATTTCTCTTCACTTTCTAAAAGGGAAGTTTCGGCAATTTGATGGGCTTTGTATTCTTCAGCTTCTTTTAAAGCTCTTTTGACAGCAGGACCCAGTTTTAGTAAGTTATTTTTTAGAACATAATCTGTTGCGCCCTCTTTTAGCATTTCAACTGCAAATTCTTCCCCTATTTTTCCACTTACAAATAGGAATGGGGTGTTTGGAAATATTTCCTTTTTTATTTTTAATGCGGATAAACCATCAAATTGGGGGAGGGAATGATCGGCCAGGATTAAATCTGGTTTAAATTCTTCTAACCCTTTTATGTAATCTTCCCTGCTGTCAACTATGAGTGACTCAAAATTGAGTCCTTCTTTTTTAAGTTCTCTCTCCATTAATTCAGCATCCAAGAGAACATCTTCCAGTATTAAGATTCTAGTTAAATCAGCCATATTTCTTACTCAGGAGGGTTGTTTATAAGCATCCAATAAAATCCAAGGGTTGATACAGCGTCAATGAATTCATCAAATTCAACTGGCTTACTAACGTAACTATTTACTCCTAACTTGTAGCTTTCCACAATATCCCTGTCTTCTTTAGATGAAGTTAGAACAACTACCGGTATTTTGCGGGTACGTTCATCAGCTTTTATGGTTTGGAGAACTTCTAAACCGTCTACTTTAGGCATCCTCAAGTCTAAGAGTATTAAACGTGGGAATTCGTTTATATCTCTATCAGAATATTTACCTTTTCCAAAAATTAAATCTAGA
>Ga0334886_1004753_pt1 | contig 10848 bp, 15 predicted proteins | sample GraSluR1_MG_9_FD_207232 | JGI IMG/M metagenome (GOLD analysis project Ga0334886, IMG submission 207232) | Sludge microbial communities from methane-producing bioreactor in Wageningen University, Netherlands - Granular Sludge_27_06-R1 | ecosystem: Engineered > Bioreactor > Anaerobic >...
GCAAACGAAGAAATGTTGAATTTTGTTTTGGATTCTTTTGAGCTGACCGGCTACGGCCGGTTGGCGATGTAATTCAAAATGAGTAAAATATGGATTGTTGATTTCACGAAAACGACGAAAGGGTTTGTCAGAGTAAAGGCTGAATCGAAAGAGGAGGCAAGAGAAAAGGCGTATGATAGTAAGGAGTGGCTGGATGAATTTGTCAATTACTTTGAGTACGAATTGGGAAATGCTTCAGTAGAAGAATGTGTAGCAACCAACAAAAAAGCTGGCAGATGGTAAATCCTTACGGGAAGCTGAATCTCGAGCGAATGAAATTCCATGACCGGGAAAACAGCAAACACAATGAGCTGCTATTCCAACGTCTTGGGAGAATCAAAGATGTCGTATCGATGAGACTGGCCTTTGAGACTTTAGGATCGATGACGTTTGTAATGACTTCGGTAAACGGAGATAACTATGAGACTGTTGTCGGAAAGTCAGGTGTCAGAGCGTTCTGCTCATGCGATGACTTTCAGTTTAATTTCCGAAGAGCCTGTGAATACCGGACTGGTGTTATGCCGTGTAAACATATTTTAAAAGCGATGTGTTTTATGAAGTCGATTAAGGTGCTTGATTTTCTAAAGCAGTATTTGTTTGAAGATGAGTAAGACAATTGAAGAAAGGCTGGATATGCTGGAGCGTGTGTTTGCTGAAATTGCTACATTGCCTTTTCCGAATGATCCCTTAACTACGGCAGAAATAAAAGATATCTGCAAAGAGATTGGAATAATAGAATGAGCCGGATACTGATTGATTTGATTTCGCTGGAAGACGCTATGGAAATTTTAGGCGACTGGTGTGAAGCGGTGCCGAATGCTACGGATGCTAACTTTCTCAAAGAGCTATTTGTCGAAGGTGAGCGCTGCAAACTCATTACTGATTTCTACAACACTTCTGCTAAGATTCTACATGAGTCGCCTTTGGTGTCTGGCGAATGGGTTACTGTCTGTTCATATAATACGGACTTCGCAAGAGTTGCTGAGTGGCATCATAAGCTCGTAAAATTGACCGAAGGCCGAAAGCAACGCTTTTAGGTTTTATGTGATTAAGATTATGAGGAAGCAACTTTTCAGGATATCGATAGACACTCCAAACTTATCAAAGGTTTACTTCATCATAGCTAACTCAAAGGAAGCTGCGATAAGAAACTTAACAAACAGGACCGGAAAGAGAGGCGTAAAAATTGAGAGCTGCGAATATCTCGCGGATCAGCTAAGCCCTGTGTTATTTTCGGGACCGCTTAAATATAAATAATGACTTCGGTAAAATCACCATGCTAATCACTTTTCCGTTCTATCTGAAAAACAGAATAAAGGTGGATTCAGATGCTAAGAGAAATCCTCAATTAGCGGAGGCCAGGAAGAATATGCTAATCTGCGCAAGGAGAGGTTTGATTGAAGTGTTGGCAATGTTTGAGCTCGGGAACGCTTCGACTATGTTTGTGGATTATGATTCGAGATTCAAGGATAGGGAGCTTAAGACTTTCGAGAGAATCAAAGGCAGGCTAAAGAATGAACAATTAGCGCAATTGCAGTTGGTTGAAAGTGAGCTGAAAAATATTGGTTATTGATTTGATTTTTACTTCACTGTGAAGGGGCGAAGCTCTCATCCTCAGATAAACTAAACGGAAGGCTCCCGCCGTTCTGATTTAAATAGCAGAGCTGTTATCTTATGGACTTCGGCAAAGCCACTTCTCAGTTTATTCAGATGATGAGAAAAGGAAGCGATGAAAATCAGAAGACTTTAATTTCGCTGGGCCCTAACAAGGAAGAGTTTTCTTACACAGATGTCAAGAAGCCAAACTTCGATGTACTAAAGAAATACTACAAGGACTTTCAGGTCTTTACTTCACTCAACGTAAACGCGCCTTCGATAATGGGTCAGGGATTCAACGTCAAAGGAGAAAACGAAAAGGCAGTTAAGCTTTGCCAGGAAGTGGTGAAGATGAACTCTTTCTTCCCATCAATGATAGACCTGATAACGGGAACTCTGCTATTCGGAACTTCCGCTCTTGAAACTGTTTGGTCGAAGGACAAGAAAAGAATAAGAAGATTAAAGGTAATCGATGTGGAAACGATTGATCTGAAGTGGGATAAGTTTGGAAACATCACTGAACTAACGCAGAAGCCAATACAGGGAGCTTCAGGAAACACAGATCCAAAGCATCTAAAGACAGACGAGTTTTTACTTCTGAGATTCTTCAGGCTTGGAGATAATATCTGGGGAATCGGAGTTGTGGAGATTATACTTGATCTGCTGGACACGAGGCGCAACATGATCAACAACATTTCAGAGATAATCAAGTTCCTATCGATGCCGCCAATTCAGGTTAAGAAACATGGAGCGAAGAATCTGGCTGAGCTCATGAAGGTAGAAGAATCTCTAAAGGATTTCTTCCAGAAGCATTACTTCTGTACATCAGAGAAATATGACATTACTCCGATCGAAGTGAAGAGAGCAATTCCTGATCTGTCAAAGTATCTGGAAAAGATTGATATGTATATTTCGATAGCGCTTAGAATCTCAATGAAGGTGCTATCTGGTGACGTTAACTTCACAACAAAAGCCGCAAGCCAGGCGCTTAGAGAATATGGTTCAGATGAGAAGGCTTACTACAGAGGAAAGATTGCGACTGAAATAGAAGATCAACTGTTTGCTCCATTATGCAGGGAAAATGGAATTTCAGGAGACGACGTTCCAACTGTAGAATGGAAAGTTGATATGGCAGAAGATCCAAAGGTCAGAAGCGAGATAATGCTAAACAAAGTAAGAGCTTTGCAGATGATGGAACAAACAGAAGAGGTAAAAGCAAAGCTTCGGGAAATCATAGAGAAGATATAAGACAGATTGTTTATTTATGCTTGGATTATACATTGTAAGCAGACACGCAAAACTAATCTCATCTGGAATCAAGACTGCGATAATCAAGAAGCGATCTCTGCGTCAGTATATTTCTAATGATCTTGTGCTAATCACTAAGGAGAATGGAGTTGGTTACGCTCTGGGAAAGATAAAGCTGGAAGCGCCAAGATTATTGTCGAGGGATGAGATAAACAAAAGAAGTTCAGAACATTGTGTTCAGCAAGAAGAGATTAAGCTATGGTGGCCGGGAGCAAGGAAACTGAACTTCTACAAGATCAAGAGCTTCGAGAAGTTTGCGAAGCCAAAGATAATCAACATCAAACCTGGAGTCCAGACGCTACAGGTAATGGGTGAGAATTTCATAAAAGAGATTGATACTTACTACCCTACAAAAATCAAGAAGAAGGTTCTACTCGATGACTGGAGAATTGTTTCTGCTTGGTACACGACAAAGAAGCGAGGCGGAAAGATGAAGTATGCTATGGATGAAATTTTAAAACTGGCCAATATTATCTACAAAGAACTTCTGAGGCGAGGTGTCCAACCCGGGGGTACTGTTGCGAGTAAGGAACTAATCTCTAACTTCTCTAAACTGAACGTATCTACGATGCCAATCAATAGGGGCTATTCTGAGACGGACCGAGAAGAGATTTCTCTATCTGAGCTAACTGATAAATGGGACTCTGCAATAATCCATAAGGACTTCGCATATGTGGTGGGTTCACTTGCTAATCTCGAGAAAACTGCAGGAGACATAGACATACTGATTAAGGCAGATCCGGGAACGTCTCTTTGGAGAATATTCACCTGGAGGATAATGAGGGCTTATCCTGAATTTGCGGACAGGTTCCACTTCTCTCCGCTTAATGACACCTGGAAGGGACCGTTCACAAATCACGTAAGTTTGGGAGACCTTGTATTTGTGGCAAATGATAATTTTGATGTCGTCAGTATGGGCAAGGGTTATGACTATTTTAGCGACTTTGAAGAATTTGCGGATGATGAATTTGCAGCTTACGCAAATGATTCTGCTTCTTCTGATGAGGTTGTTCCGGGAAAACCATTCCCTCAGCAAAAGCCGGTTCACGGAAGAAGTGTTGGAGAGGCATACAATATCGACTCACTAGTGGAAGTTACAGACCGGGTATTTCGAGATTGGAAAATGACCGGGGTATATGTTGGGGCTAAGAGGGATGGTGTGACATCTCAATGGCATCTGGTTAATGGTGAGGTTAAGGCGTGGACAGAAGAAGGAAACAGAATTGAACAGAATCTTCCAACAATTGCTAAACAATTCTCAAAGATTAAGAAAGGTGAGCTTGTTGTTATCGGGGAGTTGGAGTTGTTCGATGGAGAGAAACATCTTCCAAGAGCAAGCGCCGCAGGAATAGTGAACCATCTGAGCAAGGAACGAGAAGCCGATATTCGGCTAACTGTTTACGACTGCTTCTTCGTTGATGGCGATGATATTCACAAAAGACCATATTCGTTTAGACGTGAAAAATACGAGAAACTAAAAGAATCGGCAAATATCAAAATATCGTCACCTGAAATTGTGGCCAGGAATGAGGGTGATTTTCGCTCGGCAGTTAAGAAATCAGCAGATGTTCCGGGAAGTGAGGGAGCAATGATTAAGTTGGCGTCAGCTCCTTATATGTTAAGGATTCATCCAAAGCCGCCATCTATGATTAAGTTTAAGTCAGAACTGCAATTGGTAGCAAAGGTAATAAGTAGTGAGCCGGTTGAGGGGGCTGATGCCTGGGTTTATAATATGTCACTGAAAGATTCGCCTTATGTGGGTAAGACTTACAATACCTCAGTCAAGGCAGATGTGGGTGACAAACTTCTAATCTCGTTTGTGGATATTTCACAATACAAAGATCAGGAGTCGGGAAAGGTGTGGTTCAATATGTGGGCTCCGCACGTTATTGAGAAGACGAGTAAACCACTAACAACTGCCAGGGAAGCTATGGGGATGGTTGCAAAAACTACAGGAAGAATCCAAGACAGAAAACTTCCGGGGAGAGCCGGACTGAAATATCAGCCGGAAACAAAACGCGGATTCTCTGCCAATAATTCCACGAGCGAAGCGAGTTTGGTGGAAGAAGATTTTCTGCAAAAGAAACGCAAGTATGTTGTTCAGGCGCACTTCAGGGGATCAACTTGTCATTTTGATTTCCGATATCAAAGAGACCACGTCCTGGATGGATTCACACTGGCAGTCCAGTCCGATGAGCTAAAGAAAGAGATATCGCCGCACTGGTCAAAGAAATCGTCTGATGGAATTACTGAGATAATGTGGGAGGGGGAAGTCTTCTATCAAATCAAGGAAGGTAAAATAATCAACAAGCCATCTGGGGAATTGGAAAAAAAAGTCTTTGACTTCCACAAGCAATTGCTTTCAAATCCAAAGCTTTGGAAGATAGATATAATGTCGGGTGAAGATCTGAAAAGAAGCGGCAAGGATGGAATGGTTCAGAAGGTATTTGCGATTCAAAAGAATCAGGAGCCGTACGAATGGATTTCTGTCTCGGGGGTTACTGATCCACTTGAAGTTGAAGAAGCGGGCCCGGGAGGAACAAGATTTTATCCGGGTATTTTCGTTGAGGTCGATTCGGGAACTCTGGAGCTTGGTGCAATCAAACCTACTTTTGTTGAGTTATTCTTAAATGGAAGCTGGAAGGGACGTGTTGTGTTTAGAATTGTCGGGGGAATTTCGGGAACAGGAAAGTTGGCAAATTGGCTGTATTGGAAACCTGACGACCAGGAACCGTACGTTTTGTCTGCAAGAGCCGTTAATGAATCGTGGCTACCTGATGGCTATTCTGCACTACCGGCAGACCTGGAAAGAAAAATTCCTGATAATCTAGTTTGGTGGAAGTCCGGACTAACAGAAAGCGCTCGTAATGAAAGAAGAAAAACTGCTCAGGGTTTTATATATGCAAGGGATGATATGTCTGTTATGCCAGAGTTCTTACTCACAAGGAGGTTTTGGAAAGGTCAGGAAGTTGTAAGAAAGCGTGAGGTTTCTGATTGGCATCTTCGGCTTAATGAAATATCTCTGCACATGGACAAGGACCCGATAAAATCAGAAAGCTCGGGAATAGGATTCTCGGGTAATCCGGAATATTTTACTCCGGGAAAATACCCGCCAAATTCTAAGATTAATCCAAATAAATCAATTCCGGCATTTATCGAGAAAATAGACTCAGGTAATTATCTTGCAAAAAAGACAGGGCCTAATGAAATGCAGATAGAATTTAGAGGAAGCAACCTAACTGGAACCTACATAATAAAGTCAACTGACGGAGCAATTTGGACGATTAAGAAACGGCAGGCCAACTTCTCCACAATTAATTTCTCGGCAGGGGTGCAGGGGGAGTGTGATTTCAACAAAGTGATGTTGTCGAAAGATATAAGATTTCCTTTCCCTGTGAAGACTGTTGCATTCTCAGAAGGAACGTGGCATAGGAGATTTTATCCTTGGGATGTTATAAAGAGAGCGGCACCAAAGTTGATAGGAGCCTCGTTTGTTACTTATCATGTCGGAGATAATGACCCGATAACTCACGATGTGGGCGTTGTAACGGATTATGAAATCGACGATAAGAATAAGCGAGTCATAGCGATTGGGGAATTGTTTGACACGACAGAGGGAAAAGACACTGCGGTACTTCTTGCGAATAGAAGAGTAAAGGACGTATCTGTGAGAATCAATGAAGATCATGATGGAAGTACGTGCAGGGAAATACTTGCCTGGCCGCATATTGCTTTTGTGAGGACAGGAGAAGTAGATGACGCAAAAATTATTTCCTGATTGTAGGATGCCAGAAAAATTATCGACAGACATCGATTGGATTAAAGAAGTATTAGGCGAAATAAAAGATACTGTTTCTTGTGTGGACGATAAGGTAGACAGATACTACAACGAGGTGTTGTGTATCAAGGGCAGGGTTTCTGTGTTGGAGGAGAACAAACAAGTTTGGGATAGAGTAAAGACAGGATTAATCGTGGCAATAGTTGGTGGACTAGTTGTAGGGTGTACGATGTTCATTTTAGGAATAAAGCCGTAATTCTGAATCTGCTTTAAATACTGATCAGGAAGATTTTTTGGTATGGATGCAAGTGATCCTTCAATGGAGTTTTTTGACTTCGAAAAAGGTTTTGGTGATGTAAACACTTCAATTCAAAACTTAACAAAAGCTCTTGAGCCTTTGGTGGGTTTTGCAAAGAAGATGGAAGAGGATTATCCTTACCCAATGCCAGGCGCCAAGAAAAAGAAAAAGAAAGGCGACATGGCTGATGGTGAAGATGACGAAGATGATGAATGCGCTGACTGCGCCAAATTGAAAGCTGAGAACGCTGACCTTAGAAAACAGATTGAGGAGATCGAAAGAAAAGATTTGCTCGACCAGTTCTCCAAGCTAAAGGAAGATGATAAGGAAGCCGTTGAGGCAGCCAAGGATTTTTCCAAAGAACAGCTTCAAGCTTTGATTAACGTGGAAAGAAAATCCACCAACTTCGGAAAAACAACTAAGGGAAAGGAAGACTCTGCATCTTCTGACTTCAGCAAAAACGCTGAAGAATTGAAGACTCGCTACAGTGACTTCAGGAAGTGTGGACTTAATGAGTCCGCAGAAGAAGTCAAACAGCAATTGGCCGGTATGGGAATTAACGTTTAACTATGGTAAATGACTCAGTTGGACGGGGTGACTTCGTAGGTTTTAAAACCGCGAGTACCACCGACGAGATTTTGCCTGGTAGATTCGTTGAACTCTCCGGTGGGTCGGTGGTTTTGCCAACGACAACTCCGGGACAGGCCATTGGAGTTGCGCACACTAAAGTTGCTTCAAGAACATCTGCTACATCTGAGGACATTATCGTTCAGGTAAGTGGGCTTGCTCACGTCGCCTGTGCGGCTAATGAAGGCTTCAGTGCAGGTGATTTGATAGCTAATGGAGCAGTTGGTGTAGCAACGACTTTTGCTTCTGTAGCAGGAACTACTTTCAGTTCTGAGGAAATGCGAAACATTTGTGGGGTTTGTATGGAGCCGGATGCTACGACAACCGGAACTACAATCCTTGCAAAACTGAGGTGCATGTAAGATGATCGGAAATGTTGACTTCTCGGCTTTGTCAACAAGCGCATTGCCTACCAGGGTTTCTGAGGTCGTAAAGGCCGCTGCGATTGAGCAGTTAAAGGAAATAAAAGGTTTGAGGCAATACTGTCTTGTTGATAGGAGTCAGGAAGGAGAGGGTGTGCAAAAGTACATCTACTGGGTTTACGATGACCTTACTGCAGCTTATGACCGCAAAGAACTTGAGGACTTCAAGTACGATACTGTGGGGGCTACCCAAAGCACTGTCGACTTTGTCGAGATTGCGAAGGGTTTTCAGATCTCATGGGAATCGGACAACCTTAAACGGCTTCCGATTAGAGCCGCCCAGACTAGGGCTGCTGTAAGGGAAGTGCAGGACAGGGAAGACTCAAAGATTGTTGCGGCATTAATTGCATCCTCTGCTGTGACTTCTTCGGTTACTGCGACAGGTGTTCTTTCGGGAACAACCGCAGATCCGGTTAAGGATATAGCTCAGGCAAAGAGAAAAATTAAGGCGCTTGGATATCTTCCAGACCAGCTCTGGATTGAGGAAGAGAACCTTGAGGAACTTTTGGCAATTATCGCTTCCAACGACTGGCAGCAGATGACAGCTCGCGCTATTGAGTCTGGTGTTATCGATATGTTCATGAAGCTTAAAATCGTAAGCCTTCCTTCAACAAAACTAACACACGGAACGGCTATGGTTATTAAGTCAGGAGCAGATGGATGCTACCAGCTTGGCGTTGCTAAAGACCTAACCACCAAAATGTTTGACGACGAAGAAAACCACTCTACCAAAGTCCAGGTATTCGAAACTGTGGCGCCAGCCGTAGTGAGACCGGATGCAGGGGCAAAGATAACCGGTTGGTGATTACCATCTGACTATCTTAGGTAGACAACGATTTTTATTTTTAAAATTTCTTTAAATACTCAGGATGTCTCTATAATCTATGGGCAATTCTGGTTCTTATGGACACAGACGAAAAGAAAATCTTGCGGGCGCGGGAAAGATTGATTCTGAAGACATCGAGGATGGAGCAGTTGGCTCAGAAGATGTTGCGGAGAAAATAAAAACTCACGAAATTGTTGTGCAGCTTGGGGCCGGTGGCGGAACTCATATGGTTACTAAACCGGCAAATGCGATTAACATAGAAAACCTGATAGTGCTCGCTTCTGTTAATGGAGCAACAACTACAACTGCCGCAGGACTGACCTGTACTTTAAAATACGCTAATGCAAGTGGAGCAACGACAGCAACGGTAACAGGTGGAGCAATTTCACTGGCTACCACAGCAGGATCAGGAATTGAATCATTTGCAACAACTGTTGATGCAAGTGTGGCCGCAACTGAAAAACTGTACCTGGTTGCAGGGGCCACTACACTGGTTGACGATAACGCTGCTGCAATAATTCAGTACACGATTGATTAGATTTAAATACTTTCTAAGTATTGTTTTTATATGACAGATTTGGCAGCTACGACTTTCACGCCCTTGACAGGAAAACTACCTGTAAGAATGATAGCTAATGGTAGAATGACTATGGATAAAATATTAAGAGAAGAGCTTGGAATCAATCAGGGAGATGTAATCTTCGTGCAATATTTCAAACCGAAAGAATGACGCTAAAGATTGCATTTTTAGCTTATAACCTTTTCCAGCAGCTCCTGGAGGATACACCGATGATGACCGGATGCTACGACTGGATTCCTTGCATGAAAATGACTCCGCTAAATTGGAGAGAAATCGCGCCAACTCGATCACGACTGGAAGAATTTGACGTAATTCAGATTAATGCAGACCCGATGGACTTGCGCCTTATTTCCGAAGTGAGATCGATTCTCGGAAATTCAAGCTCTACAAAGCTGGTCTGTAATCAGGACCACGCCCCGGAATTGTGGGATGAGAATATTCCATACTGGTCAGAATATGAAAGAGCAATTAGGGATTCAGACCATTTCTTTTGCACTTCAGATACTGCGCAATCGAACCTACAGTTGGCCGTAAAGGAAAGAGAAATCCACCTAATTCCTCATCCGTGTGAAGTGGAAAAGCTAAAACATTTCGCATCGTTCATCCATAATGAACACTGCCTTTTCTTCTGGCACCGCTACGAGAACAGGATGAATATTCCGTACCTGGCAACAAGAGACTTGCCGCTAATTACGTCTGTTGTAGGGTATCAGCCGGAGCAGAATCCTAGAGACAAAATTTTCCAGTTTACGAAGCATTGGAACGTAATTCCAACGATGCCGTTCCAGGACTTCATCAAGGTAATCAAAGAAGCGAAAATCGGATACGATCCTTTTTTATCGTGGAGCTACGGAAGAACTCCTGTAGACTGCGCAGCTCTCGGGCTGCCTTTGGTATGTTCGGCCTTCAATTACTCGTCAAGATTATTATTCCCAAAAACCTGCGTGGACCCGATGGATGGAATATCGCACTTTCTACTGCTTAAACGGCTACTGGATGACGAGGCGTTCAGGGAAGAAGTTGTGAGCTATGCGTACGATAATGTGGATTACTTCAATCATAAGAACTCGAAGGAGCGATATTTGGCGATGCTTGATTCTGAAAAATGAGATGTCACTGGAGCAATAATTCAAAGAAAACACCTGAATAATGGCAAGAAGAAATAACTGCAAAGCAGGATATGCCTGGGAATATGAGGTAATGAAACGCCGGGAACTGAGTGGAATTTGTGAAAGGGCTGCGCTTTATCAGCTAGCAGACCTTATTGCCTTTGATTTTGAGACCGGAACCACCTACCTTATTGAGTGTAAAAAGACGGTTAAAAAGAAGTGGTGCCCGTCAGCACGTGAGAAGCGACAATTCCTAAACCTATGG
>Ga0334886_1004768_pt1 | contig 10808 bp, 6 predicted proteins | sample GraSluR1_MG_9_FD_207232 | JGI IMG/M metagenome (GOLD analysis project Ga0334886, IMG submission 207232) | Sludge microbial communities from methane-producing bioreactor in Wageningen University, Netherlands - Granular Sludge_27_06-R1 | ecosystem: Engineered > Bioreactor > Anaerobic > Unclassified...
TCCGCGGCTTCGATGATCTTGGCCAGGTACTTGCGGCCTTCCGCCGCCTGGCCGATCTGCAGATAGAGCGAGCCCAGCTTCAGGGCCAACCCCGGCGTCTCGGGCGCCAGCTCATAGGCGCGCTTGTAGGCCTCGGCCGCTTGCTGCGGTTCGTTTTCCGCCTCGTGGATCCGGGCGGTCGCCAGCCACGGACCGGGCCGCTCGGGAAAATCCTGACGGGCCATTCGCGCGGCAACCTTGGCCTGGAACGGATCGCCCGCCGCCAGGTAAGCGCTCACCATGCGCGGCAGCAGGTCGTCCCGCTCGGGCGCCAGCTCGTGCGCCTTGCGATACAGGTCAACCGCCGTCGCCGCCTCCCCGGCCTCCTCGAGCAGCAAGGCGTCCTGCACGTAGAAGGTGATCATGTTCGTCTGGATGAGCCTGGCTTCCTGCAGGCCCCCTTGCGCGCCCTCGGCCGCGGCTTTCTCCTGCCAGGCGCGCGCGACCGGCAGCCACGTCTCAAGCACGTCGCGCGCCGCTCGTTCGGCGCCATTCTGCTGCTCCAGGCTGGCCAGCGCCAGCGCCAACCGGCAGGCCTCTGCCGAGGGGCTGCGCCCGATCGCCTGCAGACCGTCGCGGTAGGCGGCGCGGGCGGCGCTCACGTCGCCGATCTTGAGATGGGCCTGGCCGAGCAGGCGGTAAGCGTCCAGCGCCTGGCCCCCGCCCAACTCGCGGTACGATTTCAGCTCGGCGATGGCCAGCTCGTGGTCATCCAAGCGCAAGAACACCAATGCCAGGTTGCGGTGGAAATCGGGATCGTACGGCTTGACCTGCACGGCGCGGATGAACGCATCCCGCGCCTGGTCCCATTGTTCCTGCTGCGCGTACGCGACGCCCAGGTCGTTGTACATATCGCCGAGCTGCGGCGTGCGGGGATCGCGGGCCTGCAGCGTTACGATCTGCTGGTTGAGCGCGCTGATCCGCTCGGCCGGCGATTGCGTGTCCTTGATGTCCAGTTCCACGGTCCAATCCTGGCCCGTCGATCCGGTCTGCCCGAACGCCAGCGGTGCGAATCCGGCACCGATGGATCCGACGAACAAGACGGTCAGCAATGCCGCGCGGAGCATCTCTCCTCCTCGTCGTCCGGGACCGGCGATACCGCCGCCGTCAACCCACTGAATCTAGACGGCTTCACGCGGTCTGTCCAGCCTCGCCGGCCCGGCGGCCATGGCCGATTGAACCGCTTCCGCAGCTTGACGTTCCTCATTTCAGCTGTTCACTTTGTTGGGATGATTCGCCTCCACGTATTAGGCGCCGGCGGCGCCCTGCCCACAGCCGACCGCGGTCCAGCCGCCTATTGGCTCGAGATCGACGGTCACGGCCTCCTGCTCGATCCCGGGCCGGGCGCCCTCGTGCGCCTGGTGCGCGGGCCGGGCGCGCCCGACGGCGTCGATACGTTGCCCGCGGTCCTGCTGTCGCACCTGCACCTGGACCATGCGGCCGACCTCGCCCCCTTGCTCTTCGCCCTGCACTCGGTGCTGGCGCGACCCGCCCCGCCGCTGCTCGTGGCCGGTCCGCCGGGGTTGGCCGCGTACCTGGACCGCCTGCGCGAACTCTACGGCGACTGGCTGGCGCCGCGCGGGCGCGAGATCGAGGTCCGCGAGGTGTCGCCCGGCGAGGCGGTCAGGCTGGCGGGCGGAGGCCGCGCCGAGTGCTTCGCCGTCGACCATCCCGAGGACCGCTTCAGCCGCGTCTGCCTCGGCTGGACATTCAGCGACGCGGCCGGCCGCCGCCTGGTCTACTCCGGCGATACCGGGCCCAGTGACGAGCTGGCGCGGCAGGCGCGCGGCTGCAACTTGTTGCTCGTCGAGTGCACGACCCCGGACGACCTCGCCGTCGCGGGCCATCTGAGCCCGGCGCAGGTCGCCGCATTGGTTCGCGGCGCGCAGCCCGACCTGGTCGTGCTGACCCATTTGTATCCCCTGGTTGCCCGCCTGGCGCCGGACGCTGTCGTTCAGGCGGCATCCGGTGTACGTTGTGTGGCGGCCCGCGACGGCGATGTCTTCACGCTCGGCGGGTAGAAGGACGGTACGCCCATGTCCGTGAACTCTCGGCCGTTGAACGGGGCGCCGGTTGCGCGCCGGCTGTTGCGCAAGGCTGTAGCCAAGACCGCCGTCGCGATCGGTATCGCCGCCGCGCTCATGCTGGCGGCCGCAGAGACCCGGATCGCCGCGGCGGACCAGGACCCGGCCGCGCCCAAACAGCAGCGATGGAGCCGGACAGCCGACCGCAGCGAACGGGCCGGCCGCACGGACGCGACCGCTCCGACGGACGCTGTCGAAGTAGTCTTGATCCACGGTCTCGGCGCGTCCGCGGCGATTTGGGACAGCTTGAAACCCTTCCTGGGCGGCGCGTACCGGATCTTCGCTTACGAAATCCATGGACACGGTACGACGAAGCCGCTCGCCGACCCCACGATCGACGGCGAGGCGACCGCCCTCGCCGCCTGGCTCGACGCGCATCAGGTCGAACGCCCAATTCTCGTGGGCCACGGCCTCGGCGGCATGATCGCCATGCACTACACGTTCCACCATCCGGACCGCGTCGCGCGCCTGGTCGTCATCGACACCGCGCCGCGGCAGCTCGCCAGCAGCGAACTGAAGGCCAGCGTCGCCCAGCAATTGCTCGAGGACTACGACCGCTTTGTGGCCAGCCACTACGTCGCCATCAGCACCGACGAGGAGATATGCCGGCGGGCGGTCGACATGGCCCTGCGCACCGACAGTACCAGTTTCGTCTCCCTGCTGCTGAGCAGCTTCGACTGGGATCTCACCGAGCTGCTGGCCCAGAGCCCGGTGCCCATGCTGGTGATCGGCAGCGACGCGTACTTGCCGGATCCGGAGCACGAGGACCAGATTCTCGCCGCCTACGGTTTCGGCGGCGCGCAAAACCTCAGCTTCCGCCGCATCGAGGGCACCGGTCACTATCTCATGTTGGAGAAACCCACCTACGTGGCGTCGGTGATCCAGGTCTGGCTGCGTTCGCTGCGGCGGTGATCCTGGCTCGCAGGCTGTTAGCCCTGCAGAGCCTCCAGATCCGCGTCGACCATCCTCCGCACCAGTTCGGTGAACGACAGCGAAGGCTGCCAACCGAGCTGGCGCCTCGCTTTGCCGGCATCGCCGACGAGCTGGTCGACCTCGGCGGGCCGCATGTACTGGGGGTCTTGCACCACGTAGTCCTGCCAGTGCAGGTTGAGGTGTTCGAACGCGATCTCGAGGAATTCGCGCACCGAGTGCGTCTGGCCCGTGGCGATCACGTAGTCCTCGGGCACGTCCTGCTGCAGCATCTGCCACATCGCCTTGACGTAGTCGCCGGCGTAGCCCCAGTCGCGCTGAGCGTCAAGGTTGCCGAGCCGCAGCTCGCGCGCCAGGCCCAGCTTGATGCGCGCCGCGCCGTCGGTGATCTTGCGCGTGACGAACTCGCGGCCGCGCCGAGGGCTCTCGTGATTGAACAGGATGCCCGACACCGCGAAGAGGCCGTAGCTCTCCCGGTAATTCACGGTGATGTAGTGCCCGTACGTCTTGGCCACCGCGTAAGGGCTGCGCGGATGGAAGGGCGTCAGCTCGTTCTGCGGCACTTCGCGGACCTTGCCGAACATCTCGCTGCTGCTGGCCTGGTAGAAACGCGCGCTGGGACAGACCTCGCGCACGGCCTCGAGCATGCGCACCACGCCCAAGCCGGTAAACTCGCCGGTCAAGACCGGCTGACTCCAGCTCGTGGGCACGAAACTCTGCGCGGCCAGGTTGTAGATCTCCTGGGGGTCGACCTCGCGCAGGGCCTTGATCAGACTCGTGGGGTCGAGCAGATCGGCCTGCACCAGCGTGACACGGTCGCGGATGTGGTCGATGCGCTCGAACGTCTCGGTGCTCGAGCGGCGCACCATGCCGAATACCTGGTAACCCTTGGCCAGAAGCAGGTCGGCCAGGTAGCTGCCGTCCTGACCGGTGATGCCGGTGATCAGAGCTCTCAAGACTCGCACCTCGCGCGTTGCGGTCGCTTCGGTTCAGTCTACGGCAGACGCCAGCAAGGTACCAGGCGCAGCGGGGCGGGACAAGACCCGAAGCGACACCGCCGCGGCGGCGTGGAACCTACGCGTCCGGCGCCACGTACAACGACGGTCTGCGTGCAACCCCACTGCCGCCAAGGAGACGCGTATGTGCCGCACGTTATGGCTCTTGATCGCCGTTTGCGGCGCCGCCCCGGCGGTGCTGGCGACCGCCCCGGCCGCCGGCGCCGAGCCCGCAGCGATCGCCAATCCCGCCGATCCGCCCGCCCGCGAACACTGGACGCTGCGCGAGGCCTGGCGCCAGGGCGGCGACGACGACGACGGCATCCTGCTCGGCCAGGTCGGCGCCGCGGTCAGCGGCCCCGGCGGCGAGGTCTACGCGCTCGACAGCCAGCTCGCGCAGATCCTCGTCTTCGACGCCTCCGGCAGCCTCTTGCGCACCCTCGGCCGCGAGGGCGAAGGACCCGGCGAGTTTCGCCAGCCGACCGCGCTCGGCCTGACCGCAGACGGCTGCGCGGCCGTTCAGCAGACCTTCCCCGGCCGGCTCATCTATCTGGATCGGCAGACCGGCGAGCCGCGCGGCGAATGGTCTCTCGGCAAAAGCGACCCGCAAGCCGGCGGGTTCGCGCTGCTGCTCGCGACCCGCGAGCGCGGCGGCGTGCGGGCGGTCGCGGCCGCGAACAACACCATGGACATGGCCGCGGGCGGCATGCGCGGCCTCCGCTACCTCGCCCTGCTCGATGACGACGGACAGGAGCGGCACCGCCTGGCGGAGCGGAGTTCCACCCAGCGCTTCGACCGCCAGGTGCGCGACGACCTCGCCGAGCATTTCGCCGGCGACCGCGGCCTGTGGGAGGTCGGACCGGACGGGCACGTCTACCTGGTGCCGCGCTATGACGAGTACCGGATCGACGTCTACAACCGCGACGGCGTCCACGTGCGCACGATCACCCGCGACCATACGGCCCGGTTGCGCAGCGAGGAAGAAAAGGCCGAACAGCGCGCCTCGATGCAGATGAATGTCGGCGGACGAGAGGTCGAGATCGACTGGAAACAGCAAGACCGCGCGCGCTGCGTCGAACGCTTGCACGTGCTCGACGACGGCAGCCTGTGGGTGACCAACAGTTACGGCGGCGTGCGCTGGCCGGAGCATGGCGAGCGCAGCTACGACGTCTACGACGCGGGCGGCCGGCTGCAGCGCGAGGTGACGGTGACGGTGCCGGAGGGAGGCAAGGGGCATCGCCTGGTGCTGATGGACGACGGCCGCTTCCTGCTGATCAAGGGACTGGAGAGTCTCTCGCTCACGATCGGGGCCTCGTCCACCGGCACCACGAGTATGGTTCGCCAGGACAATCCGAACGACGCCGTGCACGAGCTGGTGTGCTTCGAGCCGCGGCGCTGATCGGCGACCCGGCCGCGCGTCAGGGCGCGCTCAGCCGAGTTCGCGGATCAGCTCGACGACCTGGCTCGCGTCGTTCATGACGTAGAAGTGCAGACAGGGCGCCCCGCGGGCGATCAGCTCGCGCGCCTGGTGCAGTCCCCAGCGCCGGCCGATCTCGGCGGCGTGCTTGGGGCTGGCCTGGATCTCGTCGGCGAGGACCTCGGGGATCGTCACGTGGAAATGGCGCGGGATGGTGCCGAGCTGACGCACGCTGTCGAGCAGCTTCAGCCCGGGGATGATCGGGACCGTGATCCCGGCCTCGCGGCAGCGCCGCTCGAATTCCCAGAAAGCAGCGTTGTCGTAAAAGAGCTGGCTGACCACGTAGTCCGCGCCCCCGTCCACTTTTTCTTTGAGCCGCTGGACGTCGGTCTTGAGGTTGGGCGCCTCGAAGTGTTTTTCCGGGTAGCCGCCCACGCCCACGCACATGTCGATCGGCTCGCTGCCCTCCAGTTCGTCGAGGTAGCGCCCCCGGCGCAGGTCGGCGAGCTGGGCGACGAGGTCGGCGGCGGTGCGGTTGCGGGTGCGGTGCGGGTCGGTGCGGGCCACGTAGTTGGGCACGTCGCCGCGGATGGCGAGCACGTTCGTGATGCCCAGGTAGTTCAGCTCGATGACCGCGTCCTCGGTCTCCTCGCGCGTGAAGCCGGCGCACAGGAGGTGCGGCACCGTGTCGATGCCCCAGCGGTTCTGGATGATGCCGCAGATCGAGAGCGTGCCCGGGCGCTTCTTGCGCACCCGGCGGCGGATGGTGCCGTCCGGCAGCTCCTCGTAGGACGCCTCGGCGGCGTGGCTGGTGACGTCGATGTACGGCGGTTTGAGCGGCGCTACCTGCTCGACGATGCTGATGATGTCGCGCACGCTGCCGCCGCGCTTGGGCGGAATGATCTCGAAGCTGAACAGCGTGTCGGCGGCGCGCTCGAGGTGTTCAGTCACGCGCATGGTTCAGTCCCTCTCTCCTTCGTCGGCCGCGGGTTCGTAGGCCAGGCTCGGCGCCAAGCGGCGTTCGGCCTCGGCCAGGGTCCAGCCCTTGCGGGACGCGTAGTCGCGCACCTGGTCGCGCCCGATGCGACCCAGACCGAAATACCGCGCTTCGGGATGGCTGAAGTACCAACCGCTGACCGCGGCGGCGGGCACCATCATGCAGGTCTCGGTCAGCTCGATCCCCAGGCGCGCGCGGGCGTCGAGCAGGTCCATCAGCACGCGTTTTTCAGTGTGGTCGGGGCAGGCCGGGTAGCCGGGCGCGGGCCGGATGCCCCGATACTGCTCGCGGATCAACGACTCGTTATTCGGCTCGGGATCGGGCTCGTAGCCCCATAGCTCGTGGCGCACCTGCCAGTGCAGCCGCTCGGCGAAGGCCTCCGCGAGACGATCGGCCAGGGCCTTGACCAGGATGGCGCGATACGGGTCGCCGTCGCGTTCGAAGCGCTCGGCCAGCTCGCCCGCGCCGAAACCGGCGGCCACAGCGAAGGCGCCGATCCAGTCGCAGACGCCGCTGTCCTCGGGCGCGATCAAATCGGCCAAACAGGGACAGACGCCGGTGCGCGCATCGGCGCGCTGCCGGCGCAGGTGACGCAGCACGGCGCGGGCCTCGCGCCGGTTCTCGTCCGTGTAGACCAACACGTCGTCGCCGCGGCGGGCGGCCGGATACAGCCCGACCGCCCCGCGCGCCTGCACCAGCTTGTCGGCCTGCATCATGTCGAGCATGGCCTGGGCGTCGTCGAACAGGCGCTGCGCTTCGGCACCGATGTGCGGCCGCGCGAAGATGTCCGGGTAGCGGCCTTTGAGCTGCCAGGTCTGGAAGAACGGCGTCCAGTCGATGAACGGCCGCAAGAGCGCCAGGTCGAAGTCGGGCAGCACGGTCAAACCCGGCACCCGCGGGCGGGGCGGCGCGTACACCGTCCAGTCGGTCGCGAGGGCGCGGGCGCGGGCGTCGCCGAGCGGCACCAGATCGCGCCCGGCTTGCTCCTTCTCGCGGGCCGCGCGGACCTCGGCATATTCGGTCTTGGTCTGCGCGGCGAAATCGCGGGCCGCCGCCGGGTCGCGCAGCTTGCCGACCACGCCGGGCGCGCGCGACGCGTCAACCACGTGCACGACCGCGCCCGCGTACACGGGATCGATGCGCACCGCAGTGTGCGCGCGGCTCGTGGTAGCGCCGCCGATCAGCAGGGGCACGGTGAACTCCTGGCGCTGCATCTCGCCGGCCACCTGGACCATCTCATCGAGCGACGGGGTGATCAGGCCGCTCAGACCGATGATGTCGACGTCTTCGCGGCGCGCGATCTCGAGGATCTTCTGCGCGGGCACCATCACCCCGAGGTCGACGACCTCGTAGTTGTTGCAGCCGAGCACCACGCCCACGATGTTCTTGCCGATGTCATGGACATCGCCTTTGACCGTGGCCAAGAGCACCTTGCCCTGGTTGCGGCCCTGCTGCCGGGCCGCCAACAGCGCCGGCTCGAGCACGCGCACGGCCTGTTTCATGACCCGTGCCGAGCGGATCACCTGCGGCAGGAACATCTTGCCCGCGCCGAAGAGGTCGCCGACGGTGTTCATGCCCGCCATCAGCGGCCCCTCGATCACCTTGAGCGGCTCCGTCAGCTCGGCCAGCGCCTCTCGCGTGTCCTCTTCGACGTGGTCCTGCACGCCGTGCACCAGGGCGTGGGCCAGGCGCTCGGCCACCGGCCACCGGCGCCAGGCGAGGTCCTCGACCTCGGCGTGGCGGCGACCCGCGAAGCCCTGCGCCAGCGCGGTCATGCGTTCGGCGGCGTCGGCCCGCCGCGCGTGGATCACGTCTTCGACGGCCTCGCGCAGCGCCGGCTCGATGTCCTGGTACACGGGCAGCCGGCCGGCGTTGACGATCGCCAGATCCAGCCCCGCCCTGACCGCATGGAACAGGAACACCGCGTGCATCGCCTCGCGCACGGCATCGTTGCCGCGGTAACTGAAGCTCAGGTTCGAGATGCCGCCGCTGGTGCGCGCCCCCGGCAGATGCGCTTTGATCCAGCGCACGGTCTCAAGGTAGTCGACCGCGTAGCGGTCGTGCTCGGGCAGGCCCGTGGCCACGGCGAAGACGTTGGCGTCGATGATCACGTCGGTGGGATCCCAGCCCTCCTCCTCGACGAGCAGGCGGTAAGCCCGCTCGCTGATCTCGCAGCGGCGCGCGAACGTGTCGGCCTGACCGCGCTCGTCGAAGCACATCACCACGGCGGCGGCGCCGTAGCGGCGCACCAGGCGAGCCTGGCGGCGGAACTCAGCCTCGCCCTCCTTGAGCGAGATCGAGTTGACCACGCACTTGCCCTGCAGGCACTGGAGGCCCGCCTCGAGCACCTCCCAGCGGCTGCTGTCGATCATGATCGGCAGGCGGGCCACCTCCGGATCGGCGGCTAGCAGCAGCAGGAACCGGCGCATCGCGTCGGGGCCGTCGAGCAAGGGATCGTCCATGTTGACGTCGAGGATCTGCGCGCCCTGGCGCACCTGCTGCCGGGCGACCTGCAGCGCCTCGTCGAACTTCTCTTCGCGGACCAGGCGCGCGAACTGCCGGCTGCCGGCGACGTTGGTGCGCTCCCCCACGTTCACCAGGAGGCTGTCGTCGCGGATGCGCAGCGGTTCGAGGCCGCTGAGCGCCGTGCCGGGCGGCGCGGCGGGCACGTGGCGGGGCGCGAGGCCCTGCACCGCCTCGACGAACGCGGCGATGTGCGCGGGCGTGGTGCCGCAGCAGCCGCCTACGATGTTGACGAGTCCCGCACGCGCGAACTCCTGCAGTTGAGCCGCCATCTGCGCCGGCGTCTCGTCGTAGCCGCCGAGTTCGTTGGGCAGGCCGGCGTTAGGGTGCGCGGCCACCAGGGTGTCGGCCAGGCGGCTGAGGTCGGCCACGTACGGGCGCAGCTGCGCCGCGCCCAGAGCGCAATTGAGGCCGACCGCGAAGGGTCGAGCATGGCGCAACGAGATCCAGAACGCCTCGGGTGTCTGGCCGCTGAGGGTGCGGCCGCTCTGGTCGGTGATCGTGCCGGAGATCCACACCGGCACCTGCGTGCCGCGTTCTTGCTGCACCGACTCGATCGCAAACAGCGCCGCCTTGGCGTTGAGCGTGTCGAAGATGGTCTCGACCATCAGGATGTCGACGCCGCCGTCGAGCAGCGCCTCGACCTGCTCCGTGTACGCCTCGACCAGTTCCTGGAACGTGACGTTGCGCAAGCCGGGCCGCTCGACGTCGGGCGACAGGCTCGCCGTGCGGTTGGTGGGCGGAATGCTGCCCGCAACGAACCGAGGCTTGTCGGGCGTGCGCGCGGTCCAGCGGTCGGCCGCCTCGCGGGCGAGCCTGACCGCGGCCAGGTTGATCTCGCGCACCAGGTGCGCCAGGCCATACTCGGCCTGGGAGATCGACGTGGCGTTGAAGGTATTGGTGGTGGTGATATCGGCGCCCGCCGCCAGGTAGGCGTCGTGGATCCCGGCGATCACGTCGGGACGGGTCAGACACAACAAGTCGTTGTCGCCCTTGAGGTCCTTCTTGTGGTCGCGCAACAACGCGCCGCGGAAATCCTGCTCGCCGAGCCGGGCCGCCTGGATCATGGTGCCCATGGCGCCGTCGAGCACGAGGATGCGCTCGGCGGCGTACCGCTGCAACTGGGCGAACGATTCGGGCATGGCTTACACGCGCTTTCGCTGGCCCCGTCGGGCCGGACGTTCATTGATCGGCCGTTTTCCGGCGCCGTTGAGCCGCACAAGATAGAGTGGATCCGGTTTTATCGCAGGCGGGAGGCGCTAGCCAAAATGCTCTCGAGGCAAGCATCCAGCGTCGATCTCGATATGGCGAGCACGCTGCCGGGTTCTTGCGGGCGCTGGCCAGCCCGCCTAGATTGCCGCGGCCAGGCAGACCGGGACGGAATGACCATGTTACGACAACGCCGCGGGCCGCTCGCGCTGACCCTGGCCGGCGCTCTCGCGTGGCTGTTTGGCGGCTGCTCCGAAGCGACGAAACCCCACGACCGGCCCGACCGCGGGCCCGATCCCGAACTGCCGCGGGGCCCCTACCAGTTGCTCGTTGAACGTTACACCCGCAGCGGCGAGCGTTCGTTCTACACGATGGAGCCGGATGGCGGCCGGGTCGCTCCCTGCGACGGCCTACCCGCCGATGCGGTTCAACTGGCGCCTTCGCCGGATGGACGCCGCCTGGCGTACTTGCGGCTCCTTCCGGAGGGCGACCAGCACCTCTGGCTCATGGATCGTGACGGCACGAAGCGACGGCCGCTGTTGGAGGGCGAGCGGATCGTCACCGGCGTCGCCTGGTCTCCGGACCAACGGCGGCTCGTGTACTCCGACAACACG
>Ga0334886_1004771_pt1 | contig 10803 bp, 10 predicted proteins | sample GraSluR1_MG_9_FD_207232 | JGI IMG/M metagenome (GOLD analysis project Ga0334886, IMG submission 207232) | Sludge microbial communities from methane-producing bioreactor in Wageningen University, Netherlands - Granular Sludge_27_06-R1 | ecosystem: Engineered > Bioreactor > Anaerobic >...
TCCGCCCCCGAGCCCCCCAATGGTTTACTGTCCGTAGGCGGTCGTTGCCACCGCCTCCACATCGGCGAGATATGTGTCGAGGTTGGCCGGGTTCTGCAGGTAATCGAGGATGGCCTTGAAGAATGCGGCCTGCACCTCACCGGGCATCAGGTCGTCGGCATCGAAGCGGAAGATGGCCGACTCGGTGAGCTGCTCAGCCGCCTTCGCGGATATCGGGTCGGGATACACGGAGAGAGGCAAGGATTTGTTCGGCGAGGCATAGCCTCCCGCCGCAGCCCACGATTCCCACGGGTCCGCCTGTGCCAAGTAATTCAACAAGGAGTGGACGGACGGAGAGTCGTTGAACACGATGATGATATCTCCGCCGCCGGTCACGGCACCTGCGTGGGCCGGATTGATGGTGGGGAAGGAGAAGAAGTCATAGTCTTCCTCGGCAACGAGGTCTGGGAACTGGGCCGTGATGAAGCCCTGCGTGAACGCCCCCAAGAAGTACATGTAGGCCTGCGGGGGCGTATCGAAAGGCAGGTAGGAGGCATCTTCGAAGTTCGTGGCGAGCGCGGCCTGGGCGCCACCGGGAACATAGCCCTCGGTCAAGACGATCTCCCCGAACTTCTCAAAGGCCGACTTCACCGCCGCGTCGGTCCACGGTATCTCGTGCGCCACCCACTGGTCGTAGATGTCGGGGCCTGACTCAGCGAGGAGTATCTCTTGAATCCAGTCGGTGCCGGGCCATCCACTCGCACCGCCCGACTCCACGCCGACCGACCAGGGCGCATTGCCGGCGACCACGATCTCGTCGGAGAGAGCGATCATCTCATCCCACGTGGTGGGCACTGCCCAACCGTTCTGCTCGAACTGCGCCGGACTGTACCAGACCGTGCTCTTGGTGGCCGCTTTGATGAAGAGACCGTACAAAGCGCCGTCGACGCTACCCTGATCTATCCACGCCTCACCATAATCGGCGGCGAGCTGGGCCATGTCGAGCATCTCGTCGATCGGCTGGAGGACTCCCGCTTTCGCGAACTCCACCATGAGGGCGGGATTGGGGAGGATGGCCATGTCGGGTGGGTTGTTACCGGACACGCGCGCCCTCAGGATAGCCGTGAGGTCACGAGTACCCTCGAACTCCATGGTGCCGCCGGTTTCTTGTTCCCAGCCCGCAGCAACCGCCTGGAAGCTCTCGAGCTCTCCGCCGCCCCATACGCCCATGACGACAACCGTGCCGATCGGGGCAGCGGTCGTCGTGGTCGCCTCAACCGTGGTGGTGGTGTCTCCGGGTGCGGTGGTGGTGGTCGTCTCTCCGCAGCCGGCCGCCGCTCCGACCACGAAGATGAGAAGTGCTACAACCAACAGAAGACCAAAACGCGATTTCATTGACTTCCCCCTTTCTACCAACTACTAAGACGCAAGCTATTGCTATGGAATATCCGTCGTGCGTGAAGACTAAACATGGGGAGACAACCCGAGGTCGCATCACTCTGCGGGGCGGGGCCGCAGCTGTTCCCGTCTATTGAGAGCCGAATGTAGACGGTTCATCTCACACCGCCGGCCCAGTCCAACGCCTGGGTTCTGTTCTGCATCTCGTGAAGGTGAGTAGACCCTCACTCCTTGTGGGAGGCCCCCTCGATCCACGACCGCCGGAGCGGCACCGCACCCAGGGTACCCAACCCCATCACCCCGGCAGCCAACCAGAAGGCAGAGGAGAAACCATTGGCCGCGTCCGCCATGGCTCCCGCCACGGTGGGCGCCACGGCTTGGCCCACGCCAAAGAACAAGGTGATCAGCCCCAGGGCGGCAGGACCCATACGAGGACCTACGGCGTCGGCACAGGTGGCGGCCATGAGAACGGGCACACTCCAAGAACTCAGCCCGAAGAGTACCGTGCTGAGAAGCACACTGGCGGTCGAGCCGGGTAGGGCCAAGACGGCCAAGGAGGCAGTGAGCATCGACAGGATCACGATGATCACGGGTTTGCGGCCCACGCGATCCGAGACCCAACCCCACAGGCCGGCAGAGAACACGCTGAGAAGCCCCAGAAGCATGAACAGCCTGCCGGCCGTCCCTTCGGTGAAGGACATGTCACTCACCAGCCGCGTGGTGAAGAAGGTCATGAAGATGATGTAGGAGAAGCCATACGTCAGGTACACCATCCCCAAGTGCACCACGTGGCCAGAGCGGTAGACGAGCCGCCAATTGAGGCCAGCCTCGGCAACACCTGCACGCGCTGTGTCCCGTCCCCGGGTAGGTCCGGCCATTGCCTCAGCAGAAATGCCTGCGACAGAGACCGCCCTCTCGCGGCCCATGATCAGAGCGCTGTCCCCGATGCCGTTCCGCATAAACAGTATGGCGACCACGCCGAGCACGATGGTGAGGCCACCCACCAGGTGCCAGCACAGCCGCCAACCGTTCATATCCCCCTGTACCGAGAGTATCCAGGGAAAGAGAAAGCCGGCCACAATGAGAGCGGCCGCTTGGCCGGCAAGCACCACGCCCACCGCCAGTCCACGACGCTCCCGGCTGAACCAGGCCGAGACCAGCCCCATGGTGGGCACGTTGACGGCGCCGGTCCCGAGGCCTGTCAGCAACCTCCACACGGCCGCCGTCATCCACAGCGCCGCCCACCCGGTGAGCACCATGCCGATTCCCGCCAGAAGCATGCCCGCGCTGATGACGATACGCGCGCCAAAGCGGGTCGCCAGCGCGCCCCCGATCACCGACATCACCAAGTAGCCCACGAGGTTGGCCGTGGCGAGGATGCCCGCATCGACGTTGTTCATGCCCAGCCCCAACTGCATGGAGGGGACCAACATGCCGTACCCGAAGCGCCCCATGCCCACTGCGCCGAACACGCACAACGTACCCACGGCGAGAATCACCCACGCGTAGCTGGGTGCGGGACGGCAGCCACGGCGGCCACGGCCTCCTCCGCCAACAGTTACACTGCTTCTTCTCACTGGACTGATCGTGCCGGGCACTCCTCGCGAATATCGCCTCGGGGGAGTCCGGAAACACACACGAACGAACACGACGCGTGCGCCTCCCACAGGCGCCCCTGCCCCCCCACAGGCGCCCCATGATATCGGATTCACCGTGGGCTGGTGTCGCCGCCGGTTGAATAATGGGCCAAGTCCCCCGATCGAAATCGGGCCGGTTCCTGAAGAGACTTGAGGGCTCGCTGCAGCAGCGCTTCGCCAAGAACGAGACCATCACTTGTCAACGCCGGTCGAAACCTGAGCCACTATCGCCGGTTGAAACCTGAGCCACTCCTCAGTCCCCCTGAGCAGTCTGTCGTGTCGCCTTCCGCGGGACGAGATGATGTAGTGAAGCGCCCGTTCAAGAGCCGTCGTGTAGGGAGCATGTGGCTGCTGGCAATATCGGTTCTCGTGCTGGCCGGGGTGTTCGCGCTCATCCCGTCGATCGCCCACGCTGACGCCGACGACGATATCCCGGGCGTGCCCATGAGTATTGGGCAGGCCGTTCAGGGAGTGGTCTATGCCACAACGGACCCGAATGACGTGTACGCCATATTCCTGTACGAAGGCCAGCAGGTGCATATTATCGCCTCGGATACAGAGGCGAGACAGAACGTGCGCGTATACCTCCACCCACCCGGATCAGTCTCTCTGGGCGCGGTGACCAGCGGAGAGATACTGTTCTTCAATTCGAACGACGGGTGCAGGTACATGCCGGCCGTAACGGGTACCTACTACGTCAGGGTGAGGACGTTCGGTCACGGCGTTCCTTACACGTTGAAGGTGGTCCCCGGCCCCGACCCCCACATCACGACCCCCGACAGCAACGACATCCCCGGCATCCCCATGGGCAACGGCTCGTGGGCCGGCGTGGTGGACGATGTGACCGACAAGAACGACGTCTATGCCATAACGCTCATAGCCGGGCAAGAGATGACCATTACTGCCAAGAACACGTCCGACAGGGGATACGCACGCGTGTCCCTCTACCCGCCCGGGTTTCTGTCGCTCAGGGATGCCATGTATCGCGAACTCTTCTTCTTCAACGCTGATGGAGGTAAGAGGTACACCCCCGCGACTTCCGGGACCTACCACCTACGCGTCTGGGCTTGGGGAGTGGGAGTATCCCACACGATCACCTTGTCGGGAGTAGGCCCTGCACCCGTGTTCCCGCTCTTCTCCGACGGCACCTTCCGCCCCACCAACCTGGTAGTGCGCCAGCAGTTTGCCAAGATGATTGTCCTCTCTCTGAATCTCCCCGTGTCCGAGAGCGACCACTGCAGCTTCGCTGACGTGGACAGGAGCGGCCCCTCCTCCCTCTACCCGGACAACTACGTAGCCGTGGCCGCCTCGAAGGGCATCACCAGAGGAACGAGTTCCACCGCTTTCTCCCCGTGGGCCAACATCCGCGCAGCGGAGTACAACGGACTCCTCACCGGCATCACCCTCGCTGGCTGGAACGTCTGGAGTAATGCCAGCTGCGGAGAGGTGGCGCAGACGCTCTGGAATCTCACGCGGGTGGCGGGGAGCTGATGGGACCACACGGGATGCTCATTGCAGCCGAACTGTTTGAACTGACGATGACTTACCCCCGTTCGTAGCGCGGGCTGACGAGCTCGAAGACCATACCGGCCTTCGCCCGGACCTGCTACAAAATGCACCGCTCACTTGATGGGGATGATCGGCATGTCCACTTTGCGGGCCAGGAAGATATCGTAGTCTATCCACTCCCGCGTCCAGACGATAGCCTCTCCACTCACCCGCGGGCGCATGTTCCGGGCAGCCGATTGCCCGATGGTCTCGAGGATGATCGGCTCGATGTCGCCGTACCCGGGCAGGGAGAGGTTTCGATAGTAGACGTCGGTCGCCGGGTAGGTGGTATCCGCCGACCAGGTGAGGTGTGGACCGGCCAGGTGCGGGGAGTAGTCGTCGAAGGAATTGTTCGTGATCTTGGTCTTGGTTCCAGAGGCGATGTTGTAGAGAATGAGTTCGCTATCGTTGCCGTCCGACGTTACCCACACGATCCGGCCGGCGTCCATGGTCGGTTCCACACCCCACTCTGTCGACGGCGTCAGATTGACCGTGTGCGCAGCCGCGATGTCGTGCAGGTAGATGTCCGTGCCTCCGCTGGTATTCGGTTTCTCCCACACAACGAAGTTCCCCTTCAAGGAGTAGTTCGCGTCGTTCGCGAAGTCGGTCCGCAGCAACCGGCTGTACGAACTGCCGATGTTGTTGAGAAACAGATCGATGTCGGCGGAGGATGCCCAATGCCCGCTCGATACGATCCAGTCGCCATCGACGATCGGATCCTCCTCATCATCGGTGTTGTTTGTGATGCGGTAGGTCTGACCGCTTCCCGTCTCATGGAGATAGAGTTCCCAGTCCGAACCGTCAAACCCGCTCCAGACCACCCGGCCGCTGCTGATGCTGGGGTGCTTTTCGTCGGTTGGGCTGTTGGTCAGGCGGGCGACGCTGCCCTGCGAGATGTTGTAGAGGAAGATATCCGATTGGGAGCCGTTCGAGGCCTCGATAGCGAGCCAATTGCCCTGCAGATCCAGGTGCTCGTGTGACCAGCCGGGGCCGGTGTCGATCTGGATGGTCGAGTCTGTGTCGATGCTGTGCAGGAAGGCTTGAGAGCGGTTGCCGACAATGCCCAGCCAGGCCGCGTGGTTGCCGTGGATCCTTGGGGAATGGTTCATCTTGGCGGTGCTGATCTTGTAGCGTATCCATGTTCTGATGGTCTGCGGCGGTTGGAGTTTCTGTAAGAGGTTGTGAAGCACTTGGGCCACTTCCCCGCGAGACATAGGCAACCAGGGATCGAGACCGCCCAGGGGCAGGACGGACAGCAAGCCGTTGTACTGTGCTTTGCGCGCGTGTGCCCCATGTTCGGCGCTTGAGGCCGGGTCCCACGTGGACTGATAGACGGGGGGCGGAACGGCCAAGATCGTCGGATGGAGTTGCTCGGCCGCTCGTACCACCATCGTGATCACCTGGTAGCGACTGATGTTTCCCCAGGGGGAGAACGTGATGGGACTGGTGCCGACGGTTATGCGCGTTTTCGCCGCCACCGCCACATAGTTGTCAGGGTAGAGACTGCCCGGTCCCGAGACACCCACATCAGAGAATGGGCAGATGTCGGCTTCTGACGTCGGAAGCCCGAGGGTGAGCACGATCATCTTGGCGAATTGCTGGCGAGACACGGGCTCCCCCGGACCGAAATGACCGTCCGGAAAACCGAGAATGATGCCTCGAGCGGCGAGGTTGTTGATTGCAGTCTCGTACGGGTGGTTGCCCGGCACATCCGGGAAGCCGGCGGCATGGGCCGGGAATACCCCCAGGCCCACGAGGATCAGCACGAACGCGACAGTAACAAGGAGCAGGACGCCACGAGGCGGTGAGATGCACCACCGATGCGGCCGCTCGGAAGGACCGGTCATGGACGCCTCCTCCCCTCTGGAGCAATGACTCTCTCGAAGCCCGACCAGAGACCACACTATGTGTGTCCAAAACCTACCCTTCTTGAAGTCATGGTAGTACCAAACCCGGTCCGAGGCAACCTGCGCTGCATGAACTCGCATGGCCCCTCACGTGGAGGCTTCCAGGGGAGGATTGCTGTAGGACGAGACTGGCTATTCCATGGGAGCAAGGAGTGTATCGAGTGATGGATTGGGACGAGGTTCACCGCTCGTATCACCGAGACCACAAGTCAAGACGTCAGATCGCACGAGAGCTCAAGATGAGCCGCACCACCGTCGATCGTCTCCTTGGTCTTTCCGAGCCGCCGACGTATGTCCGCCGGCGGGCGTCTTTGCTGCCTGTGATACGCGAGCGCCTGCAAGAGCAGGGCTACCCGGGTGGTATCACCATTCTGAAAGACCACCTCCAAGAGGTGCGCCCGACCTTCCTGGCTGCCCGCGCTTATCAGCACAGAAGCTACCTGCCGGGTGGGCGAGATGCCGGCCCAGGCCTCGAGCGCCTTGTGGGTGCGTCAGAGGCCATAGTGGATGGGATGCGTCCAGCGCTGGCGGTCGCCGTTCCACCAGGTCTCGATGCCGAGGTCCTCGCGGCCAAAATGCGTGCACTGGGGAGCGGCCCAGGAGGGAAGCGTGCCCATATACACGTAGATGACCCCGCCAATATCAGCAATCCACACCCGCGGCATGTACCCCCACGTCCAGCCACGGCCGCCCACGGTGAGTACGCTCCAGAACAGGCGGTCGACCTTGTGCTCGATACGCTGGATGGAGCCGTTCTGCAGGGTGTCTTTGTACAGAAGGAGGGCCACACACTTCTCCACTCCCCACGTCTGCACCTGAGTGACCGGCTTGGGTAATGAGTAGCATCGATGTTATGCGGGTAAAAGTAAATGGTTGAGCGGTCAGCGCAAGCTTCACTTCACCCGTAGCACCAGAGAAAGGAAGCACATGGACACTCAGTTCGAGGAGAAGGTTGTCCGTTCTGCCGACGGTACGGAGATCGGCTACCTGAAGATTGGCAGCGGGCCGCCATTGGTTATCGTCCCCGGTGCGCTGGGAGTCGCCATGGACTGGTCGTTTGTGGCCAATACGCTGGCGGACAAGGTCACCTGCTGTCCCATCGATCGGCGGGGAAAGGGCCGCAGCGGCCTGGGAGCCGGGTACTCGGTCGAGGCGGAGGCCGCCGACATCAAGGCCGTGCTGGACGCGGTCGGACCGGACGCCGCCCTGTTGGGGCACTCGTCCGGTGCCCTGATGGCGCTTGAGGCGGCACGGCGCTACCCGGTAAAGAAGCTGGCGCTCTACGAGCCCCCCTTCTACTACAAGGGGCCTGAGGTCGACAGCCTCATGGCCCAGTACAAGGCGAAGCTCGGTGAGGGCGGCGGTGATGCGGCCATCGACCTGTTCTGCAGGGACGAGCTTCGGATGACCGACGAGCAGATCGCTTTCATGCGCAGCACTCCCGCCTGGGACATCCTGGTATCGCTGGCTCCCACCTTGCCCGAGGAGTGGGAGGCAATCTGGGCATTCGATCCCCAGGTCAAGAACTACAAGAACCTGTCGATGCCGGTGCTCCTCATGACAGGAAGCATGACGGAGAACAACCCGTCCTATCCCACCCAGGAGTTGCTGGATCTGCTGCCAAACGCGCGGAAGGTTGTTCTGCCCGGGCAGGGGCACATGGGTCATCTGGCCGCGCCCGACCTCGTCGCAAAGGAGCTTGCCGCGTTCCTGCTTGACTAGTTCGACATGCTCTTCGCCGTGGTGAGGTTCTGGGACTGCGCTGGAAGCACGTGGACTTGGAGGCCCGCTCGTTCACCGCAGTACAGACCGTAATCAAGGTTGGCCGGAAGCCCATCGTCAAGACCACGCCGAAGACCTCCCACAGCCGGCGCAGTGCACTCGTGCAGCCCTCGTGTCGGTGCAAGACACTTGCACGCCTCGATGCTCATCAAGTCGGGGGCGCCGTTGAAGCTCATCCACAGCCGTGGCAGCCACTCCTCCGCGAGCATGACGCTGCAGGTCTACAGCCGCATGATGCCCGGAATGGAGGAGGCCATAGTGGCGGCCATTCCACTGCCCGGCGCCAAACGGGTAGCAGAATGGTCGCAAGAGGCCTCTGGGCGCGCCCAAGAAGAAGGCTCAGAAGGCAAAGAAGAAGCCCTGATTTACAGGGCTTTCATCTATGAACCGTGCTGGACTCGAACCAGCGACCATCGGATTAATAGTCTGATTTCGAGCGGTCCAGAGAGGTCCATATTCGGCTGTTTTGGAGGTACTTCTTAGATGGCCTTTCCGTCCGTGTCCACGTTTGACGGTCAAGTCCCCTAATGTGGTGTAGAAGTCCCCGGGAGGAGAGGCCGCTGGAAGATCGGCCACCGGGCGTCCTAGAATCGTCGGTGTTCCGGCAAGAACATACGACGAGAGGAGCACCACGATGGCCGACCCCTACAGCATGACGGTGAACGACCTTGCAGGCAAGCTTCTGTCCGACGAGCACGCGGACGTCCTGCGGGAGGCAGTGCGTATGATCCTGGTCGAGCTCATGGAGTGCGAAGTGACCGAAGCCGCCGGCGCCGGTCTCTATGAGCGTTCGCCCGACCGCCAGACTCAGCGGAACGGCTACCGCCCCCGTACCTTCCAGACCCGGGTGGGTACACTGGAGCTGGCCATCCCCCGGCTGCGACAGGGCACCTACTTCCCCTCCTTCCTCGAAGCACGGAGACGCAGTGAGCAGGCTCTGGTGGCCGTCGTCTGCGAGGCCTACGTGAACGGGGTCTCCACCCGCAAGGTGGAGCGCCTGGTGGAGCAGCTCGGCGTGGAATCCATGAGTCGCTCCAGCGTGAGCCGTCTCTGCCGCACCCTCGACGAGCAGGTCCGTCTCTTCCGCGAACGCCCCCTGGAAGGCCGCTACCCCTACCTGTGGCTGGATGCCAGGGTGGAACGCATACGGGAGAAGGGGGGGGGCATACGGCACAAGGCCCTAGTGGTGGCCTACGGCGTGCACGAGAGCGGGCGCCGCGAAGTGATCGGCATCGACGTGGGGGAAGCCGAGAGTGAAGCGTTCTGGCGGGAGTTCCTGCGCTCCCTCGTGGCCCGGGGACTCTCCGGTGTCTGCCTCTGCGTCTCCGACGCCCACCAGGGTTTGAAGAACGCCATCGCCCAGGTCTTGGGCTGTCCCTGGCAGCGTTGCACGGTACACTTTGGCAAAGATATGCGCGGTCACGTCTCCCGACCGAAGCAGCAGATGGTCTCCGCCGCCTTGGGTCAGATCTTTCGGGCAAACGACCAAGGTCAAGCCCGGCTCCTCCTCGGTGACGTCGCGAACCGGCTCCGGTCGGTCGCCCCCAAGGTGGCCCGGTTCCTCGAAGAGGCGGAGGAGGAACTCCTGGCCTTCACTGCATTTCCCCGCGAACACTGGTCCAAGCTACGTTCCACCAATCCGCTGGAGCGTATCAACCGGGAGATCGGACGCAGGAGCGACGTAGTCGGCATCTATCCGAACGATGGCAGCCTGATCCGCCTGGCGGGAGCGCTCCTCCTCGAGCAGAATGATGAGTGGTTGGTGGGCCGACGCTACCTCTCCCTGGAGTCCCTGGCTAAGCTGGATGCGGCCATCGATACCGGGGAGACGGAGCAGCAGCCCAGAGCCGTCGGCAACCCGAAAGGGGAGGTGGTTCTGGTCCACGACTAGAACGAGGACCGACGATCAGGAATTACACCACAATTCGGGACTTGACCGATTCGATCGTAGGCGTAATCGACATTCTTGAGGCTTTAGGCTGGTGGGACCGAATACCGCCTTGAACTGGTTCGCGTAGTCCGAGGCTGCTACTCGGGCGACCACGGACTGCTTGTTGGGCATGTTCATCTCAAGAGGATTCAAGAACGGGCCTTTGGCCTGCTCCTCGAGAGTGAGTACTCGGCCATCCCAGAACTGGGTCCGAAATACAAGTCCTCCTCTTCGTCGTAGTAGAACTCGGGGATATACATGGCATACGCGGACATGGGACCGTTCCGATTGCCAAAGCGATGCGGAACTGCCCCCGGTGAAACGGCCGCGCCATCTGGGTCCGCATAGCCCGCCTCAAGACTATGGCACGACGCACACGACTGTCCTCTTGGGGCTGGAGAGATCGGTGTCGAAGAAATATCTTCTCGCCGACAGCTGCCGCCGCCGACTCATCAAGCGTGACCGCTTCCACCCCTACCGACAGGGCGAGGGCCGTGGACGGCAACAACAGGACGAGAAGCAGTGCGAAGGCCGACAACAGTCTTCGCTTCATGATGAAACCTCCCCTCTCTTCTGGACCACGATTCGGGTGCTTTTCGGATTATCGAAGGGGCCCCCCCCC
>Ga0334886_1004782_pt1 | contig 10776 bp, 18 predicted proteins | sample GraSluR1_MG_9_FD_207232 | JGI IMG/M metagenome (GOLD analysis project Ga0334886, IMG submission 207232) | Sludge microbial communities from methane-producing bioreactor in Wageningen University, Netherlands - Granular Sludge_27_06-R1 | ecosystem: Engineered > Bioreactor > Anaerobic >...
CGGGCGTCTCCGACTTCCTGATCGTCCCGCTCGCCGGCCTCCTCCGCTCGGATGGGGTGTTCGGGCTCGACGACTTCCGGGGGATCGAGTCGATGGTCCGAGAACTCGAGCTCCGGCTCTCGCACGTGAGCTCGACGCTCGAAAAGTTCTCGGATCCGAACATGGCGGGTCCTGAGTCGATCGTCGGGATAGATCCCGATACGGGGGAGGTCATCCCCAACGTCATCTGGTCGGAGGGCCGGCGCGTCCCGAACCCGGCCGCCACGGTGACGCTCGGAGGGGGCGTCTATTTCCCGGTGGGGGAGGGCGAGCCGATCCCCGCCTACCTGACGTGGGATGCGAGCCTAGCCTCGAATTTCGGCCAAATCGAGGAGATTAAGTCCGAGCTGATGGCGATCGCCGAGATCTCGCCGGCTCTCCTGGGGGACACAAAGAACGGCCTCGCCGAGTCGGGGTCTGCTTTGAAGAGGCTCGCCATCCCGACGCTGGCGAAGGTCGACCGGATCAGGAAGAGGGCGCGCCGGCCGATCCTCCAGGCCCTCCGGCTCGTCGCCGAGCTGGAGGTCGCCTCCAGATGGCCGGGCGGCGAGCTCCTCGAAAACCTCTCGATCGAGTGGCGGAGCGGTCTCCCAGCCGATCCCGTCGAGGCGGCTCAGGTCGAGGGGGCTCGGAAGACTACGGGCCTCACCTCGACGTACTCGGCTCTAGCGCGACTCGATCCCGACGCCTCCGATGAGGACCTCCAATGGGAGCTCGGCGAGATCAAAAAGGAGAAGGCAGAAGATGCGCTCCATTTCCTTTAACAGTCATCAATCTGACATAGCTTACGGAAGCGTAAAATCCGGTAGGTGTAGCCACTATGGCACCAGGGGATAAGAAGTTTAGCGCACAAGACGTTAACAAACTTGTGCAAAAGAGGCTGGACCGTCAGAAGGCGAAGTTTGCCGACTACGACCAGCTTAGAGACGAGCACGCCGCGATGAAGGCGGAACTAGCGAAGCTGAAGAAGGCGGCGGCCTCCACCTCCGACGACGACACGGGGAGGCGGGGGAAAAAGAAGCGGGCCGGCGACGCCGACGGCTCCGAGGGCCGACGGGGAGCTCTGAGGGCCAAGATCCGGGCGGCTAGGAAGGCGGGGCTCCCCGCCTCGATGGCGACGCGGCTCAAGGGCTCCGACGACGAGAGCCTCCTACGGGACGCCGAGAAGCTGAAGAAGAGCCTCGGACCGGGCCCGAAGGTGGGGGCGGGGACGAACCCGCCCAAAGGGGCAAAACGGCCCCTGACGCGCGCCGACATCAAGAAGATGAGCCCTGAAGAGATCATCAAGAATATGGATCAGATCAAGGCTCAGCTTAAGGACGGGAGTCTGAATACTTCATAAAGTGGGGGTAACGAAACATGGCTGTAAACAACTTCATCGCCGAAGTATGGGCGGCTCAGATCTTCCAGAGCTTGCAAAAGTCGCTGGTGTACGCTCAGACGGGCGTCATCAACCGCGACTACGAAGGCGACATCCGGGGCAAAGGCGACACGGTGCGGATCGTCGCCCACGGCCCGATAACGATCGACAACTACAACAAGGTCACCGGGATCGGCGACCCCGAAGAGCTCGACGACGCCAGCGCCACGCTTGAGATCACTCAGGCCAAATTTTTCAACTTCAGGGTCGAGGACATAGACAAGGCACAGATGCAAGTGTCTCTAATGGAGAGCGCCACCAGGGACGCGGCCTATCGTCTCGGGGACGTCGCCGACCAGTACGTCGCCGGCGTCATGGTGGCGGGGGCCGGGGCCCGCGTCGGGACGGTCGCCTCGCCGATCGAGTTCGACCTCTCCGAGGTCCTCGCCAACGACGCCATAATCGACCTCAAGACCAAGCTCGACGAGGCCAACGTCCCCGGCGAGGGCCGGTTTCTGGTGGTTCCTCCCTGGCTTACGGGGATCCTCCTCAAGGAGGGGCTCGTGACGAGGAACGTCGGATGGTCCGGGGTCGAGCCGGCCATGAAGAACGGGCAGGTGGCGAGGCTGTACGGCTTCGACATCCTGGAGTCCAACAACGTTCCCGTCGACACGGGAACCTCTCAGATCATCGCCGGGACGGCGAGAGCCTGCACCTTTGCCGATAGCGTGAACGACGTCGAGGCGTACCGGCCGGAGAAGTTCTTCGCTGACGCTCTCCGGGGTCTGCACGTCTACGGCGCGAAGGTCGTGGATCCTTCCGCTCTCGTCGTCCTGAACTGCGCCGTAGCTTCGGGGGACTGATAGAAAATGACCAGATCCGAAATTCTCGTAAACGATATGAAGGGCGGCTTCGCGGTCGCCGAGACCGCCGACGCCATCGACACGGCAAACGACCATGTCGTCGACGTGTCCGGGTTCAAGCGGGTGATCCTCGCCTTCCACCTATCGGCGGCGACGGCCGGAGATACGGTCACCGTCAAGGCGGGGGCCGGCGAGCCTGCCTTCCGCCGGGCTCTCGGCGATCTCGTCTATACGTGCGCCGGGGGAGCGGCCGAGGTCGTCCTCGGGCCCTTGGAGACGGCGAGGTTCGTCCAGCCTGACGGGACAGTCCATGTCGACATCGCCGGCTCGACGATCGACGGGACGATCGAGGCTTACGGCCTCTGAGGGGGGGCGGGGATAGATGGCCCTCCCGAAGAGCTGGCAATCTGAGATCACGCGCCGTTTGGTTTGGGCCGAGGAGGCGATCTCCTCGATCCGGGACGCCACGGAGCCCATATCCCCGACGCCGATCGAGGCCGTCCTCGACGACGAGACCACCGAGACGGAGGGGTTCGTCTCGGTCTCGTCGGCGGTCCCGGTGTCGATTGTGGTGGCGGCGACCATCGATTTCGATGGGGAGCTCGGCTTCGAGATGAAGCTCGCCGGCGAGTGGCGTGAGCTTCCTTCGCCGGGCCTGTACCTGACGAACCCGCTCAGGAGCGTGGTAAACCAGTACGTGCCGAAGGGGGCGGAGCTCCGGGCCGTCGCCGCCGGGACGACCGCGGGGGAGCTCGAGATCATGATTTTCCAGGGCGAGCTTCCGGCCGACGAGGGCGAGGAGTAGAGGCTCGCCCTCTCTCGATTTTTTGGGTGGTCGTCGTGATAGAGGAGGGGGTCGGGATCCTCCGAGAGGCGATCCCGCTCTACATGCGTTTTTTGGTGGCTGTCGGTTACTTCGATCTGCGGAGCCTTGAGGAGGCGAAGGCCCTCGCCGGGACGTCTCCGACGGGCACGGCTTACGTCACTTACGGCTTTTGGCAACCGTTACGGCGAGAGCTGGCGAGGAAAAACGCTAAGTTCTGGCCTCTTGTGGTCGAAGAGCTACCTCACGAACGGGCCAAACAATATTTCATAGCTCACGGCTTAAGCGATCGGCTCGTGAAGGACATGACGGCGACGGATCTTAACTTCCTCAAAAGGTTCATGTATACCCATTGGGTTGGCGAGGATCAGGCCGAGAAGATGCTGAGGGAGTCGGCAATCTGTGCTCCGTCGAGGGTCAAGAGGATAGTCCGGACCGAGAGGACGAAGGCTCGGAACGGCTCGGCTCTGGAGCGGGGCATCGAGAAAGGCTACACTCACAAAACTTGGGTCTGTGCTGGCGACGAACGGAGCCGAAAGCACCACCGGGCGCGGGACGGGTCGAAGGTCCGGATTAACGAACCGTTCCCAGCTACGGGAGGGGTTCCTGTCATGTTCCCAGGGGACGGCCCGGCTTTTGAGTGCGTCAACTGTCGATGCCGTTTGATACTGTCGAGGGAGGGATCCGATGATCATGAAGCGGAAGGCAAAATCTAAGTCAACGAAACGGAAGCGGGACTATAAGAAGGAATATCGAGAGTACCACGGCAAACCCGAACAAATCAAGCGGCGGGACGCTCGCAACAAGGCGCGGCGCATGATGGAGAAGGAGGGCCGAGTCCGGAAGGGGGACGGCCGAGAGGTAGATCATAAGGTCCCTCTCTCGAAAGGCGGCTCGAATAGCCGGCGGAACCTCCGGGTGGTCTCTCGGAGGACGAACCGAAAGAAGGGCGCTAAACGGCGGTAAGCATCATGACTAGATATCTGAAAGATGGAAAAATCCTCGATACCGATCGGGCTAAGGATAGTTGGGAGGGCTCCGGCGGTGAGACCCTTCACCTGAGCGCGAAGGATCGCTATTACAGCGTGAGGCCGAGGGGCATAGGAGAGCCCCATGATTCGGTCGAGGTCCTGGCGGCGGCGGAGGCGGCTCGGTGGCTTCTCATGGCCGGCCTCGACCTTCCAGAAGATCTCGCCGAATTCGAGGAGGATCTGATCGAATGAAAGGGACACGGGGCCGGAGTGCATCCGGCCCGAACCAGCCACGCGGGATAAAATCCAGATTGCCATTTTGGCGGATGGGATATCAGGCTTTCGGGCTATTTTATAACGAGCCGTTATTTTAAGTTTTACGGCCCCTATTCTTGGCGAGACGGTCATCGCCCCCACCCATCCGATCTGTCTTATGTAAGCTGTCTTATGTAAGCTGTCTTATGTAAGCTGTCTTATGTAAGCTGTCTTATGTAAGCTGTCTTATGTAAGCTGTCTTATGTAAGCTGTCTTATGTAAGGAATCTATATATACCATTCCTTACATAAGACAAACCATGGACGCGGTCAAGGACCCCACAACGGGGATGCTGTACAAACAAGAGCCCTCCTTTTGCGGGAAGGAGCGATGCAAGAAATGCGCGAAGGGCGAAGGCCACGGCCCCTATTGGTACGCCTACTGGTGGGAGGGGGGGAAGACCCGGAAAAAGTACATTGGGAAGACCCTTCCGGCGAGCCTTACACAAGACAACTTACATAAGACAGACGCCCTTACACAAGACAGCGAAGAGTCTTATGTAAGACCCTTACCTAAGACAGATGACTTACATAAGACATCGGGCCTTACACAAGACACGCCCTTACATAAGACGGCCGGAAAGGGGGCCTTACCTAAGACAGATGAGGGAGTCGTCAGGAGAGCCCTAGAGGCGATCAAAGACTTCCATTCCCAGGGGATAGAGCCGAGCGTCTCCCAGGTCGCCGAGGTCGTGGGGGGCCATCCTAAGCATTTGGGCCGGTGGCTGAAGGCTGAGGGGCTGGAGGCTCAGAACGTTCGGAGGGGCGGGGCGAGGGCGAGGAGGTACACCTTCGACATGAAGGAGAAAATCGAGAAGAAGAGCTAAAGCTCGATGCCTATATCTCTTGCAAACGCCCTGAATGGGATAGGCTCAGAGTCGTCTCTGCAACCGGTGTTGATCCCATCGATTTCTTCATCACTTAGCCCAGCTACAAAACTGTCTAAGTACTCTATTTCATCTGACACCATCAAGATGTAATGGGGTTTCTTGATATTTAAGTGTTGCAATGCGCGCGGATTTACCTTTTATAATCACTTTTCCGACGTTTTGTAAGATGTATTCTCGTTATCGTGACCGTTTGATTGAAGCTATTTATATTATATTCAACTCTGATCTGAGCGCCTATTCTAAGACGATACCCTGGGGGGTTGGAGCCTTCGATGTGATCAATATCCGTTCCTGATCTCGGCGTATAAGGGTCGTCTTCCAATTTAATTATGTGATCAGATATTATTTTAGCGGCCTTTGCATCTTTGTCTTTGAGCTTGTTCAACGTTTTTTGAGGGCTTCTATTTATCAATATTTCAAATCGTTTTCCCAAAGTCGCCGCCTCCGCACGCTTCGACGTTTCGCGGCATCAAAAATCTTTCGCCGAACAATCTGAGACTAAGGAAAGACACCGAGCCGTGTACAAACGACCAAAAACTTATTATGCGTTGCTACATAAGGCGTGACCTCTTCTCACCTCCTCTGGGGTCGTGCCTTCCGTCAGACATGTCCAGAGACTCCGCATAGGCCGCGAGGGGGCACCGGGGCGGATCATTCCCGGTGCCCCCTCCTATCTTCTCAATCGCTTGAAGCTCGGTGAGATTGATTAGGATATCATGGAATCTTTAGGCGACCGTTGCCGAAAATGTTAACCGGATGCTGGCGGCTTGTAACAAGTTATATATCTCAAAGATCGCTATTTAAACGCGGGGTATTTCAAAATGGCAGGTGTTGAAGTCCATCCTATTAAGGTCGGGCGTGTGGATGAAAATGAGGTGCGCGTGGCGGAGTTCGAGGAGGGCGTAAGGCGCGGAATCGAACAGTACAAGACCGGTCAGGTGAAGATGTTCGGCGATAAAGCGAAGTTCCTGGACCACCTGCGCAGCTTATAAACTCTCTTATGTGAATATGCCCCGCCCATTAGCATCGGATAAGCACGAATATGGAAGTACCGCTGAATTCGACGAACAATTTAAAAAATTAACTAGACGAGATAAGGCACTAAAAGAAAGACTTCTTAAGAAAATCGATCAAATATTATCTGATCCACAGATCGGCGCACCGAAAAAACACAGTCTGAAGCTCGCTCGCGGTTCACATGTAGACCCGTATGTGATTGTATACATTTTCAAAGAAAATACAATCACGTTCATTTACGTAGACCATCATGATAAAGTATATAAAAAAGCCGCAGAAATATTAGAGAAATATAGCGTGTGAATCCCAGAACTGCAAAACACTTTTTTCAAGATGTAGAACGAGAATAAACCGGGGAACTTCACCGGTTCCGGTTTGGTGATATCATAACCAAGATCCTTCTTTTCGTGATTGCTTATATATTATCTACTGTTTCTATATCTATATCTCCGACTGGACCATATCATATTTTGTTGAACGATCATCACGTCCAACGCTCAGATTTTCAGCCGCTAGCGATTTGTCCGAGAAACCGGAACCGGTGAAGTTCCCCGGTTTTAGGTCCTAAACTAATCTGATAAGATGCCTCTGCTTGTGGTGGGGATCTTTCACGATCACAAATCGGGAATTATCCGCTAGATACGGCTTAACGTCTTTCATCTGGCGTTTTGAGACTCCCAAAAGGCGGGCGGCGTCTCTCATCGTGACCTGGCGAATGGATAGCCGTTTCATCTCCGAGAAGAGCTTATCCAGATGATCGCCGGCGGTCTTCTGGCTGAGGGCCGGGGCCGGTTCTTCGAGCCTTGCGATCCTCCGGCGGTCATAGGCACGTTCTAGGGCGATCTCCTCTCTCAAGGCGGCGATCTCGTCGTCCTTCTCGGAGAGAGCGGTCTTGATCTGGCGGTTCTCCTCCTCCACCGCGGCGAGGCGGTCGAGGATCTGGCTGAGAAGGTATTGAGGCGATGCTACGGCCGCGGCCGCGGGGATATCTTCATATTCCTGGGAGTGACTAGATTTAGATGACATGTTAGTTCACCGCTAAAATGTCAAATCAGGCAAGGCAGGGGGCTTCATAGTTTCCCTGTCTTGTTTCTGGTTCCTCTTCTACGATTCTAATTGTGATCTCCACAAGGTCACCGTCTCGGAGTCTCATGGCGTCCCTAATCGCTTTCGGGATAGTCACTTTTCCAGATCCGAACACCTTTGTTATGGTGGTGTATTCTTTCATATCGTCCCTTTATGTTGCTGTGACTATAAATATGTTATGTTCGCTCACATAAAGTGACTAGGGATAACTTTATATGCTTATCCATCCTGTATGTTATCGGTGAACTAACATGAGCGAGACAATAACAAAGGAGGCGGCGGGACTCCCCGACGGTCTCCACCACAGGCGAGGAATCGAATTTTTGGCCGCGGCGGCCGGGATGGAACCGGATAAGATCGGGCCGTCGGTGGTCTTCGGTGAGGACCTAGGATTCTCGGAGACGACGGGCTTTTTTAAGGACTCCAAGGGCCGCGGCTACTGGATGACGACGTTGAATGAGTGTTCATGCCCCTCATACCGATACCGGGGCGGCCCGTGCAAGCACCAGAAGAAGCTGGCGGCCATCCTCCGGGATAGGGCCCCCCACCTCCCCGCGGGCGTGACTCCCCTCTCCTCCGATGAGCTGGAGGCGAGGGCCGAGAGGATAGCCGCCAGAAATGCCAGGCTTCGCGAAGAGCTGGCGGCGAGGGCGATTAATCCCGATAGAAGGGGCTTCTGTCTGCCTGAGGAGGCGGAGGCGTGAGCCCTCGCCTATCCCCCTGCCAGGTGGAGGCGGCCCTAAACTGCCTTCTGGCGGCATATCCCGAGGTGGTGGCGCGGTGGGCGATGGGGTTGATGGCGGAGCCCCCGGAGGAGATCCGGGCGTGGTTGATGGCTGAGGAGGCCGGGCGATGACCCACAACCGGATGCGCCGAAGGCGGAGGCGACGGGCCCGCGCGGTGGATCGGTGCCTCCTCCGCTACTATAGGCAAAAGAGGATCGAGGAGGAGGTTGATCGCCTCCTCCTCGCCCGCTCCGACAGTCTCCGAGAGGTCTATCTCCCTTCAAACCCCTTCATCCTCTCGGAGGCCGGATATGCGGGGCCGGTGGTCCGGTCTTGCTGAGGAGATGACGAAATGGCATATCTGATAGATTCGGATGAGGCGCGACATATCGCCGAGGTCCCGGACGAGATCGGCTTCTGCTATGGAAAGGCAATCCCGGAGGACGAAAGCCAGGCATGGGTAAACGCGACGGCTCTTAAGGGGCTTCGGTCCCTAGGGCGGGATCCCCGGATCATAGCCGAAGAGCCGACGTTACCGACATTTCACGGGCTGGCGTCGGTGATCGATACGGCCGAATACGGCGAGGAGTTGACCGTCGAAGCTTTGGCCTTCGACCCGGAGGCCGTCGGCGTCGTCTATGTCGGGTGGGGATGTGAGCGGGATATAGCCCTCCAGTTGATGGGGTGGCGGGACCGGTTCTTCTACTATTCCCTGAAAGAATCGAGGCCGTATCTGTGGCTGGTTCTCTCTGATCCGACGGGCCAATACGACGAGACGGGCCGAGACGTGGCGAGATGGGCTTATAACGTCCTTTACGACCGGGACGAGAACTTCAAGGGCTGGCTGGAGGGGCTCGGCTTCGACCTCTCCGAAGATGGCGAGGTGGTGGAGTAGGCGAGCCGAGGACGTGTCGGCGTTCGTGGCCGAGGCGACGGCCGGGGACTACAATAATCTTTTAGAGGTGGCTCGGCGATATTGCCCCGATCTGGAGTTTGAGGGCTTATAAAGCCCTCTCCTCTCTTTTCTGAAGTTCCCCTCGAAAATCGATATGCGTAAACCGCCACCAGTCGAGCCCCCTACCATGATGACGCCTTTTCCAGCCCGTTAAGTATGGGTGTACGCGACGAGGTAGGTGTATTCACTGAGTCTATGGAATACGGGGGTTTCCAACGGAGGGGGGCTAGGCCCCTTGGAAGATAGCCCCGACTTCCGGAAGGATTGGCGGCGGGTGAAGTCGGGCCGACTTCATGAAAAAGTAAATGGGGAATCCCGGCGGAAAGGACAGGAACCGCCGGGGTTATGCCGTCACAGGAGGTCGTTCTCCTGGGAGAAGGTGTTGACCATCGCGATATGGGGTGCGCGGGCCGAAGCCGTGTCCCAACAAATCGGCCCGTTTTAATGACGAAGTTTGCGTGAAAAACGAACGGATCGAAGAGCCGAACGCTTTCACCCCGTGAATACGTGCTCCACCAATAAAAGGGTTTGCTTTTTGGCGAGCTCACGAAACGGAGCCGAAACAGGCAGTTTTATTACCAGTGAGATCCTAGCTTTGACCATGGAACAAATACACGCCCGTCCTCGGTGGTTTCCGAACATGGTAACCAAGCCGTACGTAACGACGGCGGTGCAGCTGCCCCCCGACTTGAGGGGAGAGGTCGAGGTCCTGGCGGTCGAGCACGGCGTAGCAAAATCGTGCATTGTGGTAGGGCTCGTCCGGGCCGGGCTTCAGGCCTATAGCGATGCCGTGGACCGCTACGCGCGGGCTCAGGACGACCTCGCCGTGAGGCTGGAACGCCTCGGCTACAACGATGAGGAGATTAACAGATTTTTTGAGGAGTATGAAGATCTGGCGAAGCTCGGTCGCCTCGTCGCGACGATGGAGGCAAAGAAGAGATGACGCGAAAAGAGGCCAACGTCGGGGCGCTGGAGACGTCCCGACGACCTAAAACGGATTATGGAGCATTTAAGCCTGTCTACGGAGTGGATCCGCATGCTAAAGAAGCCTGACAAGGATTTAAGCCTTTCGGACTGTCCCGAAGGGCCTAAAGAGATTGCTTTTGATCACATCGCGCTACTCAATCGGGTCGACCGGATCGAGGCGGAGCTTCGCGAAGAGATCCGCCAGAAGGATGAGCGCATCGCGACACTTGAGGCGGAGCTCCGGATGCTTCGCAAGCGGGTGGCCGGGATGCGCGAGGGGCTTCTCTCCCTGATGGATAGGAGGGAGGCTCCGGGCCGGGCGACAGAGGATAGGAAAGCCGAGCTCCTTCACGAGCTGACTCGAAACGGGAACCGGCCAATCGAGCTCGCGAGCTTCGAGTTCGGCGACGGGAAGCTATCAAAACAGCAGCGGAAGCGGCTCGTTGCCCATCTAAGGCAGGACCCTCTTTTCGAGGTCCCCGAAAGACCGGCCCGTCGGAAGCTTTTCGTCCATTTGGCGGGCAAGCCTCCGAGACCGAGGTAAGCCCTTAACACCTTTTTTCATTTTCGTATCTAAGGTGTCGGCGACACCGACACCTCCCTTTTGATCAGGCAGGGAGGTGGACGAGATTTCTCAGTGAATCAAGTAAACTTGAGCGAATCACGAATTAAATCAAGAAAAGTTGACTACTACTACGGAAAAGGCCGTAGTAGTAGTAGTAGTAGTAAAAGGCCCCGTGTAATAGGTAAGTAAGTAATAAGTATAT
>Ga0334886_1004803_pt1 | contig 10745 bp, 7 predicted proteins | sample GraSluR1_MG_9_FD_207232 | JGI IMG/M metagenome (GOLD analysis project Ga0334886, IMG submission 207232) | Sludge microbial communities from methane-producing bioreactor in Wageningen University, Netherlands - Granular Sludge_27_06-R1 | ecosystem: Engineered > Bioreactor > Anaerobic > Unclassified...
CCCGGAGTATATTTAGTTATCCCATTATCTGTTATTCTGATCCACTATGTAGCAATAACAGTTTTTCTCTTCTTTATCAGGATATTCATCAAAGTACTCTTTAGATTTGCAATCCATTATGAAAAGAATAAGAAGAGGGTTCTGATCTACGGTGCCGGTGAAATGGGATTTGTTGTTAAGAGGGTCTTAATGAGCGATCCGAGAGGTGACTTTAATGTTGTGGGATTTATTGACAACAGCAGGAGACTGCAGGGGAAGAATATCAATGGATTGCCTGTATATAGCCCGGCTATCCTTTCGGCAGATAAGGTCCAAAAGAATAATATCCAGACTATAATCATTGCAATCAACAAGATATCAGCAAGTAGAAAAAGTGAACTAATCCGAAAGGCAATGAGCCTCGATCTGGAGGTGCTTGACACACCTTCGGTTGATAAATGGCTGAATGGTCAGCTTCAGGTTGGCCAGATAAGGAAGGTGAAGCTTGAGGACCTGCTGAACCGCGATCCCATTAAGCTCAACATGGAACAGATAGGGAAAGGGCTCAATAATAAAACTATACTGGTGACTGGAGCTGCCGGATCAATAGGTTCGGAGATAGTGCGTCAGCTGGCAAGATTCAATATAAAAATGGTTATCCTTGCCGATCAGGCTGAAACGCCGATGTTTAATCTTGATAATGAGCTGAGACGGGAATTTGGCAACTTAATTTTCAAGCCGATAATAGCAGACGTTACCAATTTAAGGAAGATGGAGCTGATATTTAAGGAGTTTCGTCCTGATGTGGTATTTCATGCAGCAGCATACAAGCATGTGCCGATCATGGAGGAGAATGTGCATGAAGCATTGAGGGTTAATGTCGGAGGGACAAAAGTTGTTGCTGAACTATCGGTGAAATATGATGTGAAAAAATTTGTGATGATCTCCTCTGATAAGTCTGTCAATCCCACGAGTGTAATGGGTGCATCGAAGCGGATCTGTGAGATGCTGTTACAATCGATCGGTGAAAAGCCGGGGGTTAAGACCCAGTTTGTGGTAACTCGTTTCGGTAACGTTCTGGGATCTAATGGTTCGGTTGTTCCGATCTTCAGAAATCAGATTGCTGATGGCGGTCCTGTTACAGTTACTCACCCTGATATCATGAGGTATTTCATGACCATCCCTGAGGCCTGTGAACTGGTCCTGGAAGCAGGTTTTATGGGTAAGGGCAATCAGATATATGTCTTTGACATGGGAGAGCCGGTAAAGATCACCAGGCTGGCAGAGCAGATGATCAAGCTGTCAGGATTTGAACCCGGCAAGGATATTCAGATCGTTTACACTGGATTGCGTCCGGGTGAGAAACTATGTGAGGAGTTACATACCGATAAGGAAGAGACACTTCCCACATATCATCCTAAGATCCATTTAGCCCAGGTTGAGAAGTTTGATCCTAAGGTTCTTCTGAAGCAGATAGACATTCTGATAAAGAACGTGTATCTGCTCTCAAAAAATGATGTACTTGAGTTATTCAGGGAGATAGTGCCGGAGTATAAGGCAGAGGTGAGCAGTGAGCGATGAGCGGTGAGGAAGGAGCAGAAATGAAGATTACTGTTGTTGCGGGGGCAAGGCCGAATTTTATGAAGATAGCGCCGATCATTGAGGCTATTGAAAGAAGACAGAAGTCCCCCTCCTTCGCTAAAGCTATGGAGGGTAAAGAAGACCGAAGACAGGAGAAGGAAAACAAGAATATTCAATATCGGTTGGTGCATACGGGGCAGCATTATGATACTAATATGAGTGAGAGTTTTTTCAGGGAGCTTAATATTCCGGATCCTGATGTTAACCTGAATTGCGGGGGTGGAAGCCAGGCTGAGCAGACGGCTGCAATTATGGTAGCGTTTGAAAAGGAACTAATTGCCAATCCGGCTGACCTGGTTATGGTGGTAGGAGATGTTACAAGCACTATGGCCTGCAGTATTGTAGCCAAAAAACTTAACACAAAGGTTGCCCATATCGAAGCTGGAATACGTTCTTTCGACATGACCATGCCCGAGGAGATCAATCGAATGGTTACGGATTGTCTGACTGATTATTTCTTTACCACCTCTGACACCGCAAACCAGAACCTGAGAAAAACCGGAGTACCTGAGGAGAAGATATTCTTTGTTGGCAATGTGATGATCGACACCCTTCTTTCTAACCGTCACAAATTTCTGAAGCCCGCAATCTGGGATGAACTAAAGCTAACAGAAAAAAACTACATTGTTTTAACGCTTCATCGTCCGGCCAATGTAGATAACCCGACTCATCTCCGAGCCCTGCTCCAAGCTATTGTTGAATCATCCCGCGGCCTCCCGGTTATCTTCCCCGTTCACCCCCGCACTGCCAGAATCATTAAGTCTATTAGTCACTCTGTCCCTGGATTCCGCTCCGCGGAATATCGTCGCTTTGCTCCTCAATCTCTTAGTCTCTTAGTCACTCAGTCCCTAAGTCTAATACAGCCGTTAGGCTACCTGGAATTCAACTACCTTGTCGAGTGTGCCAAAGTAGTAATAACCGACTCAGGGGGCATTACTGAAGAAACCACCGTTTTGGGTGTACCCTGCATAACAATTCGGGATAGTACTGAAAGACCTGAAACGGTAAATATTGGAACTAATGAGCTGATTGGAACCGATTGTGGTGCAATTAAATCAGTTATGGATATTCTCTTTGCAGGAAAATGGAAGAAGGGAGGAGTTCCGGAATTATGGGATGGGATGGCAGCACAAAGGATTGTGAATGAGTTGCTATTGTTATCAGCATAATAACAGGCACATAGTAATTCTATAATGAAGTTAAATACTAAGGAGTCTTACAAAGACAGCAGGTTTAATTTCAGAGACCTGACGTTTATAATTGCGTTGCTATTATTCCAGACTCTGTTTGTATTTCAGGGACTGGATTTTGTAGACGAAGGGACATTCGCAACAATGTACCAGCAGATTTTTTCCTACCCTGAGTCTCTCCAGTTTATGTTCCATTATTGGATGACAGCTATTATTGGTGGCGCCTGGCTGGTACTTTTTCCCGGCCAGGGACTGCTGGGCATATGGATTGTAGGTATTATCGTAACAACCTTTACTGCAGCAATTATTTATTATGCATTAAAGGACTATATAACAGTGAGAAATCTGAGGACGGGTTTATTTATTGCAATTGTCCTTGCAACCTATAATATGCCCAAAGGATTATCCTATAACAACCTGTCAGTCCTTTTTTGGGTTTCATCATCACTTTTATTATGGAACGGCCTTAGAAGAAACAGAAACTACCTTTTGTTTTTTAGCGGCATTTTAGCCGGTTTAAATACTTTTATCAGATTGCCAAATCTTCTTGGGTGCATAATAGTTATATCATTGTTTTATTACGGATGGATAGCTGGCAGAAACATAAAATCAATAATCACCCAGACGCTTTATTTTGTCGCAGGAACAGTTTTAGGTATAGCTCTTACATTTCTGCTAATGAGCATCCTCGGGCACACTGAAATATTTGTCAAGTCAGTTACTGCAACGTTGAGCATGGGGTTTGATGCAGAAGGCGGGCATAATCTTGCCAAACTGACCAAACGTATAGGCTTACATATGATAACAGGTTTATCATATACCGGGTTCTTTCTGGTTATTGCTTTCCTGTATGTCTCAATATCACAATTTTATGTAACAAAAAAAAGCATAAGTTCTTTGGATGTAGCGTTTATTATTTTCTTCATGATGAGCATAGCTGCATTTTCTTTTTCAGGCATTTTGACCAGCAATGGATTAGGACTATTTGTCATTGGAATTGTTATTCTTGTTACTATTCAAGTATTGTTTTCTGAAGCTTTCTCTAAAGAAATTAGACTTATATCATTTTTAGGAATGCTCTTAGTAGTATTCTTTCCCTTTGGGAGTGGATCGGGACTGGTGTTTATTGGCAGATCTGCCCTGATATTGTCATTACCAGTTATTATACAGGTTATCAGACATTATGGTGACTATAATATTTCTTTCTACCTGGATAGAATTCCTAATGAAGAGTATACTCTCTCAAACAACAGGTTACGTATAATCCCGCGGTTGTTTATATTTACAACTTTATCAACTGGCATTATTTTCAATCTATCCACCCCGTATAATTCCAGCAGCAACAGGCTGGTAATGAGATATTCAATTGACCATGTGCAATTAAAAGGTATCTTCACGACAAGAGAAAGGGCACAAAGTGTCGATGAGTTAATAAATGCGGGTTTTGGCATTGTTAATAAAGGTGATTTTGTATTAGCATATGATAATATTCCGATGTATCATTTCCTGACCGGAACCAGGCCATATTTAAAAAATCCACACGTCGGTTCCTATAACTCAGGGATGTTAAAAAAAGCGCTGGAAGAGGCCAGGGAAAATACTGACAAGCTGCCCGTAGTCGTATTGCAGAGAGTATATATAGGTGACTCTAACTGGCCGGAGAATACTGATGAAGTATATGACATTTTTACATCCGAAATGCAGCGAGATGTTTATTTAAAGGATTTCCTAAATCAAAATAATTACAAAAGAATTTGGGAGAATTCAGCCTTTATGATATTGAAGCCCGCTGGATGTTTCAATTAGTTTAAATTTGGTAGATTTTGAGATGATCTCTGGGAATATCAGAGATAAGCTATTCTAAATGTGGTTAATTATTCTTAGTTTTATCTCTATTAGATCTGGCACTTATATCTATCTTCGACTTATTTGTAGAACTATTTTAACATAATGAGATGAAACCCACATCCCGATTTATCGGGACAAACACGTATGTATATAATTTTCAAACATGTGGGTTCTCCCGATAAATCGGGACAGGCTATCAGACTATAAAAAAATAAATTATATACTTATGAAAAAAAAACATTCACTTTTTCTTGGCCTGATGATAGTACTCCTATCTATGAACTCTTGTCTTACCCAGAAAAAACTGACTTATCTTCAATATTCCGAGAGATATCCCGAAACCGGATTAATGGGTACAGATTCCAGGGCTACAGCGACTCCGATCGCTTACAAGCTGATGCCCTATGATATCCTTTATATCAGGGTAATAACACCTGATCCCCAGTGGGCTGAGATGTTTAACACAGTTGCTGCCGGGGCAGGTGGTACTGTAACGGCAGAAAGTGCTGCATTGCTGGGATACCCGATTGATGAGGAGGGAAACATTGAGATCCCTTTTGCGGGTAAGCTGAAAGTGGCTGGTAAAAATCTTTCAGAGGTAAAAGCAGATCTAGAGCTGGTTTTAAAGAATTATGTTACTGATGCGGCAATTACAGTCAGAATGGTAAACAACTTTGTAAGCATTATCGGAGAAGTAAGAGCTCCTGGAAGATATCCTTTAACAAAAGATCGTGTAAATATATTTGAGGCTCTCTCCATGTCCGGTGATCTTGGAGAGTTCAGCAACCGCCAGAAGGTGCAGCTAATTAGACCTTCACCATATGGGCCGGTAATAAAAGAGTTCTCCCTGAATGACCGAAGCATCCTTAAATCAGAGTTCTTTTATATTTTACCTAATGATATAATTTATGCTCAGCCTATGAAGGGAAAAACATTTCAAATGAACTCATCTATCTATTCATTATTCTTAAGTTCTATTACTACAATACTGGTAATATTGACATTCGTTGGGATTCCCGCCAATTGATGCACCAGCTATTATAGTTTTATAACCTTATAGATACAAAGAAGGAGTAACTGGAGAACCAATTAAATTGTTAGTTTTATTGCTATGAATGATCATATTATCTTAAGGAAAGACCCGCATAGAAGACTGACCGATAAAAGCATAGGGCTGGATCCGTTAGTGATTTTATCACTATTGATAAAGAACTGGTACTGGTTCTTGATCTGCCTCGGAATGACTTTATATGGTGCCAGATGGTATATCGGTCATACATTACCGTCCTTTCTTACATCGGCTACTATACTGATAAACGAGACAGAGAACAGATCACTTGCAGGTAATGAGCAGATACTTCAGGGACTGGGTCTTCCGGGAGGAATGCAGAACCTTGAGAATCAGATTATGGTACTAAAATCCAGGGGACTTACAGAAAGAACGTTGAAAGAATTACCCTTTGAAATAGAATATTACATTAAAACACGGAGAAACAGGTTGCCTATTTACCCGGACTATCCAATTAAACTAATATCTGAGTCTGAAATACCGCTTCCCAGGAATGTTGAGTTTAATTTCATTTATCTGGGAGAGGATATGTTCAAAATTGAATCATTAACTGATTATTTCCCTTTTGAGAGAAACGCTTCCTTTGGAGAGGACATCGAAATATCCGATGGGTATTTTCGTATTGAATGCCTGAGTAAGGAGTGGTTTGATAATAACAATGGTGTTAGTCTCTGTTTTACGATTTACAGCAATACTGCCTTAATCAGCTACTACAATAACCGTTTGAACGTTGAAGCAATGACCAGAGGAGGATCCCTATTGAGAGTCAGCCTCATCGGAACCAGCACCACCAGAGATGTCGATTTTCTAAACAAGCTGTTAGAAAACTTTCAGGCAATGTCACTCGAGAAAAAGAACAGAGAAGCACAGCGACGAATTGAATTCATAGATGCTCAGCTCATCGGCATATCAGATTCTCTTCAGTTAACTGAAAACAGACTCCAGCAATTCAGGTCTTCTCACAGAGTCATGGATATTTCAGCTCAAGGACAAGCAATAGTAAATCAGCTTGCAGTTCTGGAAAGTGAAAGAACACGTCTTAGTCTTGAAGCAACTTATTATGATTATCTTTCAGAATATCTGGCTACAAACTTAACTGAAGAGACTCCGGTAATACCTATAACTATGGGAATCTCCGATCCTGGTTTAACAAGGCTTGTTGATGAACTCGCTGATTTTCAGAGACAACTTCTAACTCGCGGAGCAGGAGAAATGAACCCTTTGCAAAAGAATATTGAGCAGAGGGTTCGTAGCACAAAAGCTGCCCTCATAGAAACACTTAATGGGTTGAAGAGGGCTAACACCCTGGCAAGATCCGAGAACCAGGAATCTATTAACAGAATAAATTCTCAGGCATCCGTTTTGCCTGCGACTGAAAGACAATTGCTTGGCATCGAGAGAAAATTTCAGCTTAATAATGAGCTTTATACATTTCTTTTGGAAACAAGGGCGGAACAACAGATGCAGAGAGCATCCAACAGGGCCGACAGCGAGATTATTGACCATGCTGATGTTAGATTTGCATCTGTTGTTTCCCCAAGCCCGATAAAAGCGTATTTTGTTGGAATAGTAGCCGGGTCGGGTATTCCATTCATTATCATCTTCTTGTTTTTTCTTTTTAATAAGAAACTGAAATTGGAAGATATAAGCAACATGACGGATATACCGATAATAGGAAATATACCTCGGGGTACGGAGGAAACTTATAAAATTGTATTTGATTTTCCCAGTTCAACTGTCTCTGAATCTTTCCGTCATCTTAGATCAAGATTACAGTTTTTCACTAAGGAAGTTTCAGGCGCAGTAATCCTGATAACTTCTTCGATGCCGGGAGAAGGAAAAACATTCAATGCAATAAACCTCGCTTCGGCATACAGTCTTCTTGGCAGGAAGACAATTCTGATCGGATTTGATCTGAGAAAACCAATGATATTTGAAGATTTTAATCTTAGTAATGCACGCGGTATTTCAACATGGCTCATCGGACAGGATAAATTTGAGGATATAATACAGGAGACCTCCTATGATAATCTGTCCGTTATTTCAGGCGGCCCTGTACCTCCCAATCCAACAGAACTTATTGCCCTGGAAAGAACAGGTGAACTTTTCAGACTGCTTAAAGAAAAATTCGAATATATTATTATTGATTCTGCTCCGTTAGGGGTTGTTTCTGACACTTTGCTTTTGTCATCCTTTGCTGACACCTGCTTACTCGTTGTCAGACAGGGTAAGACATTGAAGGATATGTTCGAGTTAACTCTTAATGAAGTCACAATGAACAGATTAAAAGGATTAGGGTTGATCCTGAACGATTTAAAAATGAAACCTAAACACTATGGCTACGGTGACAAGTTTGGATATACAAACGACAGGCTAAACCGGAATCAAAGAAAGCTACTGAAACGGAGGAAGGCAGAGCAATTATCACGGATAGAAACCAGGTTAATAGAACTTTGATCCATTCGCATAACGTTTTTAATTACCCAAGCCCTCAGCATCCGGCAAGAATGGAACCATATATTATCAAACTTCCAAGGTATCTTGATACACGTGGAAATCTTTCGTTCATAGAGGAAGACACACATCTGCCCTTTAAGATCAGGCGGGTTTACTGGATCTATGATGTTCCCGGGGGAGAAATAAGAGGAGGCCATGCATTCAGGCAAACTGAAGAATTAATTGTCGGATTATCCGGAAGTTTTGAAGTAGTATTGCACAATGGATACAAGGAGTTCCGGTACCTTCTTAACAGATCTTATTACGGTATTTATGTCCCCAAAATGATATGGCGGATGCTTGATAATTTTTCAACCAACTCTCTTGCCCTTATAATTGCTTCCACTGAATACTTTGATGCCGATTATATTCGTGATTTTGAGGAGTTCAGAGAACTCTGTACAGAATGAACAAATTATTGTATGATATACATAATTGCTGTGTTGTGGAACTCCCAAGGATTCACAATCCTGCAGGCAACATTACAATAGTGCAGAATGGGCAACATCAACTATTTGGAATCAAAAGAGTATATTACCTGTACGATGTACCTGGTGGCTCAGAAAGAGGAGGTCATGCACACAGATCTTTGTATCAGCTTGTGATTGCCGCCAGCGGTTCATTTGATGTGATCCTTGACGATGCGAGAAACAAAAAGATCGTTAATCTTAACAGACCTTATTTCGGATTGCTCATAGTTCCGGGTATCTGGCGGGAAATTGTCAATTTTTCATCAGGCGCCATCTGTTTGGTATTGGCATCTGAAAAATATAATGCAGATGATTATATCCGGGATTATTGTGTTTTTAAAGAGACAAAAAACCTGTATGTTGATAGAAGTTGAGAAAAGAGATTACTATAATTGTTTTTCATTTGATCCTCATCCCTTTATCTCCGATTGCTTTATTGAGCTGAATAAGGCTAAAACTGAAAGAGTAATCAGGCTTATCAACCGTAACAAGATTGTGTTGGGATTGGTTGCCGGTATAAAGAATGGGGTCATGAGTTCCCCATTTTCTGCTCCTTTCGGTGGATTTCATTTCAGAAATGAAATTACATATATCAGTGAAATTGATAACTTTCTCTGCTTGCTTAAAGATTATATTCAAATAAACGGCTTAAAAAGGCTTGAAATTACAATACCCCCTGATATATACCATAAAACCTTCAATGCTAAAACAATCAACTCCTTTATTCGTAGCGGTTTTAATTCGACTCTCCCTGAGATTACGAATTGGGTTCCTCTTGAGAACTTCGATGGATCTTTTTTACAGAAAAACAGCAGAGAATACTACAGACAGGCACTAAGAAATCACCTGGCATTTTCCTGTACAGATAACAGAAATGACTTTGCAGAGATTTATAATCTCATTTGTGAGAACAGGAAAAAGTTTGGCCGTCCTATCCATATGACTCTTAATGACATACTTAATACCGGCGCTCTCTGGCCGGTTGATTTTTTTAAAGTAACTAACCGGGGGGGGGCAATTGTGGCTTCTGCCATATTTTATCGTTTTCGGAGCGACATCTGTTATGCTGTTTTCTGGGGAGACAATGATGAAGGCCGCCCTCTGCGCGCAATGGATTTCTTAACATATAACCTCTGGGATTATTATAAAAAAATGGGATATAAATCAATAGATCTGGGTATATCAACAGAAGATGGAAGTCCGAATGAAGGACTTCTTCGTTTTAAAGAGAGCCATGATGCAGTTTCTTCATTAAGATATAAGTTTTATTGGCAGGCAGAAACAAGCTGACATGTTTATTCTTAACCCTGACCCATATAGCCTTCCTTGTTACAGGATCGGACCTTTCACAACACGGGACCTGTCAATAAATAATTGCCTGCCCGATAGTGATCGGATTGATGATTATTTCAATGAAAGATTTTCGGGAAGAGATTTCATATATACTGAAAACGGTCGGAAAGCAATTAATATAGCCCTGGATTATTATAACCTGGAAAAAGATGATGTTGTTACAATACTTACAACTTCAGGTAATTATTACATTAGTGGTTGTGTCACCAGGGAGATTGAGAAGTTTTGCAGGTGGTCGCGTCAGATTGTACCGGAAACAAGAGCTATTATTGTAAACCATGAGTTTGGCTATCCATATAAAGGATTGTCAGCTCTTAAAAGATATAAGCTTCCAATTATTGAAGATTGTGCAGGTTCTTTTTTTTCGAACGATGCAAATAGAGAAACAGGTAATACAGGGGATTTTACGATATTCAGTTTTCCAAAGATGTTTCCCGTACAGGTGGGAGGCCTTTTATTATCAAACATAAAGGGGGCACTGCCGGGCAGGTACCAGCTTGATAAAGCAAGCTTACGGTATATTAAGAATAGTATGTCCCGTAATATTCTGTGTAAGCAGGAAATAATCCGTAAAAGAGAAGAAAACTACAATACACTCAGATACTTATTTGAGTCAATAGGATTCTCCGAGAGGTTTAAACCTGAGCCAGAGACCGTCCCCGGGGTATTCATGTTTAAAACTGAAGGCTCTAATGTAGA
>Ga0334886_1004810_pt1 | contig 10731 bp, 7 predicted proteins | sample GraSluR1_MG_9_FD_207232 | JGI IMG/M metagenome (GOLD analysis project Ga0334886, IMG submission 207232) | Sludge microbial communities from methane-producing bioreactor in Wageningen University, Netherlands - Granular Sludge_27_06-R1 | ecosystem: Engineered > Bioreactor > Anaerobic > Unclassified...
TGACCGAAGCATGCGCCATTTGATGGGGATGATCCAAAAAACCATCCGAAAGCTGGAACCATTTGCAGTATCCATGAAGCAGTACAGGAAAGACAGAAAAATCGACCAAGTTTTGACGCAGTTGGGTGAGATCGAACACTCGGGTTCCAGTCAGGATGTTCCCCACTACCAGGGATTACTTGCCAAACACTTTCAAGATCCTTTCCCGATGATCCATCGAATCCCTACAGTGTTGATCGAAGGTCCCACTGGGACAGGAAAAACCTTGGTTGCGGAGATGATTCACAAAGAACTTTCCGAACTTCCGTTTGTTAAGATTCCCTTGGTCAATACTTCGCAAGAGATTGTGGATAGTGAACTGTTCGGGGTTATTCCGGGGCATTATACCGATGCCCAATTGAGGATGGGAAAAATCCTCCATCATGCGGGAGGAATCATTTTCCTTGATGAAATTGGGGAAATCCCTTTACCGATTCAGACAAAGCTCTTGACATATCTGGATGATATGACTATCCAGATTTTGGGTTGGTCAAGTCCCAATCCCATTCGGGTTCCGACGATGATCATCGCCGCCACTAATCGGGATTTACGGCAAGAGGTGTCTCTGGGTCGATTCAGACTGGACCTTTATCATCGATTTTCCTATCGAATTCGTGTGCCTTCGCTCAAGGAGCGGTTCGATGATTTTCGTTTTTTAATCAGCTTTGCGCTTCAGAAGCAAAAAGCAATTGAAGGCGCAGCTGTCGAACAAATCAGCATTAAGGCAATTGAAAAGCTGGAAACATATGATTTCCCAGGGAACTTCAGAGAGTTGGAGTCGATCCTGTCTTTAGCAATGGCTTATTCAGAACAAGATGAACGAACCACTATTCTCGCACAAGACATCGTATTCTCCTGATGCATTATTTTTGAAAACAAAACTGAAAAAGAAAGAGGTGTTGGATGATGCGATTTCGAATCACGGCGCGTCCGCAATCACGCATTGCACGGTTACCGATTCATTACAACGATTTGGTGCAAGGGTATCTCTACCGAATTTTTGAGCAATCTTGCCCTGAGTTGCACGACCATGGCTACAAATACGGGAATCGCGCATTTCGTCATTTTACATTTTCCCGTGTGATCCCCAAACCTTTCAAACGGGAAAACGACCATCTGTTGGTTACGGATACCTTGGAATATTATGCTTCGTTTCTCATGGATCCCCAGCTCAACGCGTTTGTGCCTCATCTGATTCATGACCAGACGATGCGCTTGGGCAACGAAGAATTCGAGATTGTCGATGTGGCTGCCCAAAGCGATCCTTTGCCTTTCAACGGACAAGCGCAATGGGAACTGAAGATTCAAGCCCTTTCTCCCATTGTCGCCTACCGCACTGAAGATCGCGAAGGAAAGAACTACACACACTACTTTGAGCCTACCGATTCGGAATTTGCTTCATTGATCAAAGATAATGCCTTTCGAAAGTATGCGTCGCTCCATTCAGATATGATACCTGAGGAAGAAGATTTTTCTTTTTCTCCGATCAAGGTCGACTTGAAACGGGATTTCTCGCTTGTGAAGTTCAAAGGGTATATTATCAAAGGGTACATGGGTACATATCGGATCCGAGCCTCTTCATCCTTGCTGGGAATTTTGTACCATTCGGGGATTGGATCAAAAAACCCGCAAGGATTCGGCATGTTTCAAGTAATTGACGCAAAGCCCCTTTGATCTGTACCTGGATTCTTTACTGATTGGATTCCATTTCCACTGAGGGATTTTTTCCTTCAAGAAATAACAATGCTTACCAATTCCCTCCACACCCACAGTCAGAGAATTGAATGATCTGTGGTATAATTTTCTAGTTTAGTTCGATCAACTTTCTTAATTTGCGTTCAGATCAGCGCCACTCTATTCATAGATTGGGGGTTGGGGGAATATGGAATGCGAGTATCGGTTTCCAAATATACCCGAGGTAGAACACCTGCGGGTGATTGTTTGGAATCAAGGAAAACGGTTGAAAACTCAAGTCAAGGGGAAATGTCCGCCTAAGCTTCGGGTTCTTATTAAATGGTACTTCGAAGCCTTCAGCTGGATTCATCCGATTGTTCGGGGTTCGTCGGGAAACTTCTATTCTCTGTACCTTCCCCCCATACCAAGCCTTGCTCATGCGAGGATGTTTTCATCCACCATCTCTTCGCTCTACTTTAAAAGGCCCCTTCCTTTGGCTGTTACGATTGGCGTGACAACTTCCTGTCAGTATCGTTGTGTTCATTGCAGCGCTGCTGGAAGACCGAACACGAAAGCCGTAATGACACTCCAGCAGATCAAGAAGTTGGTACGGGAGTGCGTTGATCTCGGGTTATCGAACATTACATTTACTGGCGGAGAGCCTCTGTTGAGGGCGGATTTGGAAGAATGCGTCGCATCTGTGCCGAAAGATATGGCAACGTCCCAGGTGTTTACCAATGCCTTGGAACTGACTGAGGCAAGGGCGAAATCGTTAAGGGTGGCCGGGTTGCATGGGGTACAAATTAGTCTGGATCACTTCACGCCCGAGAAACACGACCAGATGAGAGGGCATTCGGGCGCATTTCTTGCGGTCCGAGAAGGCGTGAAGAACGCCCTCCAAGCCGGACTGTATGTGGGTCTATCCACGTATGCCACCAAACAATCGGCGATGGATCGTTCTTTGCGGCAAATGGCGGATCTTTCCTCCGAATGGGGGGTCCATGAGTTGACTGTTTTCGATGTGATTCCAACTGGGAGGCTTCGAAATGAGCATGATCAGTTGCTGGATGGACCTGCGAGAAAAGCTTTGGCCATCGACAGCAAAGCCATGAATCGAAAATACAGAGGGAAGATGAGGATTGTCACGCAAAGCTGGACGAATTCCGGACGGGGCTTTGCCAAAATCATTGGCTGCCTGGCCGCTCATATGCAGTTTCATGTCACGGCTCGAGGAGATCTGACTCCCTGTGACTTTACACCCCTTTCCATCGGGGATGTCACCCAACAACCGGTTCAGGAGATATGGAATGCGTTACTCCGTCACCCTGCCTATTGTTACCGGAGCACGGTGTGCCGAATGCAAGATCCAGTATTTCGAGACCGGTACATCCATACCATTCGGGAAGGGTCTGATCTTCCGTATCCGATCCAAAACCTACCGACCGATCCCTAGTCTTTTTCTCATATTGGGATTGAAATGACTGCCTAAAGAAAAACCGAACGGGAAAAACCCACTTTGGATCAACCTTCTTATGGAAAGAGAATCTTTCTTTTATTCTTCCTGAATGCATTACGCTGTCTTCAGCTGTCTTTCCGTTTTGGTCTTGTTTTTATGGGGAGTTGGTTTTTTTTCTTGTTGCTTCCTTGGGGAAATTGGGCCAATACGTACAAAAATTGTCGATTGGGTATCGTACAGACGGATAATCGGGATCTTGTCGTGATTTTCGACCTTCTGGGCATTTTACATTTTCTGTTAAATCCATTATTATCATTACCAGTAATGTTCCCGGAAACATTACCGGTATTCAGATAATACCCGTAGAGGAGAATCTATGCGCGATGACAGGCTACTAACCGTTCGGAACCTTAAGGTATCCTTCCATACGGATCTCGGAGAAGTAAAAGCTGTCGATGGAATCAACTTCGATATTGCTCGTAACGAAACAGTTGGGGTTGTTGGGGAGAGTGGGTGCGGAAAGTCGATGACTTCCTTGGCCATTATGAATATGGTACCCAAATTGGGGGGATCCATCATTGGAGGTTCGATCTGTTACTACCCTCCAGAAAGCAAACCAGTAATGATTGCTTCGCTGAAGCCCAACAGTAAAGAGATGCGAAATATCCGAGGCGCAGAGATATCGATGATCTTTCAAGAGCCGATGGCTTCACTAACACCCGTATACACAATCGGGCATCAGATTGTAGAATCTTTGATGCTTGAACCAGATATGAACAAGCGAACCGCCACAGAAAAGGCATACCAGTTGTTGGAGCTTGTGGGAATCACTCCTCCCCAACAGCGGTTCCGAGAGTATCCACATCAACTCAGTGGCGGGATGCGGCAGAGAGCAATGATCGCCATGGCCATATGCCGTGACCCCAACCTTTTGATTGCGGATGAACCAACAACCGCTTTGGACGTAACAATCGAAGCCCAGATTTTGGACCTTTTACGAGAGATGCGGAATCGGTTTGGAATGTCTTTGATGATCATTACGCACGATTTGGGTGTGATCGGGGAAATGGCCGACAGAGTAATTGTAATGTACATGGGAAAGGTGGTTGAATGTGCATCATGTAAAACACTTTTTTCTTCTCCCCTTCATCCTTATACTCAGGGATTGATGCATTCGATTCCTGTAATCGGAAAGAAAGAACGGCTTTCGACCATAAAAGGATCGGTTCCAAGTCCTTATGATCTTCCTCAAGGATGCTCATTCTCTCCACGCTGCCCCCAGGCCTTTGAACGATGTTTTTCCGAAGATCCATGCGAGGTTATCAAAGAAACTGGGCATACTGTTACGTGCTGGCTGTATGCGAATCATTCCGCGGATTGCCTTTCTGGGGGGAAGGTATGAACACCATTCTATCTGTGCGGGACCTTGTCAAATATTTCCCGATCCGTGGGGGTGTATTCCATGGGGTCCGCGGATTTGTCCGCGCTGTAGATGGAGTGGATTTGGATATAGCTCCGGGTGAAACGGTGGGATTGGTCGGAGAGAGTGGATGCGGAAAAACAACATTGGGTCGTTGTATCATTCGGCTTCACGCCCCCAGCCAGGGGAATATCTTTTTTTCCCTTGGCGGTAAAACTCAGGATTTGGCAAAAATGAAACCAAGAGAATTGAACCCGATTCGTTCGAGAATCCAATATGTATTTCAGGATCCCTTTTCTTCTCTGAATTCAAGGATGACCATCGGGGATGTTGTTACAGAGCCGTTGAAGATCCAAAAGATTGGCACAAGCAAAAGTCGGCTCCAGCGTGCCAGAGAACTGCTGATTCGAGTAGGTCTCAGTGAGGATATGTTGAACCGGTATCCTCATGAGTTTTCCGGTGGGCAAAGACAGAGGATTGTTGTTGCGCGGTCTCTTGTTCTGGATCCCGATCTTTTGATCTGCGATGAACCCGTTTCTGCATTGGATGTATCGGTCCAATCTCAAGTACTGAATCTGTTGAAAGATCTTCAGAGCGAAATGGGGCTTACGTATCTTTTTATTGCGCATGATCTGAGCGTTGTCAACTACGTGAGTGATCGAGTCATGGTGATGTACTTAGGAAAGATCGTGGAGATTGCTCAGTCCGAAGAATTGTATACCCATCCCAGACACCCGTACACTGAAGCCTTACTCTCTTCCATCCCCATAGCAGATCCCTTTAGCGAAACAAAACGGATCCCATTGAAAGGGAGCGTTCCCAACGCGGCCAATCCACCTTCGGGTTGCCGGTTTCACACTCGATGCGCATATGCGCAAAAACGATGCTCGGAAACGGAACCAGCCCTCGCTGAATGCCCTACCGGTTCTGATCATTTTGCGGCTTGCTTGCGTCTGGAAGAACTCCATCTTAAAGGGTTTGATGAACTGCGAAATCGAGGCTCATAGAGCCTTTCATACCAAGAAGAAAAGGAGGAATGCATGATGAAGGGTAAATGGTGGTTGTGTGTTTTGTGTTTGGTGATTCTGACATCGACGCTGATTGCGACGCCCTATTCGGAAGCTCCCGTTTTATCAACGCTTGTTGCACGAGGTGAGTTGCCGCCTGTGGAACAGCGTCTGCCTGAAAATCCTTTGGTGATCCAAGTATACGAGATGATTGGGCAGTATGGAGGCGAGATCCATGTAGCGGCTCTGAATCCCAGAGGATTTGGAACGGATCTTCATGTAACGGGGTTTGAGCCTCCCTTGGCATTCAATCTTGACGCGACCGTTGGACCGAATGTGATTGAACGGTGGGAGTACAACGCGGATATGACCAGCGTGACTTTGCATTTGAGAAAAGGCATGAAATGGTCCGATGGGGTCCCATTCACTGCGGATGACATGATTTTTTGGTGGAACGATGAGGTTCACAACACTGAGCTGGTAGCTGCCGTATACATTCCCGAGTTTGAGTTTTCAAAACTCGTCAAGATCGACGATTATACCGTTCGTATGACTTTTGACAAGCCTTATCCCAATTTCGATTTGACTTTGGCTAATCAATGGGGGTATTTGGGTTTTTGGTTCCGTCCGGCGCACTTTCTGAAAGATTTCCACCCGAGTTATACCGACAAGGCTGTTCTGCTTGCACGAGCGCAAGCGGAAGGATACAATACCATTCGTGACTACTTCTACTCTCGCGCAGGTTGGTCGGCCAAGCCAATCCACCCAGACACGCCAACTCTGATCGCTTATAAACTCGTGGAGGCTCGTCCGGAATACTGGGTTTGGGAACGAAATCCGTATTATTTCAAGGTAGATGAAGCCGGCAATCAGCTTCCCTATATCGATCGAATCGTTGTGCGAAGAGTGGAGAGCAATGAAACCATTCAAGGGATGATCCTCAGCGGACAAGTCGATGTGGAAGTCTGGGCGACCACTTTGGACAATTACCCACTCTACCGACAAAACGAAACAGTCGGAGGATATCGAACCCTACTTTGGCAGACGGATCGTGGTTCGGAAGTGATGTATATGCTCAATCAGAATGTACAGGATCTTGGTTTGCGGGCGCTCTTTACCGATGTTCGATTCCGAAGAGCCCTTTCTGTCGCCATCAACCGCGAGGAAATCAATGACCTGCTGTATTTTGGCCGGGCAAACATCCGACAGATGACTATGCTGCCCAATAGCAAGTTTTTCTTGCCCGAATGGGAAACCGCCTGGGCTCAGTACGATCCGGCTTTGGCCAATCGATTATTGGATGATATGGGATTGACGAAGAAGGATTCCGAAGGGTTTCGATTGCGGCCTGATGGAAAAAGGATAGCGGTCACGATCGAATACTGGCCCGAAGAACCGGCGACCAAAAGCCCGATGAGCGAACTCATCAAAGATTATTGGGAAGCCGTAGGGGTTCAGGTTGCGCTCCGCCCGCAGGATCGATCGCTCAACGCGCAGCGGGCCGAAGCAAACGAAATCGAAGTGAATGTGTGGCATGGAGGAGGTACGACAGATGCGGCATGGCCATTTGCTATTGGTCTTGTGCCGGGCCTCCCGCACAAAGGGATTTCTTGGGGACCTGAATGGGGGCTTTGGAAGACTAGCAGAGGAGAAGAGGGGATCGAACCACCAGCAGAGGTGAAAAAGCTGTACGAGCTGGGTGACCAATTCTTGGCTGCAGAGACAGAGGAAGAAAAGATTGCGCTGGGACAGCAGATTTGGCAATCCCAAGCGGATAATGTATGGATGATTGGGACTGTGGGAATGGCTCCGTATCCTGTCATTGTTAAATCTAACCTCAGGAATATTCCTGAGCAAGGGATTTTTAGCGGAGATCTACTTTGGTTGCACGGTTATAATCCTGAACAGTTCTTCTTGCAACAATAAGCGCATCTGGGGCAGGGACCTCTCCCTGCCCCTTTTTTTGTAAAGGGGCGATCACCATGAACCACCCGTTTCTGATCTACTTGATCCGAAGATTGCTCATCATGATCCCTACGTTACTCGTGATTTCGGTTCTGGTCTTTATTGTAATCGAGCTGCCACCGGGCGACTATGTGACAAGTTATGTGCAAGCGCTTCGCGCCCGGGGATATGAGATTGGGAGGGAACAGCTCGAAGCCTTGCGCATCCGGTATGGATTGGATGAGCCTTTTTTTTCGCGATATCTGAAATGGATGTCCGGTTTGATTCGGGGGGATTTGGGTATGTCCTTTACCTATGCGGAACCGGTCACAAAACTCATTGGAGAACGCATCCCTTTGACTATAATGATCAGCCTGATCACCATTCTTTTTACTTGGCTTATGGCCATTCCCATCGGGATCATCAGCGCGGTAAAAAAATACTCCCTATGGGACTACCTGTTGACCTTCATCGGGTTTATTGGCCTGTCCATCCCGAATTTCTTCCTTGCGATCATTCTCATGTATTTGGGGTTTCGGTATTTCGGAGTAAGCATCGGCGGCCTTTTTTCTCGTGAGTTTCTCTTTGCGCCTTGGAGTTGGGCAAAGTTCATTGATATGCTATCTCATCTGTGGGTTCCTGTTGTTGTGATCGGGACTGCAGGAACAGCAGGGATGATCCGCGTTCTTCGGGCTACCTTGTTGGATGAGTTGAGCAAAGATTATGTGCGCACCGCTCGCTCAAAAGGCCTTTCCGAGTTTCGTGTGATTGTGATTCATCCCTTGCGCGTGGCGATCAACCCCTTGATTAGCACAGTTGGATGGTTATTGCCCACCGTGATTTCTGGAGAAGTGATTACCTCACAAGTGCTTTCCATACCGACAACCGGCCCGTTATTGCTTGGGGCTTTGTTGAATCAGGATATGTACCTTGCGGGTAGTTTTCTTATGGTTTTAAGCGTTCTTACGGTTGTCGGAACGCTCCTATCGGATATTCTTTTGGCTTGGTTGGATCCACGGATCACATACAGTTGAGGCGGCGGTTATGAGAGAAGAGAAAATTCCTCGAGTGCAATATGGTTTGTCCCAATGGCAGCTAATGCGCCGGCGGTTTTTCCGTCACCGGTTGGCAATCATTGCCATCTTGGTTTTGGGAATCTTCTACCTTGGCGCGTTATTCGCTCCCATGATCAGTCCATACAACCCCAATAAGAGATTTACGACCCATGTATACGCTCCTCCAACGCAGCTTCAATTTTTTGATGAAAACGGGTTTCGGTTTCTCCCATTTATCTACGGAAGAAAGATGGTTCTTGATCCAGACACCTGGCAGAGAGTATACCAAGAGGACACAAGCAAACGGTATGACATTCGATTGTTCGTGCGCGGGGATCCATACAAATTCCTTGGTCTGTTCGAAATGGATTTCCACTTTTTTGGAGTCGATGGTCCGGAACCGCTATTTTTGTTCGGAACGGATGGGATGGGCCGAGACCTTTTTTCCCGGATTTTCCATGGCAGTACCATTTCTCTAACCATTGGCCTTGTTGGTGTTTTTCTCAGCTTGGTGATTGGGCTGATCTTAGGAAGTATCTCGGGTTTGCTCGGAGGAATTGTGGATACGATCATTCAGCGAATCATCGAAATCTTGATGTCAATACCTCAAATTCCTCTATGGATGGCGCTAAGCGCGGCTCTGCCGCCTCATTGGCCAATGATCCAGGTGTATTTCGGGATCACGATCATTCTTTCGATTCTTGGGTGGACCGGAGTGGCGCGTGTGGTTCGAGGAAAGTTCCTTGCGCTTCGTGAAGAAGAATTCGTCCTTGCGGCAAAAACCTTTGGGGCTTCTCAGCGGTGGATCATAACGAAGCATCTGATTCCTTCGTTCTTGAGCTATGTCATTGTGCAAGTGACTCTTTCCATCCCTGGGATGATCTTGGGAGAAACCGCGTTAAGTTTTCTTGGCCTTGGACTGAGATCGCCCGCAATAAGCTGGGGTGTTCTTCTGCAAGAAGCGCAAAACATTCGTTCGGTTGCTCTTCATCCCTGGTTGATGATTCCGGGATTCTTTGTGATTGTTGTAGTTCTTTCATTCAACTTTATCGGCGATGGTTTGCGGGATGCCGCAGATCCGTATTCCAAATCGTAACGATTGAGGAGGATAAAGATGCGCGTATGGTTTAGCTTTGGAAATCATATGCATTGGAATGATATGGAATGGATGTGGGGCCCTGGAACTCTGGCCAATTCCCTCGAAGACATGTTTCGGTTCATCGACCGAACAGGTTCCAAAGGCGCGATCAATTTTGACGCACTGGGGTATCGATATTTGGCTTCAAACCGACCCGACCTTATACAAGCATTGCGCGAGAGAATTAAAAAAGGAGAGATCGAGATTGCTTCAGGATCCCATTCGCAACCCTATGGCCATCTATGTGGAGAAGAAGCCAATTTCCAGCAATTCCTGATGGGGATCGGGATATGCAAGCAAACCCTCGGACAGAGCCCTTCCTTTTGGTGGGAAGAGGAGTTCATGTTTTTCCCTCAGCTCCCCCAAATCCTTCGGTCTTTTGGCTATACGGGCGCTTGTCTTTTTTTTCAGGAAACATGGCATACCCCTGTAATCCCGCTCGAATCTATTCCTGCAATCTTATGGGAGGGGATCGACGGTACGCTCATCCCTACGTTAGCCTATACAGAAAACTGCATTCATCAATGGCCGGAGCATTTGGAAGCTCTTTTCGAGAGGAATTCTCCCAATCGGGTCTTTTTGCAGTGGCTTGAACTGATGGATTCACCTAAATGGATGTGTCGGAGCGAACTGATTGCCCCAGTGATTGCTGAATGGCGGGCACGTGGGATCGAACTGGATTATCAGCTCCCATCAACCCTTCTGGATGGACTAAAGCCTACCGAAAAAAGAAAATATCAAATGGCGGATCTATTCCAAGGGATCTCATTGGGAAAAAACGGGGATCAAATCCGTCGGGATTCTCGATACGCAGAAATCCTGCTCTTAGATGGCCAGATTATGGCATTGTGTCAGATGGTTGTGGGTTCCGATTATCCGCAATGGTCTTTTTATCCGGAATGGGAGTTTCAACAGGGATGGGATGATCTGATGGTCGCTCAAGCCCATGATATGGATGAATGTGAAGGGTTTTGCGGGGATATTGGAAAACAGTATCT
>Ga0334886_1004819_pt1 | contig 10719 bp, 7 predicted proteins | sample GraSluR1_MG_9_FD_207232 | JGI IMG/M metagenome (GOLD analysis project Ga0334886, IMG submission 207232) | Sludge microbial communities from methane-producing bioreactor in Wageningen University, Netherlands - Granular Sludge_27_06-R1 | ecosystem: Engineered > Bioreactor > Anaerobic > Unclassified...
CCATCGGGTTCGTCAGTTGCGCAACCAGATTCTCAATGAATCACGAATGCAACCCTGTCAGCCTGACACGCAGAGTCAACAAAACCAGGAAATTGTTCATGCAAAAACCTAACCGGACAATGCTGCATGCAGGCGACTGCCAGCCCCAGGGCCTTGTGCAGGGATGCAGCCATGAAAGGCTATGCTACCCTGGCCCTGACCGATATCAACAATCTCTATGGCCTGTGGTCTTTTCTCGCTGCCTGCAAGGAAACAGGGGTTAGGCCGATCATTGGCGCAGAGATCAGTACTGGCAGCCAGCGGCTCTTTGCCCTGGTGAAGGATCTGACAGGATACCGCAGTCTCTGTCAGCTGTTAAGCGCCCTGCACTGTGATCCCTGTTTTGATCTGTATACCGCTCTGCAGACCAAACGTCAGGGCCTGGTCATTCTCGCGGCGGAACAGGAGACTCTCAAGTTTTGTAAAGCTCTTGGTGCTGACGTCTATGCTGCCCTGACAAGGCAGCCCAGCCAGCAGAACAGTGCCCTGCGCAATTTGGCCGCCAAGCTGGGTCTATCTGCTGTAGCCGTGCAGGACAGTTCCTTTCTCTCCGTCCATGACGCCCCTTTACACCAACTCATCCGTGCCATTGCCTCCAACACCTCGATCTCCCGCCTGCCCGGCAAGGAGGCAATGCTCGACGCCATGTTGCCCAGCAAGGTCGAGTGGCAAAGGCGCTTTGATCTCTGGCCTGAGAGCCTGTATACTGCTGCAGAAATTGTGGAGAAGTGCAGCCTGGCCAGCCCCTATACAGGCCAGATCATGCCGCCCTGCGAAGTAAAAGATCCGGACGAGCGGCTTCGCTCCCTGGCTTTTGCCGGGGCAGCCGTCCGTTATGGACCGCCGCTTACCCAAGAGGTTGTAGCTCGGCTCGAACATGAGCTTGCGCTTATCGCTACCATGCGTTTTTCCTCCTACTTCCTGGTGGTGCATAAAATCGTTGGCCCAGTGGCTCGCACCTGCGGGCGTGGTTCTGGTGCTGCCTCGTTGGTGGCCTATTGCCTGGCCATCACCAATGTCTGCCCAATTCGGCACAACCTCTACTTCGAACGCTTTCTCAATCCTGGCCGCCTTGACCCGCCGGATATCGACATTGATTTTGCCTGGGATGAACGGGACCGCATCCTTGCCTCGGTACTCGATCGTTTTGGCGGTCATAGCGCCATGGTCGCCAATCATGTGGCGCTGCAACCCCGCATGGCCATGCGCGAAATTGCCAAGGTTTTTGGCATCCCTGCTGCCGAGATCAGCCGCATTACCAAAAAGCTGCCCTGGATCTGGCGAGCAGTTGTAGAGGACGAGGGTGGTCTTAAAGAGGACTACCTGGGTCAGTTACAGAGCCTGCCCCAGTTGCGCGGGGCGGATCTGTCTGGCCCATGGCCGGAGATCCTGCATTGGGCGACACGGATAAGCGGCATGCCCCGCCATCTCTCGCTGCATCCTGGCGGGGTCATCATCACCCCGGAGCCGGTGAGCAACTATGTGCCGGTGGAACGAGCCGCCAAGGGAGTGCCGGTCATCCAGTGGGAAAAGGATGGAGCTGAAGAAGCTGGCCTGGTCAAGATCGATCTGCTTGGCAACCGCAGTCTGGGGGTGATTCGGGATGCACTCCAAGGGCTCAAGGAAAACGGGCATTTCCTGGATGAGAATAAATGGCTGCCCGAGGATGACCCCATCACCCAGGTCATGCTTGCCCAGGGCAAGACTATGGGTTGTTTCTACATCGAAAGCCCAGCCACCCGTCTTTTGCAGCAGCGTTCTCAGCAGGGCGACTTCAAACACCTGGTGATTCATTCCTCCATCATCAGGCCTGCGGCTAACGAATTCATCCGTGAATATCTGCGCCGTTTGCATGGTGGCTCCTGGCAGGCGCTCCACCCTCTGGTGGCTGGGGTGCTCGATGAGACCTATGGCATCATGGTTTATCAGGAGGATGTCTCACGGGTTGCTGTCCAGTTCGGCTTTTCCCATGCCGACGCCGACCGTTTGCGCAAGATCATGTCCAAGAAGGACAAGGAACTGCAGTTGAAGGACTACCAGCACAAATTTTTTCAGGCTGCTGCCAAGCAGGGAGTGGATGGCCCCACAACCGAGCGTATCTGGGCCATGATGATGAGTTTCAGCGGCTACTCCTTTTGTAAACCGCACTCGGCCAGCTATGCCCGGGTCTCTTTCCAGGCAGCCTATCTCAAGGCCCATTTCCCGGCAGAATTCATGGCCGCCGTGCTCTCCAACCAGGGCGGCTTTTATTCGAGTTTTGCCTATGTCTCTGAAGCGCGTCGCCTAGGGCTGACCATAGTCCGGCCCGATGTCATGAGTGCTACTATCCACTGGCTGGGAAAGGAGAAACAGCTTCAGGTTGGGCTGATGGCGATTACCGGGCTCAGCAGCGCCACCTGCAAGCGTATTGCCCAAGAGGTAAAGGAACGACCGTTTACCTCAGTATTCGATTTTCTGGGCCGGATACAGCCCTCAACTGATGAGGCAGAAGCCCTGATCCATGCAGGTGCGCTTGATAGCCTGCATAAGGCTGCGACTAATAACCGGGGGATCCTTATCTGGCTGTTAGCAGCCTGGAAGAAGAGCAGCAGGCAGAAAGGCTCGCTGTTCCCGGTTGACCCGGCTCCTCCGCTGCTTCCTGCAGAAGATCCCAGGCAACGCTTGCGCAACGAATACCGGGTGCTTGGTTTCCTTTGTGGCCAGCATCCCATCACCCTGTTTGCCGAAGTCCGGCGCAAGGCAGGTGCATTAACAGCACGTGATCTGCTTAATCTGCCGGATCAGACTATCCTTAAGCGGCGCAAGCTACGCTTCCTGGGCTGGCTCATCACCGGCAAGATAGTGAGCACCAAAACGGGCGAACCCATGGAATTTTTGAGTTTCGAGGATGAAACCAATATAATGGAATGCACCTTGTTTGCCAGAGAATACCAGAAATATTGCCACCTCCTGCACCGGAAAGGGCCGCTTATGCTGGAAGGCTATCTGGAAATGGACTATGGCGTGAGAACCTTTACAGTCAGTCGGGTGAGTACCCTTTAACTAGCTGCCACAACTCACGCCGCCTTTGTTTACTTTATAGCGCAACTCAACCATGCCAGCACCCATCTGACAAACAGATACCAAGCGTAGAATTGGACTTAGCACTCGACGAGGGAATAGTGGCTTACCCTTGCCAAGGGTAGCTGAGCCAACTTGGATGATAAGCTCGTCCAGCAATCCAGCATCGTAAAACTGCCCTGCGAGATCTCCGCCACCAACTATCCAGATGTTTTTGGTACCTGCTGCGCTTCGCATTTCAGCATGGGCTTGGCGCACATCTCCGCTGACGAATTTGATGTCCTTGCCTTTAATAATTGGAAGCTTGCGATTAGAGAATATCCAAGCTGGCTGACTGTATGGCCATGCTGAGCCAGTCTGAGAAGCCACCTTTTTTTCGTTGTGCACTATCCATTCGTAGGTGGAAGATCCCATTGTTAACGCTCCCACTCTTGAAATGAATTCTGGATAACTTGAATTGTTCAGATCTCCAAGGGGAAACAGCCATTCTAGTGAGTCCTTTTCAGTGGCAATGAAGCCATCAAGACTTGTCGCTGCGTAATACTGGGTTTTCATTTTTTTATTCATCTCCCAGGCATGATTTAACGCTCAAGAACAGACAGAGGGTTCAATACACAGAAATTTCAGAGTGTATGATCGAGGAGACGGACGAGCCTAACGTCTAACTGAAGCCTTGTCCGGATATGTCTGCCATGGCTCTTTCAGGCATGGTTTCCATTTATCCTCAGCAGACGAGTCATGCTTTGCCAGTTGTATGCAGCCAAAAGTCTTGATTGGCCGTCCGTTCCACTCGTGTACAGCTATTTTTTGTTCTGGCTTACGTTCCCTGCCTGCCCTCAAAATCAGGGGTGTTGTCTGCTTTGGGGTTGAATGTAGCTTTGCAACCCTGGCGAAAGCCAGTGCAGCCAAAAAAATCATACGGTTTGCCTGTCTTGCTGGTGCCGGTTCGACGAACCAGGTCTTTGCCGCATTTCTGGCAGGAAAACCCGCTGGCCGCAGGTTTTGACCTGGTGTCCTGGCGGTCTCCGGGAACACCATCTGCGTCGGCAAATGTGGCCGGGCAGGCTGGATAGTTTGAGCAGCCCCAGAAATTGTACCCTTTTTTTGCTTTGGTGTCTCGCCGGAACAGATGCCGCAGCGGCAAGCCGCATTCCGGGCATTTTGGGCTGGTTGCTGTAATATACGTGTCAATCTCCGCCCTGATCTGATTGTATGCCCTGGAAACCAAAGGCTGGTACTGGCTCCTGCCTTCGGCTATGGCATCCAGACCCACTTCCATTTCTTTGGTAAAGCTGTAGTCACAGAAGGTGAAAGCGCCGCTCATGGCCTCTATAACTTTTTCGCCCTTTTCTGTGGGCACCAAGCTGCGCTTTTCAAGCTGGATGTAGTTGTGGGTGCTGGTGATATTTTCCAGAATAGCGGCAAAGGTTGAGGGCCTGCCAATACCTCGTTCCTCCAGTTCACGCACCAGGGCTGCTTCTGTATACCGTGCTGGTGGCCGGGTTTTCTTGTTGATGACCTGGCTTTCCTGAACGCGCAGGCCCTGCCCGACAGGCAGTTTTGGAACCTGATTTTCTGCCTCGTTGTCTTCACCTGGTTCTTCTGTCTGGTCACTGGCCACCAGCGCCTTCCAGCCAGGCTGCACCAAGGTGCGGCCCCTGGCCTCAAACACAGCCTTCTTTCCCTGGCTCTCACCTTCCAGCCGCAGGGTGCGTACTGAAAAAATGGCCTCTTCAAGCTGGCTGGCAAGGGCTCGCAGCCGGATCATCTGGTACAGGGCTTGTGCATCGGCACTTTCACCAGCGGCCTCAACCTCAAAATGTGTGGGCCGGATAGCCTCATGCGCCTCCTGGGCACCTTCCTTGTGCTTCCATGTGCGCGGTACAGCAGGCAGGGGATAGTCATGCTTTGCCGCCCAGCTGCGAATTTCGGCAATAGCCTCTTCTGACAGGTTAGGGCTGTCTGTGCGCATATAGGTAATATGCCCTTCTTCATATAAGGCCTGGGCAAGTTCCATGCTCTTTTTCGGGCTGAATTGCAGGGCAGCACTGGCTGCCTGCTGCAAGGTTGAAGTGATAAATGGAGCTGGCGGCGCTGATTTGGCCTCTGTTTCCTGGTAGTCTGTGACCAGCACTTGCCCTGTAGCCGCAACCTGCACAGCCAATGCCTTGTCCTGCAAGTATTCTTCACCTTCTGCCAGCCAGCCTTCCCCTGGAAGCCAGCTTGCCTTCCAGCCGTCTGTGATGTGTTCCATGGCCTCAAAAAGCAAATCCACGCCATAGTGCGCAGTCACCTTGAATTCCCGGATAGCCCGTTCACGTTCCACCACCAGGCGTACCGCCGGAGACTGCACCCGTCCGGCTGACAGTTTGACCCCGCTTTGACTTGACAGCGCAGGCGATACCATGTAGCCCACTAACCGATCAAGCACCCGGCGGCACTCCTGAGCGGACACCAGGGAACGGTCAATATCCCGGCTTTTATTCAATGCCTCCTTGATTGCCCTGTCTGTAATCTCGGTATATGTGATCCGTTTTGCGGACTTCAGGCACAGGGCCTCTTCCAGATGCCAGGCTATAGCTTCTCCCTCCCTGTCAGGATCAGTCGCCAGATATATTTCTTCTGCCTGCTGTGCCGCTGCACTCAATTTGGCCAGCACTTCCTTGCCCCGGCGGGTTGCCTCGTATTTTGGTATAAAGTCTGGCGGTTCAACCCCTGTTTCCTTATCGGGCAGATCACGCACATGACCGACACTGGCCATTACCCGGTACGATGGCCCTAAAAAACCCTGGATTTTCTTCACCTTGCCTGGTGATTCAACAATAAACAGTTTCATATCTGTTCTCTTTTATGGCTGTCGGCGTACAAAAACCCTGTTTTGGGCCACCAACTCTTCCTGGTAATGACCAGGCTGCCCGGGTCGGGTACGGCTGAACGCCGGTTTTGTTGTTTTCGGGATGCCGCGATACACGACCAAAGGGCCTGTTGTCTCCATTTTTCGTTTTGGTTTTTTTGTTTTGGCAGCACCTTTTTCCAAAGCCCGGCGCACCAGGGCAACATACTGGTTGCCTCGGTCTGCATTGGGCGAATGATAGCGGGCAACAGCTGTCCAGGTGTCGCCGTGTCGATCAAGTTCCTGCCTGAGTATCCAGGAGCCCAGCAGGATATTGGCAGCCGGATCAAAAACCGCTTCAAGGGGAATGTCATACCGCTTAAGCCACCAGTTGTTGATCTGCATAACCCCGGAATCAAAACTTTTCCCGGCAGCCTGGGCTTCGCTGGCAGCGGCAAGGGCCTCTTCCTTGCTGTCAAAAAAATAGCCCCTGCCTTCTACATTGAGCGCATAGGGTGTGCCTCCACTTTCAACCCTGGCAATAGCCCGGGTCAGTTCCGGCGGCACATCTACCTCTTGGGCAGCGGCCTCAAAAAAAGATGCCTGGTTCTCTTCCGCCTCAATCCCGGCAACAAGCTGGGGTTCATCTGTTACCGGTGAGGTCAGGGCAAGGGAAGGACACCAAAAAAGAAAAAACCAGACCACAGCCAGCCAGGGCTTCCTCATCGCTCCACCCCGGCAGGTTCCCTGGTTTTTTCAGCAAGGATGTTTTTCTTTACTGCGGCAAGCCCGCGCGCCTGGTGCAGATCGTTGAAATCTTTCAGGCCCCTTGAGCGCTCATCCTTTGAGAAATCGGCAACCACCACCTTGGCACCGGAAATAGCAGCTGCTGCCTCCTTGGCCTTCATCACGCCTATATTGGTGCCATCTGGCCGGGGAGGGTCATTATCCGCGCAGATGGTGATTTGCGCATTGGGCAGCTTCTTTCTAATCGCCAGGGCCGCATCCTTGATATTGCCTGCATCAAAGGCTACAGCCACTGGCAGACCAGTGGCCTGGTGTACGCTGGCACCGGTGGCATAACCTTCAACCATCAGCACCACATTGCCTGTTTCAAGGGCATCCTTGTCGGGCAGCACGCAGACCGCTCCTTTCTTCGGGCAGTCTTTCTCAAACCATTTGCCGCCATATTTATTGATATATTCCACGGTTTGCAGACGGCCTGTGTCCAGATCAAAACCAGGCACCACCAGGTTGCCCTGCCTATCCTGGCGAAGTCCAAAGGATTCAACCCCCTTGCGGTTCAGGTAAGGATGATCCTGTACCGATTCTGCGTTCATCCATTTGGCATAGGCCCTTTTTTGGGCTTTTTCCTGCACAGCCTGGCGTTCAATCTCTGCTGCTGTCAGGGTGTTGGCAGTTTCCCTGTACAGCACGCGTTTGGCCTCCTCGCTCAGGACATGGCCAGTGGCCAGCCATTTCCCCTGGGCTCCGGTTTTATGGTTCTGATACCAGCCATTGGGTTTGCCATCGGCAAAACCGCAATAAGCGCCATCTTTGGCCCCTGGCCTGCCGGTGGCCACCGGCACCCGCTGAATCTTCCCATCCATGACCGGCTCACCCTTGATGAGGAGCCCTGCATCCCGCAACACCTGGCCGAACTCGGCAGCAGGGTTCACCACCGCCGGGGTGACTTGCTGTTGTTCCGGTACGGCCTGCCATTGGCTCAGGCGCTCAAGGTCTGCGCCTGCTGGCGCGTACCATCTCTTTTCCTGCCTGTCCCACCTGGCCCCGGCTGCCTTGGCAATGTTTTTTTCTTTGTACAGCACATCCAGCCAGGTCTTTTCTGTGGCAAGGTCTGCCGTTTTTGCATTGCTCATTTCATTAGCTTTTGGCTGATTGCTGGCTTGAATCCCTTTTTCCCTGCCCATGACATATTCCCTGATATGTTCCGCATCCCGTGCAGCACGGATAATCTCCTTGGGGTCTTCCTCAAGCGCCTTGATCCAGCTGGCAATATAGGCGTGGTGTTGGCCCGGATCATGACCAATGCCCAGTTCAGCCCCCAGCATGTAGCTGGCCAGTTCTGCCCTGAGCTCTTCCCTGGCATAGCCTTCACTGCCAAAGGGATGTTTCAGATCACGGTCAAGCCTGCTTTCATGCCCAGTCCAGTGGCCAAGCTCATGCAGGGCGGTTGCGTAGTACCGGTCAGGCGTGGCAAACTGCCCCCGTTCCGGCAGATGGATTTCATCACTTGAGGGCCGGTAAAAAGCCCTGCTCACCTGGTCATTAAAAATTCTGGCCCCTGACTCTTTCAGGAGTTTTTCAGCCATCTCGTGCCGCTGCCATTCAGGTGTTTCAACCCGTGCAGGCAAGGGCGGCAGGCCCTCAATCTGCGAGGCATGAAAAACGGTTGAATAAAACACCCTGGGCCGCTCAAGCTCTGTTACTGAATAACGTTTCTGGCCGTTCTCATCGAGAAGCGGTTTCCCTTGTTCATCCTTGAGCAGGGTTTCTTCTCGAAACTTCCAGTACTGCACTGTGGTGCCCCTGCTGCCCTTTTTCACCTGGGCACCAAGCTGCTGCGCCTGTCTGTAGGTACACCAGCGCGGATCAATATTGTTCCCCTGCTGCATACCCAGCCAGACACGGTTTATGCCCCGGTAGGGCTGGCCAGTGACGGCATTGACCGGGCCTTCCGGTATCTGGCCAGGTTCCCAGGGAACAACCCATGGAGCAGTACCGTCCCTGAGCGCTGCGATAACCTGTTCAGCTATCTGCTCAGGGTACGGTTTTTTGTTTTCAGCCATGGCTTACACCTCTTCTTGTTCCCCTGTAGCCCCTTCCAGGGCATCGACCTCGCTCATGGCTGCATCAGAAAAGGCTCCCATGTGGGCAGCCACATCAGGATCAACCGGGATGCTCATTCCGGGGTTCTCCTCAAGCTGCTGGTATACTGCTTCTGCTGCTGCATTCAGATACGCCTTGTCTTGATCCATTTTATCCTCTCTTTTTGAATGTGAGTACAGGCCGCGCCTGGCGCAAGCTGCTCAGGCTGACCAGACCAAAATAACGGCCATCAAAGCTGCCCTGGTGATGCAGGGAAAGTGTTAATGCCTGACCAGCCGGGATAATTCCGGCTGTGAGTTCAGGCTTTGGCATGGGCCGTCCCTTGCTGTCCACGTCCCGGGCTGCACTGCCAGGAATTATCTGATGGTTGATGCTGATTAAACCGTCTGCACCGATGCTGACCAGATCACCAGGCAGACCGTAGACTTCCTTGCCCAGGGCGCGAAGAGCGCCAGGACAAGTGCCTGGCCCTGCATATTCCCGCACCCGGGCCAGCTTGATAAAACGCTCTGACTCCAGGCAGAAAAAAACAATGCTGCCGCGTTGTGGTCTTTCATCTGTCAAGCGGTACAGGCCCAAGGGCAGGCTGGAGGTGACATTGACCCGGTAACCGCAGGCCCAGACAACAGAAAACATGACAAGAACACTGCTTGCGATCCCGGTCAGCATCACAACTTTTCTGTTCATGCCTGGCCTTCCAGATGCGCAGGCAGATCATCGAGGTAACGCAAATAGGCTGCGCCTGCTGATTCTTCAGATACTGGCCCGGGTACTGCTGTGGTTTTTTCTTTTTTGGCGTTCTCTGCTTTTCCGGCTGGCGGCATGGAGGCTCGTGCCAGAAAGATTGGGTCAACAAAATGCAGAATCTGCCTGCCATAGATGGGCGCATGTCCGGCAGTAAAAATCAGCATATCACCGGGTGCAATATGGCTTTTCTTCTGCCACCAGCCGCTTTGTTCCTTGTGGATGCCGGGCAGACGCAGGCATTCATCCGGGGTTAAGAGCGGCCTGGCGGTCTCCTGAATACTGATTGAGGTGCCCCCGCCGCCCTTGCCTGTGGAAATGCTTTTCTTGCGCTGCACCACAGTGGTGGTACCGGTTAGCTTGGAAAGATATTCAGCGGTTTCGGGCAGGTTAGGCGCATAGGCAATGCGCACCTGGCAGTTGGCCATAAGGGCATTGTCCTGGCCGTAGGCAGCATTGAGCTGCTTGGTGTCCTGCAAAATGAAATAACCCTTGATGCCGTAGCCTGCCATAAAGGCAATGGCCCGCTCAATGATTGCCAGCTTGCCGAGACTTGTGAACTCATCGAGCATCAAAAGCAGCCGGTGTTTGTAGGCAATCCTGGTGCCGCCTTGGCCAAACTCCATTTTTTCAGTGAGACGGCCAAGCAGTTGATTGGTGAAAATACGAAAGAGCGGCCGCAGCCGGTCAATATCAGCAGGGGAAATAACCAGGTAAAGATTGATTGCCTTGCCCTGGTTCATGAGATCGCTAATGCGAAAATCGCTGGCACCAATATTCCAGGCCACCACCGGATCACGGTACAGGGCAAGGTTGGCGGTGGCCGTGGAGACCACGCCAGCCATTTCCTTGTCTGCCTTGGCCAGCATGCCGCTGGCAGCAGAGGCACAGAAGATGTGCATGGCTTCAGCCAGTTCATGGCTCATGCCTGGAAACAGGGTTTGCAGATGTCTGGCATGATCTGTGTCAATAATTTCCTGAAACAGTTCCTTTGGCCCGCCTTCGCGCTTCGGGTCTTCCAGTATGACTGACAGGTCATACATGGTGGCCCTGCGGCCTTCCACAAGCTGCGTCATAATCAGGCAATGCAGGAGCACCCCGCCTAAAAAGCCAAAGGCTGCCTTGTTCCAGTAATCCCCCAGGCCCTTGCCGTCCGGATCGAGCACCATGGAGACAATCTGCTGCACATCAGC
>Ga0334886_1004827_pt1 | contig 10704 bp, 10 predicted proteins | sample GraSluR1_MG_9_FD_207232 | JGI IMG/M metagenome (GOLD analysis project Ga0334886, IMG submission 207232) | Sludge microbial communities from methane-producing bioreactor in Wageningen University, Netherlands - Granular Sludge_27_06-R1 | ecosystem: Engineered > Bioreactor > Anaerobic >...
AAAGTGGATATAGTCCAGGTCGCAACACTTGGGTGGATTCAATTTTATACGTCACCTCATATTTGTGTTTGTATTTGGATGGACCGAATCATCTAAAAATCTTCCGTCAAATGCGTAAGTCCTATTCACTTCACGTCTCATCACTTCACGTCTCATCACCTAACGTCTCATCACTTCACGTCTCATCACCTAACGTCTCATCACTTCACGTCTCATCACCTAACGTCTCATCACCTAACGTCTCATCACCTAACGTCTCATCACCTAACGTCTCATCACCTAACGTCTCATCACCTAACGTCTCATCACCTAACGTCTCATCACCTAACGTCTCATCACTTCACTTCTCTTCACTTCACTTCTCTTCACTTCACTTCTCTTCACTTCACTTCTCAACGCTCCCCTTACTCGAAGAGGCCGAAGGCGGAAAGTTAATATCACTATCTCGATCGATGGAGAGGCCATGACGATTCACTGGGCCGACGTGGCTGCGGAGAAGCTCGCAGGCGAGGGCCCTCAGACGGTCGCGACGGGGATCACCCCCTCCGGCCAGATCCACCTCGGGAACATGCGGGAGGTGATGACCGCCGATGCCGTCTACCGGGCCCTCCGGGACCTGGGGGTCAGCGCCCGGCTGATATACATCGCCGACAGCTACGACCCCCTCCGGCGGCTCTACCCCTTCCTCCCCAAGAGCTTCGAGGAGCATGTAGGAAAGCCCCTCTCGGAGATCCCCTGCCCCGAGGGGTGCTGCGCCAGCTACGCGGATCACTTCCTCCTCCCCTTCTTCGACTCTCTGGAGAGGCTCGGGATCCGCCCCGAGATATACAGGGCGGACAGGATGTACAAGGACGGCCTCTACGTCGAGGCGATCAAGACCGCCCTCGAGAAGAGGGACGAGATCGCCCGGATCCTCAAGGAGGTCTCCGGTAGAGACCTTCCCGCCGACTGGTGCCCCCTGGACGCGATCTGCCAGAGTTGCGGCCGGCTGAACTCCACCCAGATAGTTGCCTTCGACCTCGAGGGCGAGAGTGCCGATTACGTCTGCCGGTGCGGCCATGAGGGGACCGCATCCTTCAGGGGCGGGGGGAAGCTCGCCTGGAGGGTCGACTGGCCCGCCCGGTGGTCGATCCTCGACGTCACCGTAGAGCCCTTCGGCAAAGACCACGCCACCGCCGGAGGCTCTTACGATACGGGAAAGAGGATCTCCGAGGAGGTCTACCGCCGCCCCGCCCCTTACCCGGTCGTCTACGAGTGGATCCACCTGAAGGGGAAGGGAGCGATGCACTCCTCCACCGGGATCGTCGTGACGATAAGGGATATGCTGGACGTCGTCCCGCCGGAGGTCCTCCGCTACCTCATCATCAGGACGAAGCCGGAGAAGCACATCGAGTTCGATCCGGGCCTTCCCCTCCTCTCCCTCATCGAGGAGTACGACCGGCAGGCGGGAGAGGAGAGGGGCCTGGAGCTATCCCGGATCGGGGGAGAGGAGACGGCCCCCATACCCTACCGGCACATGGTGACGGCGGTCCAGATCGCCGGAGGCGACCCCGACCAGCTCTTCGTCGTCCTGAACCGGAGCGGCTACGACACCACCGACCGCGAGCGGATCCTCTCCCGGGCCGCCAACGTCAGGGCATGGCTCGATCGGTACGCACCCCCCTTCGTCAAGTTCGTCCTCCAGGAGACGCTCCCTTCAAAGGCCAAGGACCTCGATCCTGAGTTGAGGGGAGCCCTAGGCCTCCTGGCGGAGAGGCTCGGGGGGAAGGGCGGCGAGGAGATACACAACGAGGTCTACGCCGTCGCCGAGGAGAGAGGCCTGGATCCAAAGAAGCTCTTCGAGGCGATCTACGTCGCCTTTCTGGGGCAGAAGCAGGGGCCGAAGGCGGGGTGGTTCCTGGCGAGCCTCGACGCGGAGTTCGTAAAAGAGAGGCTCATCGCCGCCTCCGCCGACTAGATCGGACGGGGTCTGGGTGAAGAGGGGAGAGGAAAAAATATGGTCGAGAAGATATCCGTATACCTCGCGGGCCCCCTCTTCTCCAGGTCCGAGATCGATGGTGCAGGATATCTCAAAAGAGAAATCGAGGCGGCCCTGGGGGATAGGGTCGAGGTCGTCTGGCCCTTCGAGACCGCCTCAGGGACGACGGAGGAGATATTCCGCGCGAACCTTTCGGCCCTGGAGAGGTCTCCCCTGATGGTGGCGATCCTCGACGGAGCCCAGGTCGACGACGGGACCGCCTGGGAGGTGGGGTATCACTGCGCCCTCTTCGGAAGGAGGGCAATTGGGATCAGGACCGACATCAGGAAGGCGGGGGAGGCGTCCGAGTCTATCGTCAACCTGATGATCGAGCTCTCCTGCCGGGCTGTGGTCAAGGACGTCCCAGGGCTCCTCGCTGAGCTGGAAAGAGCCCTGGATGAGATGGTGATATAATCCCTTGAGGCATAACCTCTTCCGATGACGATTGCAAGGCCGATCCCCGGCGAGCCTCTCCTCCTGGTGGAGGGGGGCGAGAGGGTGCTGGTGGCAGCCGACCTCCACATAGGGATAGAGCACCAACTCTGGCTCGGCGGCGCCAGCGTCCCCAGCCAGAGCGGCAAGATGCTGGAGGGGCTCGCTGCCCGGCTCGAAGAGGTCTCCCCCGACCGGCTCCTCCTCCTGGGGGACGTCAAGCACAACCTGCCCTGGAATTCTCTTCAGGAGAAGACCGAGATCCCGGCATTCCTCAAGTCCCTTTCTCGCGTCGCAAAAGTCGAGATAGTCGTCGGAAACCACGACGTAGGCATATCCCACCTCGCTCCGCCGGAGGTGGAAATCCATCCTGCCACAGGGGTCGTCATCGATGGGGCTGGATACTTCCACGGCCATACCTGGCCAGACCCCTCGGTCTTCGAGGCGGAGATACTGGTGGCGTCCCACCTCCATCCTGCGGTGAGGCTCGCCGACCGGATCGGCTCCGGCCCCCCCGAGAGGGCCTGGGTGAGGGCCCCCCTCTCGCCGGAGGGGCTCTCGGAGGAGTACGGCCAGAAGATCTCAGGACCCGAGGTGACGATCGTCCCCGCCTATAACCCCCTATGCGGAGGCTACCCCCTCGACGCCGCCTCCCGGGAGGAGAGGGGGCCCCTTCCCAGGATCATTCGCCTCGATGAGGGGAGGGTCTACCTCCTGGACGGAACCGACCTCGGAAGGCTGCAGCGGGTGAGGGCTATCCAGGCGAAGATGACGGGAAGGGGGCGCTGAAAACGGTTATATCCCCCGCCCCCATCGTCCAGGTCATGGACGAGAGAGAGAGGCTTTTGGAGCTGTTGAGGACGAGGGCTCTTCGGAGGGGGAAGATCACCCTCTCCTCGGGGAGGGTGAGCGACTACTACGTCGACGCCCGAGAGGTCGTCCTCCATCCGGAGGGGGCGTACCTGACGGGGAGGCTGATCCTCGATATGATAGACTCTGAGGCGGCGGCCGTCGCCGGGATGACCCTGGGAGCAGACCCCATAGTTGCGGCCGTATCCGTCGTCGGCCACCTCGGTGGGAGGGACCTTCCGGCGCTGATCATAAGAAAGGAGGCCAAGGGGCACGGTACCGGAAAGTTCGTAGAAGGGCCGACCCTACCCCAGGGGTCGAAGGTGGCGGTCGTCGACGACGTCGTAACCACGGGCTCGTCCCTCATAAAGTCCATCGAGAGGCTGAAGGGAGAGGGCTACGAGCCGATCCAGGCGATCGCCATCCTCGACCGGGAGGAGGGGGGAAGCGAACGGCTAGCCGACGTCGGATACCGCCTCGAGTCGATCTTCACAAGGTCGGAGCTTCTGGAGGAGACGACCGTCTAGACCACCGTCAGAAGCCTGCCGTTCCTGTCACCGCACCTGATGTAGCGGGACCGACCCTCTTCGTCGGTGTAGATCACCTGGGATGATATTGCGTACTGGCCCGGGCTCTCGCCCCTAACCGGATAGTCGACGGACGCCGAATTTCCCGGCGGTATATTCACGGTCCTGACCCCCGGATCGAGGACCAGAAGACCATCGGGGACCCCCGGAACTACGCTGACGTCCAGGGCAGACTCCCCGGTGTTGCCGAGGCGGAGCGTCACCAATACATCTTCCCCCACACCCACATGGTAGCGGTCAAGCCCCTGCTCTACGTGGATCCCCACCACCAGAAAGACCAAGAGGACCGGCACCAAAGGAACCGTCTTCATCGAACCGAACTAGGGCCCCTCCGGAATTTAAAGGTAGCTTTCATATAAGAGCTACGTGAGACCTCCGCACCCCCTTTTCGTCCTCGTCCTGGTGGAGAGGGGATACAAAAATACTTATCATGGCGAAGACTTTTCTACCACCGATGGACGTTTCGTACTCGGTCTGGCGCGAGGTAGCGGCGGAGAGGGAGACGGTGAGCGGCGAAAGCTTCTCCTTCCTCTTCGACCGACGGTATACCAACCGCCTCAACAGGATGAGCCGGGTATTCTTCGAGGCTTATGCCAGGGCCACAAGAGAGGTCGCGGCGGAGGAGGACCGCTTCCCGAGCCTCAGCGAGATCGAGTCGAGGATGGATAGCGGCGCCATATACGCCTACAAGGACCGGCTGATGAGGTCCACCGGTTTCTTCGAGGAGGTGAAGATCTCCGGGATATCCTATCTCATACCCAAGGCCAGACGGTTCGTCGACGAGACGGGGACCTATACCGACCTCATTTTAGACCTGGAGAACGGAGAGGTCGTCTTGCCCAAGAGGGATAAGCCCTCGGCAGGTCCGCGGACCGAGGAGCTGGGCCCCGAAGGAGACGAGACGGAGGACGAAGAGTACGATCTGAAGGGGGGGTCAGAGGGGTTGGTGGAAGGAGAGCCCCCCGCTCCGCTGGAGGGATCCGACGTGGGGGGGCGGCAGGAGCCGGACCGCCCCACGGCGCCTTCGACCGAAGAGGCTGAACCCCGGGGCGAAGAAGAAGAAGAAGAAGAAGCGGCTGATGGAGAAGACGAGAGAAAGCCTCCCGGCGCGGAGGAGGCGGGGGCAAAAGAAGAGGCGAGGCCCCAGCCGGTGGCGCCCCCTGAGGAGCCCCCCCTCGAGCCGGAGGAGAAGAAGGCCGAAGGGACGATGGGAGCCGAAATCCCCACGGAGGAGACCTCCGAGGCGGCGGAGGATGAGACCGAGCCCGTCGCCTTCGTCGAGATGGAAAAGCCGGAGGAGATCTTCGGCCCGCAAGCCTCCGGGGTGGAGAGGGAGCCACCGGCAGATAAGACACCTCCTCCGGCCTTTCATCCGAGGACACCGCCGAAGAGGCCGGAGAAGGGGTCTGGTGGATGGTGGAGGGATAGGAAGGCCCTCGTCATCGCCGGCATCGCCCTCCTCCTCATCGTAGCGGGCTTTTACTTATGGACCCCCGAGGCGCCGGAGCCTCCGGCGATCCCGCCGCCGCCGTCGGATTTCGTCAGCTATTCCGCCTACCTGACAAACGCCTCCGGCAACTCCTATCTCAACCTGTACATAACAAACCCCAAGGGGCTGGAGAGCAAGGTGGAGCTCGTCCTCCCCCCGGACGTGGACAAAAGCATCAGCGCCACCGGCGGGATAGTAACGATATATTACACCAACAACACCGTCATCCAGCTCGTCTCCAGCAACAACGCCAGCGTCTCGGTCGCCCTCACCGACGAGTACATCCTCGTCCCCGTCACCTTCAACCTGGCGATACCCGAAGGTTACGAGTCGTCGGTCCTAGTCTACGACAAAGACTATAGGGTCAGCAGGACCAACAGCACCATAAACCTCTGGTCCAACACCACCGCAGACCCCCTGGAGTTCGATCAGATCTACAATGTCAAGAGAGCATCTGGCGGTCCCGGTACCGAGGAGAGAGGCCCAGAGAACGCTACAGCGGGCCCGCCGACTGGGCCTCCTGGACCCCAGACGTAAGACCGTCTCAAAGGGCGAGATGGTAGAGATACCCGTGACCTCCGCCCCGCCGGGGATGGAGGTCGTCCTCCAGGACGCCCCCGAGTTTTACGAGACCATTCCAGACCTCGCCGCCTTCTTCGGCGAGGACATCTGCGCCGAAGAGAGGAACCTCCTCCCCCGGGGATGGTCGATCCTGGGGAGGGTGATCGCCGTCAAGATCGACCCCCGGATCCATCACCTCAAGGGGAGGATCGGCGACGCCCTCCTGGCGATCTACCCCCGCTGCTCCTCAGTCCTCCTGGACAGAGGCGTCGATGGTTCCTTCCGGGAGCCGGACCGAGAGCTCATTGCAGGCGACCCCGCCACCGAGACGGTCCACCGGGAGGACGGGGTCGCCTTCAAGCTCGACCCCATGAAGACGATGTTCTCGCCAGGGAACATGCGGGAGAGGATGAGGATGGGCCGCCTCGGCAGAGGCGAGACCGTCGTCGACATGTTCGCCGGGATCGGCTACTTCACCCTCCCCATGGCGGTCCACTCCCGCCCCAAGAGGATCGTCGCCATCGAGATCAATCCGGTCGCCTTCGGCTACCTCGTCGAGAACGTGCGGCTCAACGGCGTCGATGGAATCGTCGTCCCCATCCAGGGCGACTGCGCCGTTGCCACCCCAAAGGGCGTCGCCGACCGGGCCGTGATGGGGTATGTCGGGACGACGGACCACTACCTCGACGCCGGGATCGCCGCCCTCCGGACCGGTGGAGTCCTCCACTACCACCAGACCGTCCCCGAGCGGCTCTATCCCGAAAAGCTCGAAGAGGATCTGACGGAGGCAGCGGAGCGGGCGGAAAGGTCGGTGCAGATCGAGAGGCGGGCAAGGGTGAAGAAGTACTCGCCGGGGATGCTCCACGCCGTCATCGACGCCCGGGTCAAGTGATCGAATCGAGTTACCGAATCGAGTTGCCGAGTCGAGTTGCCGAGTCGAGTGACCTAGTCGAATAATTATTATCCTATAAGATCAATAACCATCTTCGGTGATCATTTTGAAGATAAGATGGCTGGGCCACTCCTGCTTCAGGATCGAGGACAGTTCGGGGAAGGTCGTAGTAACAGACCCCTTCGACGAGGCCGTCGGCTACCCCCTCCCGAGGATCAGGGCCGACGCCGTCACCGTCAGCCACGACCACCACGACCACAACAACGTCGAGGCCCTTCAGGGCCGACCGGCGGTGGTGAAGGGGCCGGGAGAGAAGGAGGCCGCCGGGATCAGGTTCGAAGGCGTCCAGACGTATCACGACGAGGAGGAGGGTGAGCTCCGGGGCGATAACACCATATTCTGCTTCGAGATGGACGGCGTCAGGATCTGCCACCTCGGCGACCTCGGCCATCTCCTCAGCGAAGAAGACGCCGCCGCCCTCGGCGAGGTGGACGTTCTGATGATCCCCGTCGGCGGGGTCTACACCATCGACGCCGTTGGCGCCAAGAAGGTCGTAGGCCAGATAAAGCCGAAGGTGGTCATCCCGATGCACTTTATGACCCCGGCCCTCACCTTCAAGGTCGACCCTCCCGACCGGTTCCTCTCGGGCCAGAAGGTCGAGAGGCCGGCCACCACCTTCGAGGTCTCGAAGGAGAGGCTTGCTGGAGAGGGAGATGGGCCCCTGATCGTCCTTCTCGACTACAGATGAGCTGGCGGGGGTGGGGGCCGGATCGACAGGTTAATACATGAAAAGCGAAATCTGGCGTGCTGAAGCCCGGTGATGTAGCGGTCAATCATACGAGGCTCTGGACCTCGTCACCAAGGTTCGAATCCTTGCCGGGCTACTTTACTTGATTTCATGTTATGCCATAATAGTACTAATACATTTCCGCAACAGAAAACGCAACATCGTATCCAATTAGGTTCATACAATTTTGCCAGATGGTTTATAATTATATTTATTTAATTAACAGTTCATCGGATAGAATACATGAAAAAGGGTTCAGAAATAAAAAAACGTAAATGTGATCATCCCTATTTGGAAAATACGGGATGAATATATACGCCATCTGCAACTTTATCCAAATTATCATTTATAAATCTATCCCAATTTATTTGTTGATAGGTTGCTCTCGTCATTGTGTAGACCGTCCCGGTTGTAGTTGATGTTTGGCCATATTCATCAATAAGGGAGATTGTTGAGGTTACTGTAACCTTATCGACTCGTGTATCTTTGAAAAGACTCTTGAAAATATCGATGGAGTGAATTTTAGCACCACGTAGCATCCAGTCGTTGTTTAAGTTATCCCTCATCTCTCTGGTGATAGCAACGTTGCCCCTATTTACTCTAACTTCTGCAGCCTTTTCAGTATTAGATAGCAAATCCTTAACGCTGGCTACATCTAAGACGCCGGAACCGTCCCTGACTTGTGTATTTGGGGTGATAGTCGCAACAGGTGCCGAAGTCGTTTTTATATTTTCTTCTTCTGCCTTTGCTGCAGGTGTAGATTGAGCTATAGTAGTTTTTGGCTCCTCTTTTTTTACTGTGGGTACTGCATAATCCCTTTCCCGACCAGTACCGCAATGGTCAATCAATTCCTTCTGCCTTGGTGTAAGGTGAGTAGCTCCATTTTGCCAATAAATAGTTCTAGCCCTATCAAGTTCGTCTTTGACAGCTCTACAGTCTATTTCCTGCTTTGTGGAAGTAGATATATCCAAATCTTGAGTAGAAACGGTGGTAGTAGTGGTAGTAGTAGGACTATCATCAACGCCAGGGCTGGGCAGAATAGCTCCCAAAACTGTGATTACTAGAAATATATACAACAGATAACCAGATAGACGTATCGATTTATGGCTGCTCTTAAGTAAAGGAAGTTTTTCCTTAAATCCCATGTGAAATACCTCTCCAGGCTAAAGAAGCTTATTGAACTAAAACTTTTCGACATTGGACTAAACTTAAACCGATAGATTAATAATCTTCTAACAAAGAAATATAACCCGGTGGGATCAAACTGGCGGCGGCGCACCCCGCAGCAGAGCTGCGGAGCATTCGATAAAAAATTAATTGAAGCTTAAATTCTCCATAGATCGCCCAATGTCTCAATTAAGTACTCCTGTCGTTTTTCGATAACATCCGGAGTCCATTCTGTTTCTTGTAGAACTTGTGTAGTTAAAACGAAAGGTGATATTCCTCTATCAGTCGCAAAATATTTTCGTTTTTTCGTATCGAAATCATAGTTTCGTGATTGACTGTTTTTTCTTCGTGATAATAAGACTAAATTGCCTAACTTATGAACAAATCTCTCTCTTTCTTCCTCTTCTGGAAACCAATCAGTCCAAATACTGGGAATTTTTGGGTTTTGTGGCAATACATGTTCTACAGTTGTAGATGCATATTCATATGATGCATTCCCATCGGAAAGGGCCGAGTCAAGTCGAAGTAATATATATCGAGGTACATTTTTAATTAGATAAATATTACTATTAAGAGTATTTAAGATCTCGTTTCTTTCTTGATTTGTGAGCTGTAATGGGGAATTCGATTGATAGAGATCATCTCCATCTTGAATAGAGGCTAACAACTTGCCATAGCGATCAACACGCTGGTTGACATTCACACGCATGATCATTAAACCTGCGGCAAGGCGTTCTAAGTCTGTAAAGAAATCCACTAACATAGAAGGTTTATCTTTATTAATTGAGAAATATGATATTGCTGGCGGGATCCAATCGAAGTTATCTATTCTATTTAGCCACTTTAAAAGCGAGTTCGTATCATCAGCATATTTATAACTTTTATAGGATGAATTCTTGATAATATCAAACGCATTCGCATACGGTATTAAAGTATTGTCAATAAAATTCTTAGGGTCTTTTTTCGGATTGACGTGCTGGTGAATTTCTTTTATCAATGAATCTCTAGGTTTGTTTTTTCGGTAAATCATTCGTATGTGTGCAAATAGATCACGAAAAGTATCTCTACCTAACGCTTCTTCTAGATCTTCCCATTTATCGGTATATGGTTCTTGTTCATTCTGAGAAATCACACCAATAACATCTGCTTTAAGAATATCAGTAAGTGATAAGTCTAATCCACGATCATTAAGTATGGAGAAAATGCGGTAGGCAGATTCAGAATCAGGAGTTGATACAGCCACCATGAAACAATGGTTTATTATGAACTGGGCCAATAGTTTCAGCTGATCCTCAGGAAGGTTTTCTAGGCGTTTTAAGAAAAGAAGAGAGTTCTCTAATATGTTAAGCTGACTATCAGAAAGTCCAGTCCGGTCGATCTCTTGTAATTTTTCAATCCCATTTTCGTCTTGAACATATTCCTTAAAAAATTCAGCATCTTTATCCCTTAGTGTTAAGCGATAACGGTTTGGCGTACCTTTTATATCGTTTCCTTGTTCATACAAAAATGGAGTTATACTATTTGCGTTTTTTGGGGATAGTAACGATCGAAGGGATGATAGAAGTATGGTAAGTGTAGCTAAACGCTGTTGTCCATCTACTATTTGGGCACTAGGACTATCGTCTTTAATTAGTACTATACTTCCTAGAAAGTAAGGATTTAAATCAGTTTTATCTTCACCATAATTTTCCATGAAATCTATTAGATCTTCTAATAATTCTCCCGAATGCTCAGTTGTCCAAGCATAAGGACGCTGATAGCTGGGTATGGTAAAGACAAATCTATCACTAAAAATTTCGGTAGTGTACTCGTTTCATTGAATTGGCACCCTGAATGTCATCAGTTCTTTGATGGTCCAGACGTGATCAACGAGTCCTTCAGCCATCGCGGGAGTTCTCTGCATCCATCTCTTTCTACCTTGAT
>Ga0334886_1004829_pt1 | contig 10700 bp, 9 predicted proteins | sample GraSluR1_MG_9_FD_207232 | JGI IMG/M metagenome (GOLD analysis project Ga0334886, IMG submission 207232) | Sludge microbial communities from methane-producing bioreactor in Wageningen University, Netherlands - Granular Sludge_27_06-R1 | ecosystem: Engineered > Bioreactor > Anaerobic > Unclassified...
TATTCACGAAGAATTCGATTCCCTGTTTCTGTCGTTGCTCTTAATTTGATATTTTCCCCTAAACTAAATTGATTTACCTGCGCAAGCTCCTGAGGAAGGATTATATCTCCGGGTGAACTTAGCCAAGCTCCTTCTAGTTCTATTTTAAGATCTTGGTAAAACAAGGAATCTGCTTGAATCCCCAATACCTCCCAGCTGCCCTGTTTTGTTTCCACTACACCGCCTGCAGCAGATTCAGCATAAGTAAAACTCAGAGGTACACTCGGTACTTCATATGTGATTTCCTTCCATTGATTTTGCTCCCAAGATCGTACTGTTTTTCGCATGAGCGTAGAATCAAGAGGTTTTGGTAGTTGATTCAGCAGCAACGGTGGTGTTCCTTTCGGCAATTTCACCAATAAGTCATATGGGAGTTCCAATCTCTGCATTTCTATTGTTGCTTTCGTTTGTTCACTGATCAACATACTATGATAGAAAATGCTCAAGGTAGTTGTCAACATCACTAGAATTACAATTACGGATAATCTACCCCACCAACGCTTGATATTTTTCTGTACCAACTGCAGAATTGCAAGCAGGTTATTAATGCTACTTTTATTCATCGCGCAATACCTCCATAACCGATTTAGAGGCAATCTGCAGCCCTGGTACGAATGAAAAGAGCGCTGCACAACCGCATGTAATTGTTAAGACATAGGCGCTGTTTACTAAAACACCCCATACAATTTGAAGACCACTTACCGAATTGCTGAATTGGTTCAAAATGTTTGGTATACTCACAATGAGATACCCACTGCTTGCTCCGAGAAATGTAATCAAAACCGCTTCAGACATGATCATTGTGACAATATCTGCCTTTTTAGCTCCAATGGATTTCAAAACAGCCATTTCTCGTTTTCGTTCAATAATCAGAATTAAGATATTCGCTGTAAGTAACAAGGCCGCATTAAATAAGACAAGTGTTACAATGGGCACCCTTAAGTCTGCTATTATAACCCCTTGGGTGTTGGCCTGTTTGGTTTCCTTAAGTGCACTTAAGCGAGCTGCAGGTACTCTGCTAAAAGCTTGCTCCGGTTCTATGAGGAATTGATTTAGCATCCACTCATTTTGCACAGGGATACTATTGACTTGAATATTGGGATACTGCTCACGCAATGTGTAAACAATATCTTCAAGATATGTCAGAGTGTCAACCTGCAAAATATACTCTCCAGGTAAGTACGTTTGTTCAAGGGCAACCGTTCCCCAAATTTCCTTCCAAGTAGATAAAGGAATGTAGATGTCATTATGATATCCGTGAATCTGTTCGGTTTTCAATTCTCCCACAACAAAAAAATCTACATCCCTGGTATGAAGCGCCACTGAACCGATGATTTCGAAGTCAACAGTTATCGGATTTAGCCAATCGATTTCCTTCCCTTTGACCGTCTCGACAATTCGAGGTATTTCGATTTGCACCATATCCCCAACTTTATGGCCAGCAACTCCGGGTGGTAAAACTTGGTTCGTAGAAATAACAGCAACATGTCTATTATCATCAGAGTCTTCAAACCATCTTCCAGAGTCAACATAGGATGCGAGAGACCTTTCAGCCATATTCTCCTGATTCAGGCCTTTACCATAGAGTGAAACCTTTGAAACAATAGAAGATTCCCCGCTTCCTTCAATGAATTGCTCAAAAGCAGGTAATCGATAAACAGGATAAACTCCAGAGATACTAGGTTGATCAAGGAGCTGCTGCTCTAAATGTAGCCAATTTTCATCGTCCATGCTTGAACCGGTCATATACCCTTTTTGCTCATAACCAGTATAAAAGAAGCTTAGGTCTGTAAATGGGTTCAGAGTCTCAATAGAAAATTCGAAATCCGTAGGATTACTAGGAATTTCGCTCACCAGCTTTTGTTGGTACACACTAATTTCGCCCCCCAGCATTTGTCTCAATGGCTGGCCGGCGCCTTGACTATACCCGCGTCCGAGCGTTAATACATAGGCCAGAAAAGCGGAAGCAAATCCCATCGAAATGATTGCCAAAAGACTTCTTGCTAAGTTTCGCCACGCATTCTTTGCTCCAAGTTTAAAAAACAAATACATCACCTCGTTAAGCATTTGTCTACTATGCGGTTATCCTAGGTGTGAATATAGTAAATCAGAAATAACTTAACTGCTTCTGACTTTGCATTTCTTAGTTTCAATGCCAAAGAACCTAATTCGAAAAATTACGACCTAATTATAGCTCAGACAGATAAACAAGTCAACCCATCTTATTACTACAATATATAATGAATTTATATTTTAGTGCAATTCTTCAGTTAACTATAACTACGAATTCTCTCCCATTCCGGGAAATGGTCGTCTTCTGACACCGCAATGCTTACCATTCGATACACGGTGGTCCAGCTGTTTGATTGCGAATCCATGCATCGATAAACCAGCCAGTTCTGCATCCCTAGCTTCATTCAACAGGTTCTTCGCGCATGTTAAACTTTCTTCCACTTTATATAGGTACGTAACTAGGAGAATGTTCATTTCTTCCCTGGTACTATAAACCTTGCATTTATCGACTTTCACTACCATCGCCAAATCTATAACCACCTATGGATAAAATAATTTTATCCATAGGTGGTTATTTTTTTGCTTGAAATACAGTTTTTAATCAGCTGTCTTAACAACACCAAATCTCAATATTTCAGGAATTTGGTTGAAATCATACTCTCGGTCATACTGAATATTCCATTGAAAATATCCACCCTGTCCGGATCAATGTTCCAGTCAGTCCGGACCTCGATTCCAATTTATCCTTGCAAACAGCTTTCGTCTAACAGAAAATCAACGAGTCCAATCCGGAGAATACCATTCTCATCCGTCCAGCGTTTTCCGTACGATTTTGAAACGACTATTTTCTGAAAAGAATCGTTCACGGCCTTCAGAGAGCGCAGCTCGCTGTCTTGCTTTTGCTTGTCGTCCATACTCAGCGCAGACTGGATATATACCATTTGGGAGCCCTTTCTGGCAATAAAGTCGATTTCTAAGGATTTCTGTGCGCGTTTACCGTTGGGTTTTGACTCTGTAACCGTTACAACGCCTACATCCACCTGATATCCGCGGACGCGTAGTTCATTGTACAGAAGGTTCTCCAAGATGTGGGTTTCTTCCTGCTGGCGAAGACCCAGGCGAATATTGCGTAGACCGACATCCGTGCAGTAGTATTTTGAGGGATATTCAAAGTAACGCTTTCCTTTCACATCATAGCGCTCGGACTTTGAAAATAGAAAGCTGTCTGTCAGATAACCCAGATAGCTGCTGATGGTTTCCGAGTTCGTCTTTTCTGTTTTATGGCTGTTGACCGTGCGGGCAATTTTACTGGCATTGGTTAGAGAGCCAACGGACGAGCACAGGTTGGTTGTCAATTCCCGTAAGACCTGTGGCAGACCGATTGAGTAGCGTTCCTCAATATCTTTGAAATAAATTTCTTCAAACAGCTCATTCAAATATTGAAACTTTTCGTTCTCTGATTCAAGCCGCAAAAGGTAGGGCATGCCGCCGTATGTCATATACTCGTTGTAAGCATCTGCCTTATCCAAGCCGGACACCTCATAAAATTCGCCGAAGGACAGCGGATAGATATGAACCACATCGCCCCTGCCGCGAAATTCAGTCATGACATCCTTGGAAAGCAATTTTGAATTGCTCCCGGTCACATACACATCCACATTTTTCAGATGAAGCAAGCCGTTCAACACGCTATAGAGACGGGGAGGGTTCTCTTTGTCTTTGAGCTCTGCCTTTGATATAGCGTATTGAACCTCGTCTAACAGCAGGTAATACTTCTGCTCCTTGTCAGTGCATCTATTCCGCACATGCTCAGACAAAATATCCGGAGATCGGAAGCGAACATTTTGATCGTCATCAAGCGCAATGGCAATCACATGATCCTCATTCACGCCTTCGTTTATCAGGTACGCTTTGAACAATTCGAACAATAAGGTGCTTTTGCCGCAGCGGCGAATGCCGGTGATGATTTTGATTCTTCCATTCCACTGTTTTTTGATCAGCTGATTCAAGTATCTTTCACGTCTTATCATCTTTTCACCCGCTTTAAAGTCTACATGTCGACTTAGTTCCGATAAGTACCATAACAGACTTCTTGTCTAAAGTCAATCGATATGTCGACATAATTCCGAAAAGAATTGTAAAGATGGACTACATAGAGACTGAAAATAGTTTGTGCTTTTGCCAATCCGATTCAATAGATGTATAATTGAATCGGAGAGGTGGAATCGCAATGGCACCCGAGATTCGAAAACTGATTTATACAACGAACCTAATTGAAAGAAAGAGCGGCCGTTTAGCCGCTGATTCCTGATTGTTAAATCATTTTAAATAATAATAATATAAGCGAGGAGTTAACCCGTTTTCAGTTTCAACATGCTCAAACCATGTAAGTACATTTCCATTATGAATTATTGGGTGATTGACTTGATGACCTTCTTCCATTTTAATAAGATGATATACGAGTTGTTGTCTATAATCCAAAAATGCTAATGAATCAATCATTGGAGCATCCCAAGTACAATAATCCATATTACAACCAGATACATAGAGGGGATTATACTTACTATTTGAATAAATTGAAAAATTGCTGTTAATTTTCAATTTCCATGTCATATCTGTTAAATCTAAAACAACAATTTCAGCATCATAAAAAGTTACATTTGGTTGATTCGTTGCAATTAGGTAGCCATCGGTCAAGGTTGGGTTAATAACATTTTCTGGTGTTAATATTTTCTTTTTCTCTCCGGTATTTAAGTCATACAACACACAAAATCCATCATAAGTTGCATCTTCATTGATATAAGCTTCTGGCCATGTAATCAAATTTCCATAAATGCTGGGAGCACCTAAAGCATTATGGAAAAGGTCTGATTTTAATTCTTCTATAATCTTTATCTCTTTACTAGATATTTGGTAGGTTTTTATTACTGGTACAATTGTGTTTTGAGTATTTTTTGCAAAACCAGGGTAAACAATATAGTCGCCATCTATATCTAGTAGCATTGGGCATAAATATCGGTGTAGATATTTGGCATTAACGCGTAACCCTTGATCATAATCAATTAAAGTCTTTTTTCCCGTTTTCACATTTAAAAGGTATACTGCCCAGTCAGAACCCATTGTTGGATCAGGTAGCGTTCTAGCATTTGGACATTCAGACCAAACTAAGTAGGGTTCCTGATAAATTGCAAATTTTATTTGACGATTGCGGTCGTCCATTATGTTTTCAACAAGTATTTTTTTATTCCCTTTTTTGGGTATAGAAACTAAATCATATGTTGTACCGTCTTCAATCATAATTAAGTTCCGATTTTTATCGAACCCAAGGAAATATGCAGTACCAGTGTAATCAAGATAGTCTGTCTCACCGACCACCCCAATCTCCTCTAAAATGTCTTCTATATTACCTTGTTGAATTTGCTCATTTACTAAATAGTCAAGCTTTGTTTCTAGAGGAGTTGGTTCCGGTATATTTTCTACTGTTATTGGGGGCTTAACAGGCTCTTCTTGTGGTGCCTCGGAACTGCTTTGAAAAATATCATTACAACTTGCCAGAGAGATAGTAATCATTATTAAACCGAACAATTTATATAGCTTTTTCATAGTTCACCACTTATTTCTAATATACTAGACCTCTATCGTTTGTTAAAATAGCCATTCGCTGGAAAGTAATCGTAACATGCCTTGTAGGTAGATACATATCTACTTCACGAATTGGATCGAAATATAAACAAATTCGAGCCGAGGGGTCTGTAATACTGATTGCATTGAAGAGCAACTCTTCTGTAGTCATCCGAAGAATGCTAGACTTTACGACTTTTTAAAAGAGGCTTCACTAGTCTCCAGTTCTATTTTCCAAAATAACCTTTGAAAATATGGTTACATTGTTTTTCATAATGTCTTCTTCGAAAACATTAACAACAAGAAATTCATTGCGATATAACCTGATTATCGGTCCAGTGTCCTGGGAATCGCTATTTGGTTCAATATCACATCGTAAAAGGTAGGCGTTGCCATCGATTAAATTGGTTATTGCGTAAGTCTCATCTTGATAATCTACAATGTTAAACCGCGTTCGATAGTTCGTACGAAGAGTAATGAATAAGCTAACCATTACTGCCAGACTGATTAAAAGTATTCCATAGCGGACTCTGTAAATGCGTTTTCTTAAGAAAATACCAATTATGTTCAGTACGAGAGCGAAGAATAGGACGATGAATCGATGCTCGACAAAACTCTCACTATATAGAGTGAATAATAGCAAAAACGTTATGATGCCGAGTATTATTTTGAACCTTTTGTTGTTTTCTAACTTTGTAACAAATGAAGGGTAACAAAAGAATACAGTCCATAGAAATGGTGTTGAACCAATTTCCATTAAGTCTCTTCTATAATAGGGTATGGGGGACTCTATGCTATAATATTTGAAGAAAAAGAAAAGGCAAATGTAGCCAATCCACATTCTTATATATAGAAAACCGAAATTAACCAAAAAAGCATAGACAGGATACTTCCAGTTGTTTTCCTTTGCTGCATTCACTTGGAAAACTCCTTCCTAAAGCAAATCAAACACAATTAGGCTTATGTATGTCTTTTATCTTCTCGATACTATATACAAGGCATATGCATCTGGGTTTGTGAGTTGACGATACCCCTGCGAATATGCCGGACCGTAGAAAACCAGCAAGGGTTCTTGATCTTCTGTTAACGCTAAGGTCAAATTATTTCTATTATCCCGTATCAAATTATTCGGACTGATTATAATGAAATCCATACTCCAATCAGGTTCGGATTTTTCAACAAGCGGTTTCAGTAATGTACAAGTCAGAATTGTTTGTTGTTTCTCCATTGGAATAACTTCCTCAACACGCTGTGTAACAAATCCTACATACTCATCCGAAACAAGCGCTCTGCGTAACCCACCGAGGTTGAATGGCACTGTATCGTTTTTTATAACTCCACTCTCTCCGTTTGCATGTATAAAAGCAAATTCTACCGGGTTGTTAACAGTACCTTCACCTTCTGTTACCAACACCAAATTTTTACCAATCACCATTTTGCTACTGCCAAACATGTTTTGCGAAATCACGGTTTGATTAGCAATGGAGTATATACCGTATCCGTTTTTTGCAGAATCGAGCTCATGATTCCAACTATAAACCAGTTCCTCGTCATTTATAAAAGCGATCTGGACCAGTTTGCTTAAAGTGGGTAATGTCAAATCTTCCATAGTGAGGGACCATTCCAATGACATCTGCAACTCATTCTTCTGTTGAATTTGGAAAACCTGCAGCGACTCACCATCAGGCGAAATGCCCGCCAACAAAGTAGCATTGTTATTGGCTGCAGAAATTGCAAAGCTTTCTTCCAAAGGAAGCTGTTGAATAACAACTTCGCCATTTTTGTATTCCCAAACATAGGCTTCTGTTAAATCAAAGAGGTTCTTTACCAAGAAACTATTTTGACTTAGTTGAACCCAAGAAGCTTGTTCTAATTGACTTACGGTAGGAGGTTGCTCTAGTCTTAATTCTCCCGATTTGATTAGCTTCTCTTCACTCCAGTCAAAAACATCGTATGAACAGCCCAAGACGGTTTCTCGAACCAATAAGACGACTTGATCATACAACCAGAAAATTCTGAGATTTTCCAGGTTTTCTTTTGCTGAGTATGGAAACGGCAGGGGTACCTCTTTTATGTCAGTATTGCCGTTATAAGCTTGTTCCGAGTTTTGACAAGCCGAGAGAACGATTATAATCATAAGAAGCAAGAAAACTAACCATTTCCTGTTTTGCTTCAATTCAATTCCCTACTTTCTGAACATCCGTTAAATTTAACGTTCATCTACCATTAGATTATTTATAACAAATTCGTCAATAATTGTCAAGATTCGCTACGAACTTGTAATGCCAGTTCCTATTGATCAAATATGATGCTCTTATGCAAACGATCGCAAATGAAGAACTACCCTGAATGCATCTGCAGTAAACATTAACTTCGCCAAATTCATAACCACCTATAGTTATCGTTTTTATCTATAGGTGGTTATGTTTTTGCTTGAATTTGGTTTGGAGGGATTTTTAGGGGGATCCATACTAGTGTTGACGTGAGCAGCCCCTACTTCAAAATAAGACTGATTTAACATTCAGCGTCATATTACCAAAATGAGTGCACCGCAGCCGAGTGAGCTTATGGAACCAAGCTCCGGACTCGGTGGGTAAATGCTGCCGAATATTTAATAATGCTTCATAAAAAGAAAGAGCGGCCGTTTAGCCGCTGATTCTTATTTGCTAATTCACTTAATATGATGATAATACAACTTAGGTTTTAAGCCGTTTTCTGTCATAACATGTTCATACCATGTCAATACTTTGCCAGGACGCAACATCGGATAATTGACTGTATGCCCCTCTTCCTTTCCAATAATTGTGTACAATAACTGCTGCTCGATATCCAAAATAGCTAAAGCATCTGTATCTGGACTTGAGGCATACCAAGCACACATAGTATCAATACATCCAGTAATAGAAAAAGGATTACGATCGTGTTTTGAATAGATAGATAGATTACTATTGACTTTTAATTTCCAAGTTAAATCACTTAGATCTAAAACTACAACTTCAGCGTCATAAAATGTCTTATTGGGTTGACTGGATGCGACTAGATAACCATTAGTCAATGTAGGATTAATTACATTGTCTGGAGTCATTATTTTCCTCGATTCGCCGGTGTCAATATTGTATAAGATGCAAAAGCCTTCATACAATCCGTCCTTTCTGAAGAAAGCTTCAGGCCAAGTAATAAAATTACCATAAATACTTGGTGTACCAAGTGAGTTATAGAAGGGATCGGATTTTAATTCTCCAATTATCTTGATCTCCTTAGTAGAAATCTGATAAGTTTTTACGACTTGAACAATGATGCCTTTGTCATTATTGGCGAAACCAGGATAAACAATATAGTCTCCATCAATATCCATATCCTTAGGACACAAATATGGGTTAGGATATTTTTGGTCAACGCGTAGGCCTTGATCATAATCTATTAGGGTGAGTTCTTTTGTCTGAATATTTAACATATACACAGCCCAATCTGCACCTTTGGTTGGATTTGGTATTGTTCTTGCATTAGGGCATTCAGACCATACAACAAAGGGTTCTTGGAAAACAGCATTATTTATTTCACGCTTCCGGTCTCCCATTACGTTTTCAAAAAGAACTTTCTTCTTTCCTTCTTTTGGAATAGATACGAGATCAAAAGTAGTTCCGTCTTCAATCATGATTAAATTACGATTCTTATCAAAGCCAAGGAAGGTTATTAAACCATTTTCAAAATCGAAATAAGCGGTCTCTCCCAACACACCACTCTCTTCTAAAACATCTTCAATATTACCTTGTGGGATCTGATCATTTATTAAGTATTCAACTTTTGTTTCTAAAGGAGTTGGCTCCGGAATATTTTCAACAGTAATAGGAGGTTTACCGGTATTCGTTTGATTCAAATCAGGAACATTTGTTGAAAGATTATTACATCCGGTAAGTACTAATCCAACTAGAAGAAACAATAGCTTTAGGGTTATTTTTTTCATAGAATCTCCTATAATTTAGTAGACTAGCCCTCTGTCATTAGCTAATATTGCCATACGCTGAAACGAGATTTCCACATGTCTCGACGGCAGATACATTTGACTTGAAGGAATCGAATCAAAATAAAGCAGTTTACGAGCCGAAGGGTCTGTGCTGTCAAACCCTTCTCCGGCAACATAGTGACCAATTTCGGATTGAGCATAACCTGTCCCTCTATCATAATATGTAAAATAAACTGATGAATCGTCCAGTTGATGACCATTAATAACCACACCGTAATTACCAAGTAAAGTCGTAATGGTTGCGTTTGTAAATTCCAAAGGCCAGGATGATGAAGTATTTCCATACATGGTAGTATAATTGAACCAATTTCCGTTAACACCATTATAAAGATTCAATGCCGGAGCTATATTGCTTAAATATGTGCCGTTGGTTAAGAAAATCATTTAAAATTCAATGGGTTTTTACCTCCTTATTCAATACAGCGTGGCCACGCCAAGGATTTCCACGCCTGTTTCGATTAGAATGCATGCACGGATACATAAACCCACTAAACGGTGTTTAATGTCAGTGAACCGAATACCTTTTCAGAATAGCAGAAGAAAACATCCGTTCATCTATCTGGTGACTTTTTGCCGTATAGCTCGATATAATTATATATATTTTAAATTAAATAGTCAATACAACAACTTTCTACATTGTGCAATTAATTTTGTATTTTGTGCAGGTGATTTCTTGCTTAATTTTTCGCCTTGTCAAGCTTCTATTGACTTTATCAACATTTTCTTCCGATTCCATGTTTAATTTTGAGCTTTTATGATATATTATGTAAGCATATTATATTTGATTGCATTAAAATTACATAATTAGACAAATATTAACTAAAACCGTGGAAACAGGGATGAAACCCAGCCGAATAGGTGGTCTCTCATTAATTGAATGGTCGTCTTCTGACACCGCAATGCTTACCATTCGATACACGGTGGTCCAGCTGTTTGATTGCGAATCCATGCATCGATAAACCAGCCAGTTCTGCATCCCTAGCTTCATTCAACAGGTTCTTCG
>Ga0334886_1004832_pt1 | contig 10695 bp, 3 predicted proteins | sample GraSluR1_MG_9_FD_207232 | JGI IMG/M metagenome (GOLD analysis project Ga0334886, IMG submission 207232) | Sludge microbial communities from methane-producing bioreactor in Wageningen University, Netherlands - Granular Sludge_27_06-R1 | ecosystem: Engineered > Bioreactor > Anaerobic > Unclassified...
CCAGTCGTCGCTTGCCGGCGGCGAGCCTATCGAATTGCCGCTGGACCCGGCGGCGCAGACTGTGTAGGGGGCTGAAAGAATTAGGGCAGGCACAAGGCCTGCCCCTACAGGTTAGCGCGGCGGGGGCATGGCAGCCGTCTCCACGCCCCCGTCTTCAGCCGGTGCAACGGTCGCCTCACTTGTCAGCGCCGTTAAGCTTGGGCGCTGCGCCTCGCCTTCCGTTTCGCCGCCCACGACCAGCGTCGTTTCAGCCTCGTTGTCCGTCTCGTCGCTCTCTTCGATGGCGCCGTCCGGGTCCACGATTACCCTGATGAGCCGCTCGCCGCTTTTATCCGTGGTGTCGTAGACTACGGACACTGTTTCGCCTTCGCCGGACTCGACGCTGGGGATCGTCTGGTCTTCGCCGATCGGTTCGGGTTCGTCAGCGGTGGCGTCGACGAAGCGCACGACGACGTTGCTCGCGTCCGCCTCGCCCGTGTTCGACACCGTAATCGTCACCGTCACCTGGTCGCCTGGCTGCGGCGCGGGCGGGTCGAAGGTGAACGTGTCGGAGATCACGGTTAGGTTGGGCAGTTCAACCGGGATCTCTTCCGGCGGCGATACGGTGAGGGACTTCTCCGCCTGGTTATCCGTTTCGTCCATCTCGTCGATCAGGCCGTTGGGGTCTACGACCACACGCAGCGTGCGCTCGCCCACCTTGCCCTCGGTGTCGAAGGCTACTTCGGCCCTGCCGCTGCCTCCGGCGGCGATGCCCGCGATCTTCTGGATAGAGCCGATGGGCGTTTCGCCGCCGTTGGTCACGTCGAGGAACTGCACCTCTACCGTGCCGGCGTCGAGCGCGCCCTGGTTCAATACCGTGGCGATGATCTTGACCTCTGTCCCTTCTGTGGGAGCCGGCGGGGTGAAGGCGATGTTGTCCGCCTTCATGACCAGATTGGGCGCGGGCGGCGGCGCGACGATGAGTCGGGCTACGGCGACGTTGTCGTTCTCGTCGGTTTCTTGGATCGTGTTGTTGGGGTCGACCGTGAATTGGATGCGCCGTTCGCCTTCCTTGCCGGTGCTGTCGTAGGCGACCTGGACCATGCCGCTCTCGCCGGGCAGAACGCTGTCCAACAGCCGCGGCTGGCCGATTACCTCCGGTTCGCCATCGGTGATGTCCGCCAGGACCACGACGACATCGGTTGCCGCAGCCGTGCCGTTGTTCAGCACGGTGGCGCGCACGGTCACTAGATCGCCCTCATTCGGATCCGGCGGATCGAACTCCACATTGCTGGAGAGGGCGACGAGATTGGGCGCGGGCGGCGGCGCCACGAACAGCGACTTCATGGCGACGTTGTCGGTCTCGTCCGACTCGGCGATGAAGTTGTTCGGGTCGATCGTGGCTTGAAGCGTGCGATCGCCCTGCTTGCCTGTCGTGTCGAACGAAAACTGTACCGTGGCGCTGGCGCCGGGGACCAGGCGGGCGATGGTCTGCGGCGCACCAACCGGTACGGCGCTGCCGCCGGTAACGTCCAACACCTGAACAACGATATCGCGCGCTTCCACCTGTCCGTGGTTGAACACGGCGACGCGCACGGCGACGCTTGCGCCCTCGGTCGGTGCAAGCGGGCTGAAGCCCATGTTGCTTGCCAGCGCCGTCAGGTTCGGTCGCGGGGCCGGGGAGATAGTCAGGGTGCGCTTGGCCGTGTTATCGCTGGTCTTCTCCTCTGGAATGAAGGCGTTCGGGTCAACCGTCACTTCGATCTCGCGTTCGCCCGTCTGGCCTGACGTATCGAAAAGCGCTTGGGCTACGGCGCTGCCGCCCGCGGGGATCGAGGGGATTACCTGCTGCGGGCCTATGGCCTTTTTGGTGTTTGTGGTGACTTCGCTGAACTGGACCTGTACACCGCTTGCGTCGGCGCTGCCCGTGTTGCGCACGACGGCGAAGATCGTCACGCTCTCGCCCTCCACCGGGGCCGGATCGCTGAAACTGATGTTGCCGGAGGTGATGGCGAGGTTGGCGATGGGCGGCTTGGCGACCGGCAGGGTGGCGGTTGCCTCGTTGTCGCTTTCGCTCGATTCGGGCACGCTGTTCGTCGGGTCGACGACGACCTGCACCTTACGGTCGCCGGCAGCTCCGCCCGTGAACGCGGCTACGTCATAGGTGACGCGCGCCACGGCGCTGCTGCCCGGCCCGATGGCTTCGAGCGTCTGCGGCTCGCCGATGAGGTTTGAGCCGCCGCCCGTCACATCGAGGAACTGCACCACCACTGACCGTGCGGCTGCGGTTCCGGCGTTGCGCACTGTGGCGTAAATTTCGACGGTGGATTGGTTGGTGACCTCGCTCGGGTCGAAGCCGATGCCTGTCGCCCGGATCACCAGGTTGGCGATGGGCGGCGGCTGCACGACAAGCGTCGCTACGGCGCGGTTGTCGTTCTCGTCCGATTCGCGCAAGAGGTTGTTCGGATCGGCGACGACCTGGATCTTGCGTTCGCCGGTGCGCCCTGCGGTGTTGTAGGCGATCTGCGCTACGCCGCTGGCGCCGGCCGGGATCGTGCTGATCACTTGGGTTTCGCCGATGGGCATGCTGCTGTTGCCGGTCGCATCGAAGAACTGTACGGCGACGTCGGTTGCGTCGTCGCCGCCGTTGTTCAAGATCGTGGCGGTGATTTGCACCTCGTCGCCCGGCTTGGCCGCGGCAGGGTTGAAGCCGATGTTTTGCTCGAGGGCGACGAGGTTGGGAAGCGGCGGCGGGGCCACCGTCACGGCTGCCGCCGCCTCGTTGTCGGCTTCGGAAGTCTCGACGATCGTCTGGTGCGGGTCGACCGCCACGCGAATGCGCCGCTCACCGCTCTTGCCGGTCGTATCGTACACAACCTGCGCCGTCGCGCTCTGCCCGGCGTCGATGCGTTCGAGGGTCTGCTTGAGGCCGATCGGTTCGGCGGCGCCGCCGGTGATGTCGACGAACTGCACCAGGACATCCTCGGCGGGCGCGCTGCCGTTGTTGACGATTGTCACGGTCAGCGTCACCGCATCGCCCTGCACCGGGTCCGCCGGATGGATGCCGATGTTGCCGTTCTGCACAACCAGATTGGGCGCGGGCTGCGACTTGACGACCAGCGTCGCCGCCGTGCGGTTATCGGTTTCGTCGCTCTCCGCCACGGCATTGCCTGGGTCGATCACGATGCGTAAGCGGCGTTCGCCGGTCTTGCCCGCCGTATCATAGAAGGTCTCAACGACCGCGGCGTCTCCGGCGGTCAGCGTCTCGATGCGCAGCATCTCACCAACGGGCAGGCTTTCGCCCTCGCTGGCGTCGAGAATCTGTACGAGCACGTTTTCGGCGGCGACATCCCCGCGGTTGTGGACGGTCACGGTGAGGCGCACCTTGTCGCCCTCCACCGGCTGCAGCGGGCTAAAGCCGATATCGCTCTCGCCCACGGTCAGGTTGGCCAGGGCTGCGGACGCCACGCGTAGCGTGGTCTGGGCTTCGTTGTCGGTCTCGTCGCTTTCCGGCACGAGGTTGTTGGAATCGACCAACACGAGGATGCGGCGTGCCCCGGCCTTGCCGCTCGTGTCATATACGGTCTGGGCTGCGGCGCTCTGCCCCGGCGCAATGGCGGCGATGGTTTGCTCCGCGCCGATGGGCGTGAAGGCGCCGTTGGTCACGTCGACGAACTGCACCAGTACATTGGCCGCATCAGTTGCGCCTGTGTTGAGGACTACGGCCGTCAATGTTACGACGTCGCCCTCGGCGGGTGCGGGCGGGGCGAAGACAATGTTGGCCGGCGTCATCGTCAAATTGGCCGCGCCCGGCGGCGCGATCCTCAGCGTGCGCGTGGCAGTGTTGTCTTCCTTATTGGATTCGGGCACGAAGTTGTTCGGATCGACCGACACTTGGATGGTGCGTTCGCCGGCGAGGCCGATCGTTTGATAGACGGTTTCGACAACGGCGCTTCCGCCTGCGGGGATGAGCCGCAGCCTCTGCTGTGCGCCGATAGGCGACAGGTCGCCGCCGGTGGCGTCGAAGAACTGGACGGCGACGTTTTCGGCATCCGCCGCGCCGGCGTTGAGGACGACGGCGCGCACTGTCACCGCTTCGCCCGCCACGGGATGCAGCGCGCCCGCGCCTTGGCGGCTTGCACTGGCAAAGCCGATGTTGGCGCTCGCCATCACCAGGTTGGCGATGGGCGCCGGCGCGATCGACAGCGTGACCGTGGCCTCGTTATCGGTCTCCGACGCCTCGGCGATGAAATTCTGCGGGTCCGCGGTCACGCGCAGCTTGCGGTCGCCGCTAAGGTTGGCCGTGGGATAAGCGACCTGCGCCATGCCGCTGGCCCCCGGCGGGATCAGGTCGATAATCTGTACTTCGCCTATGGGGAGCGAAGCGCTGTTGGTCACGTCGGTGAACTGGACGGCGACATTGGCCGCGGCCACAGCCCCGTCGTTGCGTATCGTGGCGCTGACGGTAACAACCTCGCCCGCCGTGGGTTTGGCCGGAGCCATGCCGACATCGTCGGTGCGGACGATCAGGTTGGGCAGCGGCGGCTTGACAAGTTCCAGCGTGGCCGTGGCCTCGTTGTCCTTTTCGTCGCTTTCGGGGACGGCGTTCTGCGGGTCGATCACAACCTTGATCCGGCGGTTCGCAGCCGGGCCGGACGTGTCATAGGTCACCGCGACGACGGCGCTCTGGCCGGGGGCCAGCGTGTCGATGGTCTGCGCTTCGTCGATTGGCGTGGAGGAGCCGCTTTCTGTTACGTCGACGAAGCGCACGAGGATGCCGTTCGCCGCTATTGCGCCGTTGTTGATCACTACGGCGCGCACCGACACTTGTTCGCCGGGCTGCGGCTTGGCTGGGACGAAGCTGATGTTGGCCTCACTCACCGTCAGGTTGGCCGCAGGCGGCGCCTGCACCGTGAGCGTCCGGCTCGCTTCGTTATCCGACTCGTTCGCCTCTGCGATCAGGTTGAAGGGATCGACGACGACCTGGATCGTGCGCTCGCCCGTCATGCCGGCCGTCTCCAGGACGACTTCGGCCGTTCCATTGCTGCCGGCGGGAATGCCGGCGATGGTCTGCGGCGGGCCGATGGGCGTGGTCGCGGATTCGTCGTTTTGGCCCGCGGGGCCGGCATCCATGAACTGCACGCGCACCTCGTCCACGTCGACGGCGCCGTTGTTGACGACCAGCGCCGAGATCGTCACGCTGTCGCCGGTTTGCGGATTGGCGTTGCTGAATCCGATGTTCGCTTCCTGGATGAACAGGTTGGGCAGGTCCGGCCCTGCGCCGGGCAGGCTGGGCTTGGCGACGAGCACCTTGACGTCGTCCACATACCAGCCCTCGAAGTTGTTGAAGCGGTTGTCGATGGTGTCGAACCAGAAGCGCACCTGGATCGTGCTGCTCTCGCCCACGTAGGGCGTCAGGCTGACGGAGCGCTTCAGCCACAGGTCGTTCGTGCCGTGCGACTCGAATACGGTCTCCCAGGTCTCGCCTTCGTCCGCCGAGACCTGCACGCGCGTGCGGTCGTAGGTGACGCCCGCTTCCAACTCGCTCCACTCGTGGAAGGTGAGAAGCACGTCTTCGTTGGTGGACAGGGCGATGGGGGGCGATGTCAGCATGCCGTTGTTGGCGCCGCCGGTGTCATAGGTGCGCGACTCCTCGTCGCCGTAGTACCAGGCATGCGTCGGGCTGTTGGCGCGGTGTTCGGACAGATGCCACAGTGCATCCTTGCCGGTGACGGTCCATTCGCCGGGGCCGCTCTCCATGTCGTCCTCGAACACGATTGTGCCGGCGCTGGTCTTGCCGGCGACGACGTTCGACAGGTCCGACTCGTTGCCTACGTTGTCCACCGCTTTGAGTGCAAAGTAGTAGGTTGTGTCCGGCTCCAACCCGGATACGACGAAGCGCTCTTGTTGGCCGGCCGGCTTGGGCTTGGGGGCGCCTGTTGCGCGTTCGGCGCTGTTCCAGTTGTCGGGGCTGATGGGCGTTGTCGAATAGCGAACGTCGTAGGCATTGGCCCGCCCGGCCAACCCGTCGTCGCCGACAGCAGTCCAGGTCAATTCCACCTGGGTGAGCAGGAACTTGACCGCAGACAGATCCGAGATGGCGGCGGGCGGGACTTCGTCCTCCTCCAGCGTGTTGAGCACGTTGAGGCGTCCGTTGGTCGCCGTGGACTTGCTCTCGTCGGTCAGCGGGTCGATGCCGGTAAGGATGCGCTGCTTGATCTGGACTGGCGTGAGCGACGGGAACTGGGCGGCGATCAGCGCGGCTGCGCCCGTCACATGCGGCGCGGCCATCGAGGTGCCGCCGATCTCGCCGTAGCCCGACGGGTCGCACAAGGCGCAATTGCCCGTGGGCACGGTGGAGAGGATGTCTACGCCCGGCGCAGCCAGATCGACCGTATCGCCGTAGTTGCTGAACCCGGCATAGAGATCGCTGTGGTCGGTGGCGGCGACAGAGATGATATTCTCCAGGTCGTAGGCGGCGGGGTAGTGTGGCGCGTCCGTACCGCCGTTGCCTGCCGCGCAGACATGGAGCGGTTGATTCGGGCCGGCCATCGCTTCTTCCAGCGCCTGGGAGGGTGCGCCGCCGCCCCAACTGTTGTTGGTGGCGATGATGTTTTGGCCCTGCTCGTTCTTTAGCTGGTGGATGTAGTTGAAGCACTTGACCGCGCCGGCGACGCTGCCGCCGCCGCTGGCGCCGAGAAACTTGCAGCCGATGATCTTCACATCCCAGTTGACGCCCGTCACGCCGGTGGCGTTGTTGCCTTTGGCCCCGATTGTGCCGGCGACGTGCGTGCCGTGCCCAAAATCGTCCATCGGGTCGCCGCTGTCTGTGATGGCGTTGATGCCGTGGAAGTCGTCGATATAACCGTTGCCGTCGTCGTCGATGCCGTTCGCTTCGCAGACGCCGCCCGGACACTCGCCGGGGTTCACCCAGATGTTGCCGGCGAGGTCCTCGTGCGTATAGTCTATGCCCGTGTCGATCACGGCCACGATCACGTTGGCCGAGCCGGTGGTCACTTCCCAGCCCTCCAGTGCGTCGATGTCCGCATCGACTTTACCGCCGGTCTGGCCCGTATTGTTCAACCCCCACAGGCTTTCCCATTCCGGATCGTCCGGAGTCTTATTCACCTGCAGGATGTAATTCGGCTCGGCATAGCGCACGCGGCTGTCGCGCGCCACGTTGTCGAGCAGGCTTGGCGTGACATCTGCGGGCACGAAGGCCAGCGCCAACAGCCGGCCTTCGTCCGGCGCGCTCGGGTCCAAATTGTCCATCTGCGTCAGGTTATACTCCTGGTAGAACGCAGCGATCTCTTCCTCGCCGAGGCCGGGCTGAAAGCTGATAATGATCTGTCCGGGTACGAAGGCCGGCGCGACTTCTTCCTGAGCTTCTCCCTGTTGGGCGAAGACCGCTGCGGGCAGCGCCTGCAGGCACAGGGCGAGGACGAGTACGAGGAAAAGGATGGTTCGGGACCTTTTCATAAGGCTTTGTTCTCCAGTTGCGAACGTCGGGCGTTGCGAGGCGGGGATGGGAAGCGTTCCGTTGGGGAACCGCTGCGGCAAAGCCCACGACCGGCGCAATACGACGGCAGACAACGCGGCAAGCCCGCCGGTCATTGGCCTATTCTAAATCATGGCGCAAGCGTCGCGCAATCAACTTTCGGGGACACGGGCGATCAGCACCTTGTCCACGCGGCGACCGTCCATATCGACCACTTCGATGCGCAGTCCTTCCCACTCGAAATGGTCGCCGGTGACCGGTATCTGGCCAAGGCTCGCCATCACCAGGCCGCCGACGGTTTGGTAATAGCCCTCCGTCTCGTAGGGGAGCGCGTCTATATCGAAGAGGTCCTGGAAGCGATCGATGGGGAACATGCCGTCCACCAGCCAGGTGCCGTCTTCTCGCTGGACCGCTTCGGGCTCGCCTTCTTCGTCCGGGCCGGAGATGTCGCCCACCATTGCTTCCAGCACGTCGTCGACGGTGACGATGCCCTCGACGCCGCCGTACTCGTCGATGACGACGGCCATCTTGGTCTGGCTCTCCTTGAAGCGTTCGACAACGGTCAGGGCGGGCATGCTTTCCGGCACATAGAGGGCCGGGCGCAGGACGGAGCGCAGATCGATCGGGCCGCCGGCCAGGCATTGCGCCAATAGGTCCTTCGCCAAGACGATGCCGATCAGGCGGTCCAGGTCGCGTTCGGCGACCGGGAAGCGCGAACGTCCGCTGGCGACGATCTTTTCGCGCATGGTCTCGACGCTGTCTTCGACTTCGATCCAGACGATCTCCGGCCGCGGGGTGATCAGCGCGCCGACTTTGCGGTCGGCCAGCCGGAAGACTTGGCCGACGATCTCCTCTTCCATCGGCTCGAACACGCCTAACTCCGCGCCCTGCTCCAGCATCATGCGCACTTCTTCCTCGGTGACGGCGGGCTCCGGCTCGCCGCGAATGCCGAGGACAAGCAGAACGAACTCGGTGGATGCACTGAGCAGGTTGACGAGCGGCGCGGTGATACGCGCCAACACGGCCATCGGCCTTGCGACGGCCGCGGCCACGCGCTCCGGGCTGCGTAAGGCCAGCCGCTTGGGGACTAGCTCGCCTAGAACAAGCGTGAAGTAGGTGATCGCCACGGCTACCAGCGCCACGCCGATAACGTCGGCGTAGGTTGCCATGTAGGGCAGCCGGGACAACGGCGCGCTGATCATCCCGGCCAGCCTGGCCCCGCCCAACGCGCCGGAAAGAATGCCGGCCAGGGTGATGCCGATCTGTACCGAGGATAGAAATCGGCCAGGCGCTTCCGCCAATTGAAGGGCTGTGCCTGCGCCCGGTTTGCCGTCGTCGGCCATTTGCTGCAAGCGCATCTTGCGCGCCGACACCACGGCTAATTCAGACATGGAGAGCGCGCCATTGGCTAGGATCAGCAGCAACAGAAACAGAAGCTCGAATCCGATTGTGGTCATCATATCCTGCTTGGCAGTCTGACTGCCCGGCTCTTTGTGAGCAATCCTCCTCCTGCTCCTGACTTTACCAGTAAACCGGCGCGACCGCCAACCTGTTCTCCGCTCCTGGTTGACGCCTTTGCGCTCGTTTTGACATCGCGCCGCTCCCGTGCTACACTCCTGGGCGTTACATAAGAATGCGTTGATGGAGACGAGTAGACGCAGGCAAGGCGCGCAGCGAGGCCGGGATGGTGGAAGCCGGCTCGATCCTTCTACGTCGAATATCCCTCCGGAGCAGCGGCCCGAACGGGCGTTGTCGCCCCAGTAGATGTCGCCGGCCTGACGGCACGTTATCGCCGTCGCAGATTCAACGGCGCGACGCTGCGCCTGCGGCTCTGCAGCAGAGGCGCCCGCGTATGCCCTGAGCATAGCGGGAACCGGGGTGGTAACGCGGACTTTCTGGCCCGTCCCCGCTAGGGGGATGGGCTTTTTGTTTCATATGGGAACCGCCGCCATGCAGGCTGCGGCTGCCACCTAGCAAGGAATGATCTGATGACGGAATTGCTGTTCTACCAAGACGCCTATCTGCAGGAATTCGACGCCGTCGTCACCGCCTGCGACACGGACGGAGACGCGCTGCGCGTGGCGCTGGACTGCACGGCCTTCTATCCGGGCGGCGGCGGCCAGCCCAACGACGAAGGCTGGCTGCAATGCAGCGACCGGCGCTATCGCGTGGGCAAGGTGCAGAAGCAGGGCGGCGAGATATGGCACATGCTCGCTCCGGTGGACGGCGCTCCCGCGCCGGTCGTAGGCGACACTGTGCACGGCACGCTGGACTGGGCGCGGCGCTATAAGCTGATGCGCACCCACACAGCCATGCACATCCTGTGCGGCGTCGTCTGGCGCGATTACGGGGCAAGCGTCACCGGCGGCAACATGGACCCGGGCAAGAGCCGCATGGATTTCGAGTTCGCCTCGCTCAGCCGCGACTTGATCGACGAGATCGAGGCCAGGTGCAACGCCGAAGTCGCGGCGGCACGCCCTACCCATGCGCAGACGTTGCCCCGCGAAGAGGCGTTTCAGATACCCGATCTGATCCGCACCAAGATCAACTTGTTGCCGGAGGGCATCGCCGAGGTGCGCACCGTGGAGATCGCCGGCCTCGACTTGCAGGCGGACGGCGGTACGCATGTGCATAATACGCAAGAGGTCGGCGCGATTCGCATCCCCGACTACAAGAGCAAGGGCGCCATCAACAAGCGCATCTATATCGAATTGTCTGATTGAGTGGTTCGTTCGCCAAGTGTCTGTCATTCTGAAGCGAGCGTTAGCGAGCTGAAGAATCTCGTCGTGCCGGAGGAACAGATGCTTCGCTACGCTCAGCATGACATGGTGCGCAATTAGCGAACGAACCATTAAGTGTCATTATCTCGATTCCGGATCATTATTAAGCCGAAGAGCCGATAGGTTAGCGCCATGAAAAAACCAAAGTTCCGTGACGTATCGCCGTCAGTCAACTACCCGGAGATGGAAGAAGCCATCCTCGAACTCTGGCGCGAGCGAGACGTGGTCGCCCGCTCCTTGAGTGAGCGCGAGGGCTGCCCTGAGTACGTCTTTCACGAAGGCCCGCCTACGGCCAATGGACGCCCCGGCATCCATCACGTCCTGTCGCGCGCCTTCAAGGACATCTTCCCGCGCTACAAGATCATGCAGGGTTATTACGTGCAGCGGCGAGGCGGCTGGGACACGCACGGCCTGCCCGTCGAGATCGAAGTGGAGAAG
>Ga0334886_1004837_pt1 | contig 10679 bp, 10 predicted proteins | sample GraSluR1_MG_9_FD_207232 | JGI IMG/M metagenome (GOLD analysis project Ga0334886, IMG submission 207232) | Sludge microbial communities from methane-producing bioreactor in Wageningen University, Netherlands - Granular Sludge_27_06-R1 | ecosystem: Engineered > Bioreactor > Anaerobic >...
AAAAACCCCTCAAATAAGAAAGGGTCCCCCCCTATCTTCCAAAATATGGCAGCATCATCGGATCGAATTGCTCGATTCCCAATCGGATTCTAAGCAATTGATTGTGTCGTTCTGCCGAATAATAGGCGTCAACCGCTTCGAGTAAAGTGAACAATGCAAAGCCCCCTGCGGCAATTGCGCCGATAGTCATGTTTTGGGGGGCCATGATCGGATTCAGGTTATCATCGACATCACCTGTATCCACAGGAATGAACCCCCAAATCGCAACGCCTCCGAACACAGCTCTTGCCCCAAGGAAAAGAAACCCTCTTTCCCATTCTCCTGTATACAGATGGCCGGCGCTTGGAATGAACAATGACATCTGAGTAGCAATCCAAGCCTCTTTCTTCATATCATGATACATAAGCATCCGCTTACGAAGCTCAAGCTCTGGATCACCCAAAAAAACAGGAACCTCCGCTCCAAAGTGAACAGAAGGCGATCCGATTCCTGCCTGTACCATCGTTCCATCAGCTTTGATTCCTGTCGTTTGCGTTTGAATTAGGCTCTCACCCGCAACAACGCGCGATTGGTCCACTCGATCTAGTGTTTCCAAACGGATGATCTCATTTTTGCTCACTGTCACCAATCGACCGCTATCTAAAAGAATATCAACAAGCGTTTCTCCATAATTAACGATTTTTCCCACTAATTTTGAACCGTCTTTTAGATAGATATGATCTCCAAATACAAAAACGACCAAAAAAAAGATCATTAATCCCAACAAAATTGTTTTCTTCAACATGCAAGTTCTCTCCTTTTTCTTGATTGGCCCATTATTGAATTTGGATTCTCTCCTACTCCTTTTTTCTGCTTATTTTAGATCTTTCCTACCATCCTGGAGCATAGTCTTTCATGGGTTTTGATCGCGGCTGTGATTCCAGTCGCGCTCTCCTTCGAACAGGTCGACGTTATCCAACAACCAATCCATCTTTTCTAGACCTCTTGAATCAATGTTCTGCCCATTCGGAAGCCGTTCAATGCCCTTTTGATCAGTTAACGGACCGCAAAATACTGGGAATCGCCCTGAAGAAAGATCGGAATGAATCATTTGAATTAACCGTTGGGCTGATTTTGGAACGAGTGAAGAAATGGGACTCAAGTCCAAAACCTTTTCCGAGATGCCCCAAGTTGGAAGGTCATCAGGGAAAGATTTGTTTTGGAGCATGTATCGGATAAGATTTTCGTAGGTGAGATCCCAATTCCATAGAACCGACGCAAGGCAAGAATAGGGGGCGAATAACCTGCCATCTATTCCGTACCCCATGCAGTACACCCCATACTCTTCGGCGACTTTAAGAACCTCAGAAGAACAGTGGTGGTGCGTTAATACATCGATATGATCTTTGACCAGTGAGACGGCTGCGAGGTGTTCTTTGAAGGGTTCGTTCGTCAAATTGGTCCATACCAGATTAATCCGGGCGTCAGGATTCACGCTTTGTACTCCCAAAGCGAAAGCGTTGATGTTCTGATAAGCCTCAGGATGCTTGATGGTCGCGATAAAACCGATCCGATTGGAAAGTGTCATCATCCCGGCAATCATCCCACACAAAAAACGGGGTTGAAAGGCTTTTCCCAGCAAATGAAAGCGATTGCCGTGAAAAAGGTATTCGCAGCATACCCACAATGGATCGTTTGAGGATATCTTGGGCCGCTGGATCACTTGGTTCCAGTATTTGTAACTGGTTGAGATAATCAAATCAAAGGTTTGAGTAGTACTCAGCGTTCTAAGCCGTTCGAAGAACAATTCTGGTGGGACAGATTCGATCACTTGGATATCCAAAGAATTTGAGAAGACCTTTTGAAGGTGCTTACGAGCGGATTCAAACCCGCTGTTCCACCCCATGGACGCGATCGTTGAAGGGTAGATCATAGCAACGTGAAGGGGTATAGATTGGGGCAAGATACTTGTGATGCTAGACACCACTTTTTTCGGAAGATCGACCGTAATTGTTCTCCAGGGGAAAACATCGGCATGATTGGGTGGACTTAACTTAAGCACTAGTTCCCGAACTTTTTGGCGGAATACCTTACCGGAGGTGCTCTCAGAAAATCCGTATTGTTCGATGAATCGGGTGAAGGCATCACCGGTTGTCATCTCCAGTTCTCCACCGCCCAATTCATGAAACACCTTCCGAAAAGGCAAATAATAGGAACTCACAAAGTGGAGGGCTTGGTTACTCTTTTCTGGCTGAGAATTGAAGTATTCAATAATTCGATTTTCAAGGAGGTCGTACTTCGTTTCTTCAGAAAGCCATATTAGATTAATCTTCGTTTTTTTGTAAAAATCCAAAAAGCGGTAGTATCTTCGGATGGATTCATCATGAAGATCTTTTTTGGGGAGGATCCGAGTCACATTCCCGCTGATGGAATATGCCTTCAAGTGCTTGAAGATGCTGACCCGTTTGTTGCCTTCAGAGACATAGAACCAGTTCATGAACTCGTATGCCTTGATTGGGTCCCGGATTCCTTCCTGAATATGGACCATATACAGACTGGCCCACTTCTCCGAGAATTCTGTGGTTTCTTCCAACAACGGCAAAAAATTATGTGAGAAGGACAGGCTCCTAGAATATTCATATGTGCCGGTAATTTTCTTCAATGGTATCTCCATCGCACCCAAAGACTGCTCTCCAACTAAAGTATAGTTTTTTATGATGGATTCCAAAGAAGGAAGATATCCGTTTTTCCCTTTCGAAACCATGCTATGGAAGTTTTTTTTCGCGTTTTTTCGCGCAATCCGGTACTCACGGGTTCCTTCAACTCTTTGAATTTCGTTGTACATCATCTGCTCCTTTCTTTCAGTGGAATCATATGAACAGTTTGAACCAGTATGGGATGTAAAGAAACCAATCCGTTCACTTCTCTTTTCTTTTCATCATAATCGAGAAAGCAATAGGGTATCGCGTTCATAACCAACGATCGCCTTGAGAGGAACCGGGTTTCAAAGGAGAGTTCCTGTCTGCCATATCGAGGATGCACGTGACCGTAAGCCCATATGGGCGGTTGAAGATAGGAAAGCAATCGTCCCATAGGTACAGAAGATCGGTGAAAATAGTCACTGTTTCGGAAGTATCCCGGAATATGGGGTGGTGAATGACTGATCATAACATCTATCTTCTTTATTTTCCCAATTGTCTTTTCCCGCTTCATTTTGGAGCAGAATGCCCGTGCTTCTTTTTCCTGGTAATGAAAGGGAAAAGGTCCATGAGAATAGGCTCCAGAGAATCCAGCTATGGTAAGGTTTAAACCAACCCATTTTCGAAGATCCACATAGTCCTTTGTTAAGAGATATACCCCTTTATAGATATCAGTAAACCCCCGTTTCACTGGTTCATGGCTATCAGGGAAGTATCTATGGTCATGGTTTCCCAAAACCGATACCGCGAAATGGGGTCGGAATTCGGATACGACGTAATCCAAAAATCCAGGGGATAAGTCTCCACAACCAACCACCACATCACACCGATCATACCTTTTTTTTGAAATAAATCGCTCCTCGTCGGAAACAAAAAGGATAATCATACGTTCCTTTCTAACCGAATGCGATTGAAGACATCTAGTTGAATGTTCAGGGACAGTTCGAGAGAAAAACGATTTACGACTTCCCTCCGGCAGTCTTCTTTCCAACTGGGGCCCAATTCGAGCCCCCGTTTAATATTCTCTGCCAATCTGGGAATATCCCCAACATCCGATAAAAGCCCTGTCCTTCCTTCGACGATCTGTTCTTTTAAACCACGGATCCGTGTCCCAATCACAGGCACGCCCATGCTTAATGCCTCCAAGGAGGATACCGGAAAGCCTTCGCGATGGGATGGAAGAATAAATAGATCTGCGATACTGAGCACTTCAGGAATATCTTCCCGAAAACCAGCAATCCGTATCTTCTGAGCATACTTTTTCTCTGATTGAATTGATTCAACGACCTTTTGGGTTTTTTGATCTCGGTCGGATGGAAATGTCGCGCCCACCAGCAAGAGATAGGTATCGGGATATGCCTGGAGGACCTTCTGAAACGCGTGTAGCAATTCTGGAACCCCTTTTTCTGCTACCATTCTGCCGATAAAAACGATTACCTTAGATTTCTGCGGGATATTGAATTGAGTGCGGAGGGTACTTCGAGTCTCATCGTTGATTTTGTGAGGGTCGAACCGCTCGGAAACATCGATTCCAACACCCGGAATCCGGACAATTCGATCTGGTTTGGCAAATTGCTTCGCACGAGCAAGATTGTAATCATCTTCGTTCACGCAGAAGATCCAATCTGTTGTATGAATCCCCATTCGTTTTTCTGCATGGATCAGAATGTTGCGTAGCAGCGGATTCATTCTTTCATGAAAGAAAAAACCGTGCGCGGTATAGATGACTGATGGCACCTTCAATCTTCTCGCCGCCCATCTCGCTAAAAAAGAAGCTACTGGGGTGTGAGTGTGGAGGATGTCGGGTTTTGAAGTTCGGATGGCTTGGTAGATGGCTCTATAGGAAGAAAGAAGCGAAGGACGGATGCTTCGGGTAATAGGTACGGAAGTTACTTGGACCGGCAGAGCAATTTGCTCAATTTCAGACCGAAGGGTTCGATCCCGATCATCACATAACGCCTCCACTTGAAAGCCATTTTGGATCAATTTCTTTGCCAGAGGTAGGATGAAAAGTCTCCACGTAACACTTAAGGCAGATATCTCCATGATTTTCAAGACAGTCGCTCCTTTTCTGATCGATAAGTATATTATACATGCTTTTCTTGTTTTGATTTTGGTATAATAATCAACGAAAAAAAGGGGGGAGGATTTGCTTCATATATCAGTTTTGGTCAATACGGGGTCAATCATCTTGGGAAGTATCTTGGGCCTTTGGATTGGAAAACGGTGGAAAGAAGAGTACCGAGCTTTTTCCATGCAAGCCATTGGTCTAGTCACCATCGTAATCGGAGTTTCTCTCGGGCTTCAAGCCAATGAATTCCTTCTGGTTCTTGCTGCTTCGGTCGCAGGCGCTTTAATCGGACAATGGATAAAAATCGAAGAGCGCTTGGGAAAAATAGCCAATCGCTTGGAAAAGAGTTCGGGTCAAACACGGTTTGTTCAAGGGTTTGTTACCGCAACAGTCCTGTTCGTCGTTGGACCCATGACGATCCTGGGCTGTTTTCAGGCCGGGTTACAAAACGATAGCTCCCTTATTTTCATTAAATCCCTTTTGGATGGGATTGCTTCCATCGTTTTGGCAAGCGCTTTTGGTTTGGGAGTCATGGTTGCTGCGGCTTCAGTTTTTTTAATCCAGGGATTGTTGGTTTCTTTCGCGTCCACTTTATCCTTTCTTTCCGACCCCTTGTATTTGAATGACTTCAGTGGCGTGGGAGGGGTGATTCTGCTGGCAATCGGATTTCGATTAACTCAGATTAAAGAGATTAAAGCTGGCAATTTCTTGCCCGCTTTGGCGCTAGTAGTCCTGTTTCGATGGATTCTAACGTTCTGGAATGGAGGCGCTTATTGATTCGTTTCAAAGAAAAGCATATGGATCAGTCCCCATCTCATGCTTTCTTCGTCATATTCCAAGAGGACACGAAACCCTACCTCAACCAACAATCCCTGCGCGCTTTGCGTGAAAAAAGAAGAAGTGACTTGATACAGACTGTTTTTCAGGACAGCATCATCATGATAAAGCATGAATCGATACTCCAGTTCTGGATTGATTCGGTTTTCAACCAATTCTTCTGCCTTAAAAAAAGCAGCCCTCATCAGGTTCCTTTGTCGAGTTTTTTCTAGTTCCTGAGTCTGAGACAGGTGTATGAACGTACCGATCAATATCACGAGGATTCCGATCGCGCAAACACTGATCCATTTCATGAAAAACGCCTTTCCACCACAAATCAAAAAACCAAGAAAATTCGGGTTTTAATCCTCTTTTGGAACGTATCGAACAATGGGTTTTTTTGTGGCGCCCACTTCGTCTAATCTACGAACGGGTGTGCGTGTTGGAGATGTTTTCAGTAGTTCGGGATCTGTTTTGGCTTCTCGCAAGATCTGACGAATCATCGCGGCAAACTGCTCTAATTCCTCCTTGGATTCAGTCTCCGTTGGCTCAATCATAATTGCTTCGGGAACGATTAACGGAAAGTAAATCGTTGGGGGGTGCACTCCGAAGTCCAACAGTCGTTTGGCAAGATCCAGCGTTCGAACACCGTACTGCTTCAATAGGCTGCCATCTGCAACGAACTCATGCATACAGACCCCGTCATAAGGTATTTTTAAGTCCTCCTCCAACAACTTTTTCAGATAATTTGCATTTAAAACCGCCATCTCGCTTGCACATTTCAACCCATCACAGCCCATGCTCATGATATACGCCAAAGCCCGAATCACTACGTTGAAATTTCCATAAAAGGACCGGACTTTCCCGATTGATTTTGGAAGCGCATAATCCATGTGATACGAACCTTCATTCGGATCTTTTCCAATTTGAGGAACCGGCAGATACGGCCGTAAGAATTTTTTGACCCCTACGGCTCCGCTTCCAGGCCCCCCCATACCATGAGGGGTTGAAAGAGTTTTGTGTAAGTTGAAATGCAAAACGTCAAATCCCATATCCCCTGGCCGGATCACTCCCATGATGGCATTCATATTGGCTCCGTCATAATATAGAAGGATTCCCTTTTCATGAGCCAAACGGGCAATTTCAAGAATATCTCTCTCAAACAGACCCAAGGTATTGGGATTGGTTAACATGATTGCGGCAACAGTATCATCCATCTTCGATCGGATGGCATCAAGGTCTACCGTACCGTTTTGGTTCGATGGCGTTTCTACGACTTCATACCCACACATCATAGCGGTGGCAGGATTGGTTCCATGGGCAGAGTCGGGAACAATAACCGTTTTCCGGCTCCGATCCCCCCGATCTTGATGATATGCCTGAATTAGGCGGAGTCCCGCATATTCTCCATGCGCGCCTGCCGCTGGTTGTAACGTTACTTCATCCATCCCGCTGATTTCTTTCAAGGCTTCTTGTGCAAGGTACATTAGCTCCAATGCTCCTTGTATGGTTTCAACCGGTTGATATGGATGGATGGAATGAAACCCTTCATAAGCGGCTACTGAATCGTTCAATTTTGGATTATACTTCATCGTACAAGAACCCAAAGGGTAGAATCCTGTATCCACCGAATGATTGAGTTGAGAAAGATTGGTGTAATGACGAACCACATCCAACTCCGTAACTTCGGGTAGGTTCAAATCGGATTCACGGAGGTATTCTTCAGGAATCAAGGATTTAAGGTCATAATCAGGCAGTGACTCTTTGGGCAGGTCATAGCCTTTTCTCCCAGGCACTGATTTTTCAAAAATCAACCGATTGTCTTTTCTCATAGCATTTCCTCCAATCGCGCAGCAAGAAAATCGATATCTTCCAAGCGATTTGCTTCGGTTACAGAGAAGACCGAAAGATGGTGGAAAGACGGGCTCCCGTAAACCCGCTCAAGACTTACAGGACCGAGAATTTTTTGGGGAAGCAAATCCTTGTGGATCTCTTCAGTCGGAAAATCAGATTCCACAACAAATTCGTTGAAAAAGGGTCCGGAATACTTCCTCCGAAAACGCTCCATCCGGTCGATCTTTTCAGCCAGATAGTGAGCCTTTTTTGTCGCGTTAATGGCAACTTGTCGTAGTCCTTGTTTCCCAAGCAAGGAAAGATAGATGGTTGCGACTAATGCATTATGGGCATGATTGGAACAGATATTGGAGGTTGCTTTAGAACGTCGGATATGCTGTTCGCGGGTCTGTAAAACCATCACGAAGCCCCGATTGCCGTCTAGATCATGGCTCTCCCCAATGATTCTTCCAGGCATTTGCCGAATGTATTGGTTATGAGATGACATATACCCAAGACTCATCCCGCCCAAATATGGATGGCATCCGAATGATTGCGCTTCTCCAACGACCATATCGGCTCCGTACCTACTAGGAGGTTTGAGAATTGCCAAAGAAAGGGGTTGAGCGCAAACTACCATGAACAAGTCTTTTCCGAAGTGCCTCAGTCCTTCAAGGTTTTCAACCACACCAAAAAAGTTCGGATATCCAACCAAAAACCCTGCTGTACGATCGTCGATCATGTGAGAGAGGGCTTGGCCATCTGTTTCTCCCGTTTCATGATTATAGGGCAGGTAATCAAGGGTGATCTGCATCCCTTTTGCGTATGTTTCCATTACTTGAATATACTCAGGATGAATCAGTTCTGACACGATGAAGCGATCTCTTTTTTTGATCCGACACGCCATAAGCATCGCTTCCGCACACGCCGTAGCTCCATCGTACAAAGAAGCGTTGGCGACATCCATCCCCGTCAATTCACAGATCATTGTTTGAAATTCGAAGAATACTTGTAGAGATCCTTGACTCACTTCGGGTTGGTAAGGAGTATACGCGGTGAGAAACTCGCCCCGATTAGCCAATGATGAAACCACAGAAGGGATATAGTGATGATAAACTCCGCACCCGCAAAAACTCGCATAATCTTGGGTGTTCTGGTTTCTTTGAGCCATTTCTTTCATGTTGCGGCTCACATCTGCTTCTGCTTGTCCCTCTGGTATTGAAATCGAGCAGGTTCGTTTCTTGATGGGGATATCTTGGTACAGGTCTTCCATGCTTTGAACACCGATGGTCTTCAACATTTCTGAGATCTCGTTTGGAACATGAGGAATGTACTTGCTACTCATAGAAAGGGAGCCTCCTCTCTGCACACAAAGAAATGTGTGGAACAGAATTTATGATATTATACCACGGAAGAAGTTCAATAGAATGGACTCATCTCCTTGCGCAAGCTTGAATTGGATATGGGACTCTCGAATGCTTTCAAAATGAACTTTTGTTTGAGAATTCATGGATTTTCGGATTATCTTCTGCTTTTGGCGTAACGTTTTTGCAGGTTGAATCATTCGGTCTGAAAAGGGGGTTTGCGGTTTCGGTATTAGAGGGTTGATACTCCAAGCAACCTTCTGGATGCCTCTTCTCTGAGCAAGAGCAGCAATTTGGCCAAAAGCTTCCAAATCTTCGGAGCGTTCTTCTTCCAAACCATAGATACCGTACAGTTTCAGATCATGGATTCCGGATTTAGCGATCATTTGAAAGGCATGATCCAGATCTTCTTCGTTGATCCCTTTCTGAAAAAGATCCCGAATCCTTTGGCTACCTCCTTCTGGAGCAAGGGTAATCAACCTTTGTCCACTACGGATCAACCCATGTAATAGTAAAGGAGTCAGCCGGTTCAATCGAAGAGAGGATAGGCTGAATCGAATCATCCTTCTTTCCATTTCCTCCAATAATTGATCGATCCAGGGGTAATCATTTGGTGTGCCGGCAATGAAACCAAAGTTTGACATTCCCGAGAGGTGAATGAGAGAATCGATGATCGACAAAAGCTGATCCAATGGAATATACTGCACCGGCTTACGAATGTGCCCGCTGATGCAAAATGCACAGGAGTAAGGGCATCCCCTTGCCATTTCCACAAGGTGTCTTTTCCCAAGCGAAGCGCAACTGTTCGTGAATAGGCTGTGAGCACCTCCTTGGGAAAGGGGGGAGGTGGTTTTTTGGATTTTGGCTCGTTTCCCAAGCCGGGGGACCGATACAGCGGGAACGGATGAAGCCTCAGTAAGGAGCTCGTCCCGAGATGCGTTGTGTCTCATCTGTTCTTTTAGAACGCTAAGGAGACGCGCAAAGTGGGGCTCTGCATCACCGTGATAGATGATATCCATAATCGGATTCATGGGACGAGAATTGAAGAAAGTTACCATACCCCCCGCTAAGAGGATGGGGTGATTCCGCGTTCTGAGCTTTGATAGAAGGGGAATCCCTTTTTTATTCAGCAAATGGATTACGTTGAGGTAATCCATTTCAAAAGAAATCGCAAAAGCCCATATAGAAAATTCATCCAATGGGCGCATATGATCGAAGGAATAGAATTTTTGGAAAGAGGGATGAAAGAAAAAACGCTCACAGTGAATCCCATCAGTCATCCGGGTAATCTGTAAAACTCTATGGAATCCAAGATTTGAGGACCCCACTTCATACCGATTGGGATAGATCAATGCAAGGTTGATTTCTGAATGCTTATCAGAGAAAAAGTAAGCGTTTTCCGTTTGAACAAGGGACTGCACGATTTTTGATTCGATGAACGAATGCGCCTCTCTCGGTTTCCGCATCTTGAGAACTAGAAGATGAAGCGCGCTTTTTCCAGAGCTTTCCTTTTCAGAAAATCCAATCCCACAACGACTCGTTCAAATTGCGCGACAGCAATCTTTTCTGTTTCATCAAACGCTTCACCGGTAAAAAAAATGTGGTTGTTTTCTACTCCAACCACTTCTACTTGCAATGTGACTTGCATACCGGCTGGTGTGACGGCGAGATGATCGATCTGCGAACTCACAATCGCGCTTGTCATTCCTTTATCTAGGATCTTTTCAAGTAATTCTTGGCCTGCACGATGAAACGATTCAAACAAAGCACTTGTTGATAGAAGATTGATGAAGGTTACCTCTGAGTTTTCCCTCCAAATCATCGAACTGGATACGCGAAATTGGTATCTTGCTTTCTGTCCAAGCAAGCTTTGAAATCGATTTAGTACGGTTTGCATGGCCTTACCTCCAAAACAGG
>Ga0334886_1004838_pt1 | contig 10678 bp, 9 predicted proteins | sample GraSluR1_MG_9_FD_207232 | JGI IMG/M metagenome (GOLD analysis project Ga0334886, IMG submission 207232) | Sludge microbial communities from methane-producing bioreactor in Wageningen University, Netherlands - Granular Sludge_27_06-R1 | ecosystem: Engineered > Bioreactor > Anaerobic > Unclassified...
CGGCACCGGCTTTTATCATTTTCTGAGCTGTATCAAGATCGCGGATACCGCCTGAAGCTTTGATCTGGACATGCTTTCCTGTTATATCGTCAAGAGTCGTTCTTATGAGTTTGACTGCTGCTATGGATGCACCGTTTCCCAAGAAGCCGGTGGAAGTCTTTATAAAATCCGCACCGGAATCGGCGGCTATCTTTACAGCTTTGATGAGCTGTTCATTTGTAAGCATTCCGGTTTCTATTATAACTTTCAAAATGGCGTCATTATCATATACAGCGGAGGCTACCTGACCGATATCATCTGCCACATACTTATATCTTCCTTCTTTGAGGGCTCCTATATTAAGTACCATATCGATTTCAACGGCACCCGATCCGCAAGCCTTTTCGGCCTCATATGCCTTTGCTGACATTTCAGAAGCACCAAAGGGGAATCCCGTCACGGCCGCGATCCTTACTCCGGTTTTTTTAAGTTCCTCTGAAGCCAGACTCACATGACAGGGGTTGACGCATACCGCGCAGAAATCATATTTTACCGCTTCACTGCAAAGGCGTTTTATCTCTGCCTCTGAAGCATCGGGCTTGAGCAGAGTATGGTCAAAATATTTATTAAAGGGTTTCATATTATCCTCCGTGGAAAATCCCGGGCAAAGGCAAAAATTTCAAATCGTTTGGAACGGGGGCAATTATACATTGAAAAGGAAATGCATCACATCACCGTCTTTTACAACGTATTCTTTGCCTTCTGAACGCAAAAGACCTTTTTCTTTGGCAACAGACAGACTCCCCTCACATTCCATAAGTTTATCGTATGCTATTGTCTCGGCCCTGATGAAGCCTTTTTCAAAGTCAGAATGGATCCTTCCTGCTGCCGTTGGGGCTTTGGTTCCTTTTTTTATTGTCCAGGCTCGAGTCTCGTCTTCTCCGGTGGTGAGGAAAGAAATAAGATCAAGCAGTCTGTAAGAGGCCTTTATGAGTTTGTCCAGGCCCGATTCACCGATACCCATCTCTTGGAGAAACATTTTCTTTTCTTCATCATCAAGCTCCGAAAGTTCAGCTTCTATCTTTGCACATATGACAATGACATCAGAACCCTCTTCCCCGGCAAAGCTGCGCAGTTTATTGACATCTTCATTGGTTTCACCTTCGGATGCTGCCTCATCCTCAGAAACATTTGCCGCATAGATGACCGGTTTGAAGGATAAAAGATCAAGAGTCCTCACAAAATCCGAAACTTCATCATCCATATCCATGGTTCTGGCAGTTTTTCCCTGACCAAGCCAATCGTAAAGTTCCTTTAGGATATCCAGCTCATTTTTGACAGACTTATCGCTTTTGAGCATTTTTGAAGTGCGCAGTATACGGCGGTCAAGGACCTCCATATCAGAGAGAATCAGTTCTGTATTTATTGTTTCTATATCCGATAAAGGGTCTATTCTACCATCCACGTGCACCACATTGCTGTCCGGGAAACAGCGTACCACATGAATTATGGCCTCCACATTGCGTATATGTCCGAGAAACTGATTGCCCAGACCTTCACCTTTGGAGGCTCCTTTTACCAGCCCGGCTATGTCACAGAATTCTATGGTGGTATGTATGGTTTTTTTTGAATGATATATTCTGCTTAGTCTGTCCACGCGTTCATCGGGGACTGTGACCATACCTATGTTGGGGTCTATAGTGCAGAAGGGATAATTGGCCGCTTCTGCACCGGCTTTTGTTATCGCGTTGAAAAGTGTGCTTTTGCCCACGTTGGGCAAGCCTAAAATACCTAGTTTCATTCCGTTTGCTCCTTTATCGGGGTTATGATCTTTTCTGTTTCTTGCTGAGGAATATATAAAGTATCCCGCATACGATCATTAACAGAAGGCTTAAGACCTGAGCCTGTCTGAAGGGGCCTATCATCAGACTGTCGGTCCTTAAGGCCTCCACAAAAAAACGTTCTGCGGAATAAAGTATGCCATAAAGCAGTGCTGTCTGCCCTTTGAATTTCCTTCGGTTATCCACCCATAAAAGAAAGAAGAACAAAAGCAGACACCATATGGATTCGTAAAGAAATGTGGGATGGACTTTTTCACCCATGACCATTATGCCAAAGGGGAGATCCGTAGGGCCGCCGTGGGCCTCGGAATTGAAGAAATTGCCCCAGCGGGCAATGGCCTGGGCTATGGCAAAACCGGGAACTACCGCATCAAGACCCTCGGGGAAATCTATTTTTTTGACACGGGCCACGATATAAGCACCCAGTATGCCGCCTATAAGGGAGCCATGAATAGAAAGCCCGCCGCCTCTGAAGTTTAATATTTGCCAAAGATCGCCGGAATAGTTTTCCCAGGTGAAAATAACATAGTAAAGTCTGGAAAAAACGATGCCGAAAGGGATGGCGACTATAAGTATGTCAAGGACAGACTCTCTTGATATGCCATGCCGGGGAGCCCTCATATAAAATACAAGACCTCCCGCAAGGATGCCCAAAGCCATAAGTATACCGTACCATCTTATATCGATCCCAAAAAGTTCAAAAGCCACCGGATCAGGGGCGGTATTATACGAAACCATATCTGGATTATACTCTGTGACCGGTAAAAAATCAACGCAGAAGCAAATAAGTGCGGAAAAACGAAATGTTGTAACAAAAATTTTACTCATGCCCAATATATAGTGTTCAAGGGGTTTAAATGGAATAAAATGGTAATCAACAGAAGAAACGAGAGGGGCATAAGCCCATTTTTTGTAGCAAAATGCTTGTATTGTGGAGGAAAGTGGTGTATTGTGGATTTAGATAAAATAGTAGAAGTGGCAGTGTCACTAATTTTGGAGGGAAAACCGTGTTTCTGGGCGAATATGAAAACTCCATAGATGCAAAAAACAGGATAATAATCCCTTCCAAGTTCAGGAAAGAGCTGGGAGTAACTTGCTATTTGAGCAAAGGCCCCGATAACTGCCTTACCATATATCCGGAAGCCCAGTGGCAGGAACACATAGAAAAACTTAGATCTCTGCCGACAAACAAAGCAGGAGCAAGAAACAATCTCAGAAAATATACCTCCAACAGCGGAGAAGCTGAAGTAGATGGACAGGGAAGGATAACTATACCTCAGAAATTCTTCAGGCTCATAGGCTTTGGCAAAGATGTTGTCAGCGTTGGATGTATAGACAAGATAGAAGTCTGGGACAGAGGGGAATGGGAAAAAGTTTCCGGTGTGCCCGATGATGAAGAATATGAAGTTTAGTCATATGCCGGTTCTGCTCAATGAAAGCATTGAATATCTGAACATAAAAAACGACGGTGTATATGCAGACGGGACCCTGGGTGGCGGAGGCCATGCCGAAAGGATATGCGAAAGGCTGGGACCCAATGGTCTGTTCATAGGAATTGACAGAGATGAGGATGCCATCAAAGCCGGCAAAGAAAGACTGAAAAACTATAACTGCAAAAAAATATATGTCCGGAGCAACTACTCGGAAATCAAGCAAATACTGGAAGAAACAGGCGCTGCCTGCATAGACGGAGCTGTTTTGGATCTGGGTGTCTCCTCCTTTCAACTGGATAACAAAAATAGAGGTTTTTCGTATATGCAGAAAGCGCCTCTGGACATGAGAATGGATCAGTATGATGATTTTTCCGCATACGATGTAGTAAACACATACGATGAAAAAGAACTGGCAGAAATAATAAAAAAATACGGTGAAGAAAGATGGGCATCCAGGATAGCAGCCTTCATCGTAAATGAAAGAAAAAAGAAAAAAATCGAAGACACACAGCAGCTTGTGGATGTTATAAAAGCAGCTATACCCGCATCCGCCAGGAGAAGCGGGCCGCATCCTGCAAAGAGAACTTTTCAGGCAATAAGGATAGAAGTAAACGATGAACTGAGCCAGCTTGGAAGAGCAGTAGATGCCTTCTGTGACGTTCTGGCTGACAAAGGAAGGCTTTGCGTAATAACCTTTCATTCTCTTGAAGACAGAATAGTAAAGGAAATTATAAATAAAAGGGCGGATCCCTGTACATGTCCACCGGAATTTCCCATATGCGTTTGCGGAAAGAAAGCGGACATGGTGAAAATAACAAAAAAACCTGTGGTGCCTGATGAAGCGGAAAAAGAAGCGAACCCCAGGTCCAGGAGCGCAAAACTAAGGGTGTCGGAAAAAAGGGTGAAGAGTGATGATAACAGCAGAACAATGGTATGAACAACAGATAAATTATACAAAATACGGATTTGACATGAAGCCGAGAGCCACAGCCCAAAGGCCCAAGAACAGCAGCGGCGTAACGGCGGCTGACAGGAAAAAGCTTATGTTCCTGGTGGTAGTCGCGGGGCTTATTTGCATAGGCATAATAATATCTTCCGCATATGCTGCCTCTGTGGCATTTACCAACAATCAACTGAAAGAACAAAATGCAGCCCTTCAAAGCGAAGTCGAAACTCTGGAAATAAAGATACAAAGTGCCAATAACATAAGGACCATAGAAGAAAAAGCCACAGGGGAGCTTGGCATGGTTTACCCCGAAGGTGAACAGTATGTTGTTTTATCGGGAGAAGAGAAAACTGCTGATGATTTTGGAAGCCTACTGAAAAAACAGGCTTTCCAGTGAACGGCGGCAGAAACTGAATAAAAATGATCGGTCAGACAACTTAATGAGGAAAAAAGTGTTTGTCTGGCTTTTTTATTTGAAAAGCGGAAAGATAGGCGAAAAAAATGAAATCACCGGCCATAAGGAGCAGAAAAAGGATCATATTTGCATTTGGGTTGTTTTGTGCCCTTCTTCTTGCTGTGTGTATAAAAGTCGGATATATACAGATAGTACAGGGAGAAGAACTGACAAAAAAAGCAATAGCCCAGCAGACCAATGATGAGGCCATAGAAGCAAAAAGAGGCGAAATAAGAGACAGAAACGGCAAGGAACTGGCCGTCAGTACCATATGTTATTCTCTGTGGGCAAGACCGGCGGCAATGGAGGACAAAGACGCTGCCGCCAAGACTCTGGCAGAAATAACGGATATGGATGCGGAAGAAATAAAAGAAATGATCACTCAGGACAAAAGCCTGGTAAAAATAGCCAAATATCTTGATTCGGGGGCGGCAGAAACAATCAGAAAAGCAGAGATGCCCGGAGTGTCCTTAACAGAAGAAAGCAAAAGATCATATCCCCTGGGAGAATTCGCATCCCATCTGCTGGGAAGCGTGACCGATGACAACAACGGACTGACGGGCCTTGAGCAAAAATATAACGGCTATCTGAAGGGAGTGTCAGGAAGGTGGCTGAAAAACACCGATGCTTCCGGGAATCCCCTTGCCTACGGGGCAGACAAGTATTATGAAGCTGAAAACGGAGCCACTCTCCTTTTGACCATAGATGAGGTGTTGCAGCATTACACAGAGAAAGCCATAGATTCTGTGGCAAAAACCACGGAGGCGGACAGAGTGAGCTGCCTCATCATGGATCCCGAAACCGGAGAGATACTGGCGGCAGCCTCTACTCCGGGGTTTGATCCCAATGATCCCAGGACACCTACCGATGAAGTCGAAGCCAAAAAACTCAGATCCATGAGCGAAAAAAACCAGATGGAATATCTGAATGAAATGTGGAGAGACCCTCTTTTTAATGATACATATGAACCGGGCTCCACAGCAAAACTGGTCACCACTGCCATAGCCCTGGAGGAAGGGCTGACTGACACATCAGAGGGATTCGTCTGTACCGGTTCCATAGAACTTTATGGAGAAACACTGAAGTGCTGGCGCTCCGAAAACCCCCACGGCCATCAGACATTGACAGAGGCGGTGGGAAACTCATGCAATCCTGTATTTGTTACCTTATCCACCAGGATAGGTCTGGAAAAATACTATAAATATCTGGAACTATTCGGGCTCACCCAGAAAACGGGCATCGATTTTCCGGGGGAGGCGAATTCCATACTTCAGAACAAAGAAACAGCAGGACCCATAGGGCTGGCCACCATGGCATACGGCCAGGGCATAGCCATGACACCGGTGCAGCTTTTGACGGCGGCCTGTGCCCTTGGCAATGATGGAAAACTAATGAAGCCGAGACTGGTCAAAGAGATAAGATCCGATAAAGGCGAAACAATAAAAAAATTCCGGAGCGAAGTGGTAAGACAGGTAGTCTCCAAGGAAACCGCCGATGAAATGTGCCTGATAATGGAATCTGTAGTTGAAGAAGGAGGCGCAGGCACAGCCAAGATAGAGGGATATCGTGTAGGCGGAAAAACTGGGACGGCCAATAAGGTCATAAACGGCAAATACAGCGAGACTGTGTGTTCTTCATTTATAGGTATGGCACCTATGGATGATCCCAAGATAGCCGTACTTTTCATAGTAGATAATCCGAAAGGTCAGATATACGGCAGTGCCACGGCAGCTCCCGGAGCCAGGCAGGTGCTTGAAAACGCCCTGAGATATATGAAGGTCGAGCCGGATTATACAGCAGCGGAAAGACAGGAAAACAGCAAAAAAACGGTTGTGGTCCCCAATGTTACCGGGGAAAGCTACAGTGAAGCCATAGGGATACTGGGTGGAGCAGACCTTAAGCATAAGGTGTCGCCGGATATCGGTGACGGAGGCGATTTCATTGTGAAAGATCAGTACCCCAAAGCAGGGGAGGAAATAGAGAAAACAGGCACGGTATATCTGTACAGAAAATAGCGATTGATGTATAATATATTGATTATGCCGGAGAAATATTTATGAGAGAATTCACTTTCAGAGAAATTGAAAAAGCTGTTGGCGGGAAACAGATATGGGGATCTCCTGATACTGTGGTTCTTGGAGTCTCAAAGGATTCCAGGGAGGCTTACGAAGGATCACTGTTTTTTCCTCTAAAAGGAGAAAAATATGATGCTCACAGTTTTCTGCCGCAGGTGATACAAAGGGGATGCAGGACTTTTCTGATATCAGATGAAGAGATACTGAAGGCCCTTAAGGGCAAAGAAAATCTTGATATAATAAAAGTAAAAGATACCACTGTTGCACTGCAGGATCTGGCAGGTTATTATCTGAAACAGATGTCCCCGAAAAAAATCGCAGTTACAGGAAGCGTTGGCAAGACATCAACAAAGGATATGATACACTGTGTATGCGGCAGCAAGTACAAGACGGGAAAAACAAAGGGCAATCAGAATAACCATATAGGGTTGCCTCTGGGAATACTCAGTTTCGATGAAGACACAGAAGCGGCGGTCCTGGAGATGGGAATGGACAGACCGGGAGAAATAGATTTTCTGGCAGACCTGGTAAGACCGGACATAGGAGTAATAACAAACATAGGCATATCTCATAAAGAAAACCTGGGCAGTCGCGAAGGGATATTTCGTGCCAAAATGGAGCTTGTCAATTATTTCGGAAGAGAAAACGTGCTTATAATAAACAGCGGAAAAGACTTTCTTCTGAAAAAAAATATAGAAGGGGAATACAGACTTATAAGTGCAGGAGCAGAAACAGATAATGACTTTATTGTTTCTGACATACGGGACAAAGGAGAAAAAGGAACAGAGTTTTTCATAAAATACAGAGATAAAAAACAACTGTTCAAACTTTCGGCACCGGGCCGGCATAACGCATTTAATGCTGCTTTGGCTGCGGCCTGCGGAATGGAAATGGGAATAGATCTAAAAGAATCATCAGAAGCGCTTTTATCCCTTGAGATCACTACCGGAAGGTTGACCGTCAAAGCAGGGAACGGGATAAAAGTAATAGATGACACCTATAATGCAAGCCCGGATTCAATGAAGGCGGGCATAGACACCCTTGTTGCCGTTTCATCAAAAAGAAAAATAGCCATACTGGGAGACATGTTCGAGCTGGGCGATGACGCTGATATCCATCACAGGAAGATAGGAGAATATGCGAAAAACGCCGGAGCGGACATGGTGATAGCAGTAGGAGAAATGGCAGAAAATATTGCCCGGGGAGCGGCAGAAAAGGGACATTATTACAAAAGCAAGGAAGCACTCAAAAAAGACATAGATGAAATAGTAAAAAGCGGAGATGCTGTTCTTGTGAAGGCCTCAAGGGGCATGGAGATGGAAGAAATAGTAAAAATACTTGTCGATAAACAGGAGAAAAAATGAGTTACGGAATAATCGTTATAGTAGGTCTTCTGGGACTTACATCGGGAATACTTCTCACATCGCTTTTGATACCTGTTCTTCTGCATAAACAGACAGGACAGAACATAAGGGCTGAAGGACCTCTGTCTCATCAGAAAAAAGCCGGCACGCCCAGCATGGGAGGCATAGCTATTATAGGTGCAACGATCGTATCTGCCGTTATAGGCGGGTTTTTATCCATAGATTCGGCAGTTATAGCGGCGGGGTTCCTGCTCTTTGCACTGATAGGGTTCCTTGATGACAGACTGAAAGTCATAAAGCATGAAAATCTTGGGCTGAGAGCATGGCAGAAATTCGGGATGCAGTTTTTACTGGCCGTTTTGTTTGCGGTATACATGGCTTACTTTTCGGATAAAGGGACTTATGTATTCGTTCCCTTTGTGAATGAGTATTACGATTTCGGGATATGGTATATGCCTTTCATCATATTTACGATCCTGGCCATGGTAAATGCAGTGAATCTTACCGACGGTCTTGACGGTCTTGCCGCCGGCGTTACGGCCATAGTGGCATTATGCATGGCCGCAGTGGCTGTTTACATAGGAGCAGATCCTTCCGGATGCTTTTTTGCCGCTCTTATGGGAGCCTGCCTTGGATTTCTTTTTTATAACAGATATCCGGCAAAAGTGTTTATGGGAGATACAGGCTCTCTGGCTCTGGGAGGGGGAATAGCAGTCGCCGCCATAATAATGAAAATGGAACTTCTCCTGCCTGTTGCGGGGTTCGTTTATGTCCTTGAAGCTCTTTCAGTGGTATTGCAGGTGGCATATTTCAAAGCCACGGGGGGAAAAAGAATATTTCGTATGGCACCACTTCATCACCATCTTGAAATGGGCGGCATGAAAGAAACAAAGGTAGTTATCGTTTTCTGGATACTCACATTCATTTGTTGTGCTTTGGCAATGTTTATTGTATTTTGATCATGAAAAGACAGTGGGGAGAATTTGACATGGAAGAAATAAAAGGCAAAAAAGTCCTTGTTGTGGGGCTTGGTAAATCGGGAATAGCTGCAGTACAGGCACTGCAGAAGCTTGGCGCGAAAGTATATGTACAGGACATGAAAAAGCGTGAAGAACTGGACGGACAGCTGCTTGGCCTTTTGGAAAGCAGGGATGTTGAATGCTATCTGGGTGCTGTTCCGGACGAAAAAGAGAATTTTGAAATGCTCATACTGAGTCCCGGAGTGCGTCCTGATATGGGATTCATAAAAAAGGCAAAGGAAAACGGAGCTGAAATAATCGGAGAACTGGAAATAGCCTACAGGACAGGCAAAGGCAAATATGTGGCCATCACCGGAACAAACGGAAAGACCACCACCACAGCTTTGACCGGAGAAATATTCAAAAATGCCGGAAGAAAAACATCTGTAGTGGGAAATATCGGAGTTGCAGTCATATCAAAGGCAATAAATGCTACGGATGATACATGGCTGGTGACTGAAGTCTCCAGTTTTCAGCTAGAGACGATCAGAGATTTCAAGCCTGAGATCTCGGCCATACTGAACCTTACCCCGGATCACTTGGACAGGCACGGAGACATCAACAAATACGGAACAGCGAAAGCCAGGATATTCGAGAATCAGCAAGAGGATGGATATGTGGTCATAAATCATGATGATAAAGAGTGCCGGAAGCTGGTATCGGGAGCAAAAGCGAAAATCATTCCTTTCAGCAGGATGGAAAAACTTGACCTGGGAGCCTTTGTTGATGCCGGGAAGATGGTCATAGTGGATGAAGAAGGAAAAAAGATCGTGTTTTGCGGAACGGAAGAACTTTATATACCAGGAGATCATAATGTAGAGAATGCCCTGGCTGCCATGACGGTTGCATATTTTGCGGGAATAGAGCCGGAAGTCATCACAAAGACCCTGAAAGAATTCAAGGGAGTGGAACATCGGATAGAATTCGTAGGAGAAGTGGACGGAATCCGTTTTGTAAACGATTCAAAGGGGACCAATCCCCATGCCTCAATAAAGGCAATAGAGGCAATGAAGGGAGATGTGATCCTGATAGCCGGCGGATATGATAAGGGTTCCTCATATGAAGAACTCATAGGATCTTTCGGAGACAAGGTGAAATTTGCCGTACTTATGGGAAAGACAGCCGTGAAGATAAAGGATGCCGCCGAAAAAATGGATTTTACAAACACAATAATAGTCAAGGATATGGAAGCATGCGTAAGAGAAGGGTTCAGGCTGGCAAGACCCGGAGATACAGTGCTGCTTTCTCCCGCCTGTGCCAGCTGGGACATGTATACTGATTTCGAGCAAAGGGGAGAGCATTTCAAAGACTGCGTAAAGAGATTGGAAAGCTGATGAAAAAGCACGGGATACAATTACAGTCAGGTGATTTCGTATTGACGATCATGACGCTCGTTCTGGTTATTTTCGGAGTTATCATGGTCTTCAGTTCCAGTTATTACAGTTCCATAAATGAGGGAGGAACTCCTTACAGCTATCTTATAAGGGACATCATATGGGCAATGGCTGGTTTTGCGCTTATGATGCTTCTTACAGTGGTTGATTACAGGTTATACAAAAAAATAGCA
>Ga0334886_1004840_pt1 | contig 10676 bp, 10 predicted proteins | sample GraSluR1_MG_9_FD_207232 | JGI IMG/M metagenome (GOLD analysis project Ga0334886, IMG submission 207232) | Sludge microbial communities from methane-producing bioreactor in Wageningen University, Netherlands - Granular Sludge_27_06-R1 | ecosystem: Engineered > Bioreactor > Anaerobic >...
GCCGAACCCGGCAGTCAAGCCCTTCAGCGCCGATGGTACTGCGGAGGCTATCCGTGGGAGAGCAGGTCGCCGCCGGAAATCCTTTCATACAGAAACCGAAGGCCGTCCGTTATTACGGACGGCCTTCGGCGTTTTTGCATATACTTGAAATCCGCATGACGGCAAATTGTACCTTTTCTACGCAGCAGCGCGGCCAAAATTCATCTGCGGAACATGAAAAAGTCGCCATTTGGAAAAAGATCGTGTAAAATCGATTTGTAGCGCAGTCTCTTCCCAAAGCTGCGACGATATACTTTCCTGCAATACCGGCGATCGCCATGTGGGAACCTTACTTTTTGCGTAGACGCTTCGTCTCTGATATGAGTCTGCCGCAGGGCATTTTTCACAGCAGAAAGGAGCTGGTGATTGTGTCGACTCATCAAAAAGCATGCATTCCTCCGCAGGTGTCGCAGACGGCGGCACAGGACTATGCGCGAAACACGTCGGCGATGCTGTCGGACGTCGACGAGGCAATGAAACAACAGGCCGGCCTCGTGTCGGACCAGGTCGAGATGATGCTTCAGAATCATCGCCATCATGTCGAGTTCATGTACACCCTCTTCCGGCTGAATATGCCGGAGCTCCTCACCGAGACCGTCGTCTGGGTGTACATCGCCTATCGGGCGCACGGTTTCTCTCCCGACTACTTCCCGGCGGCACTCCGCTGCTGGCTGGATGCTGTCCGCAAGCATCTGCCGTCCTCCAGCGCCCGCGAGATCGGCGCCGTCTATTCCTGGATGATCGACCACCACGAATTCTTTCTGGAAACGGCCCTTTCCCGGGAAGCCCATGAAGAAAACAAGGATCCGTTTCCCCATCTTTCTCCCCTCAAAGAGCAGTTCCTGCGCGGTCTTCTCGAGGGAAACCTTTCGTTGTGCCACAACTGTGCTACAGGCTACGTTACCGGAAAAGAGAAACTTCAGGAGTTCTACCTCGGCGTCGTCCAGCCGGCGATGGTCGAAGTCGGAGCACTGTGGCAGAAAGGCAAGCTCTCCGTCGCCCGGGAACACCTCGCTACGGCTATTGTCACGCGCATTCTCGCTTCGCAGCACATGCAATTCATCAGCCTGGACAAACCAAAGGGAAAAGCGATCATCTCCGCTTCCGCCAACGAATATCACGAACTGGGAGCCCGCATGGTCGCCGATGTGCTCGATCTGGACGGGTGGGATACGCTCTACGTCGGCAGCAATGTTCCCGCCGGGGAAGCGCTGGCTCTCATATCCAACGAAAAACCCTTTCTCGTCGGTATTTCGGTGACAATGCCTTTCAACCTCGGAAAGGCCGCCGATCTGATCGCGTCCATACGCGCGGACGAGGCGCTTTCCGGGACGAAAATTCTCGTTGGAGGACGGGCTTTCTCGTTTTCTCCGAACTTATGGCGCACCATCGGGGCCGACGCCTCTCCGAAAGACGCTCTGGAGGCGCTCTATACGGCGAACTCGCTCTGGGAGGAATCCATTCGAAAGTGAACAGCGCTCCCGATCCTATGAAAAGCAGATCGATATTCAATGATTTTTTCGGTCATTGCAGCTTTCTTTTCGCTCTGCTGCTCGACCGTGACGGTGTGATCCTGGAGGGCAACGACCGGGCTAAACGCTTTCTTCAAGAGAGCGGGCATGATACGTTATGTTTTTTGGGAGATGTTCTCCGGGAAGGACAGGAGGACTTCCTGCCGCAGCTCCGCCATGCCGGAACTGAGAGGAGGAATGTTCCGCTTGTCTTTCAGTTCGCGGAGGGTTCGGTTCTTGCGCTTGACTGCATGGCCGCGTGCCTCGGCGAGGAGCTGGTCCTGTACGCTGCCTGCACGGATACGGAGGATCAGGAGATCGTCTCCAGGCTGTCGGTTCTGAACCTCGAAATGGCGAACATGGGTCGCGAGCTGGTCAAGAAGAATTTGCAGCTGTCGGCGTCTCAAAAAGCTCTGGAGACCGCGAACACGATGAAAAACACTTTTCTGTCCATCATCGCTCATGATCTCCGCGGATCCGTGGGCGGGATCTCGCAGCTTCTGGAAATGCTCCGGGACGACTACGACACGCTTGAGGAGGAGGAGTTCAAGCAACTTGTCTCGCTGGCTTCGCATGATGCGAGCAGGACATTTCAACTTCTGGAGGACCTGTTGACATGGTCAAGATCGCAGCGCGGGGTGATCGAATTCAATCCCGTCCGGTACAGCATCCGCGAGCTTGTCGGGCAGGCCGCCGGACTGCTGCAGTCCAGAGCTCTCGAGAAGCGCATCTCGATTACGCACGATATTCCGGATTCTCTTACGGCCCGCCTGGACCCTGCGATGATCGGCACCGTGCTGCGCAACCTTCTGAGCAACGCGCTGAAGTTCACTCCCTCGGGAGGCAGTATCGCCGTAACTGCCCGCCAAAGCGGGGAGAGTGCCGAAGTGGTCGTGCGCGACAACGGGCTCGGCATTTCCGGGGAGGCTCTGGAAAAGCTGTTTCAAGTCGGCGTCAACCATGGCAGCAGCAGAGGCACGGAAGGGGAAAGCGGTACGGGGCTCGGCCTGGTTCTCTGCAGGGAATTCGTCGAGAAACACGGAGGAAGAATTTGGGCCGAAAGTACACCGGGCGAGGGGAGCACCTTTTTCTTTTCTCTGCCGTCGGCCTGATTGCCGGCAACCGTATTCCTCTCCACGAACAATCCCCGCATATTTGACAATCTCTCTTTCGAGCAATAAAATTACTCTAAATCCATCAGGAAAAGGACAACTTATGCTCGAATCCCTTGTGACCTCAAAGACCCGCGCCAGGCTGCTCCTGAAGTTCTTTTTGAATCCGAACACCAGCGCATACCTCCGCGGACTCGCCGACGAGTTCGGCGAATCCACAAACGGTGTCCGCGTCGAGCTCAACAGGCTCTCCGAGGCGGGGCTTCTTGAATGCTCCGACGAAGGCAGGACGAAAGTCTACCGCGCCAACACCAGCCACCCCCTGTTCCCGGAGCTCCAGCGCATCGCCGCCAAGACGCTCGGCATCGACCAGGTCGTGGAGCATGTCGTTTCGCGACTCGGAAATGTCGATCTTGCCCTGGTGACGGGCGATTACGCGAAGGGAATCGACTCGGGGCTCATCGATCTCGTTCTGGTGGGGAAAATCGATCGCACGTACTTTGAAAGCCTCGCGGAGAAGATCGAAGGGATCACGAAGCGGAAGATCCGCCCCCTCTTCCTCACCAGGGAGGAGTTTGTTCGGCTCAAGGAGCGCATCGTATCCGAGAATGCCCTTCTGCTCTGGGGTGATGAAAGTGAAGTCGGTGCGAAGTGATCTTTTCAAATCGAGGGGAGGCGCTTTTCAAGAAGCGCCTCCCCTCGATCTTTGTTTGGAGCGCGGTTCTTTTAGAAACCGAGTTCCTCGCCGACAAGCAGAACGTGGAAGTTCGTTCCCCGGGGGCGTTTCCGGATGATCGTCGTGATGTTGCAGATTCTCGTCGGTCCCTGGCAGTCCATGCAGACTCCGGTCTGGGTGCAGGGGTTGGGCGTTCCGAGACGCTTGTTGTTGATGGGAGCCGCCTTGGTCATGATCCGCTCTTCTGCGGCGTCGATATCTTTGACGATCTTGTTGGCGCCGAGAACGACGATGACCTTGCCCGGGCCGAAAATCATGGCCGCCACGCGGTTGCCGAACCCATCCACGTTGACGAGTTTCCCGTCCATCGTGACGGCGTTCGTGCCGGAGAGAAAGACGTCGCAGGTCAGCTGCTGCCTGCGGATCGACAGCTTCTCGTCGTTGGTGAGTCCGGGCGCGCCGTGGTCGAGAATTGTGTTGCCGCGTGCCGCCAGTTTCTCCGCGATGCCGATCGCCTTGAGGGTCCAGGATCCTCCGAATCCCACGGACGCATTGTCGGGGACGAGTTCGAGGATTTTCTCCGCCGCCTCCGCTCCGGTCGCGAAGAATTCGGCCTCGAATCCGTTCTTCTTCAGCGCCTCGACGACCTTTCGGCCGAGCGTCTCGTTGTGCCAGGGTGTGAATTCGCTCATGATATCTCCTCCTCGTGTGTGAGTAGAACAGGAAAAAGGAAGCCTCTAAGCCGTCCGGACCTCCTCTCCGTCTTGATTATCGTTCCTGAACGCCCGTGAGATACCGCAGGATGCCTCCGCCGGGGCGAAGGAGTATCGGGGTTCCCGGAAGGACATCACGGTAGAAGTCCATCGTCTTGATGAAGAGATAGAGCTCCTTCGCGTCGCTGATGGCGTTCGCCAGCGTGTTCTGCGCGATGTTGTCCCCCTGCCCCTTGATCTCCTCGGCCTTTCTTCGGGCTTCGGCGATCATCTCGACTTCTCTCCTGTCGGCGAGCGATCTTCGCGTGATCGCCTCGGCCTGTCCTTCGGCCCGGAGCTGCCCCGCGACGCGGTTCCGCTCGGCCTGCATCGAACGGTAGACCGCCTGTTCGTTGTCCTGAGGCAGGAAGACGCGCTTGTAGGCCACGGAAAGGATCTGCACGCCGTACTCTTTCGCCTGCGCCTCGGCGATCGCCAGGGACTGCTGCAGGGCTTCCTGTCGCCTGTCCTTCACCAGTTCGTCCAGCGTCAGGCGGCCGGAGACGACGCGGACCGCGGAATAGATCGCGTCGTCAAGACGCTGCTGCACTGACGCTACCGTCCGGACGCGCCGGTAGAAGGTCTCGGGATCCGAAATACGGAAGATGGCGAATGTGTCGAAGACCAGGTTTTTCTTGTCGCTCGTGACCACGGCCACCGGGTCGGCGTCGTATTCGATGAGCTTCTTCGTGTACATTGTGAGCTGATCGAGGAAGGGGACCTTGAAGTACAGCCCCGGCTCGATCCTCGAAGCGACCACCTTTCCCAGGCGAAGCACCACGGCCTGCTCGTCCACCCGGATGATATAGAACGAGCCCGTGAACAGCAGGAAGACGAACAGAATTCCGATCCCCAGCATATATTTTTTCATGACTCCATCCTCCTATCGTCCGGCTCCCGCCGCATTGAAAAACTGTTCCAGCGGAAGGAGCTGTATGGCGCTCTCCCCGCCTTCGACAATGAAGACCTTCAGCTTCGGCCAGACCTGTTCCATTGTCTCGAGCCAGAGGTTGTTCAGCACCAGGTCGGGATTCTGCCGGTAGGCGTTGTTCAGCGAGCGGATTCTGGCAGCCTCGCCCTCGGCGATCGAGGTTCGGCGGAACTTGTAGGCCTCGGCCTCGTTCAAAATGCGTTCCGCCTCTCCCTGGGCCTTCGAGAGGATTTCGTTGGCGTACTTGTCGGCCTCCATAATGAGCGCCTCCCGTTCTGCGCGGGCCGAGTTGATCTCGCTGAACGCGGCCTGAACGGCCTTCGGGGGATTCACATCCTGGAACTGGACCGCCACGATGAAGACGCCGGTGTTGAGGAAGTCCAGTTTTTGTTGGATGAGCATCTTCGCCTCGGTCTGGGAGGCCTCCTTCTCGGTGGTGAGAACGTCGTCGAGCGTCCGGGAGGCGATGACCTCGCGAAGCGTCGACTCGGCGATATCGCGGATCATCCTCTCGCGGGCCCACGGATCCGCCGGAAGGTGCACCACGTAATTCTCCGGCACTCCCGCCTGGTACTGGAGCACCCAGTCGATTTCGATGATCCTGTTGTCGCCGGTGAGCATTTTCGACTCCTCCGGGCGGTCCGAATACGTCGGGGGAGGCCCCGGGTTCACCGTCCGGTAGCCGTACTCGAAGCGCTGGATCTGCTCGGTGTTGACGATTGTCACCTGGTCGATCAGGGGCAGCTTGAAGTTCATTCCCTGGTCGGCGACATTCACGACCTTTCCGAGGCGGAAGACGACTCCGCGCGACCCGGCCGGCACGATGTAGAATCCCTGCCAGGCTATGATTGCGATCACCAGAACCGGCAGCAGGATCTTGAGAAATCCGAAGTTGAAGGACATCCTTCGTCTCGGTTTGTCACCGCCCCCGCTTCCGTAGTCCTCGCCGTCGAAAGTCTTCTCCTTCCGGCGCGTTCGTTCGTACAGATCTTCGATTTCATCGAATATGTTTCTCATCTTTTCCCTCCGCTCTCTTTGTATTCGTGATGCGTTTTTTCCGCCCTGCACTCGGCGGCTTCAACTATGGCCGCCATTGTATCCGCCAACCCCTCTTTCAGCGGTTCTTCCCCGCGCCTCCAATGGTATCCCTAATCGCCGATCTCCGTCGGACAGCGAGATGTGGATTGCTTTCACACCTTTCAGCTCCTCACGGGCGAATTGTAAGGCCGAGCTCCCGGCAGAAATCCACGATCGAAGTCCATCGCTCCGCGGCGACGGCATGGAGCACGGAGATGTCCAGTTCCCGGTATTCGTGGATTGCTATGTTGCGGAAACCCGTCATGGCGACCATCGCACGGGCCGTATCTTCCGAGAGAAATCCGGCTCGATGGAGCAGCCGGAATGCGTCCGCGCTGTTGCGGGGCAGGCCGAGATGCTCGCGCGCCGTAAGATGCATCGCCGCGTCGATGGCGGCCTGACAGGCACGCTCTATGTTCAGCGTCATGGCGTCGATATGGGTGAAACTTTTCAGCCCGGGGTCGGCCGCATACACCTCCTTCATACGCCGCAGCGTCCGTTCGATGATTGAGGCCTTGCCCCGGATCACGTCATCCGCCGTAGGCATCGACTACCTCCTTCCGGTCTTCGCTGAAGCGAAGGTACAGAGCCAGAAGCACCGCAGCCCTCAGTCCGGCTTCGTTTCCCGGGCGCACATAAATCGGGCGCCCGTCCAGCGCTTCCTTCGCGTAGACGAGATCGCGGGAGTCCACGATCCCCGCGTCGACGGGCCGTCCCGTTTCAAAGGCGAGTCCGGCGGCGATATCGGCGAGTTCGAGGGAGGAGATCTGTACGCCCGGCGCCGGAAGAACACCGATGTCGATGTCGCTGTCGGGGCGCATTGCGCCTCTAGCACCGCTGCCGAACAGGTAGACCGCAAGAACCCTGTCGTCGCGGGCGAAGCGGTCCGCGATCATCTGGACCGTCATGTCCGGAAGAATCTGCGGTTCGGATTCGCCGGTCGGGGCAGGGGTTTTTGAACAGTGCGCCATGGAACGCCTCCTTTTTCGTCTGGTTGCATTCTATTGTACCCTATTCTCTCCCGGCGGAGGAGAGACTTCAAAAAAACTAAAATGTATCGTGCAAAATCGTTGACGAATTTCTCCGGAGGAACTATAAATCTTCAGGAAGACGAACGTCTATTGTTTCGTCCATAAGGAGGTCGTTGGAGTGAAAGCGGATCTTGTGATTCGAAACGGGAGAGTATGCCAGGAAGGCGAGTTCTTCGAGGGCGGCATTGCAGTGAAGGACGGCAAGACGATTGCCGTTTGCCGCGATGAGATTCTTCCCGAGGCTGTGGCCGTCCTGGACGCCGGAGGCAATCCGATTTTGCCCGGAGTAGTGGATCCTCACGTTCATGTTCGGGAACCGGGGCATTCGGAGCGAGGCACGTTCGCGACTGAAACCAGGGCCGCGGCTGCAGGAGGCGTGACCTGCTTCCTGGAGCACCCGATCTCCTCGCCTCCGCCGTACTCCCCGGAAGTTCTTAAAAACCGCATCCGGGTGGCGGAGCCTCAACTCTTTGTCGATTGCGCCTTTTTCGGCGCGGCGGGCGCCGAGTTTCCCGAGGAGGTCGCCAGAATGGGCGAGGAGGGGATCGTCGCGTTCAAGACCTTTCTCCATCAGGCGCCCGAAGGGAGGGACGGGGAGTTCCGGGGGCTCACGATGGGGAACGACGGGGAGATATGGGACGGCTTCCGGTCCGTTGCGAAAACAGGGCTCATTCTCACCGTGCATGCCGAGAACAACGACATGATCCAGCGCCTGATCCGGCAGTTCCGGGCGGAGGGCAAAACCGGCTTCGAGTACCATTACAAGTCCCGTCCTCCGATCACGGAGATCGAGACCGTGGCAAAACTGCTTCTCTTCGCGAAGGAAACAGGAACACGGGTGAGCTTCGCGCATATTTCAACCCCTGAGGCCGCAGATCTGGTCAAAAAGGCAAAGAGCGACGGAATGGACGTCTATCTCGAGACCTGCCCGCACTATCTGTTCCTCGACGAAGAGACCGTGAACCGGTACGGACCGTACGCCAAGGGAAATCCGCCTCTTCGAAGCAGGGATTCGATGGAGAAGCTCTGGCAGTACGTGAACGACGGATCGGTCGATTTCATCGGCAGTGATCACGGCCCGTTCCTCGCCTCCGAAAAAGAGAAGGGGATGAAAGATATTTTCACCGCCGCAGCGGGTTCCGCCTTCATCGAACTGACGCTCCCTCTCATGCTGACCGCGGTCCGGGACGGCAGGCTCACCATGCAGCGCATGACGGAGCTTCTCTGCGAGAATCCCGCGAAGATCTTCGGCCTCTGGCCCCGCAAAGGAGCGATTCGCACGGGCGGGGACGCCGATTTCGTGATTGTCGATATGGAGAACGAGTTCACCGTCGACAACAGGAAGTTCGTCACGAAGTCATGGGAGACGTCTCCCATGTACAACGGCTTCCGGCTTATCGGAAAACCGGTGCATACCGTCGTTCGGGGCAGGATCGTCATGCGGGACGGGAAGGTCGACAACTCGGCGGAAGGGTGGGGGGAAGTGCTCTTTCCAGAGTGGAAAAAGTAGGTTTCGAAAGGAAACGGCACGGTTGCAGCGTCCCTTGCCGCCCGGATGGGCGAACAGGAGAGATGCTGCCGCGTTTTCGGCCGTGTATTTGTTCTGACGGACGCATTGTGAAGAACATGCGTCTTCCGGGGCTTCCCGTAAATGGTCTTTTGAAGTACCATATAGGAAATATCATGCATTTAAAAAAGGAGAGAGCAAATATCATGAATACGGTACGAGGAATATTCGCCCCCATAGCGACGGCGTTCGATGCATCCGGAGAGGTGAACTACGATGTGTTCGCGGAGAACGTGGTGTCGTTCGGCGCGACGAAGCTTTCGGGGCTTGTCGTTCTGGGGAGCAACGGTGAGTTCACGCTCCTGTCGCACGACGAGAAGGTGAAGCTTGTCGATGTGGCCAGAAAGCACCTTCCGTCAGGCAAGAAGGTCATCGCCGGAACGGGGTGCGAGTCGCTGAAGGAGACGGTGGAGCTGACGAAGCAGTGCGCCGGCGTCGGCGCCGAGGTGGCGCTCGTCGTGACGCCCAACTACTACAAGAAGGACATGAACGACGCGGCGCTGGAGAAGTTCTACGTCATGCTCGCCGACGCTTCTCCGATCCCGGTGATGATCTACAACATGCCGGGGAATGCCGGTGTGAACGTTCCCTCGTCGCTGACGGTGAAGCTTTCGGCCCATCCGAACATCACGGGAATCAAGGATAGCGGGGGGAACATCGTGCAGATATCGGAAGTGCTGGCGAAGGCGCCGTCTGATTTCTCGGTTTTCGCGGGATCGGGAAGCTACCTTCTGGCGACGCTGGTGCTGGGAGGGGTCGGGGGGACGCTTGCTGTTGCGAACGTTGTTCCCGACTACTGCGCGGAGATCCAGGAGCGATTCGAGAGCGGGGATCTTGAAGGTGCGCGGAAGATGCAGCTTGCACTGCTTCCGCTGAACGCGGCGGTGACGAGCAGGTTTGCGATCGGCGGCATGAAGTCGGCGATGGACATGGTGGGGTACAAGGGAGGCCTGCCGCGGCTTCCGATCCTTCCCGCGAGCGAGGAGACGAAGAAGGAGATCGCCCGGATCCTGAAGGAGCTCGGCGTTCCGACGGTGTAGCGTCATGATGATCTCCGGAGAGCGTTTTCTCGCCGATCTCGAGGCCCTCGGGCGCATGGGATGGGTCGAAGGGGAGGGGATGGACCGTCCCGCCTATACCTCGGCCTACGACGACGCCCGGCGGTTCGTCGAGGAGAAGATGAAGGAGGCGGGACTCGTCACCCGCGTGGACGGCGTGGGAAATCTGTTCGGCAGGCTGGAGGGGAGCAATCCGTCGTTGCCGGTGATTCTTGCGGGGTCGCATCTCGACGCTGTTCCCGGCGGAGGGAAGTACGACGGCCCCCTCGGAGTTATGGCCGCTTTGGAGGCGGCCCGTTCCATCGCCGAAAAAAAGCTGCCGCTCCGGCGGTCTTTCGAGGTCGTCGCCTTCACTGCCGAGGAGGGAGGAGAGATGGGCGGAACCTTTGGAAGCCGCGCGTTCGCCGGGCTGCTCGAAGAGCCGCTTCCCTCCGAACGGCTTGCAAAAATCGGGCTGACTCCTGAAATGGTCCGTTCATCTAAAGCGGATCCGTCCGGAATAGCCTGTTACTTCGAGCTTCACATAGAACAGGGTCCCTTTTTGGAACGGCGCGGCATTCAGATAGGTATTCCCACAGGGATCGTGGGGATCAGCCGCTATGCGGTGCGTTTGACCGGGGAGGCGAACCACGCCGGCACCACTCCCATGAAGGAGCGGAAGGACGCCATGCGGGAATCGGCGGAGCTGCTGACCGAATGGTTCGCATGGACCGATACGCGGGACGATTTCGTCTGCAACGCCGGTATTTTCTCCCTGCATCCGGGTGCGGCGGCCATCGTCCCCGGTCGGGCCGATTTCACGCTGGAGATACGCTCGCTGCAGGATGCCGTTATGGACGAAGCCGCCGGTGTTTTTCGGTCTCTTCTCGAAAAGAGGAGCAGAGTATCGGTTGCGATGGAACCCCTCGTCCGGAAGGGAGCC
>Ga0334886_1004869_pt1 | contig 10601 bp, 7 predicted proteins | sample GraSluR1_MG_9_FD_207232 | JGI IMG/M metagenome (GOLD analysis project Ga0334886, IMG submission 207232) | Sludge microbial communities from methane-producing bioreactor in Wageningen University, Netherlands - Granular Sludge_27_06-R1 | ecosystem: Engineered > Bioreactor > Anaerobic > Unclassified...
TCGAAAAACAGGTAAATGCTCAAGCTAGTAAGATAGAAGAACTCTTTGGACGGAAACCCACTACATTCCGAAATACTGAGCTGATTTATTCCGACGAAATTGGTGCAATGGTAGCAGATATGGGATATAGGGCAATGCTTACAGAAGGAGCTAAGCATATCCTGGGATGGAAAAGTTCAAACTACCTTTACACTAATGCCATCAATCCAAAACTTAAACTTTTGCTCAAAAACTTCCAAATGAGCGATGATATAGCATTTCGATTTTCAAACAGAGCTTGGGAAGAGTGGCCGCTGACGACTGAGAAGTATGTACATTGGCTAAATTCCATTAATGCTAACGATGAGATCATAAACCTGTTCATGGACTATGAAACCTTTGGTGAACACCAATGGGCAGAAACAGGAATTTTTGATTTTATGAAAGCTTTACCCGATAGAGTTTTCTCCGACACCGATTTTGAATTTTTGACACCTGCCGAAGCAGCCAAAAAGCATCAACCCATTGCCTCGATGCATGTTCCATATCCAATCAGCTGGGCTGATGAGGAAAGAGACCTTACTGCTTGGCTTGGAAATGAAATGCAAGACGATGCATTTAATAACCTATACAGCTTTGTAAACAAGATAAACAAAATTGATGATCCCGACATCCAACGCGATTGGCGTTATCTTCAAACCAGCGATCACTTTTACTATATGTGTACTAAGTGGTTTAGCGATGGAGATGTTCATAAGTATTTTAACCCTTACGATACCCCTTACGAAGCATTTATCAATTTTATGAATGCTTTCAGCGACTTTAAAATCAGGGTTGACTCTTATCAGGTTCCTCATCAGGAAGGTATTGATTCCGATATTGCCATTGAAAATCAAGATGTTGATTCTTTAATAGTGGAATACGAGGAAAAACTAAAAAGCCTTAAAGCGATAAAGGCGGGCAATACACCAGCAAAGAAAAAAACTACACCCAGAAAGGCTACTAAATCGAAAACTACTAAAGTTGACCCGCAAAAAGGAACAAAAACAACAGCAAAAAAAACAACAACAAGAAAGACAACACCGAAGAAGAAGTAGATACTGGTTAAAAACTTTACTTGAACCATCATACTACAATGAAAGAGAAATTATTAAAACCTGACTACCTGTTTGAGGTAAGTTGGGAGATATGCAATAAGGTTGGTGGCATCCATACAGTCATTTCAACCAAAGCTCTTACCCTTGTGGAGGAGTACAAGAATAATCTTATTCTTATTGGTCCCGATGTGTGGAGGGATACTGAGAGTAATCCTGAATTTATTGAGGATCCTCAATTACTCTCATCGTGGAAAAACAAAGCCACCGAGGAGGGTTTAAGGGTAAGGATTGGGAGATGGAACATTGAGGGGAAGCCAGTGGTGGTAATTGTTGATTTTACTCCCTTCTTCTCTAAAAAAGATGAAATTTTCAAAGAATTCTGGGAAGAATACAAACTTGACTCCATCTCGGGACAGTGGGATTATGTTGAACCTGCGCTTTTTGGATTTGCTGCGGGTAAGGTAATTGAAAGTTTTACCCGTTTTCAACTTACCCAAAGGCATAGAATTGTTGCCCAATTTCACGAGTGGATGACTGGTACGGGTTTACTTTATCTTAAAAAGAATATTCCTCAGGTTGGAACCATTTTTACAACCCATGCTACAGTTATGGGTCGCTGCATTGCAGGTAATAATATTCCCCTTTATGGCAAGCTTGAAAAGTATAATGCTGAACAAAAGGCAATTGAATTCAACGTAGTATCAAAGCAATCGCTTGAAAAGGTTTCAGCTGTTGAGGCCGATTGCTATACAACGGTTAGTGAAATAACAGCTAAGGAGTGCAAGCAATTTCATGGCAAAGAGGTGGATGTGGTTACACCCAATGGGTTTGAAAATAGTTTTGTACCCGAAGATGATGAATTTAAGCTTCGTCGTATTGAGGCAAAGGTTAAATTTTACGAAGTTGCCGAAGCCCTTTTAGCACATGATGTAGCCAAAGACGCCTTAGTGGTAGGCATTAGTGGTAGATACGAGTTTAAAAATAAAGGTATTGATGTTTTCATCGAATCTTTGGCAAAGCTTAATAATTGCCCTGACCTTAATCGAGAGGTATTGGCATTTATCCTAATTCCAGCTGGACATCATGGGCCACGAAGGGATGTGTTTAAAAACCTTCAGGAAAAGGACAACGAGAACGTTGTAGTTTTAAGTAATACCCATATAACACATTACCTCAACGATCCAGAAAACGACCCAATCCTCAATCGTTTTAAATCGGCTGGTCTTTATAATTCGTCTAGCGATAAAGTAAAGATATTCTTTGTGCCCTGTTATCTGAATGGTAACGATGGTATATTTAACATGCCTTACTGGGATTTACTTATTGGGATGGATATTTCAGTGTTTCCGTCCTACTACGAACCTTGGGGTTACACCCCATTGGAAAGTTTAGCTTTTCATGTTCCCACCATCACAACAACTTTGGCGGGTTTTGGGCTTTGGGTAAACACTTACTACAAAAAGGACCACCCAGGTATTAAAGTGATTGATAGAACCGACGATAACGATGAATATGTGATTAACGAAATATCATCTACTATTTGCAAATACTCTAACCTATCGCTTGAAAAACAAGGCGATTACCGAAAGAATGCCTTTGATGTTTCGCAGATTGCCTTATGGAAAAATTTGATTAGTTACTATAAAGAGGCATACGACATTGCACTCCAGAAAGTGGAGCAACGCACACAACAATTCATGGATTCCGATCGTGAAGAACAACTCCCTTCCGTTGAAAAGCAATATTTAATCAATAAACCCAATTGGGTTAGGCTCATAATCCAAAAGAATATCCCAGAAAAACTTACCGCCCTTGATGAACTTTCAAAGAATTTATGGTGGTGTTGGAATCCCGATGCCATGGAACTTTTTGAATCCATTGACCCCGAACTTTGGGTAGAGTGCGAGCAGAACCCAATTCTTTTCCTCGATAAAATCCCATACAATCGTTTTAAGGAGTTAGAAAAGGATGATAGTTTTATCGATAAACTCAACAAGGTTCACCAGCACTTTAGTGCATACTTAAAAAAGAAGTCGGGTAGGAAGGGTGCTAAAATTGCATACTTCAGTATGGAATACGGTCTTCATACAAGTCTAAAACTTTATTCTGGTGGACTTGGAGTTCTTGCGGGTGATTACTTGAAAGAAGCTTCCGATAGGAATGTTTCACTTTACGCAATAGGCCTTTTCTATCGTTACGGTTATTTTACACAGCAACTATCGTCTACCGGACAACAAATTGCTGCATATGATCAACAGAATTTTGCCCAAACACCCGCAAGACCAGTGAGGCATGCCAATGGAAAATGGAAAACCATCAGTATTGCCTTTCCTGGACGTATTGTTAATGCCAGAATTTGGAGAGTAGATGTTGGGAGGACAGAACTATACCTTCTTGATACCGATTATGAAGATAATGAACTTCAGGATAGAAACATAACCCATCACCTTTACGGTGGTGATTGGGAAAATCGGTTCAAGCAGGAGATGATTCTTGGGATTGGAGGTGTTCGTGCTTTGGAAGAAATTGGAATATATCCCGATGTATATCACCTTAACGAGGGGCACGCTGCATTTGCTGGATTGGAACGGTTGCGTAGATTTATTGTAGACAATAAGTTTTCTTTTGCTGAGACTTTGGAGATAGTTAGAGCCTCGAGCCTTTTCACTACTCATACTCCCGTTCCCGCAGGGCACGATTCATTCCTCGAGGATACCTTAAGAACTTACATGGCTCATTACCCCGAAAGGCTTGGTATTACTTGGGAAGAATTTATGGACCTTGGAAAGTTAAATCCTGGCGACGAAACCGAAAGATTTTCCATGAGCTACTTGGCAGCCAATCTCTCGCAAGAGGTTAATGGAGTGAGTTGGCTCCATGGTGATGTTAGCCGAAGGATGTTTGCCAACTTATGGCCAGGCTATTTCCCCAGCGAACTTCATGTTGGCTACGTTACCAACGGAGTTCACTATCCCACTTGGGCATGCCCTGAAATAAGATATCTCTTAGAACCCAATGCAAAGGATAAATCGTTTGAGAATAACCCTGTTTGGGAAAACATCTACAATATCCCCGACAGTAAACTCTGGGATGTTACTAATGTTCAAAGGAAAAAACTGATCGACTACATTCGAACTCGGTTAGTTAATCCTCAAATTGTTAAATATGAAAGCCCTAGACATGTAGTTGAGATTCAGGAAAAGCTCCGCGATAATGTTCTTACCATAGGTTTCGCCCGAAGGTTTGCTACCTACAAAAGAGCTCATCTTTTAATTCGCGACTTGGATAGATTAAATAACATTGTCAACAACGAGGACATGCCCGTACAGTTCATCTTTGCTGGAAAGGCACACCCCAACGATAAAGCGGGACAAGATTTAATCCGCAAACTGGTTGAAGTAAGCAAACGTCCCGAGTTTGTTGGCAAATTTCTATTCCTTCAGAATTATGATATGGAGCTAGCCAAAAAGATGGTACAGGGTGTCGATATTTGGCTAAATACCCCTACTCGTCCACTTGAAGCATCTGGAACAAGTGGCATGAAAGCGGTCATGAATGGTGCTTTGCATTTCAGCGTGCTCGATGGATGGTGGGTGGAAGGTTATCAAAAGGGAGCTGGATGGGCTTTACCCATGGAACGAACTTATATCCAGCAGGAGTTTCAGGATGAACTTGATGCCGAAATGATTTATACCATGTTGGAAAATGAAATAGTTCCATTATACTATCAAAGGAACGAAGAGGATGTACCCATGGAATGGGTTTCGCATATCAAAAATTCTATCGCCAAGGTTGCATCAAAATTCTCAACGACACGCATGATGGAGGATTACGAGAATCGATTCTACCATAAATTGTACTTGCGTAGCAATAGAATTACTGAGAATGAATATGATTTAGCTAAAAGATTGGCTGCTTGGAAACGTAAGGTTTCAAGAAACTGGGAAAGCCTTGAAATTATTACTGCTGAACAGTTTGATACGTCGCGTCAGGCCATAGTGCTTGGAAAGGAATACTCCTCTGAAGTGGTGCTTGACCTTGGTAAGCTAACCCCTGACGAGGTAGGTGTTGAACTGGTTATAGCCGAACTAGTTGATAACGGTGATGTCAAAATAAAACACTCTCAGGATTTTGACCTTGAGCATGTTGAGGAAAATAGAGCCATCTACCGTTTATCCTTCATTCCAAATAATCCGGGTGTTTACGATTCGGGGATAAGGATTTACGCTAAAAATAAGGAAGTGCCACACCGCATGGACTTTACCCTGGTTAGGTGGATATAGTTATACCATATAAGCGAAACACAAAACCCAAGATTAATCTATTAAGAAGCCGATACTCTCGGCTTCTTTTTTTATTTTTGCACAACATTTTTTAGACATGATAATTACCAAAGACTATTCGCAGATTGATCTTAATAAACCCGTTGTGACAATCGGTTTTTTTGATGGAGTTCATCTTGGGCACAAGGAAATATTGCAAGCTGCTGTTGCAAAGGCAAAGGAGCAAAATAAAAAAAGCGTAGTTGTAACTTTTTGGCCTCACCCTCGCATTGTTCTAAATCAGGATGTGGATACATTAAGATTCCTAAACGCACTGGAAGAAAAACAGCAGTTGATTGCTGAGTGCGGAATAGATGTCATGCTAATTCTTGATTTTACAACTGCCTTAGCCTCTCAAACAGCACAACGATTTGTACAGGATTTCCTCATTGAAAAGTTAAATGTGTCAAGCTTGATTATTGGGTACAACCATGTTTTTGGCCATAAGGGACAGGGAAATTATTTACTTCTTAAAGAGATGGAATCGGCAGGCAACTATAAGACCTTTCAGGTTGGCCCCGTTCAAATTAATAGCATTAACATTAGTTCCACAAAAATTAGAACAGCCCTTGAGCAGGGAAATCTGGTTTTAGCAAACCAAATGCTGGGTAAACCATATGAAATAAAAGGCACCATTGAGGGTGGAAAGCAGATTGGACGCTCAATAGGCTATCCTACTGCCAATATATCACCGTTTGAACCTCTAAAACAAATTCCCGGCGATGGTGTCTATGCAGTGTGGATCGATTACAACGGGATTTCATATCCTTCGATGCTTAACATAGGGAAAAAACCCACCCTAAATGAGAATTCTATCAGAACCATTGAAGCTCACATAATTGGCTTTAATAAAAACATTTACAGCGAGCAGATTATCGTTCGATTCATGGAAAAGATCAGGGAAGAGGAAAAATTTCCCTCACTTGACCATCTGAAGATGCAATTGGCAAAGGATAAAGTTAAAGTTCAGGCGCTTCTAGGTTGTAAATAGTTTAAAATTAAAAAAAATCAGTTTTATCCATTAACTTTGAAGCCCCAAATAAGTCATAAAGACATCATGTTAAAAAAAAATCAATAATCATTATATAAGCTATGGAACAAATAATAACCGAAACAATTCCTTACAAAGTAAAAGATATTTCTCTAGCCGAATGGGGAAGAACAGAGATAAGCATTGCCGAGAAGGAGATGCCTGGCTTGATGGCCATAAGGGAAAAGTTTTCGGCACAAAAACCGTTAAAAGGAGCAAGAATTTCGGGTTCGTTGCACATGACCATTCAAACTGCTGTACTCATTGAAACCCTTATTGAATTGGGGGCCGATGTGCGTTGGGCTAGTTGTAATATTTTTTCTACACAGGATCATGCAGCAGCAGCAATTGCAAAGAAGGGAATCCCCGTGTTTGCATGGAAAGGCGAAACATTAGAGGAGTATTGGTGGTGCACCGCTCAAGCACTATCATTTCCAGGTGGTAAAGGCCCAAATCTTGTTGTTGACGATGGAGGCGATGCAACATTGCTAATTCACCTTGGATATAAGGCTGAGAATGAACCTGCAATTCTAAATAAGCAAGCTGAAAGTATTGAAGAAAAGGGAATTTTAAAACTCCTAAAGAAAATTCTTGGGGAGGACAACCAGAAGTGGCATAAAATGGTGAATGAATGGAAAGGTGTATCAGAAGAAACCACAACCGGCGTTCATCGTCTCTACCAGATGATGGAGAAGGGAGAGCTGCTGGTTCCTGCCATAAACGTGAACGATTCGGTAACCAAGAGCAAGTTCGACAACCTTTACGGCTGCCGCGAATCCCTTGCCGATGGCATTAAGCGGGCCACAGATGTTATGATTGCTGGTAAAGTGGTTGTGGTGCTTGGCTACGGTGATGTGGGAAAGGGCTGTGCTAAAAGCATGCGGGCGTATGGAGCAAGGGTTATAGTAACAGAGATTGACCCTATCTGTGCCTTACAGGCTGCCATGGAAGGATTTGAAATAAAGCCCGTTGAAGAGGCTCTTGATGAAGGTAACATTTTTGTTACTGCCAGTGGCAATTGTGATGTAATTACTTTGGAGCATATGCTCACCATGAAGGATCAGGCAATCGTATGCAACATTGGCCACTTTGACAATGAAATACAGGTTGAGAAATTGAATAATACCCCCGGTGTTAGAAAGGAAACCGTTAAACCACAGGTTGATCAGTACTTCTTCCCCGATGGTCGTTCCATTTTTATCCTTGCCGAAGGAAGGTTAGTAAACCTTGGCTGTGCCACTGGTCATCCCAGCTTCGTGATGAGCAATAGCTTTACGAACCAAACCCTGGCTCAGCTGGAGTTGTGGCAGAAAAAGATGGAAATAGGGGTTTACCGTTTGCCAAAGCACCTAGATGAGGAGGTGGCTCGTTTGCATCTTGATCAGCTGGGAGTAAAGCTCACCAAGCTCACTAAAAAACAGGCCGATTACATTGGAGTGAATATAAATGGGCCATATAAACCCGATCACTATCGATACTAAGCCAAAAATGTATTATTCCACAGGAGGTTGCCCTAATCTTTTGGGAAAGCCTCTTTTTTGAATTCTTTAAGGATGCAGAACGATTTAAAAGTTGCTGTTGATGTGCTAAAAGGGGGAGGTGTAATCCTTTACCCTACCGATACGATTTGGGGTATTGGCTGCGATGCAACAAACCCGGAAGCAGTTTCAAAAGTTTACAAGTTGAAGCAGCGAGAGGATAGCAAGAGCATGCTTGTGCTAATTGAGAACCCCGGGTGGCTGAATTTATACCTGGATAAAGTGCCTGATTTTGCCTGGGATTTAATTGAATTAACTGAGAAACCATTAACCATTATTTACCCAGGTGCGAAAAACCTTGCAAAAAACCTTATAGCTGACGATGGTAGCATTGGCATTCGGGTGGTAAAGAACGAATTCTGCGAACAGCTAATAAGAAGATTTGGAAAACCCATCGTATCTACTTCGGCCAATATATCGGGTAGTTCTTCGCCCAAGGGTTACCACTATATCGATGAGAGAATAATAACTGAGGTTGATTTTGTAATTCCAAGTACTTATTGTTCAATGCTTAACACTAAACCCTCAAGCATTATTCAGCTAGGATTAAAGGGTGAGGTAAGGGTCATTAGAGAATAAGAATAAAAAATATGAATTTCTAAAATCCATGAAATACAACCATTCACAATCCATCCAACTACGTTTCAATGATATAGATCTATTAGGACATGCCACCAATTCAGTATACCAGCAGTATTTCGATATAGGACGAATGGCATACTTTAAGGACGTGCTAAAGGATGTAATGGACTGGCAGGAAGAAGGTTTAATCCTTGTAAACATTGGTATAAATTACCTTACTCCCATTAAGATATACGATATCGCGGAGGTTCGTACCAAGATAGTTAAGCTGGGCAATAAAAGCCTTGAAATGGTGCAGCAGATTTATAACCAAACCTCAAGCAATATTGCTGCAGAGAGCAAAGCGATTATGGTAGGATTTAACGGTAGGAATGAACAAAGTATACCTATTCCCGCACGTTGGCGAGAACAAATAGTTTCATTTGAGAAAGATATAAAGTTTGATTTATAGGGATGACAATCCTTTGGGAATCTCCATTACAATGGTTTTGGAATCTTCATCCACTTCAAGGATAAAGTCAGGATTGGCCGGTATAAGAACTTCTTTGCCGTTGATTGCTTTAACCTGAAATACAAGATTGCCCGAAAAATCTTCAAGAAGAATTATGGTTCCGTATTGCACTCCTTTTGAGGTGATTATGGTAAAGCCCTGCAAGTCATCAAGAAAAATTTCATCATGAAGATCAGCGTTCTTAACTTCTGCAAAAACTTTGCGGTTTACCAGTTCCTGTGCTTGGTCTTTTGTCTTGACTCCTTCAAAAACAATTAATGAGCTATCGGCACCTTTACTCCGCAATGATTCAATAAAAAATGGAACCGGTATTCCATCAATTGATATGAATACCGATTCCAAAATGTATTCTTCAGGATCGAAATTGTTGGTCCAGGAAACCTGGATTTCACCATTTACTCCGTGAGGTCGTTGAATTATACCTATCTCAGTAAGTTGAGGAAGGTTCATAAGGGATATCCCTACTCTTCAGCGGTTTCACTCTCCTGCTCTTTGCTTTCGGGAGCAACTTCCTGCTGTTCAGCAACAGGGGTCTCGTCCTTTAGCTCATCGGTGGGAGCATCCTGCTCCTCTTTGGCCGATTCTTTAGCCTCTTTAGCGGCTTCAGCGGCAAGCTTTTTGGCAAGTTCTTGCTGACGTGCTTCACGAACCTTAGATTCAGCCTCAACACGCGATGCTAATTCGTCCTTTTGGCTTTTAGCAATGCGTTCTACTTTAGTTTGAATCTTTGAATCTTTCTCCTTGAGCCAACCTTGGAATTTTTCCTCGGCTTGCTCCTCGGTTAAAGCACCCTTTTTAATCCCTTCAAGCAAATGCTTCTTCAATAAAACACCCTTGTACGATAGGATAGCCCTAGTGGTGTCTGTAGGTTGAGCGCCTTTCTGCAGCCAGTCCAATGCCCTATCAAAGTTTAATTCAATAGTAGCAGGATCTGTGATTGGATTGTACGTGCCAATCCTTTCAATAAATCTGCCATCCCGTGGCGCCCTGCTATCCGCCACCACTATGTGGTACAAAGGAGCTTTCTTCCTTCCGTGGCGGCTAAGTCTAATTTTTACAGGCATACTTAATCACGCTTTTTTTTGGTTAAACCTACTTTTTTGCCGGGCAAAGGTATAACTTTTTTATTAATTCATAATCCTTAAGTTATCTTTTTAAATAAAATAGTATATATCTATTTTTGAATAACTTAAGATTAATTTCTTGAAATTTAGACAGAAAATTCATCTTTCGATGATGTTAATTATTTGCTTATGCCAAAAATATTTAGTTTAATCACCGCATTATTTTTTGATTATAATGGATAAATCTTTCAATGTTTTGATATAACTTGTGCCTTAATCACCGATATTCTGGTTTCTGTTATATCAACCTGATGAATATAATATTGACAAGTGAGGAGAAAAGTATTCTATTAACGTGAGTTCGACCTAAGCAACACGCTTAAGTGATCGATTATCAATATTTTCTAAATTTATTGAAGGTTTTTTGGGGAAGAATGAGTATGCAATCAGCCCAGAAATAAGGTTGGCCACAAAGTTC
>Ga0334886_1004875_pt1 | contig 10590 bp, 16 predicted proteins | sample GraSluR1_MG_9_FD_207232 | JGI IMG/M metagenome (GOLD analysis project Ga0334886, IMG submission 207232) | Sludge microbial communities from methane-producing bioreactor in Wageningen University, Netherlands - Granular Sludge_27_06-R1 | ecosystem: Engineered > Bioreactor > Anaerobic >...
CGATCGTTCCCAGGTGAACCAAAAGCCCCCGCCTCGAAATTGAGGAACGGGGGCGGATCTGGCCTTCTGTGCCATGTTCAAGGGCTATGGATATTCCCGTGGGGATTGTTAACGTCTCTCCGGGGCGAATCCTGATTCGTTCCGGTCCCGGATATGTGAGGTCAGCTCCCGAGTCCCCGGAGTGCTTGCGGGAGGGAAGGGTGGCATCTGGGTGTAAGAGTTTTACGTTAATCATCCATCGACCTCTTCGAGCCTTGCCGACGCCTCGGCCCCGCATTCTTCACAGCGATATTTAAGTATTTCTCTTTCTTCGTCCCAAGCCCAAACGACCATGGGGCGTCCGCAGAAAGTGCACGTCAGGCCAGGCCATTTCCGATCCGCCCATGATGGGGTGCTATCTTCCGTGTTATCTTCCATGGTCTTCCGTGGATGGGAGAAGGCACAGCTTTCTGCAAGTGCTCTTTCTGCAAGCTCCACTTCTTTCTGCAAATAATGCAAAGCCTTGTTGAGGTCCACCAGCCGCTCCGGCTCCTTCCGTCCTGCCCGGCAGATGTACTTGAGCACATTTCCCAAATAGTAATCCACTCCCCAGGCATCGATTACGTCCCAAGGCTGTAAGTCGCTGAAACAGTAGTGTGCGGGACATTTGTCACGTGCGGTCATGCTTTTTCTCCTCTCGCTTTTGCGATAACGGCATTCAATCTATCCACCAAGCCAATAGGTACGTAGTATTCACTCCAATATTCCGAGCAATCTTGAAGCTCTAAGAGCATCGAGAGCATCTCCTCCTGCATGGTGTGCGATATGTCCGTGCGGGTGTTCCATGCTTCGATTGCCTTTTTCTTTGATGACCGCCATCCGGTGCTTGCATTACACGCCAGGCACTCGACGCCGAAAAGATGAGAAGCGGCCTTAATCTCCTTGACTTCTGCCATCCGGTGCCCGCAGAAGGGGCAGGGTTTGAGATTACTCATTCTTCTCCCCTCACTTTCGCCAGGGCAGTTTTCACTTTGCTTTGCGCCTCATCAAAAGCAGAGTCCCAGTCACGGAAATTGCCCATGTCGCTTAAATCCAATCCGTTGTAGAGCTGGAAAACTCGCTCAACGGACTTTAGCGCCTCTATCAATTCAGAAGTATTCCCGGTGGCATTTTTCTCGCCGTTCGCTTTCTTGATTGCTTTTCTACACAGCTCTTGTATCTGTTCTTGATTCATGTAATCAGATTCTTCGCTGTCACCGACAACTGCCTCAAGTGCGCGCAACATCTCTTTTTCAAGTGCGGTCATGATTCGCACCTCGCTTTCCGCTCATTATTCTCTCCTCACTTCCTTTAACGTCTCAAAGACCAAATCCGATAACACTTCCTGCGCCTCAACCCACTGCTCTAGGGCTTCATCCGAATCTTCCGTGACATTGCCGAGCTGAATTACGCGCTCCACCATCTCGGCTATTTTGAGGAGGTTAGGGGCTTGTGCGATGAGAAAAGCATCCCTCTCGCGCACACCCGAAACAACCGTACGCACGGAATAGCCCCTTGCGTCCGTATTGACGCTATAATGGCCTATGGAGCCACCAAAGACCGCCCTCCACGGCCCCGGTGTGTGGTTACTCATTATCTGCCTCCTCCATCCTCTTCTTCTCCTCCAACCCTGCCCGGAATATCTCCCGGACAATGCCCTGAAGCTCGCCTTTCCGGATCACTATGTGGCGCTCCTGATCCCTGTACCCCTTTACAAGCCCCAAAATAAAGGAACAGTACCCGAGGCAGATCAGGAACAGGACTGACGCTATGAGATTTGCTGTTTCGGTGGTCATTCCTGCACCTCCTTCTTCCTCGGATGCTCCGGCAGCGGTCGCCAATGGGTAACGCCCCCTTCGGGCACAGAAGGGCCATCCCATATTTTTTCGTCCGAATCATAGTCTGCGCAATAAATATTTCCATCAAAGCGCAAAATAAGCGCATACTCGTCTTCTTCCGGCAATCTTTCCTCCACCGGAATCCACCGCTGCTCGTCCTCAACTGCTTTCAACGCGGCGTCAACCTTCGTCACGCTCTCCTCGATTCTTTCGGAAAGATTGTCTCTGAGCGCAATCCCACTGGCTTCCCAGCAAAGCGCTGAAAGGGATTCAAATTCTGCCCTCAACATCTCAAGTGCCGTCATTCCTCCGCCTCCTCCTGTACGTGCTGTACATGTCGCTGTTTTCCCTTCGCATCCTGCATACAACACCACATCAAAACGACCTCCATCATGGCCTCGTCGGAAAGGGCAATGGATTCCTTCCAGATTACCTTCTCGCCTTCCCAATTCCGGAAAAGCGTTTTCGTAAATATTCCATAGCCTCCGTCAGTTTTGACAAGGGTTATGCGTCGGTTTTTGAGCTTCGAGTGGAGCACGTTTTTTATTTTGCGTCGCATTAAAACAACCTCCTTTGCCGCTTGATGTTCAGGGATAGCCAAAGACATTCCACTTTATCGGCTCCTCTGTTGAGGTTATCAGCGTGCGGGCTTTAAGGTTATGCGCTCGATATGCGCTACCGATCATATCTGGCTCATTTTCTCAATTGCCCGGAAAAGAGGGTATGCCTGCTGGGGGACTACGGCATTTCCCAGACACTTCAGCCGCTTCGCTCTTTTCGGGATTTTCCTGCATGTGCGGGGGGGCTCGTAGGGGTATTGGTCGGCGCCCATCAGCGCAGGCCATCCCCCCCACGGCTCCGGCTCATCACACTTAAGGTCAGTCCATCCAGCGGGGAATCCCATCAGCATTTCCACCCAGAGAGGGGAGAGCTTGCCGGGCCTCGTTGGCGTGCGCCACACCGCTGTAGCTAATCCGTCTCCGCTCCGTTGGCTCGCCCCTTTGCGGTTGTAATTTCCGCATACGGAAGCGGTAGGCCAGAGGCCAGCACCGCCTCCCTCAACTGCCATGGACCTTCCGCTTTCCCCTCCGCATTCAAAACCCTCTTTCGCGAGGCTCCGTTGCAGTCGCTCGCACGCGCTGTCGGCCACATCTTCCCTGGCTCCGACAACGAACAGTCTTTCCCTTTGGTGGGGCGCACCAACCGCAGATGCTGGTATGACGTAAGGGTAGACTTTGTAACCTTCTCCGACCAGACCGGAGTACACGGTATCGAGGGCGAGATTGACTGCTCCACGGACATTTTCAGCCAGTACCCAAGCGGGTCGGATATCGTGAATAACTCGGAGCATTTCAAACCAGAGCCCGCTACGCTCCCCTTCGAGCCCTCGCTGCTTTCCTGCGACTGACAAATCTTGACAGGGTCATTGAGGAAAGCCTCCGTAAACAATGTCAATTGTCTCGTGGCTTCCATCAGGCATCACCTCCTTACGTTCTTCGGGCATATTATTTTTATGCCATTCATGGTGGCACTTCTGACACAACCACATAACTTCAAGGGGTTTGTTGTAGTCGGGATGGTGAGCTTGCACCATGCTTCTCCCATCTTTGAAGTTCCCGGAGGCTCCACAGTTTTCACAAACATATTTCCGCTCCATTTTTCCGTAAAGAATTGCTTTCTCAAGCTTGTTTTTCGTAATCTTCCTAACGTCATCGAGCACCGGCACGTCAGGCCAGCGTTTCTTTAGGATTGAAACCGCATACGGCTCTATCTCGCAAAAAGCAACGGGCTCGATCCCGGCCCATTCCGCTGCCAGATCAAGCCCGCCGATTCCCGAGAAGAGTGAGAGCCCTCTCACGAATGCCCCCCTGATACTACTTCCTCCCACTGGCTCTTTATAGCAGCCATGCGCTCTGGAGATGTCTCTATAGGCATGAGGATGTACTTATGGGAGAGAGGATCGTCTCCGCTCTCTATGGTTAACGCCCCAGTACTCTTCTCGGTGTGCCAGGTAAAGTCCTTCGAAGCCACAGAGTCCACTCCTGCTATGAGGAGGGGGTAGCTATATTCGAAAGAGACCTCTTTTACGCTGTCACATTCAAGCCTCTCTATTGCAAGGCCGTCCGCTGCGAGGGCTACCATGTGGCTTGGCTGAAGGACGATTCGACTGTCTGCGAAAGCGTTAAGACGCTTAAGAGCCCCCACGGCATCAGCTTTAGACATAGTCTCGCTCTGCTCTCGTGGCTTATCAAACAAAGGCTTTACGTTAGGATAGGCGGCATCTATCTTCATCACGGTAATCCTTAGCCCGAAGGCGTAAATGACCAGAGTCGTATCTGTAACCGCAAGCGTCACATGTTCAATGTCGGGAATTACCGCAAGAAGGCTCGCCACATTCCTTGCTGCCTTTACAGGGATCAACACATCCCCCTTACTTGCTGTAACAATGGGGGTCGTAACCGTTGCCAACCTCTTGGAGTCTGTACTGCACACTCGAAGGATGTCTGTCACGCTTAACAATACCCCCCCGCGGTATGGCGGGTAATCGTCCTTCGTGGATGCGCACTTCGAGCCAAGTTGAAGTGCCGTAACCAGGTGGTCTTTTGAGAGGGAACAGAGATCCAACTGCTCCCCCGTTATGATGGACGGAGGTATAACCGGGTCAGTGTTCACCTTGTAAGAGGATCTCCCGGAGCGCAGGAATACTTTGTCATCCTTAACAACAATCTTAAGAGGGTGATCAGATTCGATGAGAGGGAGGATCTTCTTGGCAGGGACCACAATGTCGAAATCTTGGTCACAGACACCCGTAGTCTCGTATTGCACTTGCATCCCTGGACCATATGTCTGCACAGCCAGTAGAGATCCTTTTCCCCGCAAGTGGAACACATCTTTCCACTCTCCGCCGGAGCATTTCGCTAGCTCCTTCCAAACCTTAGAAGATTCGCTTACGGTAACCACGCTTCGCCTCCTTACTTGCATACGTTATATCCATGCCACGCACATGCTCCCGCACAAAAAACGCCTCGTCTCCATACCCAAACAGCACGCTCTTGTTACGTGCTTTTCCCTGGATGGTTCTGTCTAGCCACATCGAGGCCATGAGAGGGGCAGATATTCCTGACGGAAACGTTTCAATAACAGGATCACATGTAATGGGGATCAAGAAATCTTCACACTTGTCGAGGATGTCTCGCAAATCCTTGACCTTGTAAGGACGGAGGGTTGGAGTCGTTTCGTCAGGCCAGAAGAGGCAGCAATCTCTATGCCGAGGTGTCTGCAAGAACAACTTATCTCCACAAGTAAGCTGTACTACGTCTCGGGAGATCCTGATAACCACGTCTTCGGAGAGGAGCCCGCAGAGTCTTCCGAACAGGCTAGCCATACTGGTATCTATCACCACCTGTTCCCCTGTGACTTGGGTACATCCTTCACACGGAATGGTCGCCATGTTTTTTTCGAAAGGGCTCTCCCCGTAGATGTCGATAAGCCCCTTAGGAGCCCATACCATGTCAATCAACACGTAATCCCAATGTGTCATAGAGCCTGTTGTGCAAGCCCTGAGGCCCCTACTCAATAACCCTCCGCTTACTGTCATTGCAGGACTTACCCTGGTGGCTACATGGCTAACACCTTTACGCAGCCCTATAGCGGGGGCTCCTTTATGGCTAAGAAGCACTGTGCCGTCACTTGTCGCTACGGAAAGAGGCCCTTTCCTTAGGGCGATCTTCAGGGGGCGAAAGATCTGGGTTGATACGGACGCTGTTGTCTCATTCTCGCAAAGGCACTCCACGGAATACTCAAGCCTGGCATCTCCGCTAACATATGCAAGAGTCGCTTTGTTATCTCTGAAGTGCAAGAAGGTGTTTGTATCTGGGAGAGACGCTACGTGTAGGTCTAGAGCTGGTGCCAGCCCGGTCCAGTCATTGCTGGTTATTCGATTCATCAACATTACGCCAAGGATACCCCCTCCTCTAAGGTGGGGGAGGAATTGGCGTTCCACCTCCTTTGTATTTTGGTGTGCATATACCCGTATCCGTCCGCTCGTTGCAACACAGTACAGGCATTCCACTTAACCGTTATTTTTTCTTTTCCGCAGGCCAACGTAAAATACCCGGACTTTCGTACTGCAATTCTTCCCGTGTAGGTTCCTCTGTACTTGCCCTTCGGAACATTCGCCCGTACCATGTCTCCCGTGGCAAAGCCAAAGAATTGCTTTTGCCTCGGCAAATAAGCTCTCGGGAACCCGTATGCATTCGGGAGCGTTCTGGCGTATCTGCCACGCCCGGAGCATTTCACGTGCAGAAGGCTTTCCGTGTCCACGGACACCGCATCCACCTTCCCCACACAGAGAGCGTCGAAAACATGGCTTTTGGAGATCCCCAGACGCATCCGGTTATACTTGGTGCGCCCTCCACTCCCGGTCTCCACCGGAATTCCCAAGGAAGCAAGCTCCTTCACCAGGGCATTCCTCGTGGCGTTCACCGCAGCGGCATCCCGCAGGGGTTTTTGAGCATGTTTTGCCAGTTCCGGGAAGCCAAACTCTTTGGCGGTTTTGGCACCTTTTTCCTGATTGCACTTCCGACACGCCAGGGCAAGGTTGGATACCCGGCTGGATCCTCCCCGGGACTTCGGAACAATATGTTCCACCTCAAGAGGAATCCCTTCCGCACCGCAGTAGGTGCACTTTCGTCCCCATTTTTCCAACAAGTATTCCCGCACCTCGTATCCCAGAAGCTCTCCTTGCTGGTACTCCACGCCGGAGATCTCCGGGTTGACCAGCCTTTGTGTGTCAAACCTCACGGACTCCACGGAGAGCCCCTGCACTGGGGCAACCTTCATCAGGCGCTCCACCCAGGATATGGCAGTATCCACCCGATGCTTCAGGCTCGGGGGGAGCCACCCCTCGGGCCTTGTGCGGTTATCGAAGCGTGGCTCTCGGTATCGGGTATTGGCACTTCGCCGTCTCCTGCGGTATCCCGCACGCTTGGTCATGGCCTCCTTGATACTCTTGCCTCGATGTTCTATCTCAATTCCTGCTATGAGGCGTTGTTTCCCATCGCTATCCTCCAGTACCACCGCAACCCCGGTATAGCGAGAGCCCGGGTCAATCTTTACCCTCACGGGCTTTACCACGCTCTCTTCTCCCACCCTGTCCTTGATCCTGATGGTAAAGGGGTAGCGTTTGTGCACCACCGCCCTTCCTGAGCGGAGGAGTATTCGGGCTCTTTTGGGACGGCACGGAGTCAAGGGATTTCCGGATTTATCCACCACGAATACATACATGACAATCTCCCTGCAATGAGCGGTAAAGCTCAATATCGCGAGTTCGGGGATATACCCCGGTCGCGTGACGCTTTCGCGCAAAATGCGCGAAAATCTCCCCTCGCAGATGTTGCATATCGGCATTCCGTCCGAATCCGTTTCGTGCCAACCCGTAGGCTTGTCTGCAACCCGGACTTTCAGAGCCTGGGGCTGAGGAAGCACCCCAGGGTGAGTCTTAAACCTGTATGCAACGGCTGTCACTTGCGTGACCTGCTGGACAACCGGGCTTGCTACTGATTCTCACAAGCCCCCACTTCTAAAGTGGCGGGTGGTTGACGACTACTCCTTTCGTAGTAACATCAGGAAGTCTTCGGCGTACATAACTACGATCCAAGGGCGATGAGATGGGCGGTGAAAAACGATGGGGGGCATATCATCTGCATCCTTCGATGCTTGGTCTATGGCCCCCCAAAGATTAAGCTTCTCTGTCCTCTTGACCTCTATATGGCATGGAAGTTCCGACACAACATCAGGGGAATCTCCACCCCCGCAGAACTGAACGCCCCTTCGAGACTCATATCCAGCATCAGACAAAAGCTTTGCAACCTCCCGCTCTCCACGCTTACCCTTCTCTCGTGACATCTTCCCATTAGAAGGGGATTTCTTCATCCCCATCACTCTTTCCGGTATCGGGAGAATGATAATCGCTGCTCGGGGCAGAAGAACCCACTCCACTATCCTTCTTTCCCCCCAAGAATTGCATATTCTCAGCCACAAGTTCCCATGAGTAGATCTTGCGACCATCTTTTTCGTAGTCGAACGTCCTCATGCGCCCTTCGACAAGGATCGCACTTCCTTTTCCAAGGTACTTTGCAATGTTCTCAGCAGTGCGCCCCCACGCGGTTACTGGTATCCAGGACACCTCTTCTTTTGTATCTCCAGAGGCCTTATCCCTCCATTTGCGGGATGTCGCCACGGTAATCTTGCAAACAAACTGCCCTCCGTTAGTGATTCGAAGCTCAGGATCTCTCGCAAGATGTCCAGCCACAATCGCTTTATTGTAGTTAGGCAAAACACATACCCCCTATAAGTTTATTCCCTGCAATGAAAAGAGAGGCTTCCCGCCCCTCTCTCTGGAAACTTTTTCTGCTGTCCCTGAAAACTTCATCCTCTCCCCATCCCTGTGGAGAAGGTAGCTCTCTCCATCCTTACCGCCCCTACGGGCTTTCGTTATCGTTGCAATGATCGGACGCTCACCACCGTCAGAGAAGTCTTTGACCAACTCGATCTCAAACCACGCTACCTGCTGCGCTGAGGAACCTCCCATAGAGTTGTTCCCGAGGATGCCGGAAGCCTGGTTCAGGAGAGACTGCTTGCTCATCTGGTGCAGGAGGACGCATGTACAGCGATCTCTCTTCCCCACCCTACGCACCCACTTCATGACCTCCCGTGAACATGCAAGTTCGTCACGGAATCCATCAACACAGGTTACGTAGTCCAAGAAGAGGAGTTGCGGCTTTACCTCCTTGATGACGCTATCTATCTGCGGCAACGTCATGAGGTCATTCCCAACCAGGAATAACCGACCTAAAGTCTTCGCTTCGAATTTCCGCTTTGCTTCCATGTAATCTTCGCTTCGCCTTGCGGCTGCATCCAATAATGGTTCAGGACTATTCCACGAACGGAGCATGAGCCGTGACACTATCTCTTCCCTTGGCATGTCTAGAGATAAGAACAATATGGTCTTCGATGTGTTTACCAATGTCCATTCTAGGATGTTTAGGGCGAGAGAGGTCTTCATGGCTCCAGGCCCACCCACTATATTGAGGATTTCCCCGGAATAAAGCCCATTGCCTATCCCCCCATCCAGAAGGCTTATCCCGGTCTTAACTCTTGAGGTTTCTTTCAGGGATTGCGTGTAGTCTTCCCACGTGCTCATGGCGTTGATCGCTGAGTATTCCAGCGCAACTTTTTTATGCTTCTCCCGGCTAGAGATGCTAGACATAACCCTGCGCACCTCCTCGTCAGGCAGCGGTGGCTTGAATGAATGGTTCAGATCCTGCAACATAGAATATATCTCTTCGTCTTGATAGCAAGTCGAACCATAGAGGACTCCCGCCCACCTCGCCAAAGTGTTGTTCCTACCACCCGCAGGCGTTCCGGCAAAGGGAATAGCTCCCTTCTTCTCGGGAGCTTGTTTCAGCAAGTCGGGAGGCGGGGGAAGGTCGCACAGCTTTGCACCCGGTGAAACCTCCCACCTGTAACGCTTCCCGTTGACGGTGGAAGGAGGAGTCACCACGTAGCCGCCTTCACCACGGACATCTACTCCTGGAGCTAGTGAGACCAGGTTTCTGATCCCACAGTTGTCATAGGCATACCAATAGTGCTTTCCCCGTGGAGTCTTCACCTTCACGGGAGTGTGGGGCAAGTTCTTTTCCACCCACTCAATAGCCTCGTCGCTGTCAGCATCCACCACTAAGAGGTTTGAAATGGCCCCTGTAACAACTCCCACGTTGGAGTCATCGTCATAGTCTCCATCGTAATGCTCCTTTTGGAACTTAGCCCAGTCCATAGCGGGACGCTTGTCCCCTGGCCTGAGAGGGAACACGGACAACCCGAACTCCCGCATCCCATCCACATACTTTATAACGTCTGGCATTTGGGGAATTCGTGGGCGTTAAGCCAGGTGGAAGGGAGCTTGATATACTTCTTCTCAGTCCCCTCCCTCTCCAGCTGCTCAAGATACTTCCGTAACAGGATCTCGATGTTCTGGAAAATAATAGACCTTTCATCAGAGTTGCTTCCCTGCTTAATAACTCTTTCGAAAGCCAGGAATGCCCGCCGCTTGTCCCCCTTTCTAGGGTATGCATTCCAGAACAACTCAAACGCCTTCTGCACACCTTCAACCACTTCGGGCGGGAGAGACGGAGTTTTCTTCGCAGGAGTGACAACCTTCACAGGCTTCTCCGAGGGATCTTGTAAGACCCATACTCCGTCTTCATGCCTTGCCCATCCCGTGCTAATCAGCTTAGCCTTCATATTGTCAGAGAGGGAATCCTCGTCCCCCATCAATAGAGACAGATACGCTTTAATGTCATGCGCCGACAGCCCCATCGAGAGAAGAGCCTTCGGAACCAAGAGGTAACTGGCCTCCTGCCGTACCATAAGCTAACACCTCGGTTCTGTATTCTTGGTTTATGGCGTGTAAACATCGCCTTATTCCTTCTGTTCCTGGCACGCAGTCATCAAATTTTTTTTAACGTCTTCGAATTCCGCCGCTGTCAAGCTGAAGTTGGCCTTCCCGGAGATTACCTTATACGTATCCCATGCGGTGTCTTTCCCAACCATAGAGCTTGCCTCTCGCAAGAACTCCTTCACCTCGGCCTCGTCAACGTATTTCACTGCCTCTTTGCCCAGGAGGCACCAATCACGAAGCTTTTGCCCTGTCTCTATGGATGGCTTGAACCAC
>Ga0334886_1004881_pt1 | contig 10584 bp, 7 predicted proteins | sample GraSluR1_MG_9_FD_207232 | JGI IMG/M metagenome (GOLD analysis project Ga0334886, IMG submission 207232) | Sludge microbial communities from methane-producing bioreactor in Wageningen University, Netherlands - Granular Sludge_27_06-R1 | ecosystem: Engineered > Bioreactor > Anaerobic > Unclassified...
GGAAAAAAACCAAAACGATTTAGCGGCGACTCTTCGTCAAAAACTTAGTGAAGGATTTAAGAGAATTCAACGACTCCCATTTATGGAGGATCAAACCACTGAGCGGCCGCCTCTTAACTTAGATAGCCCTAAACAAATGTTGGAAGCCTTACAGCAGTTGGGTATTCCCTTAAAAACCACCTCTCACGAAGAACTGTCTCAATTAAGCCGTCAATTTCCAGTTATTCAAGCTCTAATCGATTATCGCAAAGTAACCAAAGTGCTTCAATCTTTTGCCAGTGCTCTCCCTAAATATATCCATCCGGTAACCAATCGAATTCATCCTGATTACTGGCAAATTGGAACTGCTACTGGGCGTTTTTCCTGTCGAAATCCCAACCTGCAACAAATCCCTCGAGATCAGATTTTTCGAGAATGTTTTATTCCATCAGAAGGTAATCTCCTTATAATCGGCGATTACTCTCAAATCGAACTTCGTGTTGCAGCAGAAATCAGCCATGATCAAAGAATGACCGATGCTTTTCAGCAAAACCAAGATATCCATTGCTTGACTGCCTCCCTTTTAATTGGAAAAGATTTCGATAAAGTTACCAAAGAAGAAAGGCAAGCCGCAAAAGCAGTTAATTTTGGCCTTTTATATGCCATGGGAGCTCGAGGCTTAAAGCTCTATGCTCAAAATTCTTATGGGGTCGAGATGACCGACCAACAGGCAATTGATTTCCGTAAGCGTTTTTTTGAAGTATATCAAGGGATAGCTTCCTGGCAAAAAGAACTCAGTAACAGTCGTCTTAAGGAAATTCGAACCCTTAACGGACGATTAAGACTGTGGGAGGATAAACCCCGGATTACAGAACTCTTTAATACTCCAATACAAGGAACAGCTGCCGATATAATTAAAAAAGCCTTGGCTCTATCTTTTCCTTATTTAAATAGCAATGATATTCATCTCATTGGAACTGTCCACGATGAAATTATCCTTGAATCACCTCAAGAAAAAGCCCAAGAAATCTTCCATTTCTTGAAAGAAACAATGATAAAGGCTGGAAAAATATATATTCAACAAGTCCCCATAGAGGTAGACATTGTTATCGCAAAAAATTGGTCTGAAAAGTAATTCTAAGAAGAATTTTTAAGAAGAAGGAGAAAGAAAATGTCGGTTTGTGAGCATATTGAATTTCAATGCCCCAGTTGCAACTCATCGCAAACAGTTGAGATCTGGAGATCAATTAATACTCAAGAAAACCCTGAATTGAAAAAAGAACTTTTTGAGGGAAGAGTTAACGTTTTTCACTGTCTTGAGTGTGACTTCGAAGGAAGCCTTCCAGTGGATTTGCTTTACCACGATGTTGGCAATCAATTTTGCGTTCAGTTTTTTCCTTTTGAATGGGTACTTGACGATAAATTCATCCAACGTTTTCGCTTCCAAGATGGAAATGTGGTTTTTGACCTTCAAAAGGATATTTTAAATCTTCCAGCTTACCTTCAGAATTTCCAAATTACTTTTAATATGAATGAAATGATTCGATACATCATTTTTTTGGAAAAAGTTCTGCAGGCTGGTAAAAATAGGTGAAAATAAAAAACCACAGATTCCAACAAACCTTCCAACTTTAATTTTTTCTTCAGGGAATTCGAGCTCTCCAATTCCCCGTAGGAACATCAGGCTTTAACCCTCAGTTCTTAAAGCTTTCCAATTTCTCGGAACCTGCGGTAACAATATTAAATATCAAATTTCATAAAAAGTCAAGATTAATTGGTATTGTGCCGACAATTTTGAGATGAATTACCCACCAATAATACTTAAAGGAGAAAATAGATTATGGCTAAGAAATGGCTTACCCGAGATGATTCAATCAAATACCTCAATGAAGCTTTTTATGGTCATCTTGCGACCGTGAGTAATAATCGGCCTTATCTGGTCCCAGTTAATTATGTTTTTCATCAAAATCATCTCTATATCCATTCCGCACTTCAAGGACAAAAACTCGAAAATATTCGGGCAAACTCTCGAGTTTGTTTCGAGGTTAGTCACCCCATCCAGCTTCTCCCCGGGAAAAAACCCTGTCAATTTGGAGTTCATTACTGGAGTGTTTTGGTTTTTGGTCAGGCAAGCATCCTTGATGACTTAAATTTAAAAATAGCAGCTCTGAAGCTCTTCATCAAAAAATACAACCATGATGACAATTTAGCTCCCATGGATTCTGATGATATTCAGAAGGTTGCTATTATTGATATACGTATCGAAACTATCTCTGGCAAGGCAAATTATTAAAAAAGGAAGTTATAATATGGGAGTTATTCTATTTCTTTAATATAATATTTATCGTCATTTTCCTGAAAAAACATTATTCCCTGGTCTGAAACCAGATGGATTTTGGCAATAATTTTTTCGGCTTTTTCTTCAGAAGCTGGTTTTGTCTGACATTTGCTAATTTCAATCATTATAATATAAGGAAATAGCACGCCTTCTTCTTTGAAATCACAATTAAAAATAAAGCTTTCTTTCTCTCGATCTCCATGCTGATCAAAAAGAAAATTTCCCAAGCTATATAAAATATACTTCCCTCGATATTTTTCGATTCCTTGAATAACATGGGGATGATGTCCAATAATCAGATCAACACCGTTATCAATAAGCTGATGAGCAATTTCGACTTGATGGGGGTGGGGGAGAGATTCATACTCCAACCCCCAGTGGAGAGAGACGATGATAAAGTCCACCTGATCGCGGATGTCTTGAAGGGCAGAAATAAATTCATCCAATCCAACTTGACATGGGCCTGAAGACTTCGGATCAACTTTCTCGATTTGAAGAGGATAACCAAGGAATGCAAAGAAAGATAAAGTTAATCCATTTTTATAAATTATAACCGGTTTTAGGGCTTCTTCTTGATTCTCTCCAGCACCGAAAGGATACAATCCGGCATTTTTAAGATTATCAATAGTATCTATTAAAGCAAGATTACCATAATCCATTATATGGTTGTTAGCTAAAGAAACGAGGTTTATGCCTGCTTTTTCAAGCACAGCAACATAAGAAGGGTTACCTCGAAATATAAACTTTTTCTTTAATGCTTCACCCCGCTCAGAAAGAGGGCCTTCCAGGTTGCCAAGCACCAAATCTCGGTTTAATAAATATAAGTCTATTCCTTTTAAAGGATAATCTTGCCCCTTTTTTTCAATAATCATTCGTATCCCACGGTCAAGAAGAATATCCCCCACCGCTGAAAATCGAACTGCTTTTTCAACCGAAAAAGCAGTTAGAGATAATTGATTGATTATTATGAAAATAAATAAAAAAATTGTAAATTTCCTGTATACCATTTGTTTCAATCCTGTTAATACAAATTTACCATAAACATCTTAACGCTCTCATCCCGAGGCTTCGTTTTTCGAAGCCTTGAAGATCTCATCTGACCCCGCCGGTGTCATCCTGAGCCCTCGCTTTTCGAGGGCGTGAGGATCTCATCTTTTCATTTTTTAAAAAAAATTACTAAATGAGATTGCCACGTCGCTGCGCTCCTCGCAATGACGGAGCAGGTGGATGAGATTGCCACGTCGCTGCGCTCCTCGCAATCAGACTGTGTCATAATTATTTTATAAATTATTTACCCCCACTTATGTTGATATTTTACAGTAATATTGGAAATAGATTACCAAAAACTGAAGATAAATGTACTGTATCCTCCACTTTTAAGCTATTCTTAGTGTATGAACGGGATTGTGCCACAGCCTGAATGACGGAGAGGGAAAAAACTCAAATCCCCCTAACTTTTCCATCATCATCCAGTATTGTAAAACAACGCAAGCAACGATATTAATTAACAAAAAGTGAGTCATTTGACTTCATAACAATTCCAAAGTAAATTGATAACCGGCGAGTTGAATGAATACCATTTGTATTAATATTTTACCATTAGAGAAAGTCATGTTTAGAAAAGAGGCTGGAAATGGGAAGACAACCACTCTTTCGTTTTATACATTGTTCCGATTTGCATTTAGACAGTCCATTTGAAGGAATTCACTCAGTTGAACCTTGGGTAGCTGATATTCTTCGTAAAGCGACCTTTGAAGCTTTCCAAGGGGTTGTTAATACTGCAATTCAAAAAAAGTGTGATTTTGTCATCATTTCAGGAGACATATACGACAGTGTCGATCGCAGTCTCTATGCCAAACTTCGATTTCGAGAAATGTTGAAGCAACTTAATGAAGCCCAAATAAAGTGCTACTTAGTTCATGGAAACCATGACCCACTTTCGGGTTGGGAACCAGAAATTACCTTACCCCAAGGAATTTACCGTTTCCCTGGGGATAAAGTCAGTTTAATTCCTTTTATCAAAAACCATCGAGAAATTGCCCACCTTTACGGAATTAGTTTTCAAGAAAAAGCCAATATGAACAACCTGGCAAAATTGTATCAAAAGTCATCCAATCAAGTATTCTCGATTGGTATTCTTCATTGTAACGTCGGAGGGATGCCCAACCATGATAACTATGCCCCCTGTTCAATTGACGACCTGGTCAATACCAGACTTGATTATTGGGCATTAGGACATATCCATACACCTACGATTATACGAAAACATCATCCGGTTATTCTTTATCCTGGAAATACTCAGGGGCGTAATATAAATGAAAACGGCCCGAGAGGCTGTTATCTGGTTCAAGTTTATGAAAACCAAGATGTTGAATACGATTTTTATCCAACCGATATTGTTCGCTGGTTTCAAAAAGAAATCGATATTTCTAATCTAAATCATCTGGATGATTTGTTGACTCTATTGATTGAACAGCGTGAAGACACCCGCCGACAGGCTGATGGTCGGCATGCCATACTCCGTTTAGCACTAAAAGGGATGGGAGAACTCGATCTGATTCTGCGGCAAAAAATTGATACCGATAAAGATTTAACTGCCCATCTTCGTGAAGGAGAAAATGAAAAAAATTCGTTCGTTTGGATAGAATCTGTCCTCATTCAAACTCAACCCCCGATCAATATCGAACAAAGACGCTTGATTGATGATTTTATTGGTGACTTCTTGCGGACCATTGATAAGACCAGGAAAGAACCTGACCTTAAAAAAACTTTAAAAACAATACTTGCCCACAGACCAGAATGGAATACTATTCGTCATGAAATGGAGGCTATTTTAAATAATAATAGTCTCGATCTTCTTAAAGAAGCCGAATTATTCGGCTTGGAAGAATTACTGCGTAATGAAAAATACTAAACTAATGGAAAATTTTGTGAAAACAATATGAAAATTCGAAGTATATATTGTGACGGTTTTGGCATAATAAACCAGCAAGGGATGGATAACCTGCTCAAGGGTCTAATTGTAATAATTGGGAATAATGAAAGTGGAAAAACCACCCTTATGGAATTTCTTCGCACGAGCCTCTTTGGTTTTTCTTCCCATAAGCAACAACGGAAAGAATATTTGCCTGTTGGAAACGGTACGCATGGTGGTCGTTTGATTGTTGTAATGAAAGATGGTCGTGAGTTTTATATTGGATGGAATCGTTCAAAATGGACAATAAAAGATAAACACGAGAATACTATTGATTCCAGTATCTTTAAAAATTCATTGGGAAATATCGATCGTCAAACCTATGAACGCATCTTTGCAATTGGTTTAAAAGACTTACAAGGTCTTGATATTTTGTCAGAAGAAAATATTAAAAGCCGTCTTTTTTCTGCAGGTACCGGGTTGGGAGCAACCTCTTTTCCTGTACTTTTAAAAAAAATTGATCGAGAACTCGACAATCTCCTTACCAAAAAAGGACGAATCCCCATTATTAACCAAACATTGCAAAATCTGAATGAAATTAACTACAAGATTAAATCCTTACGCGAACAAACATCTCAATATGTTGAAAATCAAAAAAAATTGGAAATCATCGAAGCAACAATTAAGGGAAACCGCCAGGAAGAACAGTCTATTCGAGAACGTTTGTTGCTTATTAATAATTTAGAACAAACCAGAAATTTTTGGATTCGATTCAAAAAAGCCGAACAAAATGAAGAAAAATTTAGATTCGCTCAATTTTTCCCAGATCAAGGTTTGAAAAAGTTAGAAAAGATTAAAAGCGATATTGAAGGGTTGGAATTAAAAAAGAGAAATGTGAATCAAGCTATAGAAAATATTAAAATTGAAATAGAAAAATCACTTGGTTTTGAAAAAATTATCCAACACCAAAATGAAATAGAGCTTTGTATTGGAGAAAAAGAAAAGTACCTCTCCTTCCTTGAAGAACATGCTCGCTTAAAAAGGCAAAACCTGCTTTTAAAAAACGACCTTGTGCAAAAACTATCAAGCCTTGGTCTCGAATGGAATCGTGATAAACTCAAAAAAACCATAATCACTCCTGAAACTCAAAAAACCGTTGAACTTTACAAAAAATCTTTTTTAAAAATAAATGAAAAAATTCAGTACCTCCAAAACGAATTGAATACAAAAACAGAACTAAAGAAAAACTTCTTTCATCATATTAATTTAATTAATAAAAGGATATTTCGACCGACGATTCCCCTTTTTATAAACTCAGATGATCTTCAAATTAAAAAACAAGCTTTAAAAAAACTTCATTCCCTTTTCCGAGAGTTAGATAAAAATCAATTTCTTATGACTCAATTGAAAATAAAAGATAAAGAGCACAAAAATCATTATGAAGAAATACTGGGTAAATCTCAAGAGATATCAAAACCTTTTTCTCTTTGGTTAAAGGTAGCCATTTCATTTTTACCATTAATGCTAATTTACTTTATTTCTCCCTCAATCAACCAACAAATACCTAAAGAATGGCTACTGCTTCTCAGTTTAAGCGGTTCAATAATGATTTTTATCACTTTCTATAATTATCATAATAAACAACACTATTTGAGAAAACGTTTATTATCCAATTTAAATAAATATGAGGATGAAATAGATCAAATTCATGAAGAAATTATCAGGCTTCATAAGCAATCTAGGCAAATTAACCGTCAAATTGATGAAGTGAGTCAAAAGTATTTTTCCAAGAAATTTTTCAGCTATAACGAATTGGAAAGCTTCGAAATCCAATTTGAAAAAGAATTAGAGGACTTCTTGAAACGTCAAGAGCTCAAAAAAGAACAGGATAGCCTAATTTTAAAACAACAAGAAACCCAGCAAATGATAAATGATTTATGGCAAAGCCTTGCTGAAGCTGAAAAAGAAAAAAAACAAATGAGGGAGAATTGGTTAGCTTGGTTATTTGACAACGGATTCCCAACCGTTATCCAACCGGATGATTTCCAGGCTTTCCAGCAATTAATTGAAAACGCTCAAAAACAAGAACTCCATCTGCTCAGCGAAGAAGAGCGAGAAATTCAGAACTCTAATTATTTAGAAAAAGCTCGGTCTTCACTATTAAGTCTTCTTCAATTATGCGAAGATTTACCCACCAAAAACGAAGTGGATATTTCCAGCTTTGATCGTCTTCATTCCTATTATGCTGAAGCTATAGAAAGAAAAAGAAAATATCTTTTACTAAGAGAGCAAATCGAGCAAAAAAAACTGGAAGAGAAAATAATTGAAGAACAACTTTTATCGAAGAGAAAGGAAATTTCAGATCTTTATAATTTGATAAAGGTTAATGATGAAGTAAATTTTCTACTTTTTGCCGCTGCTCACGAAAAATGGCTCGCTGCTCAAAAAGAAATGATTGAAACAAAGGAAAGTCTTCTGCTCATTGCTGAAAAACCAGAAAAGCTCAATTCATTGATCAAAGAGCTACAGAAAACCGATGTTCTCCAACTTCATGAAGAAAAAAGATCCCTCGAGCAGGAACTCAATAACCTCATTCAAAAGATTGGTCAAGATGAGCAGGAAAAAGGAGCTATTATTGAAAGAATGACCTATTTGGAAAACAACCAAACTCAGGGAGAACTTCTTTTCGAAGAGCGTCTTCACCGTGAAAAGCTGAACAATTATCTAAAGCGATGGACAACCTTAGTTTTGGCTCGCCATTTCTTAAAACAAACCCAAAATATTTATGAACAAAGTCGACAACCACGTGTTATCCAAGAAGCTCAGCATTTTATTCAACAGATAACCAATCATCGTTACCATCTATTCAGCTCAGTTGATAACCAAACAATCTACTTGGAAGAGCAGAACCATCGGAGAAAAAAAGAAAAAGAATGGAGTAGCGGTTTGGCTGATCAAGTTTATTTATCTATCCGTTTCGGTCTGGCATTGGATTTTGGTCAAAAGAACGAACCACTCCCCATTCTCTTAGATGATATTTTGGTAAATTATGACCCATCCAGACAAGTTAATACTACAAAAATTATTCTTCAATTTTCTGAAGAAAATCAAATATTTCTTTTCTCTTGTCATCCTGAAACCGTTAATATCATCCAAAAAGCAAAGTCTTTATTTAATTTAGAATCCATACCGGTTACTTTTTATCATATTAAAGATGGAATAATTACACCTGATTTAATTTAAAGATATTCAAGGAAATAGAACATTGATAAATGAACAAATTTAAAAGAGTGAGGAATTTTTCAATGAATGAATGGGAAGCTTACGTCGATGGGTCGTATTATAACCATAAGGTTGGATACGGAGCAGTTATTATTCATAAAAATAAGGTTAAAAGCGAATTGTTTGGTTCGGTACCTGAAGAATTTAGTCATTCCCGCCAAGTAGGAGGAGAACTTTTTGCTGTCATCCAAGTGGTCAAATGGTGCCAAAAAGAAAACATAACAAAAATTACTATATATTTTGATTATTGGGGCATTCAGAAATGGGTTACTGGAGATTGGAAAACCAATATAAGCTTGACAAAAAATTACACTGATTTTATTAACCATTCTCCAATTCAAATTCATTGGCAAAAAGTAAAAAGTCACTCTGGTAATCTATGGAACCAGCGTGCTGATGAATTAGCAAAAAAAGGAGCTAATGGTATTGGTTGAATATCTTTGTGAGGAGCAAAATAAAATGGGAATCTCAATCCTAAAAACTGTGAATAGCGAATCGTGAGTAAGATAAAAATTAAGAATGGAGAACGGTTGAAGTAAGGAATTTTCCCCTCGCCCCTTGGTGGGAGAGAGTTAGGGTGAGGGGGCAACCATTTTCATTATCACTGAATACCGAAATCTATTAACAAGGTCAACTCATAAAAAATTGTCAAAGAATAACATTCAGCATAAATATTGAGAACATTTTAATTAAAAAAGATAGGTCACCATAATTTTTGTAGTCACTATAACTATGCATTAGGGTAGCCTATCCTATTTATTTATTAACTAGTTATTTAGTTTTTTCTAGTCCAAAATACAATTATTACAGGCTACAGTTTTAACAAGGATTACAACACGGATCACAGGTCTGGCAAGGATCACAGGTTGGGGTTGGGCAAGGATTACAGGTTGTGCAAGGATTACAGGTTGGTGTTGGTGTTGGGCAAGTATTACAGGTATCACAGGTTGTACAGGTTGGACTTGGAGTTGGAGTACATGTAGCACAGGTATCACAGGTTGTACAGGTTAGGCCAGAGTTTGGAGTTGGAGTCGGGGTTGGGGTTGGTGTTGGAGTTGGCGTTGGTGTTGGAGTGGGGGACGGAGTCGGGGTTGCGCTACCTGAGCCACTGCTGAGAGCCTTCCATAAGCAACCAGACATAGTAAGAGTAAGTAATAAAACTGAAATGACCATAACAATCCAATAAGTTCTTTTCATTCAAACGACCTCCTATTTTATTAAACCACTTTAATAATAACATTTTTATAGGAACATTCAAATTCAAATCATATTTAATTTTCTTTTAAAGTCAAGTTAAATTTTTTTTCTATTATCTTTTCTTTGGTTATATAAAAATTAGAATTGATCTAAAACAATCTCTCAGGAACAAAGTTAAAAGAAAATGGTTAATAAAAAATCAGAAGGTAAAAACAATCTTAATCTTAGAAATAAATACACAAAAATGTATTTTTTTGTTTCAAAACTATAAAATATGTTAATATTCCAATATATCCTTTGAAAGGAGGTTGAATATCATGAATAAAAATATGAGTACGTGCTTTCTGTTAAGTCTATTCTTGTTGTTTTTTATTTTCTCCGGGTCGGTTTATGCTCTTGATACGGTTGAAATAGATTATGGAGATCAGAATACTGTTGATGGTTATGCTCAAACCATGTTTGATCAAGGATATAATCTGTACCAAGCTGGTCGCTATGGTGATGCTATTCAATTTTTTATTGATGCAACTTCAGCTAAGCCAAATTTTACTAAGGCATGGTATTGGTTAGCTCGAACCTATCAGGAGAATAACATGGTTGATGAAGCCATTTGGGCTTGGAAAAAGGTAATTCAGCTTGATCCAAGCAATACTCAAGCTCAGTACTTCCTCAACAAAATGCAAAATTGGAGATTATACGGGAAAGAAGCCTGGGACATATATGAACAAGCCCAAAATGCCTATCTTCAAAATCAATATATACCAGCCATTCAACTTTTTGAGGCTGCAATTAGAGAAAATCCCAATTTAGAGGTCGCTTATTATTGGCTTGGAATAAGCCAATTGAAAAATGAGGATTATGCTGCAGCGGTGAA
>Ga0334886_1004884_pt1 | contig 10578 bp, 5 predicted proteins | sample GraSluR1_MG_9_FD_207232 | JGI IMG/M metagenome (GOLD analysis project Ga0334886, IMG submission 207232) | Sludge microbial communities from methane-producing bioreactor in Wageningen University, Netherlands - Granular Sludge_27_06-R1 | ecosystem: Engineered > Bioreactor > Anaerobic > Unclassified...
GTGTCCCGTACGGACGCGGACGGCCGGTTCGCCGTCACCGTGGAGGCACGGTCGGGTGACAACCCGGTCGACTACCGGATGGAGCTGGACCGGGCCGCGGACGCCGCGGCGCGTGCCGGCGAGGTGGTGCTGCCCGTGTTCCGTGTCGGGCTGGGTACGGTCACGGACTTCATGTCCGACCGCAGCCAGGACATCACGATGCCGTCGCTGGTGAAGGTCACGGTGCACACCGTCGACGCGGACGGCGCTGCGGTGGCGGGGGCGGAGCTGCGGTTGCCCGAGGTCGACCAGTCTGACGAGCCCCCGATCAGCGCGCTGTACTGGACGCCGGCCGCGGTGGTCGGCGAGCACCCACACCGACGCGCAGGGCGAGGCGACGTTCTCCTCGCTCTCCTCCGCTGTGCCACTGGCGGTCGAGGCGAGGTTCCCGGTTCCCGGCGGTGGCACAGTGAGCAGCTTCCGCACCGTGGTCGCCGAGGCCGCGGACACGACGCTCACGATCACGGCGCCGCAGGCGGCGACCCTGTCGGGCCGCGTGCTCACCACGGACGGGGTGCCCGCCTCGGGTGTCGACGTGTCGCTGAGCGCGCTATCGGTCGACGGGCGGCCGCTCTGCGGTGACGGCCAGGTCTGTGCCGTGTCCCGCACCGACGCCCAGGGCGCGTTCGCGCTCACGGTCGAGGCGCGGTCGGACGAGAACCCGGTGGACTACGCGTTCAGCGTCGACCGGGTGGCGGGCGCGCAGGCCAGGGCGGGCGACGCCGTCCTGCCGGTCTTCCACCTGGGTCAGGGATCGATCAGTGACCTCGTCGGCGACCGGACACAGGACGTCACGCTGCCTGCGCTGGTGAAGGTTTCGACGCTGGTGCAGGATGCGCGGGGCGAGCCCGTTCGGGGCGTGGCGCTGCACCTGGGTGCGGTCGACCAGTCCGACGAGCCGCCGATGACGGCGCTGTACTGGTCTCCCGCCCCGGACGACGGTGAGTCGGCGTCGACCCTCAGCGACGCCGGGGGCCACGCGGCGTTCTACAGCTTCGGCTCGTCCACTCCGCTGCGAGTGTCGGCGGTGTTCTCCTCGGACGCGGGTGCAGTGAGTCTCTATCGCTCCGTGGTCGCCGACACCGACACGACCCTTGAGATCCAGGCGCCGGACGGATACTTCGGCGAGGCCGACACCGACGACGTGTCCGATGCGCTCGAGGACAAAGTTCCGTCGCTGTCCGGTACCGGCACCGGTGACGGCAACGGTGACGGTGTGCCGGACAGCGAGCAGCTGAACGTCGCGTCCCTGCCCGCCTACGGAACCACCGATGTCTACGTCACGATCGCAGCGCCGCAGGGCACCGCGTTGACGCACGTCGTCGCGGTCGATCCCGCGTCCGTGCCAGCACCACCGGCCGATGTCGCAGTGCCGAGGGCGCTCACCTCGTTCATGGTCACCGGCATTCCCGAGGGCACGCGCGACGAGACCGTTTCGATCTACGTCGACTCGACGGCGGGGCTCGAGGGATACGCCAAGTACGACCAGCAGACCGGTTGGACGCTCCTGCCCGACGACCGGGTCACGATCGTGGACGCTCACCGGATCGACATCACCCTCACCGACGGCGGGATCGGGGACGCGGACGGCGTGGTCAACGGGTCGATCGACGATCCCGGCGGCCCGGTCTGGGGCTCTCTCGTCACCGGGACGCCCACGGTGAGCGACACCACCCCGAACGTGGGGCAACAGCTGTGGGTGAACGAGGGCACGTGGGGCGCGGCCCGGGTCGGGTTCGCCTACCAGTGGCTCCGTACCACGTCGGCAGGCTCGACCACGGAGATTCCCGCAGCCACGGCCAGGGAGTACACCGTCACCGCCGACGATCTCGGCTGCACCCTCCGGGTGAAGGTCATCGGGTCGAGTGCCGGATACCTCGCGTCCACCAGAACCTCGGCGGCCACGGCAAAGGTGAAGGCCGGAACGTTGTCGCCCACGCAGACGCCGTCGCTCAGCTCGACGACCCCGGTCACGGACGGGACGGTGACCGCTGATCCGGGTGTGTGGGGTCCGGATGGGGTGGCGCTGACGTATCAGTGGTATCGCAAGAGCGCGTCGGGGAAGGTGAAGTCGATCACGGGCGCGACCGCGGACACCTACCAGGCACGCGCGGGAGACGTCGGGTACCGGTTGCGGGTGCGGGTGACCGGCGCGCTGGCCGGCTACACGTCGGTGTCGAAGTACTCGGCCTGGAGCACGAAGGTCGCCCGGGCGCCTTTCACGACGGTCCCGACCCCAACCGCCGACGGTGTGGTGCGGGTGGGCATGCCTTTGACGGCCGCCCCGGGCGCCTGGGAGCCGACGGCGACGTTCACCTACCAGTGGTACCGGGTGAGTGCGACGGGCACGAGCAGTGCGATCTCGGGGGCGACCAGGGCGACCTACACGCCGACGGCGAGCCTGACGGGCCAGACGCTGAAGGTGCGGGTGACGGGTTACCGGTCCGGCTATGTGACCACCGCCGCATACTCCGCAGCCAAGACCGCGGTCCAGCCCGGCATGGCCGGCGGCACGCCCAGAGTCACCGGCACCCCGGTGGTGGATCAGGAACTGACCGCGGACGAGGGCACGTGGAGCCCTGGAGAGGCCACGTTCAGCTATCAGTGGTACGCGCGGAGCTCGTCGGGCAAGGTGTACAAGGTCGGTGCCGACAGCCGGACCTACCGGGTCGAGGGCCGCTACGCCGGCTACAAGGTGAAGGTGGCCGTGACCGGCCACGCCACCGGATACGCGTCAGTGACGAGGACCTCGTCCTACACCTCGACAATCGCCAAGGCCACGTTCACCAGCCAATCCGCGCCGACAATTGACGGTGTGGCGCAGGTCGGAGAAACCCTCACTGCGACCGAGGGCGACTGGCAGCCAACACCCCTGATCAGCTACCAGTGGTACCGCTCCGGCACCGCGATCACCGGAGCCACCAGGGATAGCTACACCCTGACCAGCAAGGACGTTGGCAAGACCATCACCATCAGAGTCACTGCCAAACGCCCTGGCTACGTCACCGCCTCCAGGACTTCCGCCGCCACCAACGCCATCGCTGCCTGACAACACGTTGGTCGGCTGGGCCTGCGCCGGGCAGGGCCGAGGGGACTGCCGCACCTGTAGGTGACAGGTTGGGTTGGGCGGCCTGGCTGGCCGGTGTGGTGAGGGTCTGCGGCACGGATAGGTGACAGTGGCTAGTTGCGCAGCCTGATCGGCTGTCGTGGTCATGATGGCCGGGCGTTGCGGGGGTTATCCCCCGGATGAAGCCGGGAGGCAGTCGGATGTCGGTGGGCCCTAGGGTGTTCCTAGGGTGAAGTACCGCCGCGATCTGGCTCGGAAGGGGCTCGGTGCGGCGTCAACGACACCACTGCCGAAGGAACTCGAATGTCGATCGACGGTCCCGCTCCCGCCCCTTGGCTGAGCCGCTACCTCGCGTCGTGGACGCGCGTCCCGGGCACGAGCGCGTACCTCCTGGTCAGCTTCGTCGTCTCGATGGTCGCGATCTCCGTGCTCAGCAGCGTGTTCTTCGCCGGGCTGGGCATGGTGATCCTGCTGATCGGCCTGCCGCTGATGAGCGGCTCGCTCTTGCTGGCGAAGGGCCTGGGCGTCGCGGAGCTCGGCATGCTGGGCTGGACGGGCCTTCCGCGGATCGAGGCGCCCGTGTGGCCGCGCACGGCCGCAGATGCGCACTGGACGTCCCGCCTGCTCGCCCCGCTGCGCTCCGGGCACCACTGGTCGTACCTGCTCCACCAGATGCTCATCAACCCGATCGTGAGCACGGTCACGTTCGCCCTGACGGTCACGTGGTGGGCCACCGCGCTCGGCGGACTCACCTACTGGATCTGGGACGTCTTCCTGCCCGAGCCGAACGTCGACCCCTGGGCGGAGTGGCTCAGGAATCACGTGCCGTTGTTGGGCGGCTTCACGGCCAGCATGGCCGAGACGGTCGCCTACCTGGTTGCGGGGGTCGTGTTCGGGGTGACCCTGCCGGGGGTGATCGGTGGCCTCGGACGGCTCCGGCACGCCATCGCCGCGGCCATGCTCGGACGCTGGCCTTCCGATGAGCTGGCGGCCCGGGCGGAGGCCGAGGCGCAGGCCCGCCAGTCGGCCGTCCACGCCGAGGACAGCGCGATGCGCCGACTGGAGCGCGACTTGCACGACGGCCCCCAACAGCGGCTGGTGCGGCTGCAGATGGACCTCGCCGCGACCGAGCGGCGCGCCGCAGCCGGGGACACCGACCAGGCTGCCGCCTACGCCCGTGAGGCCCAGCAGCAGGCGAAGGCTGCGCTGGACGAGCTGCGCGCACTCTCGCGAGGGGTTGCGCCGCCGTTGCTGGCCGACCGCGGGCTGGTGGCCGCCCTGAGCGCGCTGGCCGAGGAGAGCCCGCTGCGGGTCGGCACCGATCTCGACCCTGCGCTGGACGCCGCAGTTCCCCCAGAAGTCGGACGCGCGGTCTACTTCGTCGTCGCCGAACTCCTGACCAATGCGGCCAAGCACTCCGGCGCAAGCGAGGCGACGGTGAGCGCGCGGGTGCACGGGGACGACCCGGCGCGGCTGCGGGTGACGGCCAGCGACAACGGCTGCGGCGGGGCTCAGTTCCGCGATGGTCACGGCCTGAGCGGCCTGCGGGAGCGGCTCAACGGGCTGCGGGGGACGCTGGCCGTGGAGAGCCCTCCCGGTGGCCCGACGCGGATCGACGTGGTCGTGCCGCTGGTCGCCGGGGTTCAGCCCGGGCAGCCGCCGTCCCTATCCTGAGCGGGTGACGTCCGACCACGCCCAGCCCGGGAACGCCGGGGCGGAGGCGATCCGCATCCTGCTCGTCGAGGACTCCGTGCTGCTCCGCGAGGGTCTGGCACGGCTGTTCGACGAGGCGGGCTACACCACCGTCGGAGCGTTCGCCGACGCCGTGGACATCGTCGAGCGGGTGCGCTCGGCGAGCCCCGATGTGGTCGTGATGGACGTCCGGCTGCCGCCGGGCTTCCACGACGAGGGCATCCGGGCAGCGCTGGAGTTGCGACGCGCGGTTCCGGAGGTCGCCGTTCTTGTGCTGAGCCAGTACGTGGAGACGGTCTACGCCCGCGAACTCCTCGCCGACGCGCGCGGGGGAGTGGGCTACCTGCTGAAGGACCGGGTGACCTCGCTGGCCGAGTTCACCGACGCCGTCCGCCGGGTCCGCGCCGGGGGCACGGTGCTCGACCCGCTCGTGGTCAAGCGCCTGATGGCGACGGCGCGCGATCCGCTGGCTGGGCTCACCCCGCGCGAACTCGAGGTGCTCGAGCTCATCGCGGAGGGGCACAGCAACACCGGCATCGCCGAGCGCCTCGTGATCGGGACGGGTGCGGTGGAGAAGCACGTCAGCGCCATCTTCGCCAAGCTGGGCCTGGCCGATTCCGGCTCCGGGAACCGCCGCGTCCTCGCCGTTCTCGCCTACCTGCAGCGGGGCTGAGCCCGGCCCGACGGGCTCTGGAGCCCCATGGGTTGGCGCATCCCCGCGGTGTCTGGTGGGGCGGGTGTGGCTCGAACCCGCTCTCTGGGCACTTCTGGTTATACCCCCACCCCTATCGGGAAGTCCGTCGACGGCGGGTCCCAGTATGCCTCCAGGGCCGAGCAGTAGCACCTGACAAGGTAGAGCGTCGCGCTATCGCCCACGAGATGATCACAGAGCGATGCCCTCGGTCTCTGGCTCGCGTCGAGGCGCGGGGGGTGCCGTCACCCAGGGATACAGACCCGAAATCGCCGCCCGCTACCTAGGCGTCTTTGGCGATCAGCCTGCCCATCAGCGCAGACGCTATTGCACGCTATGGCATGCCGCTACTCCGGTAGCAGTATCCCTGGGTCTCCAGATACTCCCGTGGGTAGCATGCGAGGGGTGGGGGGTATGCACCCATTAGTCACCGGATGGAGTGCGATCGGCGGCCCGGTTGTCATTACCCGCCAAGCCAGCAGCGTCGGCGGCTTCGGCTGTGCCCGAACTGATCGCAGCCATCCGGGCCTACACCGAGGGCCGGGCCGACCGCTTCCACTCCCTTCACTTGGGCGAACACTGCCGTCGAAGTCCTGCCCACTCCCGTGAACGAGCTCAAGTCAGGCACGCGACACTAGACTCTCCTGTGTTGAAGGGAAGTGAATCCTTCGGGAAACGGAGGAACGGATTGTGGCGGAGGTCCCACGAGCCTCGGCGCGTGGACGGACGACGCCAAGGTTGATGGTGTTGATGACGGATCTGCTTGCCTTAGCGAGCTTGGTCGCCTGCACCTCCTCACTGTCCAACCAGAGTCAGCAGGGTGGAGTCGATGGTCTCCCATTCAACTACCTCCCCCCTCTCAATCTCGCGTGGCTCGGGATGCGCATAACCTCAACCGCGGGGATCGTTGTAGCGTTATGGCTTGCGGCACGCGCATTCCGGAAGCCGGCTAACACTGATGTAACAAGTAGTCCGGTGCGCATGAAGAGGATCACGACCGCGGCGTGTGTCATGGCAGGGTCGCTGCTACTGATGGCGGCCACCTTCTACGTGGTATGACGCCGCTCGCCCACGGATTCTCATGTCGCGGAATCGGCCCGAGGGCGGGCTGGACCCAGTACCGTTTGCGCGGAGCCAGATTCCGATCCTGGACGGCTCCTAGTCTCGGGGGGGACGGCGATGAGGCCGAAGACACATCTGACTGGCATGCGGTTCGCGCTTGCGTGCGCGATTGGCATAGCACTGACCATCTCGAGTGTGGGCGGCCTTTCCGTGGCGCCCGCGAAGGCGGCAGGTAGTCAAGTCGCAGGACGTGCGCTGGTGGTCGGTTCGAATGACAACGGCAGCGAGGGTGACAACTTGGCTGCCACGCTTTCAGAGATCGGGCTGGACGTCACCCGTCACAGGGACAACCTGCCTGAAGGCTGGGACGTCGATCACACGGAGGTGCTCTCGACCCTCCTGACTTACCAGAGTATCTGGTACGTGGAAGCGTATGAGGGTCTCACTGACGAGGAGGCCGATCTGCTGGTCGAATACGCAAACGCCGGAGGAAACCTGTATCTAACCGGCGAGCGCCCCTGTTGTGAGCCACTTAACACTTCGGTGAACGGAGTGCTTTCGCGACTACTCGCCGACGATGTCTCGGTGGGCGGAATGGGCGATATTGACGGCCCATTTGCCTTCAACGGGAGCGCAATCGATGGCGTCACCACATCACCGAACCTGCTTGTGGACTTCGTGCCGCACTCTCCGGGCGGAATTAAACTGGTCGGCATCGATGGCGTGAACGGTCCGAACGTCTTCGCGAGCAGCGACTCGGTTGTCGTAGGCGGCGTCTGGGACGAGTCGGACATGAAGTCTGCAAAGGGTCGAGTCGCCCTGCTGATGGATATCGACTGGTTGAATGACGAGGCGCGTAAGGACATCATCGAGAACCTCGCGAATTTCCTGTCCGCGGGCGGCCTCTGCTCAGACGAGGGGGATCAGGGACTGGAATGGACCGCGGGGCCGCGGAACTGTGATCTGATAACGCCCGGCACCTACACTTGGTCGGCGAAGATCGAATCCGGCTCCGGGCCGTACTTCGAACACGTCGTCGATGACGGTGTGAGCGCATCCTGCACGTACACCCTGACGCCACCAACCGCCCGCTACACCTGCAAGGTGACTCTCGACCAGGCAATCGACGTCACCTCTCGCCGCACCCTCAAGATCAGGGCAACGGCCGATGGTCCCGGACGACAACTCGTGCGCACCCTACGCGTCCGGGAACCCAATGACTCACGCAATGTGCCCGATGGCTATGCCGTCGACTCGAACTGGTGGGAGTGGCCAGACAGCGACCAAGACGGACTGCCCGACAAGTGGGAGACCGACGGGGTCTGGGTGAACGGCACACACCTCGACCTTTCCTCCCTGGGTGCGGATCCAAAGCACAAGGATCTCTTCGTGCGCTACGACTATGAGGAGGGCTACGCACCGTCGGAGGACACGCTCGCGTACATGCGGGAGATGTTCGCCAATGCTCCTCTCTCCAACCCGTCGGGCGGCGACGGAGTGAATCTCCACATTGACCTGGGGAAGTCGGTACCGTCGAGTGTGATCGGCAGTGGGTACTACACCCTCGATGATGGAGCAATTCAGCGCGTCGGATCGTACACGGGCTTCTTTTCCAGTCCGGGGTACGGGGGCGGTGGGGTACCAACCATCTACAAGTCGATGATCAATCTCCCCCAGCCCGATGGCGATGTGATCGGTATGGCCTACAAGAAGGGACAGTTCGCGTGGACCGGCTGGAGTCTCAACTGGTTCTGGGACAATCTGCCGGTCCGGCTTGAGGGTTGGGACAACCTCAATCGGGGAAAGGCGGCATCTTTCGCTCAGGCCTCCAATGCGGCGCATGAGCTCGGCCACACGCTTGGGCTTCTGCACCATAATGACACGGACGAGCCTACCCACGACACTGCCTACAAGAGCATCATGAGCTACTCGTACAGCAACTTCGGCTTGGTGAAGGACGGTCACAGCGTTCTTGACTATTCCCGCTCTTCGACGCCGAAGCTCGACTGGAAGCTGGGCCCGGCGTATGGCAGCATCACGTTTATTCATGGTCAAGACGGCGAAGCTGCGAATGACTTTTACAACGACCAGCCTGATCAGACTTTGCCGCTCTACGGCGAGAAGACCGAGCCCCACACCGCCACTGAGATCGTTCAGCAATCCGATCCTGAGTCGATCGGAGCGTTCTTCGAGGCGTTTGACGCTCCCGAGGTGCCCAAGCCCCCCACGCTGAACGACGTGAGTACTCAAGCAACGGTGGGCTCCCCGATTGACGTGACTCTTGACGGAGCGGACCCGTACGGGGGCACCGTGGAGTACGTTGTGGACGGGCCATCGACAAACGGCGAAGTAGGTGCAACCGCGTCTGGTTTGCATTACGTGCCCAAGCGTGCAGGCATCGAAACGCTGCAGGTTCGAGCAGTCGCTGGCTTGCTCAGTTCCGAGCCGGCGACCGTGACGATCACCGTGCTGTCAGGGTCGCCGAAGCCGGTGATCGATGACCCGACGCCCGTCACGGATCAGGAGTTGACCGCGACTCCCGGGGATTGGGACCAGTCCGGGTTGAGCTTCTCCTATCAGTGGTACCGTCGCAGCCCCTCCGGGAAAGTGAGGCCAATCTCCCGCGCTACCTCCGAGACCTACCGAGTGCGTGCCGCAGATGGCGGATACCGGTTGCGGGTCAAGGTGACCGGGTTGGCGACTGGTCAGAAGCCGTCGAGCAAGTACTCGGCCTGGACCTCGAAGGTCGCCAAGGCACCCTTCACCTCCGCACCGACACCGTCCGTTGTGGGTGTGGTGCGCGTCGGGATGCCCCTTACCGCAGCGCCCGGGACCTGGGATCCCGCCGCGACGTTGAAGTATCAGTGGTGCCGCGTCTCGGCCACGGGCAAGAGCACAGCCATCAAGAAGGCGACCAAGGCCACCTATAGACCAACCTCGACCGACAAGGGCAGGTCGTTGAAGGTCCGCGTGAGGGGTTACCGCTCTGGCTACATCACCACCACCCGCTACTCGGAGCCGACGACGTCAGTGTCGCCGGGGATGGTTGGTCCGACCCCGATGATCACCGGCACCCCAAGAGTTGACCAGGAAGTGACCGCCGACGAAGGCACCTGGAGCCCCTCCGATGCCACGTTCAGCTACCAGTGGTATGCCAGGAGCCCCTCCGGAAAGGTGTACAGGATCGCCGACGCCAAGAGCCGGATCTACCAGGTCGAGGGTCGGTACGCCGGCTTCAGGCTCAAGGTCCAGGTGACCGGTGTCGCGGATGAGTACGCGTCGGTGACCAAGACCTCCCGGTACACAGCCACGATCGCCAAGGGGGCGTTCATCTCGAAGCCCGTGCCGGTCATCGAAGGTACGGCGAAAGTCGGGCAGGCACTCACGGTCGACGAGGGCGATTGGCAGCCAATACCGTCCTGGTTCGGCTACCAGTGGTACCGCTCCGGCGCCGCGATAAGCGGCGCCATCAAGAACGCCTACACGCTGACCGGTAAGGACGAGGGCGCGAGCATCACGGTCAAGGTCACCGCCAAACGCTCCGGCTACGTCACTGCGTCGGCAACGTCGACCAGCACGGATACCGTGGCCCCGTAGACAAGCTCCGGCGTTCATGGCCACCCGTTTGGTGGTGGCGGACGCTGTGTGAACCGCTCCGGCGTGTCTGGAGACTTGGTGGTTTGATTCCTCAGCTTGCTGGTGGGGTCGCTGTTTGAGCGTAGTAGGCGTTCTCGGTTTCGGTGGGTGTGAGGTCGCCGCCGGCGTAGTCGTGGCGGCGGCGGGTGTTGTACCAGTCGACCCATTCGGCGGTGGCGATCTCGACGGCGTTCACGTTCCTCCAGGGGCCGCGGCGGCGGATGACCTCGGTCTTGTACAAGCCGTTGATGGACTCGGCCAGGGCGTTGTCATAGCTGGAGCCGAAAGCGCCGACGGGGGGTCGGATGCCGGCGTCGGCGAGCCGCTGGCTGTGCGCCAGGGACAGGTACTGGCTGCCGTGATCGTGATGAGCCACGAGAGCGGTGAAGTC
>Ga0334886_1004886_pt1 | contig 10573 bp, 9 predicted proteins | sample GraSluR1_MG_9_FD_207232 | JGI IMG/M metagenome (GOLD analysis project Ga0334886, IMG submission 207232) | Sludge microbial communities from methane-producing bioreactor in Wageningen University, Netherlands - Granular Sludge_27_06-R1 | ecosystem: Engineered > Bioreactor > Anaerobic > Unclassified...
CTTAATAAGAGTTGACTTCCCTGCTCCGTTTTCACCAAGCAGGACATGAACCTCACCAGGAAGGAGTTCAAAATCGACCTGGTTAAGGGCGATGACTCCTGGAAAACGTTTGACAATCCCCATCATTATTACCAGAGGAACACTAGTAATTGAGTTCAACTGGTTCACATTATTTCCCCTGCCTCATTTATTTTGTATATTTGTTCTATTTATGATTATAGGTGTATTAATGCAACCGATTACAATTTATCATAGAAAATATTCACTGTCAACAGATGAGGCATTCATTAAAATAACTGTAATTAGTAAGCGACTATTATACCAATAAATTGAAACCGGTTGCTTAACGGTTAGTTTTTATAGAAATTTTTCCCAGCCAAAAATGCAAGGGACTTTTTTAAATTTAGTCTAAAGGCTTTTTTCCTCTGGAATATTTAGAGTTTGGAGAGTATTCCTGAGCCAGTGAAGAGATTTCTCGATTAATGGTCCACCCTGGCCCTCACATTCGATGCTCAATACACCGTTATAGCCAGAATCTCGGAGCATTTTAATGACGGTTATAATGTTTTCAGAATTAACCCCTTCACCGATAGCAACATGACTAATACCGATGCCGGTTTCTTTCCCTCTCAAAGAATCTGCCAAACTTGTTGATACGTCTTTAATATGGACATGTTTAATTCTTTTAATAAATTGTTGACAGAAAGCAATTGGATCCTGACCGGCAATAAAACTGTTGCCGGTATCAAAATTTAAACCAAAATAATCGCTTTGAGCAAAGTTGAGCATCTTATCCAAAAATTCGGGTTTCGTCGTGAAATAGCCATGGACTTCGATGTTAATATTAATGCCGTATCGTTCGGCTTTCTCAATAATGGTTCCGTAAGCATGCTTCATAAGTTCCAAGGCATTACTTTCAGAGAGCCCTTCTGGTTTATACAACCCATCGGTAGTAGCAATATTGGGACAATTGGCAATCTTCGCCCAGGGGAGGGTTTTTAAAACATACTGCACACCAAAGTATAGACCGTCATGTCCTGACAAAGGATAAGCTGCATCAATTTGAGAAAAACTAACACCATAGGATTCCATCTTTTCTCTTATTTCCATCGGATCTTCTGATAAAGAAATATGAGGGAAATACCCCAGACCATGAATCCAATTGACTCCTTCTAAAGATCCACATTCGATAAAATGAACATCATTTTTATGAGCCCATTGCAAGGCTTTTTCGAAATTAAAAACTGATGAATTAAAAGCGTCGGTGTGAAAACTAATTTTCATAAAAAGCTCTCCTTTTACTCAATAGCTTTTTTAGTACTTTTCCCCGATCGGGCATGACCTTTATAAGAACTGAAAATGCTCATAGCCAGCGAAGCGATGATGAGTAAACCAAAGGTAACTTGTTGATAATAAGGATTTACCCGCATCATGTTGAGGGCATTGGAGATGATTCCCATGAGCAAAACTCCCAGAAGGGTTCCGATAATTCTTCCTTTTCCTCCCGATAAGGGTGTGCCTCCGATGACGACAGCACCGATGGCTTTTAGCTCGATACCGCTTCCGGTTGAAGGTTGGGCAGCACCAATTCTCGAAAGTAAAACCATGGAGCCGATTCCAACAAAAAAACCGCTGAAAAGAAAAGCATAATACTTGGTTTTAATCACTGAAATGCCCGAGAGATAAGCTGCCGCCGGGTTACTACCTACTGAGTAAATTCTCCGCCCAAACTTGGTATAAGCCAATATGAAATGAACGACCAAATAAGCACCCAGGCTGATGACAAAGCTCAAAGGAAGAACGTTTCCTAAACGAGTCATACCGATCGTTTCAGCTTGGCCGTAAATAGTTTGAAAGGACCCTTTGGTGATGGCTAAAGCAATTCCTTGGAAAACGCTGATAAATGCCAACGAGGTAATGAAGGAAGGGGCTTTAAAGGTATGAGCGGTCAACCCAACTAAAAAACTACTAAAAATAGCCAAGGCAATACCGATGACAAAAGAAGGGAAGACACCTAACCCGCTCTTAATCATAATTGCCATTACACAGGAGGATAATCCAATATTAGCCCCAACAGAAATATCAATTTCACCGGAAATAATCAATAATGTCATTCCTGATGAGACAATTCCTAGGACGGCTATTTGTTCTAAAACATTAATTATGTTGCTCACGGTAAAAAACCTGGGATTGACGATTCCAGTAATAATAGCGATGAGAAATTCAGCCAACAAAAGGAGAAACCACTGACTACGAAATATCAATTGATACTTGTTGTTTTTAACCAATGTTCTACTTCCAACGCCAGGTGATTTCACATTAGGGTTTGTCTGCATTGGTCTTTTCTCCCTTTTCCTCGACCCCCATGAATTTTTTTATTAAATCCTCTTCTTTAATTTGATGATTATCAAGGATTTCCACAACCCGATTATCACGCATAACAACAATCCGATCGCTTAATGAAAGTAGTTCTGGCATATCAGAGGAGACCATAATAATACTCTTTCCTTTTTCAGCCAATTTCACTATGAGTTCATAGATTTGCTGCTTGGCGCCAATATCTACTCCCTTGGTGGGTTCATCAAAGATACACAAAGTAGCGTCATCGAGAAGCCATCGGGCAATAACTACCTTTTGTTGATTGCCTCCTGATAGTTCTTCTACCAGTTGATTGATATCACTGGTTGCGATGGATAGCTCTTCTACCATTAGATTCGAGAGTTCTTTTTCTTCATCACGATCGACGATAAAGCCCTTAAAAACATCATTATGGACCAAGGCCATGTTTTCGATCAGGTTTCTGCCAATGAAAAGACCAAGCTTGCGACGATCTTCGGTAATCAAGCCAATGCCAGCTCGAATGGCATCCCGGGGGTTATGAATAACGGCTTCTTTCCCATTGATGATAATCTTGCCACTATCAGGTTGTTGAATCCCAAAAATTAGCCCCACCAATTCTGAACGACCAGCACCAACCAAACCTCCGATTCCTAAGATTTCTCCTTTTTTAATCTCGAAATTAACTGGATGTAGGACACCTTTTTTGGATAGGTTTTGAACTTGGACTTGTACCGGGCCCAGAGGTATTTTTTTCCTATGATAAAAAGCCGAGGCCTCTCGACCTACCATACCCTGAATCACCGTTTCTATATCAACCGAAGCCACATCATAAGTGTTAACTAACTTTCCATCTTTTAAAATAGTTACTCGATCACCTATCATAAAGATTTCTTCTAAATAATGAGATATATAAATAATACCGATACCGCGTTGTTTAAGGTTCTGAATAATCTTCATCAAGGCTTTTTTTTCTTCTAAACCGAGTGAGCTGGTCGGTTCGTCCATGATGATAATTTTAGAATCACGGTAGAGAGCTTTGACAATTTCCAGCATCTGCTTTTGGGAAACGGAAAGTTCCTCCACTAAAGAGTCAACTGGTAAATTCATATGGAGGGTGTTGATTATTTCTTGAGCTTTTTGGAATTGGATTTTCTTATCAACAATAAAGGGGAGAGAAGCAGATTTTTCATCGCCAAGGAAAATATTATCGGTAACAGTGAGAGACTCAACCAATTCGGCATCTTGATAGACGGTAGATATTCCCAATTCAATGGCTTTTCTAGGAGTCATCGATGTGATTTTCTTACCGGTAATGTAGAGCTCACCACTTTCGGTAGAGATGGCTCCAGAAAGGATTTTGATAAGAGTTGATTTTCCGGCGCCATTTTCACCAACCAGACAATGAATCTCGCCCTTTCTCAGGTCGAAAGAGACATTATCAAGAACTTTATGAATTCCGTAAATTTTGGTGATATTTTGGAGAGAAACTAAAAGATGGTTATTTTCCATTTTTCATTGGGTTTTATAAAAGAATGCAACGGGGATTTCCCGTTGCATTCTTTTATAGCATTTTTAATAAACTCCAAGGTCATTGTATTGAGGGAAATAGGTTTTGGTAAGTTCGATCCAAACCGGGTCGACATCCCATGGAACGACTTTGGTTTTGTCGTCGATGGTTTCAGGGGTAATTGGAGTATTCGGTAAAAGAATTTGCTGCCGTTTGTCAGTAATCTGTCCTTTCACATAAGAGTGGAGAGCCAGGAAGGAAACTAAACCTTCCCAGCCGGGTGAGGTCGAGATTGAGTATTGAATGCCTCCCTCTTTAATCAACTCAATACCATAAGGAGCGCCATTGGTAGTGATGACTTTGATAGGATTATTCAATAAATCTCGTCCTTTGAGCATACGAACTACTGCTGCCCCCATTTCTTCATTAAAGACGAAGAGAATAGTGAAGTCATAACCGGATTCGATAAGGTCTTGAGCCTGATCGACAGCCACAGTGGGAGTATATTTACCATCTCGCACCGCAACAATTTCATTCTTTCCCAATTCGGCGACTTTGGGTTCGAAGGATTCCCGGAACATCTGAACCGGAATGTGTTCAAACAAACCCATGATAATGGCAATTTTTTCTCCAGGATAATTGTTGGCGATATATTCGGCAACATTCACTCCCATGCCTTTCCAGTCAAAATCAATGCAAGCGACAATCTCATCAGGAGAGGCTAAAACCTGACCGACATTGTCGGTTACCACTAATGGGACTCCGGCAGCGGCACATTCGCGAGCAGCTATAAAAGCGCCGTTGGGGTTGAATGAGAAAATGCACATTCCGTCAACACCCATATCGATCAAAGTTTTAATATTAGTAATTTCTTTTTCAGTGTCATAATCGGAATTCAAAACGATTACTTCAACTCCAGCCATCTCAGCTCCGTAGGAAAACCCCTCAACATCTTTTTTATACCAAGTGTCTGGACCAGGTGTAACGTATCCGTAAGTTAAAGCAAGAGCTGGTATTGATATGGAAAAAAGAAGAGCTAGAGTTAGAAGACCTAAAAACATTTTCTTAACCTTCATAGTAATTCCCCCCTACATTTAATTCTTTGCTCAATTTTAGGTTTTCATTGATTCGATTGTCAAGTGAGTTCATTGGTAGTGGAGGTTTCATTCATAAGGTAAATTGGAAAAAGGCAAAGAATTGTTAGACCTTGGAATATTTAATTACTAAAAAGTGTAAGTTCATGAGAATTTCACGTCGCTATCTGTCCCAGAATGTAGCCTTTAACCCTTTTTCCCTCACCTAATCATCTCCCAAAAGGTGAAAAAGCTGAGAGTGATAGGGTGCGAGTGGGTAAGGGGAGATAAGAAAAAGGAGTCTTGATAAGAGGTTTAAATTCTTTTATGATGTGTTTAGGATCTTTTTAAAAAGAACTTCAAACAAAATACGTCAGTTATAGAATAAAATCAACGCTGATTTTTTCATTGAAAGGAATTATATATTTGAATATTCTGGTTGAAAAAATAAGAGAAGTATTCGTTTCGGTTTTCCCTATTACCGTTATTGTTCTTATTCTCCATTTTACAATTGCTCCGGTAGAGTTGTATCAGCTGTTCAGATTTATAATTGGAGCGGTTTTAATTTTTTTTGGTTTATCAGTTTTTTTGTTAGGCGTAGATTTGGGTGTGAGTCAAATTGGTCATCTCATGGGTTCGGTGCTGGTTAAAAGCAACAAGGTATTGATTATAGGCATTGTTGGCCTTATTTTGGGATTTTTCATTTCGATTGCTGAGCCCGATTTACACGTTCTTGCCAATCAAATTGATTTAGTAACGTCCGGAACCATTTCCAAAATCAGTATTCTCGTCATTGTTTCAATAGGAATAGCGATTTTGATGACGATTGGTTTGTTTAGAATCATATTTAATATTTCCCTTCAAAAAATTCTTATCGGTATGTATTCCTTGGTTTTAGTATTTTCTTTCTTTTCATCCCCCGAATATTTAGCAATAGGTTTTGATGCTTCTGGTGCAACCACCGGTGCTATGACCGTTCCTTTTATCTTAGCTCTCGCCGTCGGTGTTTCTTCTCTAAAAAAGAACGGAATAACTTCGGAGGAAGATAGCTTTGGTTTAGTCGGTATTACTTCAATAGGTCCAATTCTATCTATTATTCTAGTAAGTTTATTAATAAGACAAAATACATTCTCAGATGTAGTAGTCGATCAAATTCCATATTCTTCTTCCGTTCTATACCCCTTTATTCAGAAGCTTCCGATTATAATGAGTGAAATAATGCTCGCCATGCTTCCTTTGTTGGTTGTTTTTATATTGTATAAGTTTATTAACAAAGATTTACCAAAAAGAGCATTCATTCGAATTCTTAAAGGGCTTATCTATGCCTATATTGGACTGGTGATTTTTTTGCTTGGTGTCAATGCAGGATTTATGGAAGTTGGGTATATGATTGGTTATAAGGTGGCATCGCTTAATGGCCAATGGATAATCGTCGTTGTAGGTTTTATATTAGGGCTGGTCACAGTATTAGCCGAACCGGCTGTCCATGTTTTAACCGAACAAATTGAGGATATAACCACTGGATATGTACAGAAAAGAATAATCAATATTGCCCTATCAGCTGGTGTGGGCATTGCGGTGGCTTTGTCTATGCTTAGAATTGTTATACCGGGAATACAATTGTGGCACTATCTTTTACCGGGATTTTCTATTGCTCTATTGATGTCTTTTTTTGTCCCAAATTTATTTATTGGAATTGCTTTTGATTCAGGAGGCGTTGCCTCCGGTCCGATGACGGCAACTTTCATTTTGGCATTTTCACAGGGTGCAGCCAGTGCAACTCAAAGTGCTAATGTTTTAATTGATGGATTCGGAATGATTGCAATGGTGGCATTAACGCCGTTGATTGCTTTACAAATTATTGGTATTCTCTATAAACGAAAATCAGGAAAAAGAGGGATATAGAAGTATGGATAAATGTCCTGACGTCAAAGAATATGAGTTGTTTTGTGTGATTGTGAACCATGGTGTTGGGAGTAAAATTATTAAATTTGCAAAACAGATTGGTATTAGTGGTGCAACGGTCATTTTAGGTAAAGGAACGATTAAGAATCATTGGTTGGAAGCACTTGAGCTATTTGAAATAAGAAGAGAGATTATACTTGTTGTGGCAGAAAAAGAATTAGGATACTCGGTTATGAATGAAATTGAGAAGAAGTTTGATTTAAAAAAACCGAACCATGGGATTGCCTTTACTTTCTCTTTGAGTAATTTTTTAGGAGCTCAATACTGCATTTTTAGCAAAAAGGAAAAAAGTGAGACAGGAGAAAAGATTATGTATAATGCTATCTTTGTAGTTGTCGATAAAGGTCAAGCGGAATCGGTTATTGAAGCTGCCAATTCAGCAGGTTCTCGGGGAGGAACCATTATTAACGCAAGAGGTTCCGGGATTCATGAAACCGAAACTTTATTTTCAATGGCTATTGAACCTGAAAAGGAAATTGTTTTTATTATTTCCAAAAGCGATCTCACCGATCCAATCGTTGATAAAATAAGGGAGGAACTCAAAATTGATGAACCAGGAAAAGGAATAATCTTCGTTCTCGATGTTAACAAAACTTATGGCTTATTTAAATAGGATTCAACCCAGCATTTCCAGTAAATGGTAAAGAATTTATCTCTTGAACTACTTGATCATTCCAAAATAATTTTGAGAAACCCTCTTTTATTTAGAGCTAGGTTTTTAGCTGCATAGAAAAATAGCTACAGAGTGAGATAGAAAGATTTTTAAGAAAAAAACTTTTATAATAGACTCTTTAAGTTTTCATTGTTATTTATGTGATGTCGCAAAAGCGACCTGAATGTCTATCCTAAAAATTTTTTAAAGAGTTTATACCATTGTTATGCCACTTATAAGAGAATTATCCCGAGAATTTTTAGAAAATAGGTTAAATAGTTTGCTATAATGAGGAAAATATGGTTTTTTTATTTTCAGTTCTTGAGGAGGGAAAGTGAGTTGGACAATTTTATTAAAAGAATTTTATATCCCGGTTTTTTCATATTGGTTATGATAATTATCTTCTCCAGTTGCACCCCGCAGTCACCTCGACCAACTACGCTTCCAGAAAACACAGTGTTTATGGTTAATGATAGCTTTATTCCTCAAACAATTACTGTTACCCCAGGAACAAAAATTACTTGGGTAAATATGGACACAGAAGTCCATTCGGTTACCTGTCAAATGTCGAACGAGATGGAGGGAGTGTTTTTTGATAGCGGAGCTATAGAACCAGGATGGACCTATGAAAGAACTTTTGTAAACACTGGGCAATTTCACTATCGTTGTAAATTTCAACCTATGGGGAGAATGACTGGGGTAGTTATAGTTCAATAAAAACCGGTAGAATATACATGCGCTGGGGGTTACGAAGAGATTTAAGGAGAGTTTAAGCTGAATCTTTTTAAAATTTAAAAATATCAAATATTAAAGGAGGTATATATTGAAAAGAGCTTTTATTTTAGCTATTTTATCTTTAACATTAATGATTTTGTTGACCGGTTGCAGTGGTACGCCTCAAAACGAACAATCGAGTAATCTGGTTTGCTCCATAACTACTCAAATTTCCAATAATCAAATTTGTTATCAGAGCAACCTTGCCAACAATAGTACCCAGGGTTTTACAATTACCAACATTGAAGTAACAGTATGTGTATTGGGGATCTGTGGGCCGTCTCAAACAATTCCCGAAGCAGAAGCCTATTGCCCAGCGGGACAATCCGAGACAAATTCAGGATGTGTAGATTTGACTGTTACTCCAGGAATATTGACAGGAACTTTAAAAATTGCTTTCAGTGGAACTTACGATGATGGAACACCAGATGAAAAAACTTGTACTGTCAATTGGTGATTTCCCAAAAATGAATTGGGAGATTGAGAATTTTGAGATTTTTTTAGTAAAAAAATGCAAGGCTTTTATTATTTGAATATAATTATTAATTGTTATACTTATATTGGAAACCCATCTACGGGATTGATAAAATCAAGCCCCTACAAAAGATTTTACACATTTTATTGTACTCGTTTAATGTAGCGACATGCCATGGCATGTCGAATTCCTGTTTTATATCCTATCCAGATTTTCATTATCATTTGGTAACAAAAAGTGGCATAAATGTCTATTATTATATAAATTAATGTAAAAGGTGTGGATTTAATGGATAAGAACCAATTAAAAAAAGAAGCATATGAATTGATACGCGATTTTAAAGGTAAAAGTTATAGCTTTGGCCTCGATGTTTTAGACTCAGTCGGTCAACAGGCAGCAAAATGTGGAAAATCAGCATTAGTCATCGCTAATACGAAATTACATGAACAAATTATAAACAGAATATTAAATTCATTGAAAAAGCATCAAGTCACCATTGCTGGAGGAAAGGTTTTTCCCAATGCCAAACCCAACACTCCTCGCGAAGATGTATATCGATTAGAAAGCTATATTTTGCATTTTAAACCCGATTGCATTGTAGTCATTGGGGGTGGAAGCTCAATCGATGCGGCTAAAATAGCTAATGTACTAGCTTCTCTAGGCTTTTATAGCCCCGAAATTGATACTTATTTAGGTGCTGGTCTGGTAACTGAAGGTTTAAAACAAACCGGTAAAAAGTTATACCCCTTGATTGCAGTGGAGATGGCGGCGAGTTCTGGGTCACACTTGACCAGGTATGCTGTGGTTACTGATCCGGTTGCTGGTCAGAAAAAACTGATTGTAGACGATGCCATAATACCGAATCGAGCAGTCTTTGATTACACCGTCACAATGACTGCGCCAATCGATCTCACCATTGATGGAGCTATGGACGGCCTTTCCCATTGCTTGGAATCTTTTTACGGCGTGAGTCAGGATAAAATGGAATCCCTTAAGAAAATATCTCTGACCGGTATCGAGTTAATTTTAGACTACACCAAAAAAGCAAACGATAACCCAATGGATCTAGAAGCCAGAGAAGGATTAGGTCTTGGAACCGATTTAGGTGGATATGCAATTATGATTTGTGGAACCAACGGCGCTCATCTTTCCAGTTACTCACTGGTAGATATATCAAGCCATGGTCGAGCCTGCGGTATTATGAATATATATTATACTGTTTTTTTTACTTTTGCTATTGAAGAAAAAGTCCGGTTATTCGGGAATCTTCTCAAGGAAAAGGGTTTTATTTCGTCGGATATCAACCAATTACACGGAAAAGATTTAGGGGTTGAGGTAGCAAGAGGGTTAACCCGTTTTTATAAAAGCATTAATTTTCCAACCAAATTATCAGATCTCCCGGGATTTAACGATCAATATATTGAACGCACCTTGCAAGCGGCCAAGGATCCCCAGTTAGAAATGAAGCTCAGAAGCTTGCCGGTTCAAATCAACGCATCTGAGGTAGATGAATATATGGCGCCAATTTTAGAAGCTGCCAAAACCGGGAATTTCGATTTAATAAAAATGAAAGAATAAAAACTTTCATAAGTATTGACTCATTAACCGACTATGATAGTTCAATAGAAATTCCTTGTTTCCAATTGTAGCTAAAAAATATAACAAGAGATACTAGGGATTCTTTTGATTATAAAGAGAGAAGAATGAGTAGAGAGAAAAATGGTGAGCCATGAAGGATTCGAACCTTCGACACCCGGATTAAAAGTCCGGTGCTCTACCAACTGAGC
>Ga0334886_1004924_pt1 | contig 10492 bp, 9 predicted proteins | sample GraSluR1_MG_9_FD_207232 | JGI IMG/M metagenome (GOLD analysis project Ga0334886, IMG submission 207232) | Sludge microbial communities from methane-producing bioreactor in Wageningen University, Netherlands - Granular Sludge_27_06-R1 | ecosystem: Engineered > Bioreactor > Anaerobic > Unclassified...
TGAAGGTACTTCGTCTCCAGGAACACGGTGGCTTTGCCAGAGCGGCAAACGCCGGAGTCGAGGCGACATCCGGGGACTATATCATATTATTGAATAACGACACGTTGCCTTCGACCTCATTTATAAGAAATCTGGCTCAGGCCATGGACATCATGCCGCATGATGTAGGAAGTCTGGCTTCCTGCATGCGGAAAATTGATAATCCGACACTTATTGACGATACCGGAGACGTATTTACTTGGTACGGCCATGCTCTGAAAAGGGGCCATGGAAAATCCGTCGTTGAATTTGAGGAGGATAGGAGCATTCTCTCCGCATGTGCTGGGGCAGCACTATATCGGCGTGCGTTTTTCGACGATGTAGGAGGATTTGATGAAAAGTTCGTAAGCTATCTGGAAGACATCGACCTTGGTCTCCGTGGAAGGTTGTCGGGATACGGATGCGTGTTTGTCCCAGGCGCGGTTGTGCTGCACAAGGGACATGGATCAAATCTCCCTCAGAGGGATTACATCAGGTTCATGACAAGGAACCGTTTGATGCTCATATGCAAGAATGTACCGTTCTCACTATTAGTTCGGCATTTTCACCACATTCTCATAGGACAGCTTGACTTTCTTGTCCAATACCGCCACCCATTCGACTCAACAATCGGATATCTTTCATTTCTCTTCAGCATTTCCCATGTAATACATGAGAGGCGACGAATACTCGCTGCAAAAGCTCTCTCAGACGATGAAATCGACAGGCTTTTGGACCTCTCTCCTGATGGCCTGTGTCTTCCCGGATGGATATCGGAAAGGATAAGGAGGGGGTACCATTGAAAGTCCTATATATAAGCCCCTCCCCTCCGCCCGAAGTCCCAGGAACTGACGGCCTTTTCAACGAAATCGGCTATCTGAGGGAATTTTTTGGAGGGAAGATGATCAGTCTATCTCCTGCTCGATCTCTCCCCCCCCTGATCCCAGTAAGTTTATATGGATTGCATAAGATATTTGAAATTAAAAAGTATACTAAAAATATTGATATGATCCATGTGTTCTTTCCTTATATAGTAAATTTTCGTATCCTGCGCCGTATCCCAAAGCCGATAGTATACACCATAACTACAGGAATGGATTCAAATCGGTCTGGACCTGATAGTACTTTTGTCGTGAGTTCAGCCCATGAGGCGGAGATCCTGCATTCCCGAGGATTCGGTCGTGTCCACGTAATCCGACCAGGCATCGATCTTTCAAAGATTCGGGTTACGCCACCCCAGAAACCAGACGCTGAATTTGTACTTCTTGCAGGATCTGCGCCATGGAATACACTTCAATTCGAGACGAAGGGTTTTGAACTTCTATTAAGAGCGCTTAAACTGATTCCAGAGATGAAGCTGATATGTCTATGGAGGGGGACACTGAACCGTGAGTGGTCCGATCGTGTGCAGTCGTCGGGTCTCGTCGATCGCGTGGAGATAATTCAGGAGAAAGTTGATATATCCGAGGTCCTCTCACGTTGCCATGCTGCTATAGGCCTTTCGGCCACGTCTGATCAAATAAAGTCCTTTCCTAACTCGTTGATGGAGGCGCTTGCTGCAGGAAGGCCTGCCCTTATAAGTCGTTGCATTCCAATGTCGTACTACATTGGGGAGAATAACTGTGGCAAGGTCGTCGAGGAGCTCCGGCTGGAGGAGCTGATAAATGCCATTTCTGAGATCATTGATAAATATTCTACCTTCTCAAAAGCAGCATCGTTGGCAGGACGTGCCCTATCCAGAGATCAGATGGTAGATGAATACCGGCATCTTTATCAGAATATAATAAATTAGATGGCTTCGAATATGTTACCATTATCGCCGTATTCTAGAGAGACTACTGCTACAGCATAAGCGATTTGCCGCCAAAGAAAGGGAAGGGTGCCCAATCGGGCGAATACGATGCACAATCAATCTTTTTCGTTCCACCCTTGTGATCCTGCGATGGGATAATTGACCAAATTGGACAGACCGCAAGACTCCACCCAAAAGGTAATATGCGCTCATCTCAATCCCATAGTCTGATGCATATCCTACAGGCCGTTCTTCTCGGAATCTTACAGGGCGTCACCGAATGGCTTCCCATAAGCAGTGAAGGTCAGACCTTGCTGGTTATGATCAGCTGGTTAAAAATCTCCCCCGAGGCTGCGTTATCCACCTCCATCTTTCTCCACCTCGGTACCATGGCTGCGGTAGTCGTCAAGTTCAGGCACGAGTTTTTTGAGGTTTTTAGGAACCTGAAGTCTACCGTCGCCAGGACATTGATAATATCCACAATCTTCACTGGAGTATTCGGCCTGCCTCTATATTTTTTCGTGAAAGACACCTTTACCGACGGAAGGACGGCCACATTCGTCATTGGATTTCTCTTGATCGCGACGGGCCTTCTTCTCAGATATCAACGAGCTGGCACAAAAGGACTCGACGGCGTAACAACAAGAGACATAATAATTCTCGGACTTGCTCAGGGTCTCGCCATACTTCCTGGAATATCTAGGTCCGGGACGACTATAACCGTCCTCCTCATGAGAAAAGTTAGACAAGACCTCTCTTTGACTTTGTCCTTCATGATTAGCGTTCCAGCCGTTCTCGGGGCCGTTATCTTAGACAATTCGTTTTCAGAGATCCCATTAAAAATATCTGCAGCCATGTTCTTATCTGCCTTCGTGGCAGGATACCTCACCATGGACCTCTTTGTCAAATTCTCTCAGAAAATAAATTTCTCTAAATTTTGTATAGTCTTGGGGGCGTTCACCATAGTCATAACCGCAATGATTTGACTGCATAGAAAATTCTAAAAAGAACGCGAGGGATAAAGGATAGCCCTTAGAACCTTGCCATATTGCTACCCCTCAATACATCTCCTCTCTCAAGATCCTCAGAGATTCCTTCAGAGATAGCGGCTTCTCTTCAAGAATACGCGCAGCCTTGGAGATGTCGAGGGAAGAGTCCACAGGCCTCCTCGCCTTCCACCTCATATCGCTCATCCTCGACGGAATGACAAGGCCCGGATCAAAACCAAACTCCCTCGCAATCTCGCAGGCGAAATCGTACCTGGATATTCTCGTCGCCCCCGCCATGTGCCAGATCCCATAAAGCCTCCTCTCTCCGGCCTCGAGCATCATTTTAGCGAGGTTGGTGTTCAGGGTGGGGGTTATGTACTGATCTGTGATGATCCTGACCTCCTCGCCATCGCGGAGCTTCTCGATCAGCCAGAGGGCGAAGTTGACCTTTCCGCTGGCAGGCCTAGATCCGTATATGACGCAGGTCCTGGCGACGCAGTCGCACCCCCTCTCCCCCAGAAGCTTCGTTTGGCCATAGTGGTTGATGGGGTTTGTAGGATCGTCTTCTCTGTAATAGCCCCTATTTCCGTCAAAGACGTAGTCTGTGGACGCGTATACCAAAAATGCACCCAGATCTCTCGCGGCGTCTCTCACAAGCTCCGTTCCCCGGACGTTTATCTTCGTTGCGAGATCCCTTTCGACCTCGCATTTATCGACATCCGTCAGGGCCGCGGCATGAAATACGAGATCAGGCGCGTAATCGAGAATCTTACGCCTAACCTCACCTTGATCTGCCAGGTCCAGTTTCAGCCCCTCGCCGACCTGAGGGCGATGGTCGAAGTATCCCGAGACGACCTCGTACCCCCGATCCCTCGCGATCTCGGCGATCTTGGATCCCAAAAGGCCGCTTCCGCCCGTTACGAGGACTCTCATATCCTACCACTCCAGCTTCCAGGGAGTCGGATGGAGCACCCGATCGTCTGCAAGAGGCCTCCACCAGGCCTCATTCTCGACGTACCATCTGACGGTCTCCTTCATTCCCTCTTCGAAGCTGTGATCTGGCTGCCAGCCGAGCTCTCTTCTGATCTTCGATGAGTCGAGACTATATCTGAGGTCGTGGCCGGGCCGATCCTCCACGAACTCGATCGCAGTCTCGTCCTTTCCCATGCAGTCGAGAAGCGTTTTCACGACCTCCAGGTTCGTCTTCTCCTCCCCGGAGGAGACGTTATAGATCTCGCCGGCCACCCCCGACTCCAGGACCATATCGACCGCCTTGCAGTGGTCCAGGACGTAGATCCAGTCCCTGACATTCTTTCCCGTCCCGTAGACGGGGATCTTCAGGGATGTCAGAGTCCTTATTACCGCCTTCGGTATCAGCTTTTCAGGAAACTGGCACGGCCCATAGTTGTTTGTGCACCTGGTGATCATGAAGGGCAGCCCGTAAGTCCTCGCGTAAGCCTGAACAAATACGTCGGAAGAGGCCTTGCTCGCCGAATAGGGCGAAGAAGGCCTGAGGGTATCGGCCTCGGTGAAAGATCCTTCCAGAGCATCTCCATAAACCTCGTCGGTCGATATCTGGACGAGCCTCGCCTCCGGATTTCTCTTTCGCAAAGCCTCGAGGATGGAGAATGTCCCCAAAACGTTGCTCGCGAGGAACGTTTCAGGATTTGATATGCTCCGGTCGACGTGAGTCTCGGCCGCGAAGTTCACCACAGCATCCACGTCACCGACCAGCCTTGCCATCAGATCGCCGTCGGAGATGTTCCCCTCAACGAAGGAGTACCTCCGGTCGTCCTCGAAGACCAACAAGTTATCCGGATTGGACCCATATTTGAGGGCGTCCACGTTGATGACTTGGGATCCTTCATGCCGGTCCAGGTAGTAACGGATGAAGTTGCTCCCTATGAACCCCATCCCGCCGGTAACAAGAAGTTTCATGAAAATCACAACATTATCTCAGAATTATCCCCGGTTATGAACCTGTGGCCGGAGGGTCTGCGACCGTTCTCACTTATGTTCACATTCTTTCCTATTAGGCTCTCCATAATTCTGCCGGCGTTTGATATAGAGCAGCCTTCCATGACCACGCTGTCCTCGATCTCAGTCCCCTCGATGGCGCAATTGTCGTTTATGGAGGTGTAAGGCCCGATATACGAGTCCACGATTTTGCAGTCTTCTCCCAGGATGCAGGGCCCCTTTATCTCGGAGTTATCGATGACAGAGCCTTTTCCGATCACCGCCCTTCCAAATACCCTGGACCCTCTCAAAACGCCCTCGTTCCTCGGCTTAATCTCGTCGAGGATCAGCCTGTTCGCCTCCAGTATGTCCTCCGCCTTGCCCGTATCCTTCCACCACCCATCGACGATGGAGGCCTCGACACGATGACCATTATCCAGCAGCCACTGGATGGCGTCGGTGATCTCCAGCTCGTTTCGCCATGATGGCTTTATGCTCTTGCAGGCCTCTATAATCGAGGGCTTGAAAAAGTATATCCCCACCAGGGCGTAGTTGGAGGGAGGCACCTTCGGCTTCTCGACGAGCCTCTTCACCCTCCCGTTTTCGTCCAGATCTGCGACTCCGAACCTCTGGGGGTCCTCAACCTCCGTCAGGAGGACGAGAGAATCCGGACCAGACTCTCTGAACTTGGTCGAATGATTGAGGATGCCGCCCTTGATTACGTTGTCTCCGAGATACATTATGAAATCGTCGTCGCCCAGAAAGTCTTCGGATATGAGGATGGTATGAGCCAAACCTCCTGGCTCTTCCTGGACGATGAACTCGATTCCGGCGTCCCATTCCCTGGATTCGACGGTCCCCATGACCTGGTCTTTGTTTGGGCCGACGATTATTCCGATCTCCTCGGCCCCGGCCTCGATTACGTCCTCTATCGCGTAGAAGAGGACTGGCTTGTTTGCGATCGGTATCAGCTGCTTCTGCTGAGAATGGGTTATGGGCCGAAGCCTCGTCCCGTGCCCTCCGGATAGTATCAACGCCTTCATGCTCCACCTCACCTCAGCATTTGAGTCCCCTCATTCAGAACAGCTCCCCTTCTCTGATCAGAGTCTTAAGCGGAGGCCAGCTTTGATCCCTCTCTGCGAGAATGGGATCTTCGACTGGCCATGGGATGTTCACGTCTTGATCGTTCCATATCAGGCCACCCTCGCACTCTGGCGAGTAAGGATTGTCGACTTTGTACATAACTTCTGCGATATCGCTCAGAACCAAAAAACCGTGGGCATAACCCCTAGGAACGTAAAGCTGATATCTGTTGTCCTCTGAAAGAATATAGCTTGCATATTTTCCAAAGGTAGGTGAATCTCGCCTCAGGTCGACTGCAACGTCGTAGATCGCCCCCCTTATGCACTGAACAATCTTAGCCTGCGCATGAGGCTCTCTCTGAAAATGCATCCCTCTTAAAACGGCGTACTCCGACCTGGAATAGTTATCCTGGACAAACTCAGAGTCGATCCCCACCTTCTTCAAATCCTCTTTCTTATACGTCTCCAGGAAGAATCCTCTATCGTCCCTGAAGATCCTCGGTTTTATCAGGAAAACGCCTGGGATATTCAAATTTTCGAACTCAAACGGCATCATAACCACCTATAAAGATCCACGGAATCGTTATCGATTCCAATCTCCAAGCACCGAATTTCACGCTCTCCTTGAGTCGCTTCGCCATCTTTGACGCTAGAAAACTGATTATGTGGGGGGATCGGCATGCCTATATCATTAAATTCCATCAGATCAGCTCTTCGTATACCTCTTCGACCCTTTTTGCGACCTTCTCCCAGCCGTACCTCTCTTCCACGAGCCCCCTTCCGACCTCGCCCATCTTGTGGGCGAGAGATCCGTTCTGGAGGAGATAACTCATCGCCCCGGCGAGCTCCTCTGCGTTGGATGGCTCGACGATCAGGCCCGCCCCTTCCGTCTTCACCTCGTCTGCCACCCCGACAATCTCGGTGCAGACGACGGGCTTTCCGCAGGCCATGGCCTCCAGCAGGACCATGCCGAAGCCCTCCTGGGCCTTTGAGACGGACGGAAGAACGAAGATATCGCATTTGTTATAATAGTTCGCCAGCATCTCCTCGGGCACACGGCCCAGAAACTCGACGTTCTCCCTGAGGCCCAGGTCTTCTGAGAGCATTCTATAGTGCTCCAGGAGATGCCCATCTCCGCCGACGGTCAGTTTCACATCGGGTATTTTTTCTTTGACTAAGACCAGTGCCCTGAGCAGCTGATCCAGACCCTTGTATCGGTGAAATTCGTCTAACACGCTCAAAAAAAATACTGAATTATTTATTTTCTCGGACCGCATCGGCCTGAACCTCTCGACATCCACCCCCACCGGTATGACAACGATCTTATCCTCGTATCCCTTCAGGTATGGGGACGACCTCAGGTATTTTGGCTGGGTGATGATGATCCTGTCAGCCCTATTTAATAGAATTTTAAGAGCTGTGTGGTTGTACAGATGAGCTGCTCTGTTTGCGAATCCCGCGCCAACTATATCGTTATGATACGTCAGAATAAGCGGCTTTCTTTTCATCTTGGCGAAGACGGCGCTCAAGTCCGCGCTCCAGGGTGTGGGCAGATGGGCGTGGACCAGGTCGAAGTCCTCCCTCAAGATCTCGATGGGCAGGCTTGGGGTGATGTTCGTATTAGCTATCTTGCCGATGTATGGAAGTCGCTTGACCCTGATCCCATCCATGAGCTCCTCCTTTTCCGACTTAGGCTCGTTTGCGCAAAGGACGGTCACCTCGTGGCCGAGCCGGACCAGCCCTCTGCTCAGGTTATAGACGTAATTTTCCACCCCGCCTATGAAGGGGCGAAATCTCACCGGCGTCTGCAGTATCTTCATCGCCTTACACCAATATCAGAATTTATTGAACCAGAACCCCTCGGACCATCCCCGAAAACCCTCGCTAAACGACCGGATGGACCACAGCGTCATCGTTTCCTGGCTGTGGTCCCCACGCGACCCGATCCCGAAGGGATCGGGCGCCTTCGCTCCATTGGGCCCGACCGCCACCGATAGATCTATCACGATCCAGCACGGGCGACCTCCTCGAGATATTCGCGGTAGATGTGCCTGTAGTCCTCGAAGGCCTGGGCCGCCCTGGAGGCCAGCACTTAGAGCTCCTCCTAGTCCCTACAGAAGAGAACCCTCCCATCATCTTGAGCCCTGCTCCGGCATCTGATCTCATCCAAACGACTTCAACACCGCGCGGCATTCTCAAACCAATTTTTTAGTTTTGAGAGTCCTTCCTCAAGTCCGGTTTGAGGCTCAAAACCCAATCTCTTTATCTTCGAGATATCTGCCACCAACTTTACGATATCGCCCTTCCAGCTTTCACCGGTATAGTGAATCTCTGTCGTTCCATACAGCCCCAGGATTCCAACGATAATCTCTGCGAGTTCTCTGATGGTTACAGGATTTCCACCAGCAACATTAAAGGCCCGGCCGACGGCTCCTTCCTTCTCGGCAGCCAAAACGAAGGCATTCACGGTGTCCAAAACATAGCAATAATCCCTCGTCTGAGCCCCCGTTCCCAGCACCTCCAGATGATCCTGATTTTTCCTTAACTTTCTCAGAAGATCATACATCACGTATCTCCGCTGTCTTGGGCCATAGGTATTGAATATCCTCATGGAGACAAAGGGTATTCCGTACGTCCTGTGGTAGGCGAACCCGAGCCTCTCACCGGCCAGTTTGGAGGCTCCGTAGGGTGAGATGGGGTTGAGAGGGTGGGTCTCGTCGATGGGCGTATATTCAGGCTCGCCGTAGACTGCGGCGGAAGACGCGTAAATCATCTTCTCCACCTGGTTATCCCGACAGCTTTCCAGGACGTTCAGAGATCCCAGGGCGTTCGTCTCGAAATCATATCTCGGATGCTCGACAGAATAAGGGACATTGGCGTTCGCAGCCAGATGGAAAACGATCTCGATTTCATTTTTATCTATGATTTCGTTTACCTTCTGGCCATCCCTGACATCCCCTTTTTCGAAACAAATTTTGTCGATGACTCTGTCGAGGTTTTCCATTGGTCCGTCTTTTAGATTGTCGATTACAGTGACCTTTGCCCCTTTATCCACCAATAGGTCGATCAGGTTGGACCCGATGAATCCGGCGCCACCTGTAACAAGTGTATTTTTATCCATCCAGTCCATCGTATGTCATCTCTATTTTATTTACTATTATCTTCCAATCGTGCTTTCTTGCATTCTCTCTCGACTGATCTGACATTTTTTTATACAAATCTCCCTCTAACAATCTGAAAATTGAGATTGCCATGCTTTCGGCCGATAGTTTGCAAATAGCACCATTAACTCCATCTTTCACCGCCTCAACTCCTGCATTCTTCTCCGAATCCACGACGATCACCGGAACGCCGCAGGCGTTCGCTTCGAGTATCGTGTTGGGAAATCCCTCTCTTGAGGAAGGTAGAACAAAAATCTTGGAGGATTTCATTTTTTCCATTACTTCCTCGTCCTTATCGAGAAATCCCAGAAATTCGACGTTATCCTCCAAACTCAAATCTTTCGCCATCTTCACCAAGTTATCTCTTTCTGGACCGTCCCCTACTATTCCGCACCTTATCGAGGGAAGATCATCCCTGACCAGGTTTACGGCCTTTAAAAGTAGGTCGACGTTCTTATGCTCCGATAGCCTTCCTGCATAGAGAACGTCGTAGAGTTCTCTCTCGCACCCAATCTTCTGAATCCCACTATAATCCACACCGTTGGGCACCACTTCCATTCTTTCTTCGCCAACACCAATGGATATTAGGTCGTCTCTTATTCTTTCAGATATTGGAACAATTTTATTCGGCAATCTGGTCGTACACCTTTCGGTCCACTTTCCAAGGGGACCTTTCCGCCCAAGATACTCATACCAGTAGTCGTCCCAGACTTCATACCATGTGATCACCAGGGGAGTGTTCCCCCAATGAGAATGAAATTTTGCTGAAAAGCACGGAAAATATGGAAACTCCTGGGCGTCGATGACGTCGAAGTCCCCCTTGAACGACCAGAGGAGCTTCCAGGAAAAGAGAACGGACGTCTTTATCGACCTCTTCCCTCCGACGTAAAGGTTTTGGGGTGCGCAGATGCCGTGCAGCTGGACCCCTTCTCTCTCGATCACGTCTTCGCCGTCCCAGAATTTCATCCCGAAGATGTGCACCTCGTGTCCCCTATCCGCGAGCCTCCTGGCCATCTCCCAGACCCTCTTCTCTGCCCCTCCCTTGACATAGGGGTAGATCACGTCGTGAACGTATGCGATTTTCATGGTGATTTCAGCCCATCAATCAGAGGTATTCCCTGAGTTGAGGAGAAGCAAGCTTATGAAGACGGCTGAAAATATCGTCTGAATCCCCATTATCGAGAGGATCATCGCCATCATAGCCGTCTGTACCTCCTGAAGCGTTCCGTATCCTGAGCTAGCCCAGCCGAAGATCACCTCCAGTCCGAGGAGAGCCCCCCCGGCCAGAAGAGCGATCCCGAGGACCAGCTCCTTTTCGAGGGAGTGATAGTCCATCAGCCTGCCGATCAGCCCGCCACCCCCTTCGGCGCCGTAGGATTTGCCGAAGGCGCCGACGTAAAGGCCCGAAAGAAGGGTCTGGTACCCCATTATCAGGAGCATGCTCCCAAGAATGAGAGAATGCATCCTCAGTTCCTGATTTGGCTCATGCATCAT